>Ga0210394_10004132_pt1 | contig 17239 bp, 14 predicted proteins | sample IncBWC12MmetaG_FD_160121 | JGI IMG/M metagenome (GOLD analysis project Ga0210394, IMG submission 160121) | Forest soil microbial communities from Barre Woods Harvard Forest LTER site, Petersham, Massachusetts, United States - Inc-BW-C-12-M | ecosystem: Environmental > Terrestrial > Soil >... | reverse complement strand
CTTCTTGCCGACCGGGACCACCAGCGGGCGATCCACTTCCAGCAGGTAGTGTTCGCCCTTGGGCGCCTCGTTTTCGATCTGCTCACGCGGAGTGGACAGGCTGCTGTAGAAGTCGATGCCGTCGTCGACATAGGTGTAGCGCCACTTCCACTGATACCCCGTGATCTTGATCGTCAGGTCGGGGTTCGTGGTGTCTTTCATCTCGATCACCGTCTTCGTCGCCGGATAGGCCATGCCCGCGACGATCAGGCATGGAATCACCGTCCACAGCACCTCCAACGTCGTGTTGCCATGGAACTGCTTGGCTTCGCGTCCCGCCACCTTGCGGAACCGCACGATGGAGTAGAACATCACTCCGAACACGACCGCCGCGATCACCAGGCAGATGCCCAGCATGAGCGTGTGCAGGTCGACTATATGACGGGCGACGACCGTTTGCGGCGGCTGAAAGCCGATGCTCGGCTCGCCTGCCGCGAACGCCAGGGCTGGCTGAAGTAACGCAGACACGGCGATCTTTCTTGCCAGTTCGGTCATTTCGCTCTCGCGGCAGCTTGCTTCGATACGAGCGAAGTCTAGGAACCACCGGTCAGCCCGGTTTGATCTCCTTGCGGGAAAGGCCCGATGTTGCGGAGGAATTCCCGCTCGGCCGCCCGGCTGGCGAATTCGTCGTGGTGCCTTCAGCGAAGTTCGCAAGATGCAGCGACAAGCTGTCGCCGATCGTGATCCTGCCTTGATCGGCCGCCCGCAGCTCGTGGTTCGAACGGACCGGCACGAGGTAGTGGTGCTGGAGAATCACAGGTGGGCCAAGCCGCTGTCTGCGGATCTGGCACGAGCGCTCGTCGCCGGAGCGAAGGTGACCGCTTTCGGCCCCGAGGTGGACGCCGGTCGGGCGTTCGGTTCGACTCGACCCGAACCGTCGGCGCCGGCACCGATGAGTTTGCGGTGGGATGTTGTCGGCATCCCACCTTTTGCTCAGCGTCGACCGGTCAGTTCTTCAGGGTGATGCTGACGCCGCTGGCGGCCAGGTTGAAGCGCAGCCCGATCTCGGTCGCCGTGACCTTGATCACAACGCCGTTCTGATTTTGCAGATAAACGGCATTTCCGCCGCCGGCGATCGCTGCGCCGGCCGAAAGGGCCACATAGTTGCCGTCGAAGTCGGACAGGTTGTTGAGGTGGTAGACGTTGCCGCTGGCGGAGTAGCTGCTCGCGCCGACATCGACGATCGACAGCCCGTTGATGCTGAAGTTGTGCTTCCGATTCTTGAAAGTCAACGAGCCATTACCCCAGGTATAGCCAATACCCGCCGCGACCGCGCCTCCACTCAACTCCACCGCGCCGTCGGCGGGCGTCGAATCCGAAACGGCGGGCGCGGAAGTGTCTCCGGCAAAAGCCGGCGGCAGAATTGCTCCGAATGTTACAACGGCAAGACCAGCAACCAATCTGTTCATACAAATCTCCCGTGGAAAAAGGTTGATACAAATCGAGAACGAATTGACCTCAGTAATAACGGCGTGAATCGATGTGTTGGTGGATGACTCCGAACTCCGGCGTGTTCGGGTGGATGGAGCAGCGCGACGAGACAGCGCTGCGCGAGTCGCCAGTGCCGGATTGCGACCGAGTTTCGAGGTACATCACACCGTCCAGAACCACGGGCCTGGTCGGTTCGGAAGGCAGGGCGCGAGCCTCGAGCGTGTCGCGCGGCCGCGGTTCAGCCTGATCGATTGTGCAGGTTCCGGGTCCCGCCTGCGTCAAGTGCGCCTGCCGCGTGTGGTTGCCCGTCCGCGCCGACGCAAAAAGGTCGGCTCCCACCGCCCGCGCGCGGGGTGGCGCGATCATGGCCGTGGCCGCCACCAGCAGTGGCGCCGCCATGCGAAATCGCAGATGAGTTGCAACGGCCATGTGAGTCGAGTTCCGTCCTCGCAATCTGCCGCAACACATCGCCTGAGTCTTGTTAAGCGCGTGCGCATTTTTGATTTCGTGCGAATAACTGCGGTAAGTCCTACGCGGTTACGGCAACCCACGGTGAAAAATTGGAATAATCCCGACCACCGACCGGCCAAAAGATGAGTGACTCAATCGGAGCGTGCCTTTGCCCCCAGTGCGATGTGCTGGTGCGAGCGGCCGATCTGAGCCAGGATCAGCTGTCCGCCTGCCCGCGCTGCGGCGTCGAATTGGATCGCGGCACCTACGCATCACGGGAGGCGGCACTCGCCGTGGCAGCCGCTGCGGCCGAACTCTGGATCTTGATGAACGCGTTCCCGCTGGTCGCACTGACGCTGGGTGGCGAACGGCGTCAGACCACGTTGAGCGGCGCGGCCGTTGCACTGGGGACGCACGGCATGCCGCTGCTGGCTTTGCTGGTCGCGCTGACCGCGATTGTCGCGCCGGGCGTCGAGATCGGATTGGCGCTTTACGTGCTGGGGCGCGTCGATGCGCTTGCCCGGTCGGGGGTGCTCGGGCGCGCGGTCCGCTGGTTTCGAACGGTCCGCCGCTGGAGCATGGTCGACGTTTTTATGCTGGGGTGCCTGGTCTCGATCGTCAAACTCGCCAACCTCGCGCAACTGGTCGTGGGGCCGGCATTGTGGGCGTGCGCGGCACTGCTGCCGGCCCTCGCGTTCCTGAATCTCTACATTCGGCCACAAAGGCTCTTCGGCGGGTTCGGAGATGCTTGATGGTTCGAACCTGGCGCTGGGACAACGCACCGGGCTCGCACTGTGCCGGGGCTGTCTGGAGATCTGTGAGATTGGAGACCGAGCTTCCACACGATGCCGACGCTGCGGCGAGCTCGTCCATGCGCGTATTCCGCGAAGCCTGGAGAAGACGGCGGCCTACCTGGCCGCGGCCGCGATCCTGTATGTGCCCGCGAACGTGCTGCCCGTGATGCACTCGAGCAGCGTGCTGGTGCAGCAGGACGATACGATCCTGAGCGGCGTCGTCTACCTGTTCGGCTCCGGTTCATGGCCGCTGGGTTTACTGGTGTTCGTCGCCAGCATCATGGTGCCGCTGCTCAAGATCCTGTCCCTCGGTGTGCTGGTGTGGATGAGCGCGCGCCGCTCCCGCGAGCACCCGCTGGCGCGGACCCGCCTTTACCGCGTGGTCGACTTCATCGGCCGCTGGTCGCTGCTCGATATCTATGCGGTGACCATGCTGGTGGCGCTGGTGCGGATGGATGCCGTCGCTTCCGTGCAGCCGCGCCTGGGCGCGCTGGCGTTCGCCGCCGTGGTGGTGCTGACACTACTTGCGGCGCAAAGCTTCGACCCGCGCGCGATCTGGGATCCGGTCGACGGCGACGATCGATGCCTGTGAATCGCCCCACATCCGCGCCGACGCTCCCGTCCCCCGCCATCGGGCGGCGGCGTCTGCCTTCGTTGATCTGGCTGGTGCCGGTGGTTGCCGCCGCGATCGGGCTTTGGCTCGTCGTGCACACCTGGCTCGAGCAGGGACCGACGATCGCGATCCGCTTCGGCAGCGCCGAAGGGATCGAAGCGGGCAAGACCAAGGTCCGCTACAAGGAAGTCGAGATCGGCCTTGTGAAGGCGATCGCGATTTCTGCAGATCGGAAATCCGTCGTCATCAGCGCCCAACTGAGGAATGACGCACGCGACCTACTGACGCGGGATTCGAAGTTCTTCGTCGTGCGGCCGCGGATCTCCGGCGGAGTGGTGTCGGGCCTCAGCACGCTGCTGTCCGGTGCCTACATTGCGATCGAGCCGGGCTCGGCCAGCGAGTCATCGAAGGACTTCATCGGACTCGAAGTTCCGCCGGTGGTGAGGGGTGGCGTTCCCGGGCGGGAATTCCTCCTGCACGCGCAGGAATTGGGTTCACTCGATTACGGCACGCCGGTCTTTTATCGGCGCGTGGACGTCGGCCACGTGACCCGCTATTCGATCCGGCCCGACGGACAGGGCATCGAGATCGGGGTCTTCATCGATGCACCGTACGACCGCTTCGTGACGGCGAACACGCACTTCTGGCACGCGAGCGGGGTGGACATCTCGATCGATGCGAATGGGTTGAAAGTCTCCACAGAGTCGCTGGTGTCGATCATCGAAGGGGGTGTCGCGTTCCAGGACCTGCCGGACCTGCCACCGGCGCAGGAGCCGGCGCCAGCAGGGACCTCGTTCACACTCTATGCCGATCGGATTGAAGCTCTGAAGCTTCCGGATCTGCACCAGGAGCGCTTTTCGATGTATTTCCCTGAGTCGCTGCGCGGGCTGAGCGTCGGAGCACCGGTGGATTTTCGCGGCATCGTAATTGGCGAGGTCAAATCGCTGGGGGTCGAATATGAAAAGGGTTTCAGTCGAATCCGCTTTCCAGTCGAGATCAACGTGTATCCGGAGCGGTTGTGGTCGCGTTCACGAAATGGGCAGCCGGCGGACGTGTATAGCGATGCGCGAAGTCGAATCATCATCGATCAACTGGTCGCGCACGGCATGCGCGGGCAGCTCAGGACCGCGAGTTTACTGACCGGCCAACTCTATATTGCGCTGGACTTTTTCCCCGACGCGACCGCAGCGTCGGTCGACTGGTCGCGTACGCCGCCGGTCGTGCCAACGCTTCCGGGCGGGCTGGGCGAGATTCAGGACACGGTAGGGCGCATTGCAAAGAAGATCGATCGCATTCCGATCGAGCAGTTGTCGGACGAACTGTCTCGGGCGCTGGTGTCGCTCGACGCGACGTTGAAAGCCAGCCAGGCGCTGATGAGCCGGCTGGACTCCCAGGTCGCGCCGCAGGCGACCCGCACGCTTGCGGAGGCGGAAAAGACCTTCAGCCAGGCCAATGTCGTGCTGGCCGGCAGTCCACCCGTCGAGAAGGACCTGCAGGAGGCCCTGAAGCAGGTGGCGCAGTCAGCCCGAGCGCTGGCCCTGCTCGCAGATTACCTGGAAAGGCATCCGGAATCGGTGATTCGAGGCAAGCCGGAGGATCCTCGATGAACGTGACTCGGCGCGATGTTTCACTTGCCTCTCCCACGAGAGGCGCGGGAGGGGGACCAGTTCCTCCCCTCTCCCGCTTGCGGGAGAGGGGCCGGGGGTGAGTGTCAGACTGACGAGGCGACGCCTGCCGCCCCTTGCGTGCGTGGCTTTGGTGACTTTGCTGGCCGGTTGCGCCTCGCATCCGGCCGAACACTTCTACACGGTGTCGGTGCAGAGCGCTGCGTCGGATCCGGGCACCCAAGTGCAGCGCATCCTGGTCTCGCCGATTGTCATCCCTGCGTTGATCGACCGCCCGCAACTTGTCGTGCGGACCGGCGGGCACGAGATCTCAGTGCTCGAGAATCACCGCTGGGGCGAACCTCTCTCCGTGGACCTCACACGGGCTCTGGTCAGCGATTTACGGCGCCTGCGGCCGACACTCGACATCGTGGCGGCTCAGACGCCGCCCGACCGTGGGTCGGAGCAGGTTCTGGAGGTGGCGATCAGCGAATTGATAAGCGGCCCCGGTCCCAGCACCTCGCTGCAGGCATCCTGGGACCTCCACGATCGCGCACGAAAGTGCTCCGATGAACGAAGCTTCGGAGCCCTGATTCCGACGCAAGAGGGTGACAGCGCGATCCCGGCCGCCTATGCCGAGGCAATGTCGCGCCTGGCCGAGGCGATCGCGAAGACGATTCCGACAAACCTCGTCTGCGCCAGCAACTGACCTCTGCCCATCACGGTCTGCGTGATTCACACGCGGGTGTACGACAGCTGATCGCCCGTGCCGTCCGTGACATTCCGACCCAATCTGCAGTACGCCGTTCATCCCGGTGGGACTTCACAGAACGAGAGCGCCTTCGCGGTCGGTGAAGTGGGGGATTCCGAACTTGAAGCACAAAAGCGCAAAGCCCCGGACCATTTTGAAAGAAGGTTGGCCGCACCGATGCAAACATGGTGGGACCAATGCCCGGAGGCAAAGCATGCAGGTTCAAAAGCGCATTTTTTCAACAATCACTGCAGCTGCCGTGCTGCTGATTTCACTGAGCTCGATTGGAATGGGTCCCGCCTCGGCGGCCGCCTCGCCGGCGCCGGTCGACGCCGCCCGGCTGGACAACGCCGAGCGGGACAGTAGTAATTGGCTCAGCTACGGCCGGACCTATTCGGAGCAGCGCTACAGTCCGCTCGCCAAAATCTCCGACAGCAACGCAAAGCAGCTCGGCTTGAGCTGGTACGCCGACCTCGATACCGATCGCGGCCAGGAGTCCACGCCACTGGTCATCGATGGCGCGCTGTATGTGTCGACGGCTTGGAGCATGGTCAAGGCGTACGACGCCAAGACCGGCAAGCTGCTCTGGTCCTACGACCCTCAGGTTCCGCGCGAGCTGGGGGTCAATGGGTGCTGCGACGTGGTCAGTCGCGGTATCGCTGCCTGGAGCGGCAAGATCTATGTCGCCACGTTCGACGGAAGGTTGGTCGCCATCAATGCGAAGACAGGCAAACCGGTTTGGAGCGCGCTCACGGTTGATAAGAGCAAGCCGTACACGATCACCGGCGCGCCGCGCGTCTTCAAGGGCAAGGTGGTGATTGGCAACAGCGGCGCCGAATACGGCGTCCGCGGGTACATCTCCGCCTACGACGCTGAGACCGGCAAGATGGTGTGGCGCTTCTACACGGTGCCGGGCGATCCGTCCAAGCCGTTTGAGGACAAGGCGATGGAGATGGCCGCCAAGACCTGGGCCGGTGAGTGGTGGAAGGAAGGCGGCGGCGGCACGGTCTGGGACGCGATCTCATACGATCCGCAACTGAATCTCGTCTATTTTGGCGTCGGCAACGGCTTGGAATGGCCGCGCGCCAGGCGCAGCGAGGACAAGGGTGACAACCTGTTCCTCTCCTCGATCGTGGCCTTGAATGCGGACACCGGAGCCTACGTGTGGCATTACCAGGCGACTCCAGGCGAGGAATGGGACTTCGACGCGGTTCAGCAGTTGATGCTCGCCGATCTTGAAGTCGGGGGCAAACACCGCCAGGTCCTGATGCAGGCCAACAAGAACGGCTTTTTCTACGTGCTCGATCGAAAGACCGGGAAACTCATTTCTGCAAAGACGTTCGTCAACATCAATTGGGCGACAGGGATCGACGAGAAGACCGGTCGGCCCATCGAGAACCCTGGCATACGCTACAGCTCGAGCGGAAAGCCGGTCCAGATGATGCCCGGTCCCGATGGAGCGCACACCTGGCACCCGATGGCCTTCAGTCCGAAGACGGGGTTGGTCTACATCCCGGCGCAGGAGATCGGAAAGAAGTTCACCCCAGTCAAGGATTTCCAGATTTCGCCCGAGGGTTGGAACCTTGGCGTGGATGTGGCCGGTACGCCCGAGCCCAAGAAGGGTTACCTGTTGGCGTGGGATCCGGTCAAACAGAAGGAAGCGTGGCGGGCTGATCATCGGGGGCCGTGGAATGGTGGCGCCGTTGCCACGGGCGGCAACCTGGTGGCACAGGGAGATGCGGCCGGCTACTTCAATGTTTACCGGGCCGACACCGGTGAGAAGCTGTGGTCGATGTTCGCGCAGTCCGCGATCATGGCCGGGCCGGTGACTTACGAAGTGGATGGTGAACAGTACATCGCCGTATTGTCGGGCTGGGGATCGGCGTTCTCGCTGCAGGCGGGTCGGGTTGCGGCCTCGTCGGGCAACTTGCGCAACGTGAGCCGTGTGCTGGTGTTCAAGCTGGGCGGCACCGCGACGCTGCCGCCGCTCGAGCCTCGCCAGCTCGTCATCAATCCACCAGCTGACACCGCAGATGCAGCGACGATCGCCGCCGGTGGAGCTTTGTTCGGGCGCTTCTGCAGCGTGTGTCATGGCGAAAGGGCAGTCGGAGGCGGGGTCGTGCCGGACCTTCGTGCTTCGAGCTTCCTCAGCAACGATTTCTTCTACGAGATCGTGCTCAATGGTGCGATGAAGGACAACGGCATGGCGCCGTTCAAGAGCATTCTCGACCATCAAAAGGCCGAGTCGATCCGGGCTTATGTCATTCACCGAGCCAACGAAGACAAGCAGCATTCATAATATCGAGATGACCCGCACACTGAGGGAGAACGCAATGAATCAAGAAGTTGCCCGCCGTCAGTTCCTGCGCTTTGTTGCCGGGAGCCCGCTGCTTGCGACTCCCGCCGTCGTTTCGGGCCTTGCCACGCTGCTCGCATCCGCTTCCAATCAAGCGCTCGCCCAGAGCTACGACGCGCTGCGCGGCGACGTCCAGAAGCTGGACGCCGACGGAACCATCAATTCGCCCACGCAGGCACTCGACGTGTTCGACTTCGAGCCGGCTGCGAAGAAGGCGCTCGCGGGCGCCCCGGCGCACTTCGGGTATCTGGCGAGTGGTGTCGATGACGATTCGACGCTTCGGGCGAACCGCGAGGCGTTCTCTGACTACACCATTCGCGTACGGCGTCTGATCGACGCCAGGAAAGTCGACACGAAGCTGACCATTTACGGGCAGACCTGGGACAGCCCGATCTTTCTGTGTCCCGTAAGCAGCCAGGCTGCCTTCAATTTCTCCGAGCGCGAGCTGGGCGTGGCACGCGCCGCGCGCAAGGGCGGACACCAGATGATCCTGTCAACCGTGGGCGACTCCTCCGTGGAGGATTGCGCCAAGGAGCACGGCTCACCGATCTGGTACATGCTGTACCCGACCGACGACTGGAACGTGACCCAGGGGCTGGTCAAGCGGGCCGAGGCAGCCGGGGCGCCCGCCATCGTTCTGACGGTCGACCGGCAGGGGGGACGCAACACCGAGACACTGTTCCGGATGCGATTTCAGGATTCGCGCCAGTGCACGGCATGCCACACCCCGGGGTCATTCGCCAATGAGGTTGTGCGCAAGCCGATGTTCTCGGGGCTGGATGTGTCGCACGTCACCAATCTGTACGGCACCGGCATGACGTGGGCCTTCGTGGATCGCCTTCGCGACACGGTGAAGGGCAAGCTCGTGCTGAAAGGCATCATGACGCACGAAGACGCGAGCGAAGCGTTGCGGCACGGGGTCGACGGGATCATCGTCTCCAACCACGGCGGCCGGGCCGAGGCGAGCGGGCAATCGACGCTGGGCGTGCTGCCCGAGATCGTGCAAGCTGTCGGTGGCCGCGTGCCGGTACTGATCGACGGGGGTGTGCGCCGCGGGACTGATGTCTTCAAGGCGCTCGCCCTCGGAGCGACCGCGGTCGGTATCGGGCGCCCGTACTGCTGGGGTCTGGCGGCCTTCGGTCAGGCGGGCGTCGAGCGCGTGCTCGAACTCGTGCAGGACGAGTTCGTCACGATCATGCGGCAGGCTGGTACGGTGAATGTGGCCTCGGTCAACTCGAAGTTCCTCACGCCCGCGTTGCATCCCCTGCGCGGATTGAAGACGGAAGTGCCCGGGCGCAAAGCCGACCTGACCGACTGAGGCTCGAGTCGGGCCGTGCAGGACGCGAAAAGCAGCCTCGACCGCCTCGGAAGCATCCTCGTCGGCGGCTTCCAGCTTGCCGCGCTGTTCGTGATCGGGGCGACGATCGTCTGGTCTGCCGTGCACGATTATTTGATCATGATTCGAGCCGGGCATGCGCGACTCGACGACATCCTGCTTCTTTTCATTTATCTGGAGCTGGGCACGATGGTCGGAATCTATTTCAAGACCGACCGTCTGCCTGTCCGGTTTCTTCTGTACGTCGCAATGACGGCGCTGACGCGCTTCTTGGCCGTCGACATCAAGGAGCTTCCGATCGAGAGCGTGGTGGTCGTGACGGGATCGATTCTGGCGCTGGCGCTCGCGGTGCTGGTCTCACAGATTGCTGCGTCCAGATTCGCGGGCGTGACTCTGGACAAGACTTCGACGTCGTAGCGGAATCGGGGCGGGACAGGCTGGCTTCTGAGGCATTGCTCCTCGAACGTCAGTACGTCATCCACGCTCGCCGCGGGCGAAGGCGAGCCTTCCATCGCCCGAACCTGTGCTGAGGAAATCAATGCGCATCTCTCAACGGCGGTACCGCTTCAATGCCGTGCGCGCGAGTTGATTCGACGTCTTCCAGTTCGAGTTGATATTGGATTCCGCGCGGTCACCGAAGCACGACTGAATCGAAGCACGGCGCGATGCGCCGTGAAGCGGATATTGGCGCCACAACTCGCAGCGCTGGCAAGGATCCTGAAGCTAGCGATGCGTGCCGTCGACAGAATGACGGCAACGATCATATCCGCGGGATCAGTGGATGAAATTGTGGATTGCGCTTGTTGCTTCGAGTGTGTCGATAGCAGCGATGGGCACTTGCGCCTATGCAGACGACATCAGTCCCAACCAGGGACTTCTGGGTGATTGGGGCGGAGTGCGCCCGAGGCTCTACCAGAACGGCATCGACTTCCAGCTTGGTTACACGTCGGAGCTTGCGTACAACCCGCGCGGCGGCGACCGCCATCTGGCGCGCGTTGCCGATCAGGTGGCGGTCGGGGTGACGTTCGATATGGACAAGCTTGTGGCGTTGCCCGGCGGGACCTTTCAAATCACGATCACCGACAGAAACGGCGAGAATCTGAGCGATGTCGCTGACCTGCACACGTTGCAGCAGGTGCAGGAGATCTACGGACGCGGCACCACATGGCGCTGGACGCAGTTCTGGTACGACCAGGCGCTGCTCGACGGCAAGCTCGACTTGAAGCTCGGTCGGTTGGGTATCGGCGAGGATTTCATGTCGTTTTCATGTCTCTTCGAGAATCTCAGCTTTTGCGGCTCGTTGCCGGGAAATATCGTCTCGACCTGGTACAACTGGCCCGTCAGCCAGTGGGGAGCGCGGGTCAGGTTCAACTTCGCGCCGGACTGGTATGCGAAGATCGGCGCTTATCAACTCAATCCCGGCTATCTGGACACCAGGAACTCGTTCCGACTCAACAATCCAGACGGTACGGTTGGAGCGTTGCTTCCGGCCGAGGTGGGTTGGACGCCAAAGCTCGGCACCGCCGGATTACCGGGCAGCTACCGGATCGGGCTGTGGTATGACAGTTCCAACCAGCCCGATGTGTTCCTCGCCGCCAACAACCAGCCGCTGGCCCTCAACGTCGGGCTGCCGCCACGCACGCGAGGCAGCGAGACAGGCGGCTATGCGATGGCGCAGCAGCAGCTCACCACGGTTGCCGGGGATCGAGCGCGCGGCCTCAGCTTGTTCGCGAACTTCGTTCAGGCGGACCGCAATACCGCTCGCATCGATCAGCTGATTTCGCTCGGACTCTTCTATACCGGACCGTTCGACGCGCGGCCCCGGGACGATTTCGGCTTTGCCGTAGGACGGACACACGTCAACGGCCACGTAGCCGACGGCCAGGCGCTGCAGAACGCCGCGGACATGCAATCGCGGCCAATTCCGGGTTCGGAATATCCGGTCGAACTCTATTACAGCATTAACTCTGCCTGCCGGCCGACCGCGCCGACCTGCGGGCTGACGTTGCGCCCCAATATCCAATACATCCGTCAACCCGGTGGCACGAGTCAAAACGAGGACGTCGTGGTGATTGGATTGAAGACCATTGTCAAGTTCTAACTGCCCTGTAGCCCAAAGGAGTCGGCACCAATGTCACCGTATCGATTGCTGCTGTCGATCGCAGTGCCCGTAGCATTCTGGACGTCCGTGGCAGGTGCCACCGAGGGCGCCGGCTGGTTTACCCCCGAGCAGGTGGCCACCGGTCACCTGCGATACGCGGCGAAATGCGGCGTCTGTCATGGCGCCAGTTTGAAAGGTGGCGGCGCGCCGGATCTCGTCGGCCGTGGGTTTTCCGGCAAATGGAACGGCAAGACCTTGACCGACCTGTATGTCTACACGCACGACCAGATGCCGAAGGGCGCCGGCGGGTCGCTGCCGGAGCAGGACTACGCCGATATCGTGGCTTTCGTGCTCGCCCAAAACGGGTTCCCGACAGGCACCATCAAACTCGAGCCGAAGTCCCCGATGAACCGCGTGCTTGTCGTCCCCGATTCGGGGGGCGCGACGGAAGCGCCAGCCGCCGGCGTCGCTCCCGTCAAGCTGGGGGAGCTCACTGGCCCAGTCAATCAGCCCAGCACGCACCGGCCAGCGCAGTCGGAGCTCGATCGCGCGGACGAAGACGATTCCAACTGGCTGATGTACAACAAGGGCTATCGCGCTCAGCGCTACTCGAGGCTCACGCAGCTCAACGTCGACACGGCGCGTAGCTTGCGGCCGGTTTGTATCGCGCAGCTCGGCGAACTTGGCACTTTCCAGACCGGGTTCGTCGTCTATGACGGCGTGTTGTACGCGACGACGCACCTCGGCACCTACGCAATCGACGCGACCAACTGTCGACGTCTATGGACCCACCAGCACGTCGCCCAGGGGCCGGAGATGAACGCCACCAACAAGGGCGTGGCGCTCGCTGACGGCCGGGTAATTCGAGGTGCGCAGGATGGCGCAGTCTACGCACTGGACGCGAAAACCGGGGACCTTCTCTGGGAACGGCAAATCGGAGACTGGTCGATTGGTGAGGGTGTCGGCGCCGCGCCGGTGGTTTGGAACGGTCTTGTCTTCGTCGGGAAGGCTGGTGGCGACTGGGGCATCCGAGGCTCCGTCATGGCACTCAAGATCGAAGACGGATCGCTCGCTTGGCGTTTCGATGTCACGCCGACTGGCAATCAGATCGGTGCAGAGACGTGGCAAAGTCCCGAGAGTACGCTGCACGCTGGAGGCCCGGTGTGGGTCACTTTTGCACTCGACCGTAGCACGAACACACTGTTCGTTCCCGTGGGCAATCCCGGACCAGACTTTAACAAAGCCTTGCGCCCGGGGGCCAATTTGTTCACTGACTCGCTCGTCGCCCTCGACGCGAGCACCGGTACGCTCAAGTGGTGGCATCAACTCTTACCCAATGACGACCATGACTGGGATACGACGGTCGTCTCGTTGTTCGACACGCAAGACAAGAAACTTGCGGCGACGGCCGGCAAGGATGGCGTGCTGCACGTTCTGACGCGGGATGACGGCCAGCTCGCTTTCAAGCTACCGGTCACGACGGTGCTTAACCATGACCTGCCGTTGACGCCGGAAGGCGTTCGCGTTTGCCCCGTCGCCGGCGTTCAATGGAACGGTCCGGCTTACAGCCCGAGGACCGGCCTGCTGTACGTCAACGCGATCGACTGGTGCACCCTGTTTAAGCTTGGGCCGCCTCCCAAGTGGGTCGCGACCGTACCCTATACGGGACTTTCCAATGGCTGGGGAACGAACGATCCCCTCGACAAGTGGCGCGGATGGATCAACGCGGTTGATCCGGCAAGCGGCAAGATGCGCTGGCGCATCGAGTCTCCGACGCCGATGTACGCAGCCGTAACGCCGACCGGGGGAGACGTGCTCCTGACCGGGGATTTGAATGGAAACTTCCTTGTGCTCGACGCACGCGACGGAAAGGAGCTGTATCGCTTCAACACGGGTGGCCCACTCGCGGGCGGAGTCGTTACGTATCAGCGCGACGGAAAGCAGTACGTTGCCGTCGCGAGCGGCAACAGTGGTGGTTCGATTCCTCTCGTCGGCAGCGCGACCATCGTAATCTTCGCATTGTGAAGTGAAGATCTCGTGGCGGGGGTCAAACGGTCCATTGCGGTGATTGTCGGAAAGCCCTGGCGTCTCAACCTTCAGGCCATCGGGCCACGGTTCGCGCCAGGGTCGGACCGTCAATCCCCAATGTCCTGGCGTTGGCCGGCGGCGTAGCGATCAAACGTAACCATGAAATTGTCGGCGCGCGCGGCGTCGGCGGCTCGCCCGGTGGCGCCAAATACGAAGCCTGCGCCGAGGCCGGGGTAGCGAAAATCCACGATCGCGTGGAATCAGCGGCGACACCTTGGGGCGTTCGACCGACGGCAAGAAGTGACGGTCGACGCATTCGGCCCTCATGGCCTCATTGGTAAGCGAGGCCTCAAATTTGCGCCTGTTATGGCATAGGAGGTTCGCGCCCGATTTCGCATTGGGAAACGGGCTACCCCTTTCGACTCGTCGGAACGTTTTGCATCGAGACCTGTCCATCGAAGCGACCCCCTGGACAGGCACCCGGCAATCAAGTGCCGGCCAAAGGAACGCATGACGAATGTCGTTGTGAAAACGGATGCAGGCGCCAACACGCGCAGGAGTCTTACCAAGGTTCCCGAGGTCACCCTGATCTTCTGGATCATCAAGGTCGCAGCCACAACGCTGGGGGAGACGGGTGGCGATGCGGTATCGATGTCACTGAAGCTCGGCTATCTTGTTGGCACCGGAATATTCGCGGCGATCTTTGCAGTGGCGGTCATCGCACAGATACGCGCCTCGCGCTTTCAGCCGCTGCTGTATTGGACGACGATCATCGCCACGACGACGCTGGGCACGACATTGGCCGACTTCGCCGACCGTTCCCTTGGGATCGGCTATGCCGGCGGAACGACGCTTCTTCTCGCGCTTCTGATGGGTTCCTTGATCGCGTGGCGTCTCACTCTCGGTTCGGTTTCCGTCGATACCGTCAGATCACCAAAAGCGGAGATCTTCTACTGGGTGACGATCATGTTCTCCCAAACACTTGGAACCGCCCTCGGTGACTGGACGGCCAGTAGTGTCGGTCTTGGCTACGGTGGGGGTGCGGCCGTGTTCGCTTTCTTGCTGGCGCTTGTTGCTGCGACCTATTACTGGACGACGATTTCCCGCACAACCCTCTTCTGGGTGGCGTTTGTGCTGACCCGCCCGCTGGGTGCTGTGGTTGGCGACTTCCTCGACAAGCCGTTGCAGGCGGGCGGTCTGGCGCAGAACCGCTTCTCGGCTTCGGCTGCCCTTTTCGTGTTTATCGTCGGCTGCATTTACCTCTTTCCGCAAAGAGCCACGAGACGCACTCATTGAACTTGCGCGGCCCTAAATGCGTGCTACGCAGGGTTCGATTCTGCGTAGCCTGAAGCAGGGTGCCTCTCCTAAGCGTTGGCGTAGGGGAAGCCGAATGTACCCCTGGAGAAAAAGCTCGGCTTCCCGCTGGTGGCGAGTCGACCGAAAACGCTAGGCCGTAAGATGCGGCTCATTGCGTCGTCAGGCCTGAGGATGCGCCCTTAGCCATGCTGCTGCGCCAGCTCGTCACTGCATCCATCGTTCAAATTGCCGTACTCGGCGCACTGCTTTTCGTGCCCGCGGGTACCCTCGATTGGTGGCGCGCCTGGGTTCTGCTTGGCGTGCTCTTCCTCGGCACGGTTGCTTCCCTGCTGGATCTGTACCCCGATCACAAAGATCTGCTGCAGGAGCGGTTGAAGTCGCCGCTGCAAAAGGATCAGCCGCTGGTGGACAAGGTCCTGGTGGTGGCGTTCCTGGCGCTGTTCCTGGGGCTGTTCGTATTGATCCCGCTGGACCTTTTTCGCTGGCAGTTACTGCCGCCGCTCGCGCTGTCCGCGTCGTGGCTCGGGCTCGCCCTACTGCTATTTGGCTGGTGCGTCGCGCACTTCTCGCTCAGGCACAATCCCTACGCTGTACTGGTAGTCAAACACCAGCCCGCTCGGCGCCACACCGTGGTCGACAGCGGCATTTACGGTGTCGTGCGCCATCCGATGTACGCGGGCGCCATTTCTTTCATGCTCGGCATCCCGCTCTGGCTCGGGTCATGTGCGGGCACACTACTTGTCATCGTCATGATTCCGCTGCTGGCGCTGCGCATCATCTTCGAGGAACGCTTCTTGCGAGGTAAATTGCCGGGCTACGAGGCTTACATGCGCAAAGTGCGGTACCGCCTTGTTCCGTGGATCTGGTGAACCAAAAGCGATAGGAGGCTTCGTCGGAGACTGGCACGCCTGATCTGCAGTGGGCGTTCGCCCATGGCAGGTCAGGCGCGCTACGAGTGCTTGGCCGCATCTGGGTTCGAACTGGCGGCGATAAGTTTCTCAGGCGGCCCGATGTGCGTCGAGAATTGCTCTGACCGAGAGCTCGACGTCCTCGTCAGTGGTTGCCCAAGAACTGACACTGATTCGCATGGCAGCCCGGCCTCTCCAGGTGCTGCCTCCGCACCAGCATGTGCCGGAGTCCTGGATCGAATCGATGACGCGCCTCGTCCTATCGTCGTCCCCGAAAGTGACGACCACCTGATTCAGGACAACCTCATTCAGGATTTCGACGCCGGCTTGTTTCAGCTCGTCGGCTATTTTCCGAGCTTGGCCGCAGCTGCGGCTTACGAGTTCTGCGAGGCCGGAACGTCCAAGCGACTTGAGTGCCGACCAGACTTCGACGGCGCGGGCACGCCGGGAGCTATCGGGTGTCAGGTTCAGTGCGTCGCGGTGTCGTAAGCGCCGGGGCGCCGAACAAACCCTGCCGGTCCACGTCCCAACCACAATGCTGCTGCAAGATCCAATTTCGCGCAGCTGCCAGGCAGGTGAAGTTGGCCATCGTGGCTCCGCTGACCAGGGTTCCTTCCGCCGACGCCGGCAGACCGACTGCCTCCTTCACCCACCGCAGAGCCGTTGACTCTATACACGCCACTGCAGGCGAACTGATGAAGCTGAAGCAGTTCTGATCCCAACCTGCCGCCAGATATTGGGCGGCGACTGTTACCGGCAGCGCGCCCCCGGTGACGAAGCCAAAGTACCTCCCACCTGCGCTGGCCACGGTCGCCGGCGACCCGTAGTCATCGAGGAGAGCCAGGACCTCGGTGGGTCTGCTCGGATTGTCCGGTAATGGGCTGTCAAGAACTTCGATCAGCCGCTCTACGGAGCCACGCAGCGGCCGAACGTCTCTCACGGTCAGCCCCTCGATGTAGTTGGCCGCTCGGTTCGCTGCCTCCAGCAGAAGCTCGCGCGTATTGTCGCTGTTCATCTGATCATCGATTGAGATTACACATCGTGAATGGGTGGTGACTGGAACCCAATCTGGGCGCGAGGTTTCTGAGATGTTGGCACCCAGGCGTCTTTCGCGAAGAGTAGGATTTTACGTGAGGGCGCTCGAGCGTTAGGTTAGTGAAGCGCGCGCATCTCAACCCCAACACAAGTAGCAAGAGCGGACAGAACATCTCCAGCTAGTGGCCGGTCGTCGCCGCGCTGGTCGGTCGCGCTTTCCGCGAAAACTGGTGAAGGACGAAATCATGGGTTTGCAACGCGACGTCGTTAGAACGACTGAGTCCTTTCTGTCGATGTCTCGGGGGGCACACTGCGCCGCGGTGGCGCTCTTATCCGCATCTACGCTGGTTGCGTCCGGGACATCTGAAGCGGCACCGCCGGCCGCCCGAAACCACCATTGGTATGTAAGCGCTACCGCTTCACCGGGTGGTGACGGCACGATCCATGCACCATTCGATTCACTGGCTGCCGTCGAG
>Ga0210394_10004131_pt1 | contig 17239 bp, 14 predicted proteins | sample IncBWC12MmetaG_FD_160121 | JGI IMG/M metagenome (GOLD analysis project Ga0210394, IMG submission 160121) | Forest soil microbial communities from Barre Woods Harvard Forest LTER site, Petersham, Massachusetts, United States - Inc-BW-C-12-M | ecosystem: Environmental > Terrestrial > Soil >... | reverse complement strand
CATATTCATCCGCGCTTCAGCAGCGCTGACTAGCGTTTTCCACTGCTCCTCGCGAAATATCCAGCACCATAAAAAAACAGAGCCCGGGACCTTAGTCCCGAGCTCTGTCGATTCCTTCCTCGACCGGTTGCCCAGTCGATGCTGAAATTTACTGCAGTGCCGGGCTAGCTGCCGTGGCGCCTGCGCCTGTTGCTGCGTAGCGGATCACACCAGACTGGTCAGAGAAAAACATACGCTGACCCGTGGTGCCAACCGTTACCGGGGTTCCGGTGATGGAATAGCCGACCGAAGGCGTATTGCCGTCTGTCGTCAATGCGAATACATAGCCGCTCTTCGTGCCAGCCGCAAGAACTGCGTCGAGCAAGCAAGAAGCCGTCGAGACAGCCGTGCAAGGCGAAGGACCACCCAAAGACGCCAGCGTAGCCGGGAAGCCTGCGTTCGGGTAGGTCGTCGAATAGGTCACAGCAGAGGTGTTGATCGTACGGATCGAACCGACTGCTGATGCTTCGTTGGCCGCCATACGCGACCTCAGGAGGTTAGGAATTGCGATGGCCGCGATGATCAGAATAATCGCCACAACGATCAGCAACTCGATGAGTGAAAAACCCTTTTGTTTCTTGTTTCCAATTTCGTTGGACTGCTTGATTACAGTTTGCATGCCTATGTAGTAGGCAGGCTAGTGGCCGTTACAGCACAATTTAACCTGCTCCCCAACCAGGTCCGGCAGGCGCTGATTACAATGGAGTTGCAGCCGATATAAGGAAAAAACAATTTTACTGCCTTGTAAATTCAGCCTTCCGAACCCCCAAAACGACTGTTAATGGCTGCCCATTCAGACACAAACAGTCGCTCCCGCTCGAACCTTCACCCCGCTCGCAATCTTCATTTCTTGACCTCTTCTCATGCACCTCTTCCGCGGCACTCCTCTTCTTTATCCAGATGACTGCTGCGTCGGCTGAAGTGCGCGAAATCCCAGCAAAGAGGCTGTTATACTCTCCACGGATATCTGGTTCCAACGGCTCATCCGAGCCCCCTTGACCTCATGTCTCTTGCGGGGACCTTCCCAATGCGCTCTGGCAATTCCCTGGTTCGCACTCGCGCGGCAGCGCTTTGGAAATCGGTTCCCTCCGTCCTCCCGCTTGCATTGACACTTTCAATATCGACGTTAATCACGCCCTCTGGCTTCGCCGCTCAAACAGCATCATCATCTGCATCACAGGCTGGCATTAACGAAGAAGCCCAGGCAGCCTATCGCGCAGGCACTGCGGCCGCCGCGAATAACGACTTCAATGCCGCCGAGGCACAGTTCGAGAAGGTCGTTCGCCTGGTGCCGCAGATCGAGGAAGGCCACAGCGCCCTCGGCGCGGTTCTGATGCGTCTCGGGAAACTTCCCGAAGCAATTAAAGAACTGGAAAAAGCGCACCAGCTGAAACCCGGCGATCCTGCCGTCCAGACGAGTCTTGCCCTGGCGTACGAGCAAACCGGCGCTAACCAGAAGGCGCTTGTTTTATTCAGGGATATTGAAGTCGCGCAGCAGCGCAAACCTGGATCGAGTTCCGCCTCCGTACTGCCTTCGTATGTTCTGGCAGCCTATGCGCGCTCGTTGGCTGCCACGGGCCAACTTCCGGCAGCAACCGCCAAGATGAAGGCTGCCGTGGCCGAGTCACCGCAGAGCACCGATCTCCATGATGCGCTGGGCTCGCTCTACGCACAGCAGCGCAGTTGGCTTTTGGCAGTCAGCGAGTTCCAAAAAGTGATTCAGCTCAATCCAAAGTCCCCCTCCGCTCATCTACATCTGGGCGCAGCGCTGCTCGCTCAGCAACAAGCGCCAGCTGCAATCCAAGAGCTGAGCGTCGCGGTCCAACTGGCTCCCGAGAACCCGCTGGCCGCGACGGAGCTAGGTAAAGCCTATGCGGCGAATACTGAAGACGACAAAGCCATCTTGGAATTCCAACGCGCCATCAACCTCGATCCCGCGTCCTCGGAGGCCAAGTATCAACTGGCTCGCGCCCTGCAGCGAACCGGCCGCGATCCTGAAGCACTTCCACTCCTCCGCCAAGTCGTTCAAGCCGAGCCAAAAAACGCCGACGCCGTCGCCAGCCTGGGATTGGCTCTTCTTCTCGCCGGAAACGCCAAGGATGCCATTCCCTTTTTGCAGCGCACGCTCCAACAAAAGCCCGCCGACCCCACGGCGCATGAGAATCTCGCCGCCGCGTACCTGCAAATGAACGAAGTCGATGAAGCCATCCATGTCCTTAGTTCGGGCCTCAAAACCGATCCTCAGAGCTTCCAGCTCCACTACAATCTCGGTCTCGCGCTCAAGCTAAAGGACGACAATGCCGCTGCCATTCCTGAGCTAGTGGCTGCCTCCGGGCTGAACCCGTCGGCCCATGAGCCGCATTACACGCTTGGCATCCTGTACATGCAGGACGGCCGCTACGACGACGCAGCCCGTGAATTATCACTCGCGATGAAGTTGCATCCCGACAATCCGGATGGCTGGGCCACTCTTGGCAGCCTCTATCGAAAGATGGACAAATTGCCCGAAGCCGCCGACGCTCTCCGGGAAGCGATTCGTCAGCTGCCCGACCAGCCCGACTCTCACCTCACTCTCGCAGCAGTTCTCGCGCAACAGGGAAACACAGCCGAGGCTGCCACCGAACGCAAGAAAGGCGCTGACCTCGAGCGCGTGGTGATGCATCGCCAGCGCGCCGAAGTCTCCACAAATTCCGGAAACGCCCTGCTCCAAAAAGGCCAGGTCGAGGACGCCATCGAGCGATTCCAGGCGGCCCTCAGCGAAGACCCCAACTATGCCGAAGCGCACCGCGGGCTCGCCAACGCCTTCGAACGCCAAGGCAAGAAGGCGGAAGCCGCCGCCGAACGCCAAAAGGCCGACGATCTGGAAAAGCCGCAACGCTGATTGCGTCTTGCCGGTCGGGCGGTGGGTCAGTTTCCGGTGGGGAGCCTATCTAGACTGATGAAGTGAAGTCGGTGACTGCGCGAAAATTGCTAAGCTGGCTACGACCTCCCGACAGTTATCTATCCTGCTGCATCAGCAGATTTCTTTCGGGGAGTAAGAGGCACCCGAGCGTGAATTGTCGCTCCAGCCTGCCGTTGCGAGTCAATGGCAAGATCTCCATTCACCAGTTTCAAGCGTTCCTTCATGCCCGTGAGGCCGAGGCCGCGTCCCTTCATAGCCTCCGCGGGATCAAAGCCACTGCCCGAATCCTGCACAGTCAGATAGATCTCATTCGATTCAAGGTTGAGCGACACTTGGAAGTGCCGCGAACCGCTATGCTTAGTCGCATTCTGCAGGGCTTCCTGCAAGACGCGGAACAGGCAAAGAGAGATCTCCTTCGATAGATCATTCGGAATGTTCTCCGAGTGAAAGTCAATCTCCACTTTTTGGTGGTCAGCAAGCTCTTTGCAAAAACTAGCGGCAGCCCTGGCAAGCCCCGTAAGCTCCAGCTTCGAGGAGTGCAGGCGGTGCGAAAGCGCCTGGATATCGTTCCCCAGCTCCTCCACCTCCTTCCTCGCCTCCCCCGCCTGCTGCTTGAACTCAGCCGCAGAGGCCGGAAGATCCTGTAGCAAGCGATCCAGATTCACCGCCAGTAGCGCGAGCCGTTGATTTATGTCGTCATGAAGCTCGCGCGCAATCCAGGCACGTTCCTCCTCCTGCGCTTGGATGAGGCGGCCCGCCAGCTTCTGCAAATCTGCTTCAGACCGCTGTAGCTTTTCTTCTGCCGCCCTTTTGTCACTTATGTCCTCCACCATGACGACTACCAGCGGAGTCAAACGGTTGGGATTCTTCATCAGAGAAATACTCAAGCGTCCCCAGATGAGTGTGCCGTCTTTCCGAAAAAAGCGCTTGTCGAGTTGATAGTCGTCTATCGAACCCTGTCGCAATTGCTCAAATAGGGCCTGATCCTTCGCCGCATCTTCGGCAGGAGAGAATTCAACACAGAGTTTGCTACGCATTTCCTCTTCGCTGAATCCCAACATCGAGCGCAGCGCCGGATTTGCGAACAAAGGCCGCCCTTCTAAATCCTCCACCGCAATCCCGATGGGACTCGCCTTGAACGCATCATAAAAGAGCTGGTCATCAGCCCTCACGGCTTGTGCTTTTTCTCCACCCATAGCAAGGCATATAGCACCAGTGCTTTCAGTACTGCAAGTTAAATTCCCGATTATTCGCTGCCTGTTGCCCCCGTCGAGACGTGTCTTCGTTCAGCCAAACGCTTTTATCGTTGGTGCTCAAGATGAAGAGAGAAAGCGAAAATTCACCCCATAGCCCGCATTGACTTGGTTGGCGGTGAAACCTAAGATTGCACCACTCCGTGACCATGATTGGGCAAACCATCTCGCACTACCGCGTTATCGAGAGGCTCGGCGGCGGTGGCATGGGTGTCGTGTACAAAGCAGAGGACATCCGCCTCCACCGTTTCGTCGCCCTAAAATTCCTCCCGCCCGACGTTGCCCACGACCCTCACGTTCTCGCGCGCTTTCAACGCGAAGCCCAAGCCGCCTCTGCCCTGAATCATCCCAATATCTGTACCATCCACGACATCGGCGAGCAGAACGGCCAGTCGTTCATCGCCATGGAATTTCTCGACGGTGTCACTCTTAAACACCGCATCGACGGCCGTCCTATGCCAGTGGATGCTCTCTTGTCTCTCGCCATCGAAATCGCCGACGCCCTCGACGCCGCCCACGCCAAAGGCATCGTCCATCGTGACATCAAGCCCGGCAACATCTTCGTCACCAGCCGTGGCAACGCCAAAGTTCTCGACTTCGGCCTAGCCAAAATCTCGGGCAACCCCGAAGGAACCAAAGACGTCACGGCCGCCACTCTCGACCTCCCTGAACACCTCACCAGCCCAGGCTCTGCCCTCGGCACCGTAGCCTATATGTCCCCCGAGCAAGTCAGCGGCAAAGAACTCGACGCCCGCACTGATCTTTTCTCCTTCGGCGCGGTCCTCTACGAAATGGCTACCGGAACCCTACCCTTTCGCGGCGACACCTCCGGCATCATCTTCGAATCCATCCTCAATCGCGCTCCCACCCCGGCCCTCCGCCTCAATCCCGATCTTCCCGCCGAACTCGAACGTATCATCGTTAAAGCCCTCGAAAAAGACCGCGACCTCCGTTATCAGAGCGCCGCAGAATTGCGCACCGATCTCAAGCGCCTGAAGCGCGACAACGAATCCAGCCACCTCTCGTCTCCGCCTGATTCACCCGTCGGTTCCCTGCCGACATCTCTTGGTCCAGATGGTTCCGGATCGGTCAGGTCTCAATACGCTAGTGCTTCTGTCATAACTCCAGCTCAGTCCTCCGGCTCCTCCGCCGTCGTTGAGGTTGCTCGCCAGCACAAGGCCGGCGTTGTCGCCATTGGCTTCATTGTGCTCTTTCTTGCTGCTGCCACATTCTATGGTCTCTATTCTTTTATCAATCGCCCACGCGCTCTGCCTTTTGCCAACTTCACTATCAGCAAAATCACGGACACTGGCAGAGCGGGCGCTACCGCGATCTCCCCTGACGGCAAATTCATTCTCAGCGTGCAAAAAAGTAACGGAGAGCAAGGCCTTTGGCTCCGCAATATCGCCACCGGCAGCGAAACGCAAGTAGTTTCGCCCTCCGGCCAGACCTTTGGCACTCCCTCATTTTCTCCTGACGGCGACTATTTATACTTCCGCGAGACTTCTCCCGACGCGGGGCAAAGTCTTGATCTCTTCCGCGCTCCGGTCCTTGGCGGCAAACCTCAGCTAATCGCTAGAGACGTAGACACAAACGCCGCTCCCTCTCCTGATGGCCAGTACATCGCTTATATTCGCGATAATGACCCGGAAGTGGGCAAGTGGCGCCTGCTGCAAGCAAATGCAGATGGCAGCCAGGAAAAAGTCCTGCTCATTCGCCCTCTGAATCAGGTCCCGGAGACGATTGCCTGGTCGCCGGATGGGAAAACCATCGCCGTTTCCTTCATCAACCAATCGGGAAATTCCAGAGGGGAGATTGACCTCTTTGATGTCACCACTGGCAACTGGAGCCTCTTTGTGAGCTTCTCCGACAAGCTAGTTTTCGGGATTGCCTGGATTCCCGCCGGACGATGGATTTATGCCGTGTATATCCCAGAGGGCGAGCATGCCTCTTCCAATAATCCACAGATTGGCGCATTTGCTTTTCCTGATGGCAAGTTTCGGCCCGTCACCAACGACGCCAACGTTTATACCTTGCTGACTGCGTCCGCGGACGGAAAAACCCTCGCTACCATTCAGAGCCGCGAAGAAAATGAAATTGACTTGCTTCCCTCCTCAGGCGGCGATTTCCCTTCCGTCCTTCCCGGCATCCCGCGCCAGCAAGCCCTCAATAGTCTGGACTGGACCTCCGATGGCAATCTGTTGCTTTCTCAGGGCTATCGGATCGTGCGCACTTCTCCTGATGGCAGCAACCTCGTCACCTTTCTTTCGGACCCCAGCGCTTACACAAACGCTATTGCCGAATGCGATAGCGGTCGTTCCGTTCTCTTGACTTGGTTCTATCACGGCGGTAAGAACGCGATTGGAATTTGGCGCGTGCACGCGGATGGTTCTGATCCGGCTATGCTGACTTCCGGAAAAAGCGCTGTTATTTGGAGTTGCTCTCCAGATGGCAAGTGGCTTTATTACATTGACTGGGTTACTCGCGGCGTCTATCGAATGCCGCTGGCGGGTGGCAATCCTGAATTGATACCTGGAACCGCAATCGACAATTCTGTCGTCCACGCGATGGCTCTTTCACCCGATGGCCTCACCTTAGCGCTCTTCTTCGATAGCTTCTCGCCGGAAACGCGGATCTACTCCAACAAGATTGCCCTCGTGGATCTGCAAGACGCTCCAAAACCATCCATTCGCATTCTCAGCCCGGCCGCCGGTCCCAATTTCGTCTTCCATCTTTCGAATCCTCCATCGAATTCTGCCTTCCACTTCACGCCTGACGGTAAATCTTTCGCCCTGGTCTCCGAAAATAAAGGCGTGGACAACATCTGGCTTCAGCCTCTCGATGGCTCCAATGGCCATCAAATAACAAATTTTAAGTCCGAGCTGATTCCCGAGTTTCGTTTTTCTCACGACGGCAAAAGACTCGCCGTTCTCCGGCATCACACCGAGTCTGACGTCATCCTCCTCCGCGACTCCGCATCCGCTTCGAAATGATCCCGAGAAGTGCCGCTAGAAGCTAGGTTCACCCCATATTCCGTTCTCACTGGAAGCAAAGTCCGAATACGTCAAGCGGTAGCGGTTAAGTGCACCTGTCAGAAAGGGGCACAGTCACATCGCGAGATTGAGATCGGACCCTCAAAGTCGCGTTGTGTTTACCGACGGCTTCCGAAAAGCGGCTTCCGGATATCGGACCCTATGACCTCGCCGCGGTCTTCGGAACTTGGCCCCCTACCGTCGGTCGCTATCTATTGCGGACTCCGCCCCGTGAATGCCATCATTTACACTGAACGACGGATGCGCTATACCAGTGTCTACGCCATGCCAGCCCAAGGGGTCATCGTTTGTGGGCAATGGAATACGCACGCTTCAAGCTTCCACGAGGTTCCGTATGAGTCTCGAATCCCTGCGGTCCATGCAACGACTTGGCAGGTTGGTTCATTCAGGTAGATCGTGATGAACTCTCGAGCGAGCCGAATTTTCGTCAAGGCCGTCGGTATCCTGCTTAGCCTTTTTGGGCTCATCGCAACCGCGCCGTTCACTACCCGCGCCCAATCCAGCGAAAGCCCCGAACGCAAGAATTACGCTGAAGAGATCCGCAAGACCTACAACTTTCTTTTCGGCAAGGATAATCTGTCACTCCCCGGCAATGCCGCCATCGAGGGCAATGACTTCATTCAACCCGGCGCCTTTCCTGAAGCCGAGTACTGCGCCCATTGCCACGACGAAGCCTACAGCCAGTGGCGTCAGGCGTTGCACTCCAACTCCTTCCGCACGCCTTTCTACCGCGCCAGCGTCAACATCCTCGTGCGCACCAAAGGCATCGAGTTCTCCCGCCACTGCGACAGCTGCCACAATCCCATCGTCGTCCTCTCGGGCGGTCTGACAACAGACTCCCACGTCGATCGCGCCTTTGACAAAGACGGCTTGACCTGCACCACCTGTCACTCCATCCAACGCCTGCAGTCCACCTCTGGCAACGGCGGCTATGTTATGGGCGTTCCCGCGGTAATGGTCGATGAAAATGGCAATCGCATTCCGGGTCAGGTCCAATTCGGCGAGATCCTCGAGCATCCTGAGCGTCACTCCAAAGCCGTCATGCAGCCGTTCTATCGCACGCCGGAATTCTGCGCCGCCTGCCACAAAGCCAACCTCCCGAATCCTTTGAACGAATACAAATTCATTCGCGCCTTCACCGTTTTTGATGAATGGCAAAACTCCAAATTCTCCAAGCGCAATCCGCTCACTTTCTATTCCGCTGACTTCGCTTCCTGTCAGGGCTGCCACATGCGCCGAGCGCCGGCCACTCTCCCTGACTACGGCGCCAAGGGTGGAACCTTCGCCTCCCATCGCTGGCTCGCCGGAAACACTGCCGTGCCCTACTACTACGGTTTCGACGAACAGCTCCAGAAAACGATCGAATTCCTCAAGGCCGGCAACTTCCTGAACGTCGACATTTTCGCTCTTAAAAAAGCCAGCGATGACAAAATGATCGCTCCCCTCGGCTCCACTCCCTTCCAGCTTGAGCCAAACAGCGCCGTGACAGCCTACGTCGTCATACAAAACAAAAATATCGGTCACTCGCTCATACCCGAAGTCCGCGATCTCTACGAGGCATGGGTCGAAGTCACCGTCAAGGACGCCGCAGGAAACGACATCTATCACAGCGGCTTCCTCAAACCCGATGGCATGCTCGATACTCGCGCCCACAGTTTCACCAACCGCCCCGTGAATCTCTCCGGCGAATTTGTCGACAATCACAAAGTCTGGACCATCCATTCCATGGCCTACGACAACTCCATTCAGTCCGGACGCTCCGCCCTGGTCCGCTACGAATTCAAAATTCCTCCTGACGCTAAGGGCCCGCTTAGTATCACCGCCCGCGTAAATTACCGCCATCTCCGCCAGAGCTATCTGAACAACGTCTTCGGCACCGATCATCCGCTCTACCCTGTAGTCGAACTCGCTTCCCGCACTCGCGAGTTGAAGTTAGGTCTCAACGATCCAACTCCTCCCGCACCCAACGACAATCAAGACTGGATGCGCTGGAACAATGTCGGCATCGGATATCTCGACCAGCAACAATACTCCGACGCCATCGAAGCCTTCGAACAAGTCACAAAGCTTCGCCCCGACTACGAAGACGGCTACGTAAACCTCGGCCTAACCTACATCGAGTGGGAAAAATATTCGTCAGCGCGCCGCCCCCTCGAGAAAGCTCTGCAGCTCCATCCCGACTACGCCCGAGCGCTCTACTACCTCGCCCTCGTCGAACGCCGCGAAGGACATCCCGAATCCGAAGTCGCCGATCTCCAGAGAGTCGTCGAGCAATTTCCGCAATCGCGCGACGCCCGCCGCGAACTCGGCATCGCCTATTACCAGCAGCACCGCACGGATGACGCCGTAGCTCAGTTTCAAGCCCTTCAAGCCATCGACCCCGACGACCTCGCCGCCCACTACAATCTCGCGATCCTATACCGCCGCAAAGGTATGAAAGCCGAAGCTGCCGCCCAAGCCGCGCTATACGTCACCAAGCGAATCGACCCCGAGGCTCCAACCTATTCCCTCGATTTTCTGCGCAAGCATCCCGAGATCTCGACCGAAAGTGTGCCCTGGCACATGCACACAGACCTCAAGCCCGCTGCCACCGTCAACGCAGGCGCAGCCGGCAATGGCCCCGGTCAGCGCTAACTAAGGAGGATTCTTGTCGGACCAGGATCGCCGAAAATTTATTCGTTCGCTCAGCCGCACCGCTCTCGTTCTTCCCTTCGCCGATCTCTTGGCCCTCGCCGCTCCTCAACAGCAGCAAGAACCGCCGAAACAAAAAATTGGCCCCATCGAGCGCAGCTACGACGCCAAGCCCGCTCCTCCTCCCCCCGGACCGAAATCCCCCATCGAAGGCACTCCCCTCGGCGTCAGTTTCGTCGATGTCGTCAAGGGCTCTGGCCTCGACGTCGAAACCATCTTCGGCGGCGTCGGCAAAAACAAATATCTTCTCGAGACCACCGGATGCGGCCTAGCCTTCTACGATTACGACAACGACGGCTGGCTCGATCTCTTCTTCGTCAATGGCTGGCGCCTAGAAGGTTTCGCGAAGGGGAAGGAACCTCATTGCCGCCTCTTCAAAAACAATCGCGACGGCACCTTCACCGATGTCACCAAAGGTTCCGGCCTCGACGTCCGCACCGGCTGGGGACAAGCCTGCTGCGTCGGCGACTACGACAACGACGGCTATGACGACCTCTTCGTCACCTACTACGGCCAAAACGTCCTCTATCACAACAACGGCAACGGCACCTTCACCGACGTCACCGAACGCACCGGCCTCCTCCAACCCGGCCCCAAAACGCGCTGGAACACCGGCTGCACCTGGGTCGACTACGACAAAGACGGCCACCTCGATCTCTTCGTCGCCAACTACGTCGACTTCGACCTAAAAACCGCTCCTCTTCCCGAAGAAGGCCCCTGCACCTACAAAGGCATCGTAGTAGCTTGCGGTCCTCCCGGTCTGGCCGGCGGAAAAAATCTCCTCTATCACAACAACGGCAACGGCACGTTCACCGACGTCAGCCAAAAATCAGGCATGTGGAACGCCGTCGGCACCTACGGCCTCAGCGTCGCCGCCTCCGATCTCGATAACGACGGCTGGCCCGACATTTACGTCGCCAACGATTCCGCGCCCGCCACGCTCTACCTCAACCAGCATGATGGCACCTTCAAAGACGTGGCCATCGAAAACGGCGCCGCGCTCTCCGCCGAAGCCAAACCCCAAGCCGGCATGGGCGTCTCCATCGGCGACTACAACCGGGACGGCAATCTCGACATCGTAAAAACGAATTTCGCCGGCGACACCGACTCGCTCTACACCAATCTCGGCGACGGCGTTTTCGAAGACCGCACTTATCCCAGCGGCCTCGGCGTCAACACCCGCCTCCTCGGTTGGGGCGTCGGCTTCTTCGATATGGACAATGACGGCTGGCTCGACATCCTCATGTCTAACGGTCACGTCTACCCTGAAGTCGACAAATCCAAAGCCGATCTCAAATACGCCGAACACAAATACCTCTACCGCAACCTGCGCAACGGGCGTTTCGAGGAAGTCACCAATCAGGGCGGCCCGGGCATTATGGAAAACGCTCCAGCACGCGGCTGCGCCTTCGGCGACTACGACAACGACGGCGACCTCGACATCGCCGTCAACTGCGTCAACGCCATCCCGCAGCTCCTGCGCTGCGACTCCACGCTCAACCGCAACTGGATCAAGATCAAACTAGTCGGCACAAAATCCAATCGCACCGGTATAGGCAGCCGCGTCCTGGTCACCGCAAAAACGCTTCCCACCGCGGAAAAGCCCCTGGTCCAAATGGACGAACTCCGCAGCGGCGGCAGCTACTTCTCCCAAAACGACATGCGCATGCACTTCGGCCTGGAACAAGCCGCGAGGGTAGACAAGGTAGAAATTCGCTGGCTTAGCGGCCAAATCGATCAATTGAAAGATCTCGAGGTAAACCGCCTCTACGTCATCCAGGAAGGCGGCAAAATCCTCAAATCAGAACAGTTGAAGCCCGCCACGAAATCCTAGCAATGCGAACTTTTCCCATACTTCTTCTAAGCCTCGCGTTGTCCACGCCCACAATCTGCCATGCCCAAACGAAGTGTCCCTGGCTCAATGAAGCCACCGCGCGTGGAATTCTCAGCGGCCCCGTCACCGTCACCGTCAAGCTCGACGATCAAGGCGCCGGAGTCTGCAAATTCAGCCGCCAGCAAGGCGCCGCCATCCACGAACTCCGCATCTTCGTCGACCTCATGACCGATATCCCCAAACAATTCCCCGCCCACTTGGCCCAATGCCCGCCCAAGAGTCCCGCACTGCCCGCCATCGGCAATGAAGCCGTCACATGCAGCATCCACACCAAGGAAAACCACTACACCGAACTCGTCATCGGCCGCGTCCGCAACCAAGCCTTCGTCGTCAGCATTAGTTCCACCGTTCAAGACGATCCGTCCCTGACGCAAGAAATGCGCCGCGAAAAATCAAATCTCCTCGCCGAGCAAATAGCCGGAATCCTCTTCTAAACTCCCTTCAACGTGTCCGTCCTTCCCTGGCATCCGCGCCACTGGCGTCTGCCCCGCCTGCCGTTTATGACCAACCTCCCGGTCAACAAAAATGGCGCCCCGAGCGAATCGGGGCGCCAAGCAATGCGCCTTATTAGCCGCCTCGCTAACAAAGATTAGTGATCGTGATCTCCATGGTCGTGGTCATGATCATCCCAATCGTGCTCTGTATGCCAGCGATGACCGTCTTCATCCCACCATTTGTGATACTTACTCCAGCAATACTCCCGCGCTTCATGCAGCTCGTGGCGCGCATTCTCCGCTTGTGGACTGTTCCATCCATGATGCTCAGCAGCTTCGTGAAGCCGGTGGTCGGCCTTCACAAGCCGATGCCGGCAAGAATCGTCATCCGCAGCAGCACGCGGTGCTGCTCCAAGAAGCAGGATTCCGCCCAGTGCAGCTGCGGCCAGCACAGTCCTCCCGATCAGTCTGATACCTCTACTCAAAAACGTCTTCATCAGTCTATCCCTCCGATTGTCCGCTCAGGGATGGGGTTGGCGGAGTTTCCACCAGCGTAGCACAGGCCGCCGTTCAAGCTGTCCAATTCTGCACACTTGCCGCGCCGTCACTGAAACACAGAACCCAATCACGCAGCTGGCCGGTCCTCACTTCTTGGGTGCCCCGACCCTTGCGGTTTTGCCCCACGCAAGGGTGGATCTTCTCTTCGCTGGCTCTACCCACTACTCACTATTCTCTACTCACTCTTGCCAACGCCGTCGACCAGTTCCCACATCCGCGCCAAATGATGATCATCATGCTCCGCGACAAAATACAAATGGTCCACGAGCCGCATCGGCGTCTTCAAACGTGGATGCGGAATAGCCCGACGAAATAGTGACGCGTCCAATTCCTCCACACGCTTCAGCAGCCCTCCTCTTGCCGCGCGAAACTCCGTCAGTATCTGTTCCAACGGGCGCGCGTTGTAGTTCGCCTCATCCGTCTTCCGATTCCTCAAGTCCGCCACGGTGAGCTGCTCGCTGCCTGCTACGTAATCCTCCACCCGCGCCAGCCAAAGCGCCTCAAGGTCCAGCAAGTGCCCAGCGTGTTCCTGAGCCGACCACTTTCCGTGCATTTTCCTGATCAAAATCTCGTGAGAACGCCCGCGAAGCGCCTCCTCCAACCTGGCCGGAGTCCCCCGCAACCGCGCAAACACATTCGGCCACAGTTCCACCGGAAACGAAAACTCAAACTTCCGCTCGAACCAAATTGGCACCGGACTCATCGCTTCCCCCGATCGAATCTCACCGACTCTAATCCTAAACCTTCAACTTTCAAACCTTTTAACCTTCAAACGCCCGACCTATTCACTCCCCCAATTTTTTGCCTCCGACTCATCTTTCTGTTATCGTCAGCCCCGACAGGGAGAACGCTTATGTCAGTAAACAAAGTCATTCTCGTAGGCCGACTAGGCCGCGATCCAGAAACCCGCTACACCGGAGGCGGCCAAGCCGTAGCCAATTTTTCCGTCGCCACCGACGAAACCTACAAGGACCGCAACGGCGAAAAACAAAAACGCACCGAGTGGCACAAGATCGTGGTCTGGGGCAAGCAAGCCGAAATCGCCCAGCAATATCTAAAAAAGGGCTCGCTCATCTTCATCGAGGGCCGCATCCAGTCCCGCGAATGGCAGGACAAAGAAGGCCAAAAGCGCACCAGCTTCGAAATTGTAGCCAGCAATTTCCGCATGCTAGGCGGCCGCAGCGACGCCGCAGCAGCCGGCGCAAGTGGTGGCGGAGCGCGCTCTGGCGGCGATGACATGGAATCGCACGCCGCTCCAGCGGACGACTCCTACGGCGGCAGCCAAGCCCCCAGCGGCCCCGAAATCTCCGACGAGGATATTCCCTTCTAGGTGGGACAGCCAATCTTGGCGGTCCTCCTTAAAGCCTCTCCGGCCGCAAGCTGCTTAGACCAGAAGTCGCGCAACTCGCAAGCTCGGGCGCGGCGACAAGATATTGGGAGACATGAGTGACAACGATTAATCGTCAATTTCGCCTGCAAGCGCGGCCAAAGGGCCTCTGCGCACCTGGAGACCTCCAACTCGTCGAAACTCCAGTGCCCGAGCTGCAAGACGGCCAAGCCCTAGCCAAAGTCAAATACCTCTCGATCGATCCAACCATGCGCGTTTGGATGGCTGTGGACAGCTATCTTCCGGCCGTAGGCATCGGCGACGTGATGCGCGCAGGCGGTCTCGCCGAAGTGATCGAATCCCGCCACGCCCAATTCAAGAAGGGCGACAAAATTGTTGGCCTCACTGGCTTCCAGGATTACGTCGTGATCGAGGCGCAGTCGAAACTTCCCTTCCAGAAAGTCCCCTCGATTCCCTTCGTATCCGACACGCTCTTTCTCGGAGTCCTCGGCATGACCGGCATTACCGCCTATTTCGGCATGACCGAAATCGCCAAGCCGCAAAAAGGCGAGACGCTGGTGGTCTCCGCCGCAGCCGGTGCAACCGGAAGCGTCGCAGGTCAAATCGGCAAGATCCACGGCTGCCGCGTAGTTGGCATTGCGGGCACCGATGAAAAATGCAAATGGCTTACCGACGAACTCGGCTTCGACGCCGCCATCAACTACAAGCATCCTGATTGGAAAGAAAAACTCGCCGCCGCCACGCCCAATGGCATCGACATCGATTACGAAAATGTCGGCGGCGAAATTATGGAAGCCGTCCTCAACCGCATGAATCTGCACGGCCGCGTCGCTCTCTGCGGCCTCATATCGGGCTACACGAAGGAAACTTCTGGACCGAGCAACCTTGGAATACTGATCGTGAAGAGACTAAAGGTAGAGGGCTTTCTAGTGCTGGACTACGCCTCACGCTTCACCGAAGCCGCCATGGAATTAGGAAAATGGAAAATGATGGGCAAGCTGAAGGATCGCCAAACCATCGTCGAAGGCCTCGAAAAAGCGCCCGACGCCATCAACATGCTCTTCACTGGCGGCAACACCGGCAAACTCATCGTAAAAGTGTGAAGCTGCGCAGAACAAAAAACGGAAAAGAACGTACGCAGAAACTCCAGAGCTGTAACATCCCCTCGAAAGCGAAACAGTTACTGGAATTTGAGAAGCGCTTCAGTGTGAAGCCGACGAGTTAGCGCGAAGGCGGCGTGCCCGGCGGCATTCCCGGTGGCGAAGCGTTTTTCTTGCGTTCTTCGTCCAGGCGCTTCAGGAAGTCTTCGAACTTCGGCAATTGTTCCGGAGTCAGGATGGCACGCATTTGGTCGCGGCTCTTCTGGCGTACCTGATCCATGTCGATTTCGAGCAGCTGCGCTTGTTTGGTGCGAACGGCTTGAAAGTCGACATGGGCCTGGGTGAGCAGCAGGTCCATTTGCTGGCGCTGCGAGTCGTTGAGGCCCAGCTCACGGGTCAGCTGATCGAGCCGTTTTGCGTGGCGTTCCGCATCGGTCATGGGAGGCGGGGCGGCCGCGACGGTACTGCGGTGGCCGTAGAAATATCCGAAGACGCCGCCGAGCGCCATGCCAAGAACGAAAACGGCGGCGACCCAAAACGCAGCGCGGCGCTTTGCGGTGTTCTCATTCATCGGTGCTGCTTCTCCGCAAGGCTCGGCAAGAATTCGTCATCGGCATTGGATGGCGTGGCAGGGTCAACGACCGGATCGCCGGCGATGTCCGTGGCCACTGACTTCGCAGTGGTGGTTGCGGCCGGCATGGTCGGTGGCTTTTGGTACAGCCAAGCGCTAGCCAAAAGCAGCGCTATGGAAGAAGCCCATGTGAGGCGCGCGGCGAGCTTCGGTAGAAAAGTCCAAGTGTCTGCGGCATGGCTGAGTTCCGCTTTGCGCGCCGCGATCGCGGCCATCACGCGCGGAGCAAACCACGGTCCGGCCGTTGCAGCGTACGAGGGCAGTACCGCCAGGAGTGCGCGCGCCGCAAGAATATTTTCCGCCGCCGCGCGGCAATCCGCGCACGCGATGGCATGTTCTTTCAGAGCAGTGGGTGCTAATGCCAGCAGTTCCGATAATTCTTTGGCGCTCTGTGCGGCGCCGGCCGCGTCCTCGAGCTGCATCTGAAAACCGTGACATTCCGCTCGGCGCTTGCTCACAAAATTCATCATTCGAGACTCCTTCAATGACTTCCCCAATCTATCTAATCCTTCCAGCTTCAAAAATCAATCTGGCTCTTTCCTTAGCGTCAACTCCCTCTAGCTTTCCCATCCTCTACCCTTCTCCGCGCTTGCGAACTTTGTTCACAATCCTTCGGCGCGCACGAAAGAGCCGCACCTTCACCGTGTTTGCATTCAAATCCAAAACTTGCGCAATCTCTTCGACCGCAAAGCCTTCGACTTCTTTCAGAATCAGCATCAGGCGATCGCGCTCGTCAAGCCCTTCCATAAGCCGCTCGACGCGTTCGCGGGCTTCCAGCCTCTCGCTGATGTCCGGTCCGGCGCTATTTTTCCCTTCGGCGGCGATCACCTGCTTGGCTTGCTCTTCGCTCAAATCCGACTCATAAACCAGTGGCCGGACTTTTTTCTTGCGCAACAGATCCCAGCACTCGTTCACGGTAATCTTATACAACCAAGTGCTGAAAGCCGCCCGCTGATCAAACCGCTTCAACGAGAAATATGCCTTTACAAAAACCTGCTGGGCAATATCCTCCACATCCTCACGCCGCCGCAAAATGCCTCCAGCGACAGCAAAGACGCGGTGCTGATGCCGCCGCAGGAGCTCCTCAAAGGCCTCCTGGTCTTCGCCCTGCGCCCGCCGAACAAGTTCCCGGTCGTCCACAGCGCCCGGCGCTTTGGCGCTAGGCGGTTTGGGCCCCGCCGGACCGGCGGGAAGCCCCAATGGCTCTACTTTAGGGACGCGTGGCATGTCATTCCGGTTACGTCTAATGTAGCTCGGTTTCCCCTGGTCGTGCGAGTTCGTTTCCCCTGCATGCATCAATTGTTTCAATTAGAGGGTATCAAGTTTCTACTTGCTT
>Ga0210394_10004130_pt1 | contig 17241 bp, 15 predicted proteins | sample IncBWC12MmetaG_FD_160121 | JGI IMG/M metagenome (GOLD analysis project Ga0210394, IMG submission 160121) | Forest soil microbial communities from Barre Woods Harvard Forest LTER site, Petersham, Massachusetts, United States - Inc-BW-C-12-M | ecosystem: Environmental > Terrestrial > Soil >... | reverse complement strand
AGTATCCCGCCTTTCCTTTCATGCCTTTTTTACGGCTCTAACGACACCTTAGTCCGGCGAATCTCTTCGGTCCAAACGCGGGGGATGTGTTAGCGATTTGCATGCGAGCGTGATCCAGTCGGCAAGTAGTCGCGTGTGTGCGATCTCTCGAGAAGACTCTAAGAATCCGCAGGAGGAAGGAGAAACAATGAACGGTAATCGGGGGGTGTTGTCAAGAATCAGGCATTTTGTCTTTTGTTTTCGCAAACATGACAAATTCACAACCTTGCGCGGCAATGCTCCAGCCATGGCTGCGCCTGTCAGTAGCGCACTTCTGCTTGGACTGCTCGCACTTCCAGCATTCGGGCAGGTACCCGATGGTTATGTGGGCGGAATGGCCCGCGAGTCCGCGAGCGGCAAACCGGTGGCGGAAGTACGGATTGTCGCGCATGACGTGGACAAAGGGACGGACCTTTTCACTGTCACGGATACTGCCGGGATGTACAAATTCACAAACCTGGAGCCTGGCCGATATGACGTTGCCGCCACGAAAAGTGGATTTCAGAAGGCGTCCGCGACGGTTGACGTGGAGGGTAAGCACCTAACCCGGGTGGACCTTCCGTTAGAGGCAGACGCTACTCCAACAAACGCTAACGTTAGCCCAACTATTACGAAATCGAATGTTGAACCATTGACCGACCACGAAAGGCAGTTGCTCGAGCGCATCGATCGCCTCGAAACTCGCCTTGCAGCAATGGAAGCTAAGGATGCCGCCCAAACGTCCGTCAATGCCAAACGCGACTTGGCCACTCAGCCGTTGAACGCGTCGCTGAATTCAACTGTCGACGCCACTCCCGCGGAGCTTGCTGCCGCTCAGCAGACAACAACAGCGGCTGCAACTGCAACGCCGAATCCGGCCTCGCCAGCGGCTGCTCCAGCGCCCACACCGGCACCGGCTCTTCCGCAGGGCCTTGAACCCAACGAACCCACTCCGGGAGTGGACAACGAGACTCCCTTTGCGTATGCGGATTTTAGCTGGCTGAACGGCACGGGCCGGGGCACGCCAGCTTTCGATACGAAATTCTTCACTCCGGAAATTCGTTTCGACACGAACTATATAATCAGTTCCAATCATCCGCACGACCATACGCTCGGGGGTTCGACCGAGTCATTTCGTTCCGGCGAAGTACAAATTGAGCAGGCCAGTTTCGGCGGCGACTTTCACTGGAACAATGTCCGCGGCCGGATCCTCACGATGTTCGGCGAGTTTGCCACCACGACACCGCGAAACGACGCCAGCGCGGGAGTCGGTCAATGGGACTTGAACAATGCATATAGATATTTCTCCGAAGCGTGGGGCGGATACCACTTCAACGTAAATCACGGGCTGAACGTCGACGCAGGAATTTTCGTTTCCTATATTGGTCTGTTCAGCTACTACAATTTCGATAACTGGACCTACCAACCGTCTTACGTGTCATCCAACACGCCATGGTTCTTCAATGGATTGCGAATTCAGTGGTTCCCCACGAACAAACTCAAGATCGAACCGTGGTTCATCAACGGATGGCAGTCTTACGCCAAGTTCAACAGCCGCCCCGGCCTGGGAGGCCAGATTTTGTGGCGTCCCGCGGAATGGATATCGCTGGTCTTCAACAACTACGGCATGGGCACGGATACCCTCAATAATCCGAACGTTTCGCGTATTCACACCGACGACAGCATCGAAATCCGTTATTTCAACCGGCCGGATAGCACCGGTCTATCAAAGATGGCGTTCTCCGCGACGGGAGACCTGGGATGCCAGTACGGCGGCGGCGCGAGCTGCTTTAAGAATACGGCCAATGGGCTCAGGTCATCCTTTGCCGGCTGGATGCTCTACAACCGGTTCTGGTTCGATAAAGATAAGCACGCGATCACCGTCGGCGGCGGGACGATGGACAATCCCAGCGGTTATCTGACGCTGCTCCCGCCAATCAATGCAGCGAATGCGGTCTCCGGTTCACCGTATTTCACGCAAAATTTCGGCCAGCCCTTCAAGATGTGGGATGCCACGATTACTTACAACTATATGCCCAAGACCTGGCTTACGTGGTGGGCGGAGATTGGCTATCGCCACTCGGATCAGCCTTATTGGACTGGGCGAAACGGGATTACGCCTCCTGGCGGAAATACGGGCTCTCCGGCGAACTACGTGTGCACTAACGGCACCAGTTCGGCGGCGTTACCTAGTAGCAGTCCCTCGTCACCCACGGGATTCACTCCTTCGGGAAACGGCTTTCTCGTGGATAACGCAGGCGGTGCCGTTGCATCCGCGTGCACTGCAACCTTTGGCTCTGGCTTCACGGCCTGGTTCCCCGATCTTGTCAAGAACCAAGGTGCCGCTAGTGTGGGCGTAATGGTCCGATTCTAGTGGATTGGAAATTCGGGGCCGCTTCGGCGGCCCCGGTCTTTCCCAACCTCGGAAATGCAATGAAACAGAAATGCCGACTGTCTTCAGTGTGTACAGACATGATAGGTCTCATTCAGCCTTGGTTTCGACTCGGTTTCTCTCTGTCGCCCGTTTATGGTTTCCGAATGCTCTCTTCATGCCTTTTTCATCGCAAATCTCTAGGCTAATCAATATGAGCACGACTGGCGAAGCAATGAGCGAAAAAGAGTGCAGCACGATGCTGCGTTATGCCCTCGTCTTCGTGCTCGCGCTTTGTGCGTTAGGTGTTGTCGTATTTGGAGCCGCTGCCGCCTATTCCTCAGCTATGCCGCGGCGTCCGATGCGAACGGTTCTGCCGCGGCTTAGATCTGCAATTTCGCGCGATTCGTCAGCGCCACAAAATCACGGCGCTTCGCAGGAAACCTTCGGCTTTGAAGATGAGGAGAGCTTGAACGCTGCGGCTGTCGTTAATGAGAATTTGCCCCTGTCCACGCACTATACCGTTCGTGTACGCCTCTCTGACGGGGACGAGCAGGTCATTTCGATCACCGCGCCTCCCGGCGGGCTGCAGCTCGAAGTGCGCGACATGACCGGAGACGACGTTCGCAACGATTTGGTCCTAAGGCCCGCGCTGATTCACTGGCCGCTCATCGTGCTGCTCAATGACGGCCACGATCACTTCACCGTGGCCATTTCCGCTACTTTGCCAAGCTCTGTGGATTCCGGCAGCCGGGCATCGCGGTCGCACCAAATTCCGGAGACAGCCGCGTTAACTTCCTCGAATCCCAAGGCGGGTCCTCAGGCCAGTAGCAGGCAAATACTGGGCTCCACTCTTCAGCGGGCATTCCTTCCTCCGCTCGCGCAAAGAGTGACGAACCAGGTGACCCTCAGATCCGTCTTGGGGAGAGCACCTCCCGCCCTCGCAACCCAGATCTAGCAAAGTTTAGCAGTCGTGGAAACATAAGTCGGCGGTATCGGCGAGGTGAGCGTGTATCCCACGACCGCAAAGGACACACTCACCCAAATCACCTGGCCGTCAGTAACTTTCGGAGGACTGGAATTAGCTGATGCGAAATGACGCTGAAGAAATTGCAGCCTTAGCGAGCCGCCGCGGGCCATCGATCCATCTGCGGCGGAGGGAGGCGGTTCGTTGTGTCCGCTTCGAAAAATCATGGACTTAATGACGACTACCGAGGGAAAGACTACGTCGCGACTTTACCGAAGTGTGCGCAACGCGATTATAGTGGCGGGTTTGTTGCCCGCTACTGTCCACGCACAGACGGCGTTAACTGTTTTAACTTGGGAGCAAGTCAAAGCGAAGTTCGAGGCTGCGAACCCCACGCTAAAGGCCAATCAGGCCAATATTGAGGAGTCGAAGGCGGAGGAGATCACCGCGTTTCTTCGCCCCAATCCCGAAGTCTCTCTGGCCGCAGATGGAACTCAGATTACTCCTCTTAGCGGAGTCTGGCAGCCGGTCAAGGGCACAACCATTACGCCCGGCATCAGCTACCTTTTCGAACGGCAGCATAAGCGCGGATTGCGCCTCGAGAGCCAAAAAGAGACCACGGCCATCACGCAATCCACGTACACCGACCAGGAACGTAGCCTGCTCTTCAATCTGCGAAGCGCGTTCGTTCAGGTCCTGCAGTCGAAGGCGGTGCTGGAGAATGCCCGGCAAAACCTGGCCTATTGGGACCGCGAACTAGACGTGAACCGCACGCGCTTGGACGCCGGCGATCTCGCGCAGGTGGATTTCGATCGCTTGATGCTGCAGCGGGTGCAATTCGAGTCGGACTACGAGACCGCATTGGTAAACCTGCGGACGAGCAAGATCCAGCTGCTGACGTTGCTGAACGATCGCACGCCCATCGAGCAGTTCGATGTTACCGGACCCTATGATTTCATCGAGCCACTCATGCCGCTCGAGGATTTCCGGAATATCGCGCTGACCATGCGGCCGGATTTGAAGGAGGCCATGCAATCGGTGGAATTGGCGAAAATCAATCACAACCTCGCGGTTGCAAGCGGCTCGACCGATCCAACCTTCAGCGTCTGGTATACGCACAATGGCTCGTGGAATAACCCAAACGCCCTCAATACCATCGGCGCCAGTGTCAGCATCCCTCTCCGAGTCTTCGACCGCAATCAGGGGGAGAAGCTGCGCACTCAGCTTGATATCGGCCGCAACGAGCAGTTGCAGACTGCGACCCAAGCCGGAGTCTTCAGTGATGTGGATTCCGCCTATTGGACATTGATTCAGAATGTGAATCTCCTCAAGCCGTATAAAGGGACGTACCTACCATTAGCGACAGCCGTTCGCGACAGGACAACGTTTTCCTACCAAAACGGGGGTGCGTCGTTACTGGACTTTCTTGACGCCGAGAAGGCCTACCGCGATACCCAACTGGCGTACTTGAGTTTAATCGGTTCGTATTTGACCGCTGCCGCGCAAATGAATATGGCGGTGGGACAGGAGGTTTTGCAATGAATCGCTTACTTACTTTTGAGGCAACTATCTGTATAGGTTTGGGTCTTCTCCTTACAGGTTGCGGACGGAATGTGACGGCCCAGGAAAATTCCGCGGCGACTACGCCACCACCGGCAACGGTGGTGCCCGGTTTCGACGTTACGAACGTCGCGGTCGATCATCCGGAGCAGTTTCCCTTGGCGACCGCGAAAGAGCACATGGCAGCTCCGGAATTGAACGTGACCGGAGTAGTCAGTCCAGACGTATCGCGGCAGGTTCCTGTGCCGTCGCTCGCGACGGGGCGGGTCATCGAAATCGATGCCAGGCTGGGAGATGAGGTGAGACAGGGCCAGCTTTTATTCAAGGTTAGAAGTAGTGATATCGCCGGCGCTTACTCCGACTATCGCAAAGCGGTGATGAATGAGCAGCTGACTAAGGTACAGCTTAACAGATCCCAAATTCTCTTCGACCACGGAGCGACTCCGAAAAGCGCCCTTGAGGTGGCCCAGAATGCTGAAGATAGCGCCCTCGTGGATCTCGAAACCACCCGGGAGCATCTTCATCTTCTTGGAGCTAACCCGGAACATCCCTCGGGAATCGTGGAAGTGCCGGCCCCCGTTTCAGGCGTCATCACCGACCAGCAGATCACCAACCAATCCGGCGTCCAGGCGCTGACGGCTCCAAACCCTTTCACGATATCCGATATGTCGTACATCTGGATTGTGTGCGATGTGTACGAGAACGACTTGGCCGGTATCCACATGGGTGATAGCGCTGATATCCGCTTGAACGCCTTCCCCGACCGGGTGTTCAAAGGCGCCGTCAGTAATATTGGAGCGACCCTCGATCCAAATATTCGCACGGCCAAAGTGCGCATCGAGGTCGCCAATGCGGGGATGATCATGCGCATCGGGATGTTTGCAACGGCTATGTTCCGCGGCCAAAAGGAGGAAATGCACACGCTGGTTCCGGCCTCCGCGATTATTCACCTTCACGACCGTGACTGGGTCTTCGTGCCTACGCCAGACAGAAAATTCAGGCGAATGGAAATCCGCAGTGGCGCCCTGCTGCCCGGTCAGATGGAAGAGGTTATATCCGGGCTGAAGGCGGGCCAGCAGGTGGTCTCAAACGCCCTCGTGCTCGAAAACACAGTCGAGAGCCAGTAAGCGTCTACTGGAATGATTCTCGGCAAGGAGCAGAAGGGGATTAGAAAATGATCCGCAAGCTTGTAGATTTCGCACTCAATTACCGGTTCGTTGTGATCGCACTTGCAATCTTGCTCGTTGCCTGGGGGGCGATTTCCTTTCACAACCTGCCGGTGGAGGCCTATCCGGACATTGCGGACAATTATGTGACCGTTATTACGCAGTGGCCGGGCCGCTCGGCTGAGGAAGTAGAACAGCAGGTCACGATCCCCGTCGAAATCGTAATGAACGGAATTCCGCATCTTTCGCATCTGCGGTCCGAGTCCATTTTTGGTCTTTCCTATGTGCTCATGATCTTTGACGATCAATCCGACAACGACTGGAACCGGCAGAAAGTCCTTGAACGGCTCTCCCAGGTCACGCTCCCGCAAGGTTTACAACCCCAGATGGGGACGGACTGGAGCACGGTGGGGCAGATCTATTGGTACACGTTGAGAAGCACGAATCCAGAATACGATCTGATGGAGCTAAGGTCCATCGAGGATTGGACCTTGGAAAAAGAGTTCAAGTCCGTCCCGAATGTCGTGGACGTCTCCGACTTCGGCGGCACGGTGAAGGAATATCAGGTCCGCGTCGACCCGAACAAGCTCGTTTCGTATGGATTGAGCATCGGCCAGGTGGAGCAGCAACTGAACAACAACAACATCAATGCTGGCGGCAGTTTTGTGGAAGCGGGCATGCAGCAGATGAACATTCGTGCTCTCGGGCTTTTCAGGAACATTCAAGACATCGAGCAGACGGTGTTGACTACCAAGGCCGGAACGCCTCTTCGCGTAAAGGATATCGCCGAGGTGGTCCAAGGCCCGAAGATTCGATTGGGGCACATGGCCCGGGCCAACCACATGGTCGACGGAAAGATAATCGATGAGCCCGACGTGATTCAGGGCGTTGTGCTCCTCCGCAAAGGCGCGGACGCCGGGCCAACGCTGGATGCGATTCATGCAAAGGTAAAGGAACTCAACGAACAAATCTTGCCACCTGGCGTGAAGGTCGTTCCCATGCTGGACCGTGCCGACCTGCTTCACTTCACCCTGCACACGGTGGAGCATAACCTGGTCGAGGGGATGGTCCTGGTAACCATCATCCTTTTCCTATTCCTCGGGAATGCTCGTGCTGCTCTGATCGTGGCATGCACGATACCGTTCTCATTGCTGTTTGCCGCTATTTGGCTGGATCTGAGCAAGATCCCAGCAAACCTCCTCTCCCTGGGCGCGCTTGATTTCGGCATGGTCGTGGACGGCGCCGTAGTGATGGTTGAGAACATTGTCCGGCATCTGGCTCATCGCCAAAAGGATTCAGGAACTGCCGCTGGGGGCTCCTCGACTCCGGGACGCATTACAACGATTATCAAATCCCCCGCGGAGGCGATTCGTGAAGCTTGCCACGAAGTGCAGCGCCCGGTCTTCTACGCCATCGCCATTATCATTACCGCATACATGCCGATCTTCACGCTGCAACGAGTGGAGGGCCGACTTTTCCGGCCCATGGCCTTGACAGTAGCCTTCGCTCTTCTGGGCGCTCTGACGTTTTCAATCCTGCTCGCGCCCGTCTTGAGCAGTTGGCTTTTCCGCCAAGGAGTGAAGGAGTGGCGCAACCCTCTCATGGTTGCCTTAACGAATTGGTACCGCAAGGCAGTGCGGCGCGCAATCGAACATCGCTGGCTGACGACTGGCGTCGGGTTGACTGGTTTTGGACTCGCTATGTTTCTCATGTTCAGCGGGGTGATCGGCAGCGAGTTTTTGCCGCACCTTGACGAGGGCGCTATCTGGGCGCGCGGTACGCTCGCGGCCAGCACTAGCCTGACCGAAGGGTCTCATTTTGCAGACCAAGCGCGCATAGTCTTCGCCTCGTTCCCGGAAGTGACGACGGTCGTATCGCAAGCGGGCCGCCCTGACGACGGGACCGATACGGGCGGATTCGGCAATACCGAGTTTTTCGTCGATCTAAAACCGAAAGAAGAGTGGCGGCCGGCGTTTCATCAGAATAAGGACGAACTGATCGCCGCCATGAACCGCGAACTCTCAAAACTGCCGGGAGCCTTCTGGAACTTTTCTCAGCCCATCGAAGACAATGTGAATGAAACGATCAGCGGCACGAAAGGCGGACTCGCCGTCAAGATTTTCGGTTCTGATTTGACCGTTCTTGAAGAGAAAGGCGACGAAATGGTCGCGGCCATGGAACATATTCCCGGCATAGAAGACATCGGCATCCAGCGCGATACGGGACAGCCAAATTTGGATTTCACCATTGACCGGCAACAAGCGGCTCGCTTTGGGATCAACGTCGCGGACATACAAGACGCCGTCCAAACCGCCGTGGGCGGGAATGCTGTGAGCCAGGTGCTCCAGGGAGAAGCTCGCTATGACGTCGCGGTGCGTTACCAGGAGCCCTACCGAGATACTCCGGAGGCCATCGAAAACATCCGCCTCCTTTCCCCTGCAGGAGAGCGAGTTTCGCTTGCGCAGTTAACTAAGGTAGAGGTGAAGGATGGCGCGTATGACATTTACCGCGAGGGGAATTCGCGGTACGTTGCGGTACGGTTCAGCGTGAGAGGTAGAGACCTGGGCAGCACGGTCCGGGACGCGATCACGCAGGTCACCCAGAAGGTAAAGCTTCCGACCGGTTATCACATACAGTGGGCAGGAGAGTACGAAAGTGAACAGAGGGCCGGAGCGCGATTGCTTGTGGTGATACCGATCACTATTCTGATTATCTTCATCATCCTATACAGCATGTTTCGTTCCGCGAAATGGGGATTGCTGATCCTCGCTGTCGTCGCCATGGCGCCTGTCGGTGGGCTTCTTGCATTGCTTCTCACGGGCACGCACCTTAGCGTTTCCTCCGGTATTGGTTTCCTAGCACTCTTTGGCGTATCCGTTCAGACGGGCGTCATCATGCTCGAGTACATCAACCAGCTACGTGCGCGCGGATATACGATCGTCGATGCCGCCGTAGAGGGCGCCGTACTGCGGCTTCGACCCATCATGATGACCATGCTCGTGGCTACGTTCGGACTTTTACCGGCTGCGATGTCCCACGCGATCGGCTCGGACTCGCAGCGCCCCTTTGCCATTGTGATTGTGGGCGGACTGATCGCGGCCCTGTTGATGGGCATCTTCATTCTGCCCACGCTCTATGTCTGGTTTGCGAGCGACGATGATACGTTGCCAGCACCGGAAGAATCCTTTGAAGCTTAGTCGCCACGATCGATATTCATACGGTCGGGAAAATGTAGCGGGTGACAGGTTGGTCGTCGCATGTGAGGAGCTGGCCCCGTGAAGAAACACGAGGTGCGAGCCTGGATCGAGGAAATCGGTGTGATTCCGGCGCTTAGGATGCGCTCGCCCGAGGATGCGCTATTCGCTGTTAATGCCATCGCTCAAGGCGGGATTCCCATCGCTGAGATCACGCTGACCGTGCCAGGAGCCATAAAACTCATTTCGCAGCTTAGAAAAGAAAATCCCCACATGGTCGTTGGCGCCGGTGGAGTGATGGACGAGGCGGCTGCGCGGCAAAGTCTGGACGCGGGCGCGCAGTTTCTCACCAGCGACGGCCTGCATCGCGAGGTGGTCGAATTTGCCCAACTCCACGAGGTGGTCGTATTTCCGGGTGCCCTGACTCCTACCGAAGTTATCACGGCGTGGCAAGGACGCTGCGATTTCGTCAAGGTCGTCCCATGCGCTCAGCTTGGCGGCGACACCTACATTCGCTCTCTTCACAGGATGTTTCCCCATCTTCCACTGATTGCCGCCGGCGGTATTAACCAACAGACTGCTTCGCAATACATCGTTTCGGGCGCCGTCGCGCTCGGGATAGGCGGCGAATTGATCCCTCAAGATGCCATCCGCGGAAGGCAAGTAGATCGCATTGCTGAATTGGCACGCAGGTTCGTTGGCTTCGTCAAGAGTGGCAGAGAGCATCTGCTAGCGCGCAGGCCCGTTGTTAGTGCTTGAATCTCTTGATCGGGTACGGCTGCGTCAATGGGCTGCCCAAAACCCCGAAGCAAAGTACTGACGGAACCCGGTCCCGTTGCACCAAAAGAAATGGTTTGATACGCCAAAAAAGCGGATCTAGACGGCTCGAAGAGTCAGGGACTTGCGGAAGGACTGGAAGGAACCCTTTGGTACATCACAGCACAATGCTGAAAGGTCCCCATAGGGACATGTGCACATAGCTACCGGCAATTGGTAACCATAGGTCTCAGCTTCGGCGCAGCGACGCTTGCGGTCATTGCTTGCAGGCTGCTTGCATGCGGCGCATTTCACCGTGTGGAACTTGTGCTACCGGAGGCTGAGCTCAGGTATTGCGCCACGGACATGGCGGGTCAGCTCACCCGCGTACTCGGCGAAGTGCGCCGAGCCGATGTGCGCAATGTAGCCGTCCGGACGAATCAGTATCCGAGGCCCCTCGGGTGTGACGAGTTCTGTCGCGTGACTACCGCGCAAATGATCGAAGAGCCTGCTGCCATCGTCTAGCCGAGCGTCAGGCATGCGATCGCCAGGATGCAGACTTCCGAGCGTGATGCCCGAGGACAGGGGGCTCTTTCGGTAATGCAAGGCGAGCTGGTTCGTTGCGTCGCCGCGCTTGATCGAACGCGTTTGGTGCAAGCTTTTGGTCAAACCGAGCACCGCCGCGGCGATCGGGAGGCGTTCAGCTTCGTATGTATCGAGCAGCGAATCAGGTCCGCTGCGGGCGACGTGTGCAAGCTTCCAGCCCAAGTTATAGGCATCCTGCACACCGGTGTTGAGCCCTTGGCCTCCTGCCGGCGGATGCACATGTGCCGCATCCCCGGCCAAGAACACGCGCCCGACGCGGTAGCGATCGACCATACGTACGGCCGGCTGGTAGATCGAGCTCCACGCGACGCGCTCGACGCGGTGGCCGGTGACTTTGTGCACCAACTCCTCGATGCCAGCTCCCACGGTCTTTGCTTCCGAGGTGAATTGGAACAGCGACGTGTTCGGCAACGGGCAGAGCCCGATCATGCCACCTTTGGCGAAGGGCCAGATATGCCAGTCGCGGCGATCGAGCCCCTCGATCTCGACATCCGCTACCAGCATAGGCTTCTCGTCGACCGCCTCGCCTTCGAAGATCAGGCCGAGCGCTTTTCGCACCGTGCTGTGGCCGCCGTCGGCCCCGACCAGGAAGTCCACTCGCACCATTTCACCGGTCGAGAGTGTGGCCTCAACTCCGTGCTCATTCTGCGTGAACGTCACGAGTGCCTTGCCGAATTCGACCTCGCCGCCTAGCGCGCGCAGCCGCGCGCGCAAGATCAGTTCCGTGCGCGCTTGCGGCACCATCCAAAGGTTCGGATAAGGCACGCTCTCTGTTGGCCGTTTGGATGAGCTGAGCGAGCCCGCCCGCAACGAGAAGGGTCCAAGGTGGATCCGGAGCTTCGGGTAGAGCGCACCGGCGGCGAGGATCGCGTCAATTGCTCCGAGATCATCGAAGATTTCGAGTGTGCGCGGCTGGATGCCTTTGCCACGCGAACCCTCAAAGGGTGTTGTTGCAGCCTCGATCAAACGAAACGAGATCCTCCGGCGCGCAAGATCGAGCGCGAGCGTCAACCCGGTTGGTCCGGCCCCGACAATCAATACCTTGACCTTGCTTTCGTACATCGTACGAATCATTGTAATGGTACAGTGTACGAATGTCAAAACGAAAATCACGGTTGACTCGCGAGAAGATCGCCACCGTCGCACTCGCCATCGCCGACAAAGAGGGCTTCGAGGAGGTGTCGATGCGTCGCGTGGCGCAAGAGCTCGAAGTCGGAACGATGAGCCTCTATTACTACGTGAAGACTAAAAACGATCTGATCGCCGTGATGGATGACGCGCTCATGAGCGAAGCCATCCTACCGTCGCTTCCGAAAGGTTGGCAGCGCGCCATGATGGAGATTGCCAAGCGAACCCACTCGGTCTTTATCCGACACCCCTGGGCGCTCGCCGCAATGTTGTCGGCCCCCCCGGGGCTAAATGCGATGCGCCACATGGAGCAATGTCTCGAAGCACTCGCTGAAACGTCGATGACGGAGAAACAGAAGATCACGCTGCTTGCGATGGTCGACGACTTTGTTTTCGGGCACGCGCTTCGCGAAACAGCCACAGATGCGGCGATCGACATCGAGTTCGCTGCCGCCCAACTTGCTACTGGCGCCTTCCCCCGGCTCGCGGAGGTGTTCGGCGGCGGTCGCATCGACGCCAACAAAGATCGCTTCGAGCGAGGTTTGCGGGCGCTACTTAAGGTGACCCGGACTTAGCAGCAGCCACTTAAGCGTGGCGCTTGGGGGCGAAGGAGATAAACTCGATACACGGAGAGATTGGCAAGTCCGGATTCTGGTCGAGTCACGGATAAACCGGAGCTATTCCGGTCCAGAAGTCCCGTTCCGGGAAGTAATGGGTTCCAGTGGCGTTTTCGACCAATTCTGGTCGGATCACGGTCTACTCGGAAGCAACGCCGGCAGCCAACTGGTGACTTGACGCCGGAATTGCTGACTCAGCGTCGCAAATGTCCTTATATTTCAGCGAGCATTGGGTGCGACGGTCAGGGATCGGCCCACGACCCTTTGGCTTTAGAAAGGGCCGTTTTTATTGAGTTTTGGTAGGGGCGGTGGGGGTCGAACCCACGACCAACGGCTTAAAAGACCCGCAAACCGCCCGACAGCTACAAACCAATCCAGTAACCTACAAAAGAATCAGCCGTGATCGAGCGCACGCACTGTTGCATTCAGGCCCAATTAGTGTGACTGCCCGCACAAATCCCGCACAACCAACAAATCGGTAGTCGGCGCGAGGTGCGCGTAAAGATATGGCTAGCTCGGCTGCAAACGGCGGCACCGTACTCGCCCGGGGCGGTGACTGCATAACGAACCGCGCCATCCCCCGGAGCGCCTCTCAGCAAAAATGTTGTCATGGCGGGATTGATATGCCCGCCGGATTGCTTGCCCCAAGTGCTTGCCGCGCCGAAACTGATGTTAACGTTGAACGTCGTTTCATGTCGCGACCTCCAGTGTGATTCATCCATTGTGTAGCGCCCACAGCGGACGAGCTCTGCTCGAGGCCTGGAAGACTTCCCATGGAATGCCCTGCTTGGCCAGAGAGTCCAGGAGTCTCTCTGAAAGCTAATTTACAAATGAAGACGCCGATTTGTCGAACTAAGTTTCTGGAGGTGAGGACCCGGAGATTCCGTATAGGAAAGTAGTCGTAAAGTGCAGCAGAAATGCCGAACTGGCGATGGAGAGATGCCATCGCCAGCAGGGTCCTTGGTTGAATTGGGAAGATGGGCCTAGTCTCCAGCAACTGCAGTCTGGATTTGATGCTTCTCCCCCGCAGCGGCCATTACGGTGTGGTGCTTGAGTTGTGCAAGCTCCTGTTCTTCCCGTTTGGAGTAGACGAATTCATGACCGGAGGTGTACCCAGGATAGAACCAGGTCATTATGGTCTCGGGCTGCATCGACCCTCGGTCCGCGAACGTGAGCGCAGTGTTGTCTGTTGACTTCGAACGCTCAGCATTATTGGTTAGGATAGTTGCGTAGAGTGTGGATCGGTCCGAGTTGAAAACTTGAACGATGTTGCGGGTGCCGTTGTTATCCGCCAGTATGAACCAGTAGGTTCCTGCAGGCAGAACGCGCCCTGGAATCTGCACGGCCTTACTGAACGTGAGTTTTGTGGCCTGATCCTCCTCACTCGCCCTCGCCACCGGCAAAATCACAAGAAACGCAAGCATTGTCGCTAAAATCATCAGCTTTTTTTGAATGTTCATGACTTCCTCCTCATCATGAATAACTGTCTTGATACCTGTTTTATTCCGCTGTACTGGACGCTGCCGAAAATGATCACCGCAAACCATCTGGCAAATTCCGCACTTCCGGAAGGGCCATATAACTCATCAAGTTAGTTATCGAACGGAATGCGAGAGATCTAAATATAGAGGAGCATTACAGACTTCAGATTTCGCTTCGGGCTTCGCAGCGGTGCATTCTTTCTGTACGGTACGTCAAACGGCTGACACTGCGTCAAGAACTGGTTCCCCGCTCTCCCTGATATGACGCTCATTATCGCGGACACCCGCCCGTAATAAGTGCTGTAACCGCGCGCGAGCCTTGTGCAATTGCGATTTCGAATTCCCCAGTGTGCACCCCCGAATAGCGGCAATTTCTCGGTGCTGGTAACCTTGCACGTCGTGGAGAATGAAGACAGCCTTGTAGCCTGGCGGAAGCTGCTCAAGTGCGCGTTCGAGGTCCATGCGATCCAGTGACCCGGTGAGCCGCAGGTCCCGGCTTAAGATGTGTTTCTGCAGTGGCCCGGCGGTCTTTCCTTCTGGTTCGAGCATCTCATCCAGGGACAAAACCTGGAAACTATGCCTACGTATCCGCATTAAAACTACGTTGAAGGCCAGCCGATGCAGCCAGGTGGAAAATGCTGCTTCGCCTCGGAAGGTGCTTATTTTGCGGAAGAGCTGCATGAAGGATTCCTGAGTAAGATCCTCAGCTTCCGCCTCATTTCCTCGCATCATCCGGAGGCAAAGAGCATAGACACGCTGGCAATGCCGTCGGTAGATCCGTTCAAAACCTCGCTCGTCACCTTGTTGGGCTAATCGAATAGCTTCCACATCCGACAGTTCCGCCGCATTGGATCGCACTGCAAATGGCAGTGCTTTAGTAAGAAGGACCCCGTCCATACCTTTCCTCCTCTGTTGTTATCGAAACGCCTGCGAACGGTCCGTCTGAAGCAACGCCGCGGGCGGATTCTCAGCGATTGCCAAAGTGCTCCGCGCTTGCATCGGAGTGCTCTTCCGTCGATCCGTGAGAGGCTGCTTCGACGATCAACTCGCCCTTCATTCCTTTGTGCCCGAGCCCGCAAAAATGTGAGCATTGAAATGGGAAAGTTCCAGTCGTGTCAGCGGTGAACTCGATGGTCGTTGATTCGCCTTTCTTCAATAGCTGATCGATGTGGAAAGCGTCGATCTTGAATCCGTGGTCGTGGTCAAGCGCCGTGATGATCAGCTTGACGTGCTCGCCTTCCTTGACCGTTATGACTGCGGGGTCGTATTCGTACTTTTTGGCGGTCATCCTGATTTCTTTCGTATCTTTGCTTACCCCCGTTCCCGGAGCTGCGTCTTGCGCAGAGTTTGCCCGAGCTGGGTAATGTGAGAACGCCACAGCTGTAACAACAAGGCTTGCCAGCACAGCCGAACTACGATCGAATCGATTCATACTTTCCTTCCGTTCACTCGAGTTCCCTCGACGCGGAGCGCGGCTTCTCCTCGTCAGCACAATGCAGCGAACTCGGGTCGCCACGCTCTGGTGAAGGGCAAACTAGTTTGGTACTTCCACCCCACTCAGGATGCCGCCAAGATGTCCTGTCAATGCAACGCCGTCCTTTTCCAGATTCTTCTCAATGAATCGCGACATGTTTGTTCTTCTCCTGTTCGCAAGCAGCTTGGTGATTCGTTTGCCGCCTACACATGGTATTGACTCGCTTCGAGAAGAGATATTCCCGTCCAGGTCATTTGGGAATAAAGCGCCCGGTAGGGAGTCTTACAAACAGACAGGGAAAACGGTGACAGCAGATAATCAGTCAGCGCGATTTGAAGAGGCCCTCCTGCCACACTTGGATGCAGCCTTCAACTTAGCCCGATGGCTCGTTCGCAACAGCGCGGATGCTCAAGATCTAGTGCAAGAGGCCTATCTTCGTGCCTGGAAGGGCTTCGCAGGATTTCATGGCGGAGACGGCCGCTCCTGGATACTCACAATCGTGAGGAATACTTGCTATACGTGGCTCGGGAAATATTCTAGGCGGGATCTCACTGTGGAGTTCGATGAAGGGGTACACACTCAGGAGAGTTCAGTGCCCAGTCCGGAACGCGTGTTTAACGAGAACGCGAATCGGGAACTCCTCGAACAGGTACTGCAAAAGTTGCCTGCCGAGTTCCGGGAATCTATTGTGCTTCGGGAACTCGAAGGACTCTCCTATAAAGAGATCAGCGAGATTGCGGGCGTGCCGGTGGGTACTGTGATGTCGCGGCTGGCGCGTGCTCGCGCCCGACTGCGAGATTGCATCGGTGCCGCAACCGGCGACGGAGGACTAACGTGCGTTGCACAGATGCTCAAACCCTGATCGAGAGCTACGTCGATGGCGAGCTCGACTTAGTCCAAACTGTGGAGATTGAGCAGCACCTCGGGGATTGCTGGATCTGCTCACCGATGCATCAGGATACGCTCGAACTTCGTTCTAGGATCCGCGAGGAGGTTCCCTATTTCCGAGCGTCGGCAGATCTCCAACAGAGGATAAGGGCGATCGCTCGGGAGAAAAGAGCGGAAACAAACCGTAGCCTGGTAGCACTCTGGGCCTGGTCTGGGGCTATAGCCGCCGTTGTACTGTTCGCAGTGATTACAGTGGGGCTTGTCCGAAGAGTTTCGGAATCCTCACGAGAGCAAATGATCACGCAGGAAATTGTGGCCGATCATCTCCGCTCGCTGACGGCCAATCACCTCACAGATATTACGTCCACCGATCAGCACAACGTGAAACACTGGTTTAACGGCAAGCTCGACTTTGCTCCTCCCGTCAACGATTTTACATCGGAAGGATTCCCTCTCATCGGCGGGAGGCTCGATTATCTCGATGGGCGCCCAGTGGCGGCCTTGGTCTATCAGCGTAGATTGCATCCTATTAATCTGTTCGTTTGGACGGCCCCAGAGAAATACGCGGACAAGGCCACTCAGCAAACCCGCGCGGGATACAGCATCCTTTTCTGGGCACGGGATGGCATGACGTATTGCGCTATCTCTGATCTCACCGTGGACGAAATGCAAACTCTCGCTGCTCTCCTGCAGAAATAGCGCATCCCCTTACGGAGCAGAACGCTTTCCGCGCCATTTCATAATCGATCGAGTGTAAACCGTGGCGGTGACTTATCTCGTGTTGCCACGCAATTCTTTAGCGGTTTTGGCGAATCCTTATAGCTAGCTGGCGGCTACCGGGCAATTTGTAACCGGCGACCGATCATATGTGACCGCAGAGATTGGCTTCACTCGGGGTCAGACGATCGCTAAGGATAGAGTCTCGAGTTTATTCGTTTCCTGCGATTCTCGCGAACAATCGGCGTACAAATCCCGACGAGATCTCAAGTTCATTGTCTGCGCGAATGCCTAGTTG
>Ga0210394_10004129_pt1 | contig 17246 bp, 14 predicted proteins | sample IncBWC12MmetaG_FD_160121 | JGI IMG/M metagenome (GOLD analysis project Ga0210394, IMG submission 160121) | Forest soil microbial communities from Barre Woods Harvard Forest LTER site, Petersham, Massachusetts, United States - Inc-BW-C-12-M | ecosystem: Environmental > Terrestrial > Soil >... | reverse complement strand
CTTGCGTGATCTCTGAGTTTGGGCCGGCCAGTACTGCGGCGGCCTCGCGTTTTGCGGCTTCGATTAGCTGACGATCGCGGATGAGGTTGGCCACCTGGAAGCTGGGCATGCCGGCTTGTCGTGTTCCGAAGAACTCTCCTGGGCCTCGCAGCTCCAAATCAAGTTCTGCAATCTGGAATCCGTCATTGGTGCGCACCATGGCGTCGAGGCGGCGCTCTCCGTCTTCGGAAATTTTGCCCCCGGTCATGAGGACGCAGTACGACTTCGCGGCGCCGCGGCCAATGCGGCCGCGAAGTTGATGAAGCTGGGCCAGCCCAAAACGCTCGGCGTGTTCGATAATCATCATGGTGGCATTGGCTACGTCGACGCCTACTTCAATCACCGTAGTAGAGACCAGAATGTCAACCTCGCCCTCCTGAAACAGGCGCATGACATGCTCTTTCAAGTCGGGCTCCATGCGTCCGTGCAGCACGGCAACCCGCAAGTCAGGAAAAATGCGTTTGCTCAATTCTTTGTACATCTTCATCGCAGCTTTCAGTTCGGTCTCTTCGTTTTCTTCGATTACGGGATAGACGACGTAGACCTGATGTCCCGCTGCAACTTGTTTGCGCACGAAATCCCAGACTTCGGCGGATCGCTCATCCGATACGCAGCGAGTGATGATCGGAGTGCGCCCGGGCGGCATTTCGTCGATCACGCTTACGTCAAGATCGCCGTAGAGTGTGAGCGCGAGAGTGCGCGGGATCGGAGTTGCGGTCATGACCAGGACGTCCGGTTCTGGGGAAGCTGCTGAGCTTTGCTCTGCTTGGACTGGCGAGTCGCCCGTCACCACACGGATTCCGCTGTCTTCCCTGGATTTTTTCATTAACTTGAAACGCTGGAGGACTCCGAAGCGATGCTGCTCGTCCACGATTACCATACCGAGTTTTGCGAACTCCACCTTTTGCTCAATCAGGGCGTGAGTTCCAATTACGAGTTGGGCACCGCCTTGGGCGATGTGACGCCGAGTTTCGCGTTTGCGGTCGTCCTCCATTGAGCCGGTGAGCAGCACGACGCGGTATCCCGCGCTCTCAAGAATGCGTCGCGCCGAAAAATAGTGTTGCTGGGCAAGAATTTCCGTTGGCGCCATCAACGCGACCTGGTATCCATTTTCAATGGCAATAATGGCGGCTTCAAAAGCGACAATGGTTTTTCCGGAGCCGACATCCCCCTGCAAGAGGCGACGCATGGGATACGGTTTTTCCATGTCGGAGGCGATTTCTTTCAGTACCCGTTTTTGCGCGGCAGTGGGATGGAAGGGAAGAATTTTCTTGATGGCGGCACGTGCGCGGTCATCCAACTTAAATGCAATGCCGGTCTGAGCTTTTTGTTCGCGACGTTTAAGCTCCAGTCCGAGCTCTACGAAAAATAGTTCTTCAAAAATGAGGCGGACATGCGCCGGCGTGCGAGAGGATTGCAGGTCTTGAATACTTTCGCCAGGTTCGGGCCAATGAACTTTCTGCAACGCTTCCCGCGGCGAAATAAGGTTCTGATCGCGGCGCACCATTGCCGGGATGGGGTCGGGCAAGTCCGCTGGCAGGTTTTCGAGCGCGGTGTGAATGATCCGCCGGAACCAGCGCGAGGTCAGACGGCCTTGTCCGGCAGATTCGTAAATGGGCACGATGCGGCCAATTTCGAGCGACGCCAACAGCTTCTGCTCGGCTGCGTCGGAACCGTTATCATCGGAAGCTTCGCCGATGATCTCGAATTGCGGCTGGGTAAGCTGAAGTTCGCCGCCGCGGTAGTCCTCCTCGACCTTGCCGTAAAGAGCGACGATCTGGCCAGGCTTGAATTTGTCCCGAAGGTATCCCGCGTTGAACCAGATACACTTCAGCCGCGTCCTGCCTTGTCCGGCGGTCATCTGAAAGATGGGCATGCGGCGGGTGCGGAAAAGCCCCGAGGTGCGAACTTCTGCAATTACCGTTGCCATTTCGCCGGGGCGCAACTCGGCGATACCTCGTGGGTTCAACCGGTCTTCGTAGCGAAAAGGCAGGTAATGTACAAGGTCATCAAGGTTTTGAATGCCTTTTGCCGCCAGCAATTCGGCCAAACGGGGGCCGATTCCCTTGACGTATTGAACGGAGGTACCCAGTTGCAGCATCTCAAGGGATGTTAGCAGGAGGCATCGCGGGTACTATAGTCCGCGAGAGGTTTCCCCGGTCGGTTCCGTATGTCAAAAGGCGCAACCAATTTCATCCACGCGCTGGCGGCTGTCCTCGCCGGGAATGCGGTGTACTTTCTGCTTGAGAGGTACTTGCCGCCAGCGGCGCGCCACGAGCCATTTCGCATGGATCTGGGGATGGTGGTGGATTTCTGGTTCTGCCTGGTGGTGTTCGGCACTATCAAGACGGTAACTGGACGCAGGCGCGATTCTGACCGGCGTAAAGGCTGAGGCTTACTTACTACAGAGTCACAGAGAAGTCGCAGGTTTTTTGAATTGCCAACCAAGCTTTTCTCTGTGACTCTGTGTCTCTGCGGTGAATTGCCACCCGGCTGTCTGGATTTTGGACAAAGGTTCTTAGACCTCCATTCGTAAAAGGTTACTTTCGGAACCTCCATAACACGAAATGGGAAGGCTAGAATCTGTCCTGCACCCAATGCAAAAGATATCCATTCTCTACGACGCCAGCCAGGCGGTGCTGTCCACGTTTGACCTGGATGAGGTGCTGCAGCAGATCCTCACTATCGCGCGTGACTATTTCCACTTGCAGAATGTTGCCATTCTTTTGCGCGACAAAGACGAACTTTTCGTGCGCTGCCAGGTCGGCTGGGATGCGGGACACGACAAAGTCAGGCTACCGATCGGAACGGGGATCACCGGAACCGCGGCTCAGCAGAAGCGTCCCATCTACGCTAGCGACGTCAACCAAGACGCGCGTTACATCTTGTCCGCGAAGAACACGCGTTCGGAGCTCGCTGTACCGCTCATGGTGCGTGACGACGTGGTAGGCGTGCTGGACTGCCAGAGCGAAAACCTGAACCATTTCGATTCGGAGACCATTGATCTGCTGGCGTTATTTTCGACCCAGGCGTCCATGGCTTTACAGAATGCCCGTCTGCACGCGCTTGAGCGGCACCGGGCCTCGCAACTGGAAGCGATCAATGTTATTGCTCAGCAGATGACGGCTGTGTTGGACTTAGAGGAGCTGCTTTCCAAAGTATGTCCGCTCATTCAGGAGGCTTTCCAACTCTGTCATGTGTCGGTGCTGTTGAAAGATGAGGATGAGTTGGTGCTCAGGGCAAGCCATGGCATGCTGACGGCGCGCGCTCGGGAGAGCGGAATGCCGCCCGGAGAAGGACTTTGGGAACGCGCCCTGGCTGCCGGAAAGACCCTAATCGAGAATGATATGACGAGTGATTCCGATTCCGGACTGTACCTCGAAACTGCCTCCAGCATGTGCATACCGCTGGTTTCGTTTGGACAGACACTCGGTGTTTTGGTGTTGGACACCTCCCGGGCGGGCGCATTTCGACCCAATGATACACGGCCGTTAGAGTCGGTGGCGGACATCTGCGCCACTGCCATCCAGAATGCTAATTATGTGGAACGGGTAAAACAGTTGGCCTATCTGGACGGCTTGACCGGAATTTTCAATCGCCGGTTTTTTGAACTGCGGATTCTGGAAGAGATTGAGCGAGCAAGACGATATAACACAGGCATGGCCGTGATCATGATTGATATCGACCAATTCAAGCGCTTGAACGATGAATTCGGGCACCTTCTGGGAGACGAGGTGCTGCGCCAGGTTTCTTCAATCTTTCACCAACAACTGCGGAAGATCGACGTTCTTTGCCGCTACGGAGGCGAGGAGTTTGCGATTGTGCTATCTCAGACAAATGCAATGTATGTTTTGGGCGTAGCTGAAAAGCTGCGTAAAGCGGTGGAAACCTGGCAGTTTCCCGGGGTTCCACGACGGGTCACCATCAGTGCCGGCACAGCAAACTTCCACGAGCACGGTACCACCCGTGACGAGTTAGTCAAGGCCGCCGACGCAGGCTTGTATGCGGCAAAACAGGCTGGCCGGAATCGAGTTTGTCTGGCTCCGGTTCCGAAACTCAAGCTGGCACAGAGAGTGTAGAGCGGACACTCTAGTCCGCTGTTTGTGAATTTAATTTTCGAAATTCAATCAGGCTCAAGATCAACTGCGGCGGACAGGAGTGTCCGCCCTACACGTCAAATTTCGGTGCTGGATCCGTCTAGCGCGTGGCGTAATTCTCGTTCAATCTCGTGCTGATGATCGCGCAACTCCCGTTGCAGGTCGCGCATTCGCCGCTGGAACTGCTGGGCGCGTCTTTGGGCGCCCCTGGTTTGCCGATCTATTTCCGGTTTAACCTGCTGGAGTTGGCGATTAATAGCCTCCTCCATTTCCGGTTTGAGGTGAGCCATTTCACGGTTGAGCTGACTCAACTCCTCGCGGCTCCTGGCATCGATTGCCGGGACTTCTATTTCCAAACTCTCGCGAAGATCCGATTGCTTATGCTCCGGCAAAGTGATCGTAATAGTTTGTTCTTTTTTGTCGCGAATGAAGCTGATGCTGGCGGTGTTATCTTTTCGCGAGCGCAAGGCATGACTGAAGTCGCCGCTGTCATGAATCGGTTCGCCATTGACCTTGACGATTACGTCTCCAGCGCGAAAGCCTGCTTTATCGGCGCGGCTTCCTTTTTCTACCGAGCGCACCAGGACGCCCTGACCGTTTTTAGCTCCAAAGAAGTCTCCTAGTTGCGGCGTAAGATTCTCCACCATCAGACCACTGCGCGCCGCGGAATGCACGACCACGACTGAAACTGGAAGGTCCATGTCAGGCAAAACCGGCAGCGCGGGCATTACCGGCATGTTGAACTTGAATTGCTTGCCGTCAGACCCCATGTCATGGGAAAAACTTTTCTTGCGATCGCCCAGCTCCACTTTGATGCTCAACATTTGACCATCGCGGCTGACTCCCAACGTCACCACTCGCCCCGGCGGAGTCTCGCGGATCATGCGGCGCAACTGCTCGACACTTTGCACGTCGGTTCCATTCATCGTCAGGATTACGTCATTCTCTTTGAGTCCAGCCTTCCCGGCCGGGGCATCCTGATCCACCATAGTCACTTCTACTCCGCGTTCATCTTTCAAGTGGAGCGGTGCCAGACGATCGGAAGTGACATCACGCGTATCGACCCCAAGATAGGAACCGCTGCCCCAGTCCTCGCTGGAAAAACCAGCGACATCGCCAACCGGCGTCGCTGTGGCACGGCTCGTCACGGCTAGAAGCGGCAGCGCGGCAATGGTGATCAGGATTAACGTTCGCATGTCCTACCTCCCGACAATTAATGGTTTGCCCGGCGGAAACAGATGTCGCCGGTCGTGGTACTCACCTTGAGCTCCGGGCCACCACCATTCAGACTGCCTTCCGCAGTGACCGTCTTTGGGCCATAGTCGCCGCCCTCGCTGATTACTTTGATCTCGGGAAAATCCGACCGGATATTGTGGCCGTTCGCAACGTCGATCGATGCACGAACACTGATGTTTACGTTGGGCGAAAGATACACTGTGATGTCGCCCGCCGCGGTTTCAAGCTGCGAATCATGGCGCTCACCGCTGGAGCCTATAAACTTTGCCACGATGCCACCGGCTCCAGTCTCTGCGCGCGCCGATGGAACGCCGTTCAATTCGATGCTGCCGCCGCCGGTCTCCGCGTGCACCGTGCCCTTGGCGGAACTCAGCCGAATACTGCCGCCGCCAGTTTCCATCTCCGCGGGACCGCCGATATCGCCGAGATCGATGCTGCCGCCGCCGGTGCTGGCCTTCACCCTTCCGGCGCAATGCTCCACCTGAATGCTGCCACCGCCAGTCTGCAGTACGGCGTCTTGCGCGCCGGAGACAATACTAATGCTGCCGCCGCCGCTCTCGGCTTCAATCTTGCCCTTCGCCGAATTTACCTTGATTGAACCGCCGCCGGTGTGCAGGCTGACGTCCGAAGCGACACTGCCCACCTCAATGCTGCCACCGCCGGTTTCGGCATTGACCTTGCCGCCGATGTCGTCGACGCGAATGGTGCCGCCACCGCTCTGCGCATCAACCCGTCCACTGATTCCGTTAGCGCTGACGTTGCCGCCTTCGGTCTCGACTTTGATTTCATCCATTTGGCGCGGAACGTTGATGGTAAAGTCACCAGAAAATTTGTGGGGTCTGCCACCCTCCCATTCGGCGACAATCCACGCCGTATCTCCGCGGACGTAGGCGTTAATCTTGTAGGAGTCGAATTCGCGCCGGGCTTTGTCTTCCGAACCACCGTACGAGTGATTATGAATGACATAGGTGACGTCTTGCTGCGAACCGCCCTGCACGCGCACCGAACCCATATCCACCTTGACCTTGAGATTTTTAACCGCCGCAAGAGATCCAGTGATCTCCTGCGTCCAGTTGCCGCCCTCGCCATAGACGCGGGTCTGTTGCGCGCTTGCCAGCGGCACGATGAACAACAGCAAAGCCGCGAATTTAGATATCTGCTTCAACATTTACCTTCCATTTCCTATTCTTGCATCGCTGTTACTGTTGCCTGTAGAGGCAGTCGACTCAATCAAATTCCGGAAGCTGCGACAGCATAGTACGAGCTTGCAATCGGATGTACTGGTTCTGGTCGTTCTGCGCGAGCTTCTCCAAAACCGATCGCACGCTGCTGTCGGCTCTCACTGGCTCCAGCAAATGCAGAGCCTCAGTTCGAACCCCCGGATTGGAATCCTGCACCAGGGCTTCCAGTAAGGCATTCCGCACGCGGGCATCGCTTTTAACGCAAGCGCCCAAGCCGTCCAGCGCTTTCAGCCGCACTCCGGGATTCGAGTCATAGCGCAAAGCATAGATCAGAGCTTCGCGAACATGAGTGTTATTCGGCTCTTGCGTCAGCAGGTCGACGGAATCCATCCGCACCCCGGAGTTGTAGTTGTTGCTGGCTGCAAAAAGCAACAGTTGCTGGATGCGCTGATCGTTGAGCGAACCCTCTGCTTCTTGAGTGGAAACGGTGTTGTACTTAATGCTGATATGGTTTGATCCAGGATCCTGCGTAATCGACTGAATTCCAGTGATGGAAGATTCGGCTGGGGCGCTGCTCGAAGCAACAGGGTTGACTCCACTTGTGCTGTTTAGAAATTTGTAGGTGGTTCCGATGCCGCCGGCAAAACCCGCGATGAAGATAGCTGCGGCCAAAGCTGGAGCAAAGCGAACTTGACGAAGCCAGGCCGCGGGTTCGAATATCAGCCGATGCCAGAACCGGTCCTGCTCGGCAGTTTCGAGTCCCTCCTGCAGCCGCATTCGAGCGGCCGTTACCAGATTGGGCGAAGGCTCCTCGACCGGCAACTCAGAGAGCACGGCGTGGAATTTGCGCGTCGTTTCGAGCTGGGCAGCGCAATCACTGCAGCGTGCCAGATGTGCCTCCAGTTCATAACGCGCATCGTCGGGCAGTTCGTTGTAAACGTACAGCAGAATGTTTTCTTTAACCCACTCGCATTTCATAGTTGTACCCTCTGGTCGAGCTTCGCTCGATTGCACGGGCGAGACGCCCGCGCCTACACTGTCATCTCATGTCGGCCAGCGCTCCTCGTAATTTCTGCGTAGCGCGAAACAGCGTATTCTTGGCCGTTTCTTCGGTCGTATTCAAGACCTCGCCTACCGTGCGCAACTTGAGGCCATGATAATGTTTCAACTCAAAAACCATACGTTCCCGCGGAGTTAATTTCTCCAGAGCATGACCGATGCGCTTGCCTAACTCGCGGCGCATCAAGTCTCGCTCGGGATTCGCGCCGGCCCGGCCGTCAGGAACTTGATCAAGTACATCGTATTGCTCTCCAGCCGCATCCGTGGCGACCGGAGCATCTTCCTTGCGCACCTGCCTCTTGCGCAAGTGATCGAGGCAGAGATTAGTTACGATGCGGTAGATCCAGGTGTAAAACGAGCACTCAAAGCGAAAATTCGCAATGCTTTTGTACGCCTTGAGGAAGGCTTCCTGATACACATCCTGGGCTTCGTGCTCCGAGCCGGTGAGGTGTACGGCAAGGCGAAGTACCGCCTGGTCGTAGTGCCGCACCAGTTCCTCAAAGGCAGCACGATTGCCGCGCTGCGCGTCGCGGACCAATAACGTATCGTCAATGCGCCCTGAACCCTGCCCAGACATATCGCCCCGTAATTGGGGTTCCTGGATTCCGCCAGCTAGTTCCCTCGGGTCCCGTCGTACCGGATAGGAGCACTTGCCAACTGCAAAAGGTACAGCCCACGTGTCGGCCGGCATATTTTTCTTTTATCCTCGAATGCGCCGGGACGCCATTGCCGTTCTTCCCGGTTGCATAGCTATGGACGGGCCAAAAGTCCAACCGTGAGCAGGAATTATAGGAGTCTGACAGGATTCTTGCTGACGTGAACAGCTCTAACAGGATGAAAGGACAAAGCTTATAACGAGGCGGATTGCAATGTAAGACTGAGGGCGGCACGGAGCGCCGCCCCCCAAGCTTTTTACTCCACAGATTCTTTTTCGATGACCACCTTGAGATGCGCGGTCACGTCCTTATGTAGCTTGACCGGGATCATGAATTCGCCGAGTGTCCGCAACGCCTCGTGCAGTTGGACTTTGCGGCGATCGACGTTGAAACCCTTTTTCTCGAGTGCGTCCCCAATATCGCTGGAGGTGACAGAACCGAATAGCTGATCATGCTCTCCGGCGCGGCGCTGGAACGAAACCGAGAGGCCGTCGAACTGTTTGGCCAATTCTTCCGCTTGCAATTTTTCCTTCGCCGAACGGCGTACCGATGCTGCTTTCATCTGCGCGATTACTGCCTTGTTTCCAGTGGACGCCTCGATGGCGAGCTTTCGCGGCAGCAGATAATTCCGGCCAAAGCCCTCGGCAACCTTCACCACGTCGCCGCGCGAACCGAGCTTCGCCACATCTTCTTTAAGAATGACTTCCATAAATAACTCCCAATTTTGATTTCTAATCTGTAGAGACGTAGCTAGCTACGTCTACCCGGAGTGCTGCTGTGAGTAAACTAAGCGGCGCGTCCGGCAAAAGGCAGCAACGCAATATTTCGCGCCTGCTTGATCGCCAAGGACAGCCGCCGTTGATGCGGTGTGCAAACGCCGGTCAGTCGCCGCGGAACGATTCTTCCACTCTCGGCAACAAACTGTGCGAGCAAACGAATGTCCTTATAGTTGATAGCCTCGATCTTTTCGACGCAGAACTTGCAAACCTTCTTGCGGCGAAAATACTTGCGGCCCCCGCCGCCTCCGCCCTCGCGGCCGCCGCCGGGGCCCCCGGGTCGAGAAGAAGGACGGCGTTCGCCGCGATCCGGACGATCGCTGCCAGAAGATGATTCAGATGATCTAGTTTCGTCAGCCATGATGCTCCTTAAAATCAGTCGTTGGTCATTGGCCGTTGGTCGTCGGCTTTCCGCTGCGTTGTGACCAACGACCACGGGCCAACGACCGACGGCGGTTCCTATGCTGTAGCCGCCGGAGCTTCTCCAGCAGTCTCAGCCGCGGGCGCGGGCGCTGCGGCCTTACGCTTGGCGTCTTTTATCGCCTTGATCTTGTCGAGGCGCTTCTGCTCTTCATCGATACGCACGGTGAGGAACTTTATCACCGGCTCGGTGACGCGCAGACGGCGCTCCAGCTCGTGAATCAAGCCTCCGCCGCCTTCGACGGTAAGCAGCACGTAAATGCCGTCGTGAAACTTCCGCACCGTGTAAGCCAGCCGCCGCTTGCCCATACGTTCCACGCTCTTTATTTGCCCAGACGAGGAAGTGACCGCCGTCTCCAGCGTAGAAATAAGTTTGTCCTGGTCCTCCTCCGCCATATCGGGGCGGACGATGAACATCAGTTCATAAGTACGATTCATTCATTGTCTCCATCTGCCACAGATCATCAGGATCCGTGTCTACTTGCGCAAATCCGTGGCTAATCTTGTTCCTCGACCTTGCGGTTGAAACGGTTCATCGCTGCTGCCGCGCCGTCGGTCAATATCGTTTTCACCGCATCGGCTGCGACCTCGAGCATTTCATCTACGACTTTGAGCTGCGCCTTACGAAAAGGCGCCAGCAAGTGACTCATTCCGTCTTCGATCTTGTGATCCGGCGCAACTCCCATCCGGATTCGCAAAAAATCCTTTGTGCCCAGAGCATTGATGATGGACTCGATCCCGTTATGTCCCGCCGAACTCCGCCGAGTATGAATACGCAGCGTGCCCAACGGAAAATCAAGCTCATCCTGAATCACGATCAGGTCTTCTTCAGGCCTGATTTCATACTTACTAGCTAACTCGCGCACCGAGACACCGCTCAAGTTCATGAAGGTCTCGGGCTTCGCCAGCAGAACCGTCTCCGAACCAATCACTGCTCTTGCGGTCAGTGCGCGACACTGGCGATTTCTTACGTCAACCTCGATTTCGTTTGCGATTCGGTCGATGGCAAGAAATCCCAAATTGTGAGGCGTGAACTGGTATTGAATGCCCGGATTGCCCAGCCCAACAATAATTTTCACGCCATCTCACCACAGAGGCACAGAGTCACAGAGAAACCCTAAGAATTTCATTTTTCTGTTTTGCAATCCGCGCCTTCTCTGTGTCTCTGTGACTCCGTGGTGAATGAAGTTACTTCTTTTCTTTCTTCTCCGGTTTCTCGGCCTTCTCGGCGGCAGGTTCCGCGCCCTCTTCACCCGCCTCCTGCTTGCCCTTCTTGATAACCTCGGGCTCGGCAGCGACTCCAGCTTCGGCCGCAACTGCTTCCGGCGTGGCCACGACTTCTTCCTTCACCGAAATTACGGTGGCCACTGGCTGGTTTGGATCAGTCAGGAACTTAAGCTTGTCCCCGTGCGGAAGATCAGATACGCGCAGCACCTTCCCAAAGACCAACTCGCTGACATCCGCCTCGATGAATGCTGGAATATCGCCGGGCAAGCACTCGATTTCGACTTCGCGAAGAATCTGCTCAAGAATGCCGCCTTGCTGCTTTACGCCAGCAGCTTCGCCCTTCAGCACGATCGGGACATTGACGGTAATCTTCCTGTCCATTGCGATCCGCTTAAGGTCGATATGCAGCAACGCCCCTTTGATGGGCTCGTATTGCCAGTCCACGATCATCGCCTTGGTGCGCTCGCCACCATCGAGAGCCAACTCAAAAATGGTGTTATAGCCAGTCTGCGAGTGCAGAATGCGCGAGACCTGGCGCGGATCAAGGCTTACCGGCACGGCGTCCTTGCCGGCGCCATATAGAACAGCTGGAACTTTGCCTTCGCGACGCACGCGGCGTGCATCATTCTTAGTGCCAGCCGTCCGTGGCTGCGCTTCCAGTAAATTATTTTCGATTGCAGTTGGCATAATCTTGATTCCTAATCTATAGAAATAATTTGCTGACCGAAGTTTCTTCGTGAATGGATTGAATCGCACGTCCGATCAACCCCGCGATCGATAAAATTCTGATCTTGGGTTCTTGACGCGCCGCCTCGCTCAGCGGAATTGTGTTCGTGACCACCACTTCAGTGAAGTGGGAGCGCGAAATGTTTTCTACGGCAGAGCCAGAAAGCACGGGATGCGATGCGCATGCGTAAACTTTGCTGGCGCCGTTTTGTATCAGCGCGCTAGCAGTTTTTACCAATGTGCCAGCGGTATCGATCAAGTCGTCAATCACCAGACAAGTCCTGCCATTCACGTCGCCGATCACGTGCATGACTTCGGCAACATTCATTTCCACGCGGCGTTTATCGACGATGGCCAGAGCAGAATCCATTTTTTTCGCGAAGAAGCGAGCCCGTTCCACGCCCCCTGCATCTGGCGATACCACCGTAAGATTTGGCAGGTTCAGCTTTCTAAAATGATCGACCAACACCGGCGACGCAAACAGGTGGTCGACCGGAATGTTGAAGAACCCCTGCAACTGCGGCGCATGCAGATCGACGATCAACGCCCGATCGGCGCCCGCAGTTGTAAGCAAGTCGGCGACCAACTTCGCTGAAATCGGGACACGCGGTTTATCCTTACGATCTTGCCGGGCATACCCAAAGTACGGAATCACAGCCGTAATGCGGCGCGCGGAAGCCCGCTTGAGCGCATCAATCATGAACAGCAATTCCATGATGTGCTCATCCACCGGACGGCACGTGGGCTGCATCACAAAAACGTCGGCGCCACGCACATTCTCCTGAATTTGCGCGTAGGCCTCGCCGTCGGCGAACCGCGTCACCAGCGCCAAGCCACGACTCATGCCGAGAAAAGCACAAACCTCGTCGGCCAACGCCTCATTAGCTGTACCGGAGAAGATTTTGAATTTATCGTCGACACGCCCGCGTTGAGGCTTGCGCTCGGTTTTTTCCTCGGCGCCCATTTGAGGCTTCTTTTCCGTCGCTGTCGCAAGAGTTGCCATAGTAATTCAGCTCTTAGCTTTTGGCTTTTAGCTGTTAGCCTAACCATCGACTTCTAGCTCGAAGCTAAGAGCCAAGAGCTAAAGGCTAAAAGCTGTTTTTTTGGCTGGGCCGCTAGGATTCGAACCTAGACAAAGTGCTCCAAAGGCACTTGACCTACCATTAGTCGACGGCCCAGTTTTCCCGAAACGTTTTCAATTTTGGTTGACGATTGGCTGGCTTCTCTAGTGTAACCCGCCGCTCAGAATCGGCAATCGGAAATCTTCAATCGAAAATCTTGTTCCAGTACTGCTGGCGCGTCAGCGTGGTCGTAGCCACTGCCGGGATGCCGTCTTTGCACAGCCGAGCTGCAGCTTTCACCGCCGCCTCGCGAGACGCAAACAACCCATAAATCGCCGAACCGGAACCGGACAGCGAGGCATAGACTGCGCCTTCGCGTTCGAGCACACGCTTAACCTCACGCAATTCGGGATACTTAGGAAAGACGACTCGTTCAAAGTCGTTTTCGATCCCGGTACGGACGAGGTCGAGAAGCGGGGTCTCGGCCCGGCCCCTGCCTTTGCTCACAGGGACACCGGATGAAGCCCTCCCAAGCTTATACTTGCCCTGGGACTGGCCGCCCAGCCACGCTGAAAGCACGCGACCGAACTCAGTCATTCTATCGGACGCAGGAGGAAGCGTCAATTTGTATTCAGCAGAGCTTACGTGGCGACAGTCGCCCTTAGCCGTCCGGGATGAGCGTAGCTCGGCAGTTTCACCGGCGGCTAACTTCTGCTGGACATTCTCGGCACGACTTAAGTCGTGCCCTTCCTCCCGGTACTGAGTTGTATCGGGGAAAGGCGCGGCTTCAGCCGTGCCAACAATCACCCCAGAGACGGGCTTTAGCCCCTGAGGTCCGCCCGTAGTCAGTGCGTCCCAATCCGCAAACGCCTCCGGTGTTGAAACCCCGATCTCAGGCGTCGCAATCACACATGGAATCGCCGGCAAATCTGGAACTGGATAGACCTCTTCTCCGTGTCCAATACCCAGGATTGTGCCGCCGATCAAGAACAGCGGAATATCCGAACCAACCTCGCCGCCAATCCGCAAACGTTCAGGCGCCGGCAAATTCTTCTTCAATGCCCGTTCGAGGCCAATCAAGGTAGCAACAGCATTCGCGGAGGCCCCGCCCAGTCCGCCTTGCACCGGCAAACGTTTTTCGATTTCGATTACGACCCGCCCGCGCGCCTTGAGAGCAGGCATTGCGAGTTGCACGATTCGATGGCAAGTGTTCGATTCGTCTTTCGGCACGCGAGGGTCTTCACAAAGAATCTCGATGCCCGATCCGCGGCCAACCTGCACGTGAATTATGTCGTGCAGCGCAATGGTCTGATACACAGTCCGCAATTCATGAAAGCCGTCGGGCCGAAGCGGACCAATGCGCAGGCCTAGATTAATCTTGGCGAACGATCGAACGGCGACCCGCATGAGGAGTTGAATTGTATCGGGAAATCGCAGCGGAGCAAATCGAGCTAAGCGTTTTGAATGTCAGATCACTTCCCAATGCAGAAGGTGCTGAAAATCAGATTCAGGATGTCGTCGGTGGTTGTGGCTCCCGTGATTTCATCGAGTGGCCGCAGGGCATTATAAAGATCAAGCAGCAGCATTTCGTGGGGAATTTTATTTTCTACTGCCAGTCTTGCGGTGGCTAGCGCAGTGACTGATTCACGGACTTTTTCCAGATGGCGCAGGTTGGTGAGGAATCCACTTTCGGCGTGGGCTCCGGATTCGCCCGAGACGTGACGCAAAATTTCGTTTCGCAATTCAGCAATTCCCTGGCCGGTGATCGCCGAAGTGCGAACCACTCTGCTGCCATTTGCCGAACTTTGCTCGGCTGTCCCCACGTGATTCATCAAATCGCATTTGTTCTCAACGACGATGGCTACGCGCTCTTGCGCCTGACTTAATAATTGCTGGTCCTCTTCGGCGAGCGGTTGGGATCCATCGCATACGACCAGCACGAGATCAGCATCAGCCAGCGCTTCCATGGATTTTTGGATGCCGATGCTCTCGGCCTCATCGAGGGCGCGGCGAATGCCGGCGGTGTCGACCAGTTTGATTGGAATCCCGCCGATGGCAACAGTCTCGCTAACCAGATCACGAGTCGTGCCAGGAGTCGCAGTCACGATGGCCCGCTCGCGTTCTACCAGTTGGTTAAACAGACTCGATTTGCCAACATTGGGGCGGCCTACGATGGCGAGTGTTAAACCTTCATGCACGATTTTTCCGTACGCGAAGGACGCGGCAAGTTCTTCGAGCGGAGTGAGGACTGCGGCGATGCGCTGAAGAATCTGAACCGCGGGAAGAACCGAGATGTCATCTTCGGCGAAGTCGATTCCGGCTTCGAGGGTCGCGATCAGCTCAACTAGTTTTTGTTTGATCGGTTGCAGGCGGCGCGATAGTGCCCCTTCGAGCTGCTGTGCCGCGACTTTGGCCTGATAGAGCGTTTGCGAGTCAGTGAGATCGCGGACTGCCTCCGCCTGGGTGAGGTCGATTCGCCCGTTCAAGAATGCGCGCATGGTGAACTCGCCCGGTTCGGCAAGGCGCGCGCCGCGAGCCATTGCTAGCTCGACTATGTGGTGCAAGACCACGGGCGATCCGTGAGCAGAGATTTCTACGATGTCATCGGTCGTGTAGGAATGGGGTTTCGCGAAGTAGGTGACAACCACTTCGTCGATGCGATTTAAAGCTGCCGACCCTTCGGGTTCGACCAGTTCTCCGAATACGGCGCGGCCGGGATCGAGATCATGCTTTAGCCGCAGCATTGGGAGAGCAATCTTTTTAGCGTCCGCGCCGGCCAGTCGCACCACGCCGATGCCGCCGCGTCCCGCAGGAGTGGCGATGGCGACGATTGTGTCGTCGAGGTTCACAGCAAGATTGTAGCGGTTCTATTTGCCCTCGCGGTTGTAGGCGGGACGCCCCCACGACAGCCGCCGAGACGGCTGCGCTACGGTAAGTGGGCTACGGGAGGTTTCGTTGGGCCTGCCTGCCTGCCCGCTTGTAGTCCTTTGGATAAACCACGAGGCAGCGACGTCCGCCTTCGCCTTGGCTCTCTGTGTGCAGATCAGATTGATCGCGCAGTGCGAGGTGCACAATGCGACGTTCGCGGGAAGACATAGGCGCGAATTCGTACGGCACGTTCGTTTTGCGGACTCTGTCCGCGGCTACGCCGGCGGCCATGCGAAGTTCTTCGAGGCGCAGGGCACGTTGATTCATGCAATCGAAATTGATCTTTTCATGCTCGTTGCCAGGCAAACGGAGCATCTCGATCGCAAGCGTTTCGATTGCACGCAGCAGTTCGCCGCCGCGCTCCAGCACCAACGGAGAATCGGGCCCGGAAAGCTCGACCAGAATCTCTGGCCGCTCCCAATCCCGCTCCTCGGGCAGAGGGGGATCAACCGTGATGCGGTACTTGAGGTGCAGACCGCCGTGAGTAACGACGCCGCGAAGCAACGCATCGATTTTTTTCGCGGCTGCAATTTTGTCAGGAATAGGCACTCGCTTCTGGCTCCTAGCTGCTAGCTTCTGGCCTACTACCTCTGGCTTGCGGCGTTAGACCTAAGCCAGAGGCTAGAGGCTAGAAGCTATTTTTCTTTCTTCCTCGCTCGTTTGGCCGCCATCTCGCGCATTTCACGGCCCAGACTTGTTCGGTTCATTACTATCTGTTGCACGATCGCAATCAAATTGCCTTCCGCCCAGTATAGACACAAGCCGGAGGCGAAATTCCAACTGAGGAAGCCCATCATTACCGGCATCATCACGTTCATCATCTTCTGCTGTGACGGGTCCATCCCCGCCTGCGGAGTCATGCGTTGCATGAACAGCATGGTAAAGAAGATTCCGATGGGCAGTATATGGTAGGGATCCGGCGAGGAGAGATCGGGTATCCACAACCAGTGCGCATGCCGAAGATCTAGCGCCGAACCCAGCATACTGTAGTACGCGAACAGGAACGGCATCTGGATGACCAGCGGCAAACAGCCGCCGACCGGGCTGACGCCTTCGCGTTTCATCAACTCGCCGATTTCCGTATTCATCTCCTGCCGCCGCGGATCGCGCATGCCGTACTTCTTGTATTTTTCCTTGATCGAATTCATCTGCGGCTGAATTTTCTGCATTTTCAGCGCGGACTTCATGCTGGAGATACGCAACGGCATCAGCGCCAAATTGATGATCAGGGTTTGTATGCAAATCGCCCAGCCCCAGTTGTGGATGAAGTCGTAAGTCCAGCGCAGCCACAAGAAAAGTGGGCGCGCAATCACGCCCCAAAAACCAAAGTTGATAAGTCCGCGCAGATCTTGCTCTGCGCCGACGATGGTTGGCACTGGAACGGATTCCAGCGTCGACAGCGCTTTCGGTCCCACATAGATTCGGGCAACGGTCGGGCCGCTGGCGTTGCCGACGGCCGCTCCCAGCACATCCACGGGGGCCGTATCCTGCGGGTTCGGGTTTCTCGGATTCTTGGGAACGTTGAGTGGGTTGCGCAGCGTGACCAAAGCGGAGTTCTGCGAATCGTCGGGGATGAACACGGCCGCGAAATACTGATCCGTCACGCCCGCCCAGTTGAACGGTTGGTGGAGCGTGCTACCGCCGCTGACCTTCTTGATGGCCAGCCGCTCAATGTTGCTGTTGTATTGGTAATTAATTTGACTAGCGGCGTAAGAGGATAGCGTTGCTTGGTCTCCGAAGCCGGCAGGCCAGGCAGGGTAAGCCGCGACTTGATTCCCCTTCGACATCACAGATGTTTCGACGTGTACTGCGTAAGTGTGGTCGAAGCTGAAGCTCTTGC
>Ga0210394_10004126_pt1 | contig 17250 bp, 12 predicted proteins | sample IncBWC12MmetaG_FD_160121 | JGI IMG/M metagenome (GOLD analysis project Ga0210394, IMG submission 160121) | Forest soil microbial communities from Barre Woods Harvard Forest LTER site, Petersham, Massachusetts, United States - Inc-BW-C-12-M | ecosystem: Environmental > Terrestrial > Soil >... | reverse complement strand
CGCAAGGAGGCACGCGAGCGGTCGTTCTACCGGACTCAGGAACAAAAGGCCGCCCGCGATTAGTGAGCGGATTGGTCGGGGTGACAGGATTTGAACCTGCGACTCCTACGTCCCGAATTTCAATCTGCATCGTTCGCGCATGCGCGCGGGCGTGCCGAGAAACCCTAGAAAAATAGTATAATCGTGACGTTGCGAGTGCGTACTCGTTCGTGCAAGTTCGCAGCTTTCCGGGTCCAAACTGACACCCCAACTGACACCCCGATCTACGAAAGTGACACCCCGATGAAGCGTCTGACAGACCTTGCGGTCAGAGCTGCGGTTAACAGGTCCCGACGCGAACGCTTCGATTTGGCAGACGGCGCGGTGCCTGGCCTGACGCTGCGACTTGGACCCCATCATGCGACCTGGTCATTAGTGGTTCGGGTTATGGGGGAGGGTGGCGTAAGCAGGCGTGGCCATCCGAGGAAGGGGAAGCGCGTTCGCGTAACGCTTGGAGAGTATCCGAAAACGACGCTCGAAGCCGCCCGAAGCCTCGCCAATGCATACCTTGATCAGGCGAAGAAGGGCGTAAGTCCCGCCCGGGCGCTAGAGAATTCGGCAACGGCGGGTGGTCTCACGGTTAAGGCGCTGTCCGAGAGGTTCCTCAGCGAATACGTGCAGATGAAGGAACTGCGCGCGTTCCTGAAGTACGCCGGGGCGCTGCGCGTGCATGTCATCCCTCGGATAGGGGACGTGCTTGCCGATACATTGAGCCGCGAGCAAGTCCGCGAGCTCCTCCGCAAGGTCATGATCCGGGTACCGCGGAAGAATGGTCCCCGTGATAGAAGGAGAGGCGGGAAGGAGGCTGCCCGAACGGTGCTGGCAGTGCTTCGCAAGATGATCTCATGGGGTATTTCCGAGGAACTCCTCCGTCGGAGAGACAACGCCGCGAGCGGGATGGAAAGCAATCTGCCGAAGAAGCGGAAGAAGGAGCGCGTCCTATCGCTTGAGGAGGCGCGGATCGTATGGCGTGCGGCTGAGACTCTTGGTTATCCGTTTGGACCAGCCTATCAGCTGATCCTGCTGACGGGTTGCCGCCCCGGGGAGTGGGCGAGGGCGCGACGTCCCTGGATCGATCTCAGACAAGGTTTGTGCGTGATTCCTGCAGAGCGCTACAAGTCCGACCACGTGCACGTGGTGCCATTGGTGGACGAGGCTGCGAAGATTTTGACCCACGTGCTGACGACATCCGCAGGTCGGAGCGGCGATTTCATTCTTAGTGGCACTGATGGCAGGAAGCCGATCGCGGGGTGGCCGAAAGCGCAGGAGCGCATCATGCGTGCGGTCTGCGCAGTCAGCGGAGAGCGCACCATGGAACCTTGGACGCCACATGACTTGCGGCGTACCGTCGCAACGCGAATCGCAGAACAGCTTGGGGTTGGCGGAGAGCAGCTCATCAAGCGCGTACTGGGCCATGCGGACGGAAGCGTGACGGCGATCTACAACCGTTATGGCTACGTGAAGGAGATGCGGGCGGTACTGGAGCGATGGACGGCGGACCTTACTGGTCAAGAAGTGGCCGAGAGCCATGCCCCGCATCGGAGGTGGTCGTCGGTCACGACGACCGGGCTCGCCCCGAACTCGGCTTGAATGCTCGTTTTGAGGCTTTCGCGGGAATTCGTGCGCTAGGTCCGCGCTCCTCATACTTGCCAGCCCGGTAAGTACTCCTATAATGGGAGCGATCACTCCCACAATGAGAGCATCATGCTGGACGCCGTCCTCCTCGGGAAGACCCGCTCCGCGGTTTTGAGGGAGATGTTCCTAAATCCCGATCGCCGAGTCTCCTTCAACGAATTGGTTCGTCGCCTACGGACTGGTGATGGCGCCGTTGCGCGCGAGATCAAAACGTTGATTGATGCTGGGTTAGTGACTGAAAGCCGGGAGGGGAATCAGCGCCTTTTGGCCGCCCGCAAGGATTCACCGGTCTACAAGGAACTAAGGGCGTTCATTTCCAAGACCTCCGGTGTGCCATTCGTTGTGCGAGAAGCGTTCAAGGGTTTCGAAAAGCAAATCGCTGTCGCATTTATATTTGGCTCCGTAGCCAAAGGCCGCGAGCGAACTGAGAGCGACTTGGATCTGTTGGTCATCGGGACGGGTGGGTACTCCAAGCTGAATGAGCGGCTCCATGGAATTGAGGATCGCCTGGGGCGCCGGGCGCAGCTCCTTTATTTTGATCCGAACTCCGAGATGGATCGGAAGTCCCTTAAGAAAGGTTCAATGAAGGCCATCCTCGGCGGCCCGAAACTCTTCGTCTTTGGGGACGAGGCACAACTTGAGCGCGTACTCGCAGCGAAACCGACGCGCCCGAAATGAACAAGGCGCAGCTTGACAATCAGACCAAAGGGGCGCGGCCGACACTGCACGCCGAGAAGCCGGATTTGGAGACCTTGAAGGGCCTGGTCGAGCGCGCGGCGGATAGCCTTAAGGACGCGAGAAACAAAGCGAATAGCGGCGCAACGCGGTTCAACGCCGCCTACAGCGCAGCCTTCTGCCTCGCGCGTGTGGCCTTGGAAGCTTGCGGATATCGAATCGCGGGAGCTGAAGGACACCGCGTGACGGTATTCCAGAACCTGGCTAACACACTCGAATGGAAGGCCGAGCGGTGGCGCCCGCTAGAGGATACGCATCGCCTCCGTAATCGCTTTGACTACGGAGACCTTGTGGAGGTGTCCGAAGGCCAGTTGCACGCCGCGATTGACGGCGCCCAAAGTCTACTCGACGACGTCTTGCGCGTGTTCCCTCGTGTGAAGGCAAAGTGACGCGCGGCGCGTGAGTCAGTGGAAGCCGTGCGCGGCGAGTTCGTGCGCACCCACGAGGAGGAACTTAATGCCCTCGTCGGACAAGTACTGCAACATCTCTCTGTAATCTTTGTTCAGCATCGAAGGTGGGGTCGAAGAATAGCTAGGCGTTACGGGTCAGCTCCCACACCTGCGCAAGCCGCTCAGCGGGACTGCCAGGCATGAAGCCGCCGTCCTCGGCCTCGTGATGGCACCGAAACAGCCTGACGGTTCGGCGTTCGAGAGAGATATCCTGACGTTGCCTGCTTAGCTGAAACGAAGACGCGAATTATACCAACGTGATCATTCTCGGGGAGGGCCGCTTGCCGCATTGACGAGACGATCGTCTGAGAGGAGATCATTGACGAAGATCGCGTCATGCCGAACTTGGCCTTCGCGCGAGGTTTGCAAGTGACAGCGGCAATCGCAACAAGAGTAGGCCGTGCGATGAGCGGCCGCGATTGCAACGGCACCAGTTAAAGGCATCTAGACACTGACCGCAATTTACTCAGGCGACCGGGTGAAGCGGAGAGCAGCGGCCGGGAAAGGCTTCCGCTCTGCAAGCCGCCCCGTGAGCCACTCTTGTACTTCCTGCTCAACCCATCCCACCGAGTGAGCGGTGATTCGAACGCTCATGGGGAAGCGACCCTGTCCCTGTAGCTCGTAAATCTTTGTCTTGCCGAGTCCGGTCATATCGATGACCTGTGCAAGACGCAGAATCCTAATCGGTGCGCTCCGTGAGGTTGGTTCAAACGGAACCGGAGCTCGTGCTGGGTCAGAGGGCGCCGGGCGAATGTCAGTCTTAGCTTTGCACGTTGACATGTCTGCAATATCTCCAGATGGCTCTCGCCCTTTTTCCGAGAGTCGAGTTCTCACGCCTAACAGATCATTACTCCGGGCGCGGAATAAAGTCATCCGGAGTTATGGGGTAGTTTTGCCATTTAGTCCCGTTGCCACTAAAAACCAGCCTCCGATAACCCCAACGAATTCGCGCGGTTGCTCGGAGTTCACCGCGAAACACCCTATTAACTCCAATATCTTCTCGGGTTTCGACTCGGTCGCCGTGGTGTGTCCGCAGCAGTCCACACGTGTTTGCTCTGTGAGCCGACAGCGGCGGTCCTCACGCAGCGGGTGCAAATTGATGCGAAACGTCTCAGTGCCGCAACTTTGCCGAGCGGCAGCTCCTTCAAAGGATTCGATGATCGTGCCGATCGGACGCGGAAAACTGCGGTGGTCCAATGAGTTGATGGAGTATCGCCGCGAAACTACCCCAATACTCCCCTTGACTGCATCGGATGAGGACTTGCTACGCTGTGGGCGGCTGGAGTCTGGCGACTTCAATGATCTTGCTTTCGTTTACGCGGTGTGGCCGAGAGCGCAGAGTTGGCGTAGTTGGTTCGCCGCGAGCACACCGAAGGGATTGCCGATGCCGAGGCCTCTCTGCGATCGCGATCCATTCCGCCACGGAGGCGATTTGCACGGCGCCGATCATGTTGATGATGAGCTTGTAGGCGGTCCCGGTGCCGACTCCACCGAAGCGCAGGATGCGCTTTGAGATCGCACCGAGGAGTGGCGTGGCGGCTTCCAGGTCCGCAGCCTCGGCGCCGACCAGTAGCGTCAGGGTGCCGCTGGCGGCGTGTTCGGGGAGCCCGGTGACCGGAGCATCGATGTAGCGAAGATCGCGCGCCTGAGCTTCGGACGCGAGTTCCATGACCCAGTGGTAGGAGAGGGTCGAGCACTCGATCGCGAACGTTTGAGCGGCGAGGGGTGCTGCCAGAACGCCATCTGAGCCCAACCAGACTGATCGCGAAGAGGCGTCATCGGCAGTCATCGCGATGACAGCGTCGGCGCCGGTGCAGGCCTCGCGGGGAGTCTCGCACACGCGTGCTCCGGCGTTCTGGAGTGCGGCCGCCTTGGATTGGGTGGGTTGTGGACCCGCAGATCGTGGCCGAGCAGCCGCTGCGCCATTCCGATTCCCATATTCCCAAGTCCGATGAAGGCGACGCTCGTCACTTGGTGTCTCCGTTAGTGCCGCACTGGAGGGGAAGGGAAGACCTAGAGGGGCTGGCTTGCCGAGTCCTTGATCGTAGCAGGCCGGTCCTCGCCCTCAAGACCCTGCGCGCGCCGCGGCGGCGTGCTCGGCGAGTCGCGCTACGCGCGAGTCTTGACGGCTGCGGTGCGGCCTGCGGCGGCGGCCTCGGGCAATCCGCCCGAGCGACCTCAAGGAACCGCCGTCATGAGCGATGTCAACCTCCCTTCCGTTCCGTCCGTTGCCGTCCGGACAGTTCGGCGAGCACGTGGCCGGCGATCAGCGCCGCGCGAGGCCGGCACGGACCTTCTGCAGCTTTCCTCCCGGCTCACCGAGGAAGAAGCACACGTCCTCGCGCAGGCCCGCGCCATTCTGTTCAAGCTCGCGGCTTGTCCCCGGGGTCGTGCGCTGAACAGTCCTAGCCTGGTGCGCAAGTACCTGACGACGCTCCTCTCGGGCCAGGACCGGGAGTATTTCACCGTCGTCGCCCTCGACAATCGGCACCGGGTCCTGGCGAGCGAGATCCTCTTCGCTGGCACGATCGACGGGGCGCGGGTCTACCCGCGGGAGGTGGTCCGGTGTGCTTTACGCCACAACGCCGCGGCGGTGATCTTCGCGCACGTGCACCCAAGCGGGGTGCTCGAGCCCAGCCAGGCGGACGAGCTCTTGACCCGGCGCCTGGCGGAGGCCTTGGCCTCATCGATGTGCGGGTGCTCGATCACTTCATCGTCGGCGACGGCCAGTGTGCGTCGTTCTCTGAGCGTGGGCTGCTCTAATGGCGGCGGCACGGGGAGGGGTCGCCCGCGCGGCGGCGGTCCCTCTCCGGCATCTTCCGGGAACGTCGGCGCGCATCCACCGTCCAGTGGAAGGAGCACGACGGGGCGACCCCGGGCACTCACCGACCACCAGGTTGAGGTCATCCTGGCCGAGCATGCCCGGTTCATGGATTGGCGGGCGCTGCGTCAGACCGTGAAGTCGCAGCGTGAGCTCGCGCGGGAGTTCGGCGTCTCGCAGGGGACCATTAGTCTCGCCGTTCGATCGAAGGGAAAGTACAAGCAACCGTTGCCCGAGCGACGGGCCGCTACGCTTGCCGCGCGCAGAGCTCAGCGTCGCCGGTTCTATTGAGCGAGAGTCAGCGGTAAATCAGTCGCTGACGAATCATGCACTTGTGATCACCGTGCCACTGGCGTGCCATCGCAATTCCATTGCGGATACGAGAACCAACACCGCAGTTGTCCAGCCAAACACGTGGCGCTGAATGTTTGTTGAACTGCTGCGGACGTCGGCGGAAAATCAACACAGATTTTTTTGACGAGCGCTGCGGATCGTGAGAAAACTTTGTTGAGTTCTGGGGCTGTTTGATAGGTATTGCAGGATTGGCAAAGTGACTTTGCCGTTTAACAATCACACACGTGACCAAGGATGCTTTCATCGCGTGTCGCGTAAATCCTGAGACGAAGGCACGCGTGCGTGCGCTCGCGGCGCGCGAAGGGATCGCCGAGTCGGCGTTCATCAAGCAACTGCTCGATGTCGTGCTTCGCGCGTCAACGCCTGAGCCGATCGGCGTACCGGAGCCGCCGGAGAGCATGAGTGACGGTGCGCGGTTCAACGTTCGACTTGGGCCGGAGATCTCAAGCTTGCTTAGGGAGCGCGCAAAGGGCAGGGGCATGCCCTCGGCCACTTACATTGCATCCCTCGTCCGCGCCCACCTTCTGGGCGCCGCGCCGCTGCCCACTGCGGAGTACCTGGCGATCAAGCAGGCGGTGGCGGAGCTCTCCGCCCTCGGGCGGAACCTCAATCAGATCGCGCGGGCGATGAACCAGGGCGGGAGACCCGCCCCGCCCGGGAGAGAAGAGCTCATGGCCATGCTGAAGATCGCCGGGGCCCTACGGGATCACATCAAGGCATTAGTGAGCGCGAACACGCGCGCCTGGGGGACAGGACATGCTCGCGCTGGGGGAAGCGCGGAGAAAGGGGATCGCACATGAGTGAGTGAAACTTTCTATTGGGACCCAACCGGTGCAAGTCCGGTCCGGTCAAAGCCGTAGCGGGCAGGCCGGTAGCGAGTGTTGCCATGCCGCCGGGCGACTGGCGGGTGCGAAGCGTACACAGTGAGAGAGCAGGCCGTGAGAATTGAGCTTCGAAATCATTCATCGTTGCGAAAGCCGACGCCGTGCATGCATGGGCGGAAGGCAGCATCCGGTTGTCCGTTAATGCGAGGACTGCAGGAGTCGCCGGAGTCGAAGACCGGGGCATGCTCTCAAAAGGGTGCTCCCGTTAACCCAGGAAAATCTCTCTGTCTCTTCGGCAGTATGGGCTTGGTTCGGCCCAACCCAGAACGAACCGGGCCTCTGGGGCATGAGGGTATCCCCCAAGAGGAGCGAAGTGGCCCTCGAACTGAAGTCAGCGCAGGCCAAGGGAAACCGGAGGCGTGCAGGACGGACAGAAGAGAAGGCTTACGAACCCATAGTACCGGCGAAGGTGGAGAACCGCAGGGCTCCCGCAAGGGGCGGCCACGGTATCCACTGGAGGGAAGGGGGGAACAGCAGGACGTATCGACATGGTGACGCCTGCCCGAGACACCGAACTCGGCGAGGCAGGTCAAACGCCACTGAGTCGACTAAGTGAACTGGCCCGGGCGGATCGGGCACGCCGATTCCATTCGATCGCTCACTTTCTCACGCCGGAGTCGTTGCACGAGGCATTTCGCAGTCTGCGCAAGCGAGCCAGCGCTGGGGTGGATGAAGTCACGTATCAGGACTACGAGAAGCAGGCCGAACAGAACATCCATGAGCTGTGGGGAAGGCTGAAGAGCAAGACGTACCGGGCTCAGCCTCTGCGCAGGATCTACATACCGAAGGAGGACGGGAGCCAGAGAGCGATCTCAATTCCCGCACTGGAGGACAAGATCGTGCAGAAGGCGACGGTGCGGCTACTCGAGGCCATCTTCGAGCCGGATTTTCTGCCCTGCTCTTATGGAGCCCGACCGGGACGTAATCCGCATCAGGCGCTGGACGAGCTGGACCGCGTGATCTTCCGGGACCCCATCACGCACGTGCTGGAGCTGGATATCACCTCGTACTTCGATGCCATCGTGAGAAAGCCTCTCATGGAGATGATCGGGTGGCGGATCAGCGACCATAGCATTCTCAGATTGATCGGGAAGTGGATCAATGCAGGAGCCATCGACGAAGGGCGCCTGCTCGTCAGCGAGACAGGGATCGGTCAAGGGCAGGTGATTTCCCCGTTCTTGGCCAACGTCTACCTCCATCACACTCTGGACCGATGGTTCGAGGATGAGGTGAGGCCGCGGCTGAAGGGCAAGGCGTTCCTCGTGCGTTACATGGACGATGCGGTGATCGGCTTTCAGAACGCAGAGGATGCGCAGAGAGTACTCCAGGTGCTTGCAAAGCGATTCTCGAAATACGGGTTGTCGCTACATCCAGAAAAGACTCGCCTGATCGAATTTGGGCGCAAGGCCCTCGCGAAGGCGGCACGGACCGGTACGCGACCCGCAACGTTCGATTTCCTCGGTCACACGCACGTCAGTGCGCGAGACCGGCGAGGGAAATTCCAGCTCAAGGTAAGGACGATGAAGAAACGCCTGAACCGCAGCCTGACAGCTGTGGCGGAATGGTGCAGAAATCATCGGCACAAGCCGCTGCAAGAACAACAAGACACCCTCAACGCGAAACTGCGGGGTCACTATCAGTACTACGGCCGGGCATCGAACTACCAGCGCCTGTGGCAGTTCTATAACTCGGTGGCGAGCATCTGGAGAAAGTGGCTGAGCCGCCGCACGCGGAGCACCCCCATGTCATGGGAACGATTCCGACACATTCTGCGGCGCTATCCGTTGGCACTTCCGCGGATCACACACGCCCCGGTCAGTCAGCGGAGTCCTTTATGAGAGAGAGCCATCCAAACTTCGGTTCCTCTCTGGCTGAAGAACCCACTGCGTTAGTTGCGCACGGTGGGGTCTGTGAGGGGGGAGGGCACGATCATGAGTGATCGGTCCTCCTCTACTCGGACCAGAAACCTCATTAACGTCGGATCCCGACCGTGGCTCGACATCGGCTCTTATGGCCGATGGGGACCCGAGCGTCGCGATCGTTTGTCGCCGGCGCAGATTGCCACCATCGCCCGGACCGTGCATCGGACCCCGGAGGTGATGATCAAGATGCTGAACCAGGGAGGGACGAGCCTCGGGGCTGTCTGCCGCCACATCAACTACCTGGACCGGGGCGGGAAGCTGGAGATCGAGACCGATGACGGCGAGCCCCTCAAGGGCAAGGGGGCGGCTGTGGCGCTCCTCGATGATTGGGATCTGGATATGGACGAGGAGCGGCCTACGGTGGATCTGAAGCCCTGGTGGGAGACGAAGAAGCCCCCGAAGCTGGTTCACAAGATCCTCTTTTCGATGCCGGCGGGAACGCCGTCCAAGCAGGTGCTGGAGGCCGTCAAGAACTTTGCTCGTGAGGAATTTGGGGCCAAGCACCGCTACGCGATGGTCCTTCACACGGACGAGCCCCATCCGCACGTGCACGTCGTCGTCAAAGCCATGGGCTACGACGGCAAGAGGCTGAACATCCGGAAAGCGATGCTGCGGGAATGGAGGAGGGAATTTGCCGGGCACCTCCGGGAGCAAGGTGTCGAGGCGAATGCGACCGAGCGGGCCGTCCGCGGCGAGACCAAGCCTCAAAAGACGGACGGCATTTATCGGGCCGCGCGCCGCGGCGCCTCGACCCACTGGCGGCGACGAGCGCAGGCTGTCGCACACGAGCTAGCCGGGGGTGGACTCAGCACCGAGCCGGGGAGGGCTCGGTTACTGGAAACCCGCCGCGAAGTCGTGCGGGGATGGAATGAAGTTGCGGACAACCTGGTCCTCCAGAACCAAGTGGAGCTCGCCCAGGCCGTGCGGAGATTCGTGGCTCGAATGCCGCCGCCGCAAACCGAGAAGGAGTTCATCGGAGCGACGTTTCTGAAGATGCGGGAGAAACTCAATGTGAGGGACGATCGAGAGCTGACCCGCTGACTATCGGTGCTCACTGTGCCGCATAGCCGTCACGTCTGAATCGCCACACACTCATACAGTACCCGGCGCAATTGAATACTTGCGTTCATTGTCATAGCTCACTGGCGAAGTGGCGTTGACCAGCCCGGCGCCCACACCGGAGGCACTGGCACTGGGAGATTGTCGTTCTGAATCAGATCTCGAGCTGTCGCGTTACTGTTCGTCGAGAACGGATTGTATGGAACCTGTGCCTTCTGAATTTTCTGAAGCGTCTCGGCAAAATTCAGTTTGCGCATGCCCCGAAGTGCCAGACTCCGCAGATCCTCAATCGAGCGAGAAACTATCGACGACTTGGTCAAACGTTTTTTGATAGTGCGAGAATTGATCTATTGCTGCGACGCAAGTAACTAAGTAGATCGATTGTTTAACTTGAACGGCGAGAGATAGCATCTTCAGATCGTGACCAGAAGACACGAATAGCAAAGCATCCTTACCAGAGACTTTACGTGGTGTTTCGGAATCGAGTGAAAGACCCAGCGCTTTGAACTGACCTAGGGATTGGGTGCGAAATGTAGCGAGCGTCCACCCCATGTTTTGAATCTGCACGTTGCAGCTCGGAGTCTTTCCACCACTTAGTGGGCCTCCGAAAGTGATCGGCGTTACCGAAACTCCCACATCAACCTGCTTCGGAAAATCGGGCATTGCGACGGAGAATCCATAGGCAGTGCTGTGTACCAGCGCATCTGCACCGCGGCTCTCTCGACTCACAAATGCCGACGCGACCAGATAGAGACAGCAAAGAATCGTTGTACGCATCGTCTTGCTCACTCGAGGAATCGAGCAACATCCAGACAGTTCCGTTTTCTGTACTGCTCACTCAATCGCACGCCTCTGAGAAGCTGCCCAAGCGGGACGCCGATGACTCCCGTACGTGACAACGGATGACGGACCCGCTTTCTTTCTTGGGCAGCCCGACACCCTCTCGATACCTCGATACAACCATTACAGTAAGACCAGAATCTTCACTCATCGTTGGCAACAGTGTTTTTTTTACGTCTAGCAACCTGATTAGCGAAATACCCTCCTACGCCCCCGCCTGCCCCAGCCATTAGGCCGACCATAAAACCTTCCGATATGTGCCACCCGGCCGCTCTTGCAAGGATCCAAAGAAAAGAAATCAGTGCGATAGCTCCCAAGCCAATCAGTGCAGTCCGGGCGATTATCCGTGCCATTTAGTGTCCTTTTCCGCACGGGCAGTCATTGTTTGCCTTGAGCAAATCGATGACTCCGCCGCCAATGGCTCCTCCGATAGCTCCTGCTATACCGCCAAAGAGCGCGGCATCAAACGAAAATGCAGCCGCCCCAGCCACGCTACTCCCAGCTACATACGTAGCGCCGGCGCTTGCTACGGAATTACCCGCCGCGACGCTTAGGGAGTTCGGGATGTCATTGCTGCCTAAAGATGCATTCACCTGGCCGCCTGTAGCGCCACCAATCATGCCAACCACTAAGCCACCTGGACCTTTCTTTGCCCCGTCCAAGGCTCCCTCCGCCGCACCTCCTAAAACGTTGCCGGCGGTTTCACCTGCTGCATCCGCAAGCGTTCCCGCAGCGTATCCGCCAACCCCGCCAATAGCGGCCCCCGCAGCAGCCCCACCTAGGCCTCCCACCAATCCCCCCGTCACAGCGCCAGCTACCGTCCCGCCAATCGCGTCGATCCATGCATTGCTAAGACAATACAAACCTGACGGATCGATATAGTTAAGGGGGTTGCTCCTAACGTAGGCGTACGTATTCACTCCCGCTATCAGCCCACTGGGATCGCTCTCGACATATCGCCCAGTAGTGGGGTCAAAGTCTCTGCGACTGTTATAGGAAAGCCCTGACTCTGAGTCGTAGTACTGGCCCGGGTAGCGGAGGTTGTAGACAAAGGTCCCCAGTCCTGCCGGATTCTGATTGGGCGTCGCCGTGCCGAAGGGGTCGGTATCCCACCGCCAGGCGATCTTATTTGAGCTCGGCTGGGTCACCACTCTGGGCGCGTTCAGGTGATCCGCATGGACGTAATAGACGAGGACCGGGGAGCCGGGCCTGATCGTTGCCACCGGACTGTCGCCCATCCATACCGTCTCCTGCACAAGCGCACCGGTGCTGCTGTACTCCCCGAGAATGTGGCCGGCTTCGTCATAGAACAGAACCACAGACCCTGCTGGGCCGCCGGTCTTTTCGATCCGCTGCCCGAGTGCGTTATAGATGTACGTGGTGGTGGAGCTCCCGACCTTGGCAGTTTTAAGGCGTCCATTGTTGTAGTACGTGAACGTGTCGGAACCGTAGGTGAGCGTATTGCCCGCGGCATCATAACTGTAGGTTCTGGCAGGAGACCCGGTGACTTTACTCAACCGATTACTGGTCGTCGACGGCGTGTAAGTACCCGCGACGGTCCCGGTCTCGGTGAGCCGGTTCCCGTTCGCATCGTAGGTAAAGCCCTGGGTCGTGCCCGTGGCGGTGCCGCTGTTTAAGCGATCGAGGAGGTCATAGCCATACGTGTAAGACAGCGCCGAGTTGGAGCTGTTCGTGATCTTCTGGATGCGCAGCGCATTGTCGTACGTGTAGGCGTGGGATTCCGGGCCATTGACCTGAGCGAGGTTTCCATCCGTGTTGTAGCTTCGCACCTCGGTTGTGTTGTTCCCCCAGGTCCAGCCGTTCGGCGGCCCCAACGGCTCATAGGTGACACCAGACAGCAGCGTCGTCCCGTTGATGGCGATGCTCGTGACCTGGTGATTCGCGTTATAGCTGTAAACCACCTTCTGGCCGGTCGGCGTGGTGAGGTTCGTAAGATCCGCATTGGTATAGCCGTACGTGACTGTCGCGGTCGTCCCGGCGACAGTTTGCTTCTTGGTCAGTACCCGCCCCCGGAAGTCATAGGTCCAGCTCATTGAGTGATTGACATCGGAAGCCCCGGCGAGGTGCCCTTTCCCATCGGTCCCCGTGTCGTACGTGTAGGCTTCCGTCAGATCGGTGACCGAGCCGAGCTTGTAGGCCACGGATGTCACGCGGTTGGCGGCGTCGTAGGAATAAGTCGAGATGGCACCGCGTGCATCGGTGGCCGTGGCGAGATTGCCCGCCGAGTCGTAGGTGTATTGGGTGACTCCGGTATCGGGGGAGGTCAGCTTCGCGACTTGTCCAAAGCCGTTGTTCGTGTAGGCCGTGCTCAGGCTGCGGGGATCTTTGACGGAGGTGGGCGCGTTGTTCGCGTCATACCCGATGTACGTGAGACCACTGGCGGGATCGGTGATCTGATCCACACGGTTGAGGGCGTCGTATTGACGGGCCGTGTTGCGCGATAGCGGTGCATCGGCCGAGGTCTGGTTGCCGTTATTGTCATAGCCGTATGTTGTGGTTACTGCAGCGGTGCCGGCGGCACTGATATCCTCATAGACCTCGTTCAGAGCGTTGATCACCCGCGTATGCGTGAAGTGCAGAACGCTGGACGGGTCGTAGGAATTAACGGCGGTCTGATTTCCCATCGAGTCTAGCGTGTACTTAAAGTAGTTCCCCGCTTCGTCCGTGATTTGAGTCAGGCGATGCGCATCATCGTAGGTGTAGACAAGGTAGCTATTGTCCGGAAGGGTGACCTGCTTGAGTGATCCCGTCGGATAGTAGCTGAAGCTCGTGAGTTCACTTCCAACCTGACGTGACGTGAGGCGCTGTCGCTTGTCGTAGGTGAGCGTTGTAAGCACACCGTTCGGGTCGGTGATGGTCAGCGGTCGGCCAAATGCATTATAGGTATCGTAGGTTGTCTTATTTCCAACAGGATCGGTGACGGTGTCCAACTGTCCGCACTGCGACCCCGTCGCGCAGGTGTAATACTGGTAGGTGGTCGTCGAGTTGACGTCCGTCCGCGGTCCTTTGGCGGTCAATACTCGCCCGTAGCTGTCGTAGGTGTAGCTCCAGGTTCGGGAGACATTGGGGGTCACCGTCGTGTCTGTGACGGTTTTGGTCTCGACATTGTTCGTGCCAGGCCAGTACGTATAAGCCGTTTGCTTCAGCGCCTCGGTCACCAGCAGCGGCAAAGCGGTGTTCGTCGCGAGATACTCGGGATAAGAGGTCGTTCGCGCTACCGAAGTGCCAGACGCCTCGGTCTTAGCCGTCAGATGGTTGGTATCGTACGAAAAGGTCGTAATGTTGTTGTTTGCATCGGTGTACTGCGTGACGCGCTCCTGCGGATCCTGCGCATAGGTCGGCAGTTGATAGGATTGTGTGAGCCCGTTTTTCGAAACGCTTACGACCCGCTGTGGAGACCCTGAGAAGGTATAGGTCGTCACCGCTCCCAGCGAATCCGTTACGACCGAGGAGCCCGCGTTATAGGTGATGGAGACCGCTTGCGCGCCACCGGCCTGCTGCGATGCTGTAGCAGCACCGGAGGTGGGATCATAGGTTACGGTCAGGAACTGATTGCCCGACTCGTCGATGATTCCGGTTAGGTTGTTCGGCCAAGTGCTGTCCTGGTACCGGTACTGCCGCGTGCTGCCGTCCGGATAGGTCACAAGGTTGAGATTGTTGTTCGAGTCGTAGCCGAATTGAATGGTGCTGACGCCATCGGGCTCCGTCACCGTCGAGATATTGTTGTTCGCGTTATAGGCGAACTGGAGGGTGTGGCCGAAGGGATCGGCCACGGAAGCGAGCAATCCTGTGGTGCTGTTGTAGGTGAGTGTTGTCACGAGCCCGGCGGCCGTCACTTTTTTAATCAACTGCCCCGTGCTGTTGTAGACCTCCTCACTTCCATCGCCCATGTAGGCGATCCAGTTACTGCCACTTTCGACAATGTGGATGCTCGCGCCCGAAAGATCGATGTATTGCCCACTGATGTTATCGATGGCATCCACATGCCCATTCGGGCGCAAGAGGCCGACAGGTGCCCCATACGAGAGCACCAGATACCCAGCCCAGTTGTGCGTCCAGCCGACACCGAGGTTATGCGTCGACTCCAAGGTAACCGAGTGGTAGGAGCGGGTAAAACTCAGTCCGGCTGATGAGTAGTCCGGCTCGGTCTGGGAGAAGTCCCCTGTGGCTGCATCGCAAGGATCGCCCACCTGACTTGATGCCGAGCCGTTGGCTGCGCAATCCGGCAGCGGGTAGCCCTGGACGTAACCGGTGATCGGAGCCGGAGTGCAGATGAATGCCGTGCCATTCCAGGAGACTGCGTATCCAGTCGGGCAGGATGCCGTTTCAGTCGCATCCAGGTAATAGGGGTTTTGGATCTCCACGCCGCAGGCGGGAGAGGAGGTGGGGGAATAAGCCGTCTGGGTATAAGTGCGACTTTCCCAGAACGTGTTCTCTCCATTGTTTATCTGTCCACTGCCGAACGTCCATGCACCGGTTGCGGCCATGGAGGATGAGCTAGCGCCCGTTTGCGCATTGCATGGCCCGTAGGTCTTCGCCGCAACCGCTGCGGCTTCGGTGGGGTATCCGCCTGGACTGCACCCGCCCTGGTTTTGAGACCAGCAGAAATTGTCCCATCCACTGATCGTCGGGGTCGCGTTTGGGGGGATCGCGTACTTGTAGGTCACCGCGCTGCTGTTGATTGAGCTGATACCGCTCTCTTTGAGCGCGGTCAGGTTCACTCCGTATTCCGAAACATTGGAGATTTCCTGCTGCTGCCAGATGAGATAGTTCTGCATCGCAGCGACGGCCTGTTGCTTCGTCGAATAAGTTATTGAGCCGCCGTTGTAATACACCAACGGGTAGTAGTAGGTCTGGCCGTTATAGACGACGGTCACCTCCACTGTCCACGTCATCGGCGTTAGGGCGAACGCTGGAGTTGCGCCGCAAAACGCAGCGAGAAGACTCAAACATAGGAGCCACGCCCTCGACAGCGCCGCGAGACGTGAGAAGAACGAGCCTCTAGGCCGGAAGGATCGAGAAGATAAGAAACTCAGACCGAGCCGTGCGGCGCGCGTGATGACCCGTGCGTACATTCTTGACGCCTCCCCATTTCTTCTTGAATCCGACGCGCTCGGGTCAGCCTTTGCGCGCGGACACCATACTTTGACCTTGTGAACCCGATTCAAATCCGTCCTGGGCGAAAACTCTTGCCCGCACAGCTGCGATCTTTTTCCGTGACGGCGAAAAAAGCGGTATCGTTTGTCCGCTATGCGTAGTGACTCCGCCCGCCCGCACTTGCAATGGCCGATTGCGGCCGCCGTTGTCATTGTTCACGTAATGGCACTGGCGTTACTGACGAAGTGGACCGTTACCGATGTGCGCGCGCGCGACGCCGCGCAGAATTCCCCCACTGTGATAGCCGGGTTCATCATTAACGAGTCGCGTCCACAGGACACCGTGCCCATCGCCGACGTTGCCCTCGAGACACCCACCGTCGAACTGCAGTCGATCACTCAAATCCAGTTCGAGTCCGCCGAATGGGGCGACATCTCCGGTGTGACGGCCTCGTCCTCCGCACCGCAGCTCTCGCAATTTCAACCCGTAAATCCGGCCACGTTCGCGCGGCGCGCCGGTCTCGCCGCCGGCCAAGCAGCCAGCATTGTGCTCACGGTCGAGATCCTGCCGAACGGGACCGTGGGAAGTGTCGAGGTGAGCCGAGGATTTGGTGATCCGGTCGTCGATGCAGCGGCGATCGCCTATGCTCGGCGCCTGCGCTGGATCCCCGGCACTCAGAATCATCACGCGCAAGCCATCCGCATCAATTTGCCGATCACCCTGGTGTGGAACGTGTAGTCACTTGAGTGTCCAGAGCCCTTGAGTTCCTCGCGCGACGGCGTTTAACCAAAACCCGCCCAACGTGATGCCGGCGGCGCTGCCAAGGCTCCGCGCATTAGTATCTGTCGCCAGTTCGCCGCGCATCTCATCACCGCCCGATTCTGCGGGGCCTCGAGGAGGACACTGACCTTGATACTGCCTTCGTCCATCCGACTCTCGCCGGTGGCGCTCGGTACGCGCAATTTCGCAAGCTAGGCATGATCGCTCTGTGTGATCAGTGAGTTACACCGCCGGGAGTAGAAGAATTTCCGGCGCTAGTCGATGCCATGTCGCCGGAAGCACTCAGCTACCGGAGCCTTGAGGCGAAGTGCCGCGGCGGTCGAAATTCTCTTCGCTCGCGATCGCTTCGTTGCAGCCGACGTAGATCGCGCCCAGCACGTGGGGAACTGCCCGCTCGACAAGAAACTGACACCCGGACTTGCACCCGGAGACTACGGGAGCATGGCACCCCGCGATGACATCAGGAAGAAAACTCAAATTAAATCAATGGTCGGGGTGACAGGATTTGAACCTGCGACTCCTACGTCCCGAACGTAGTGCTCTACCAGGCTGAGCTACACCCCGAAATCGAGCCGCAAGGCGCTGCACGGGCCAAGCGAAGTGGGCGGCGGAGT
>Ga0210394_10004124_pt1 | contig 17254 bp, 16 predicted proteins | sample IncBWC12MmetaG_FD_160121 | JGI IMG/M metagenome (GOLD analysis project Ga0210394, IMG submission 160121) | Forest soil microbial communities from Barre Woods Harvard Forest LTER site, Petersham, Massachusetts, United States - Inc-BW-C-12-M | ecosystem: Environmental > Terrestrial > Soil >... | reverse complement strand
TTGCAGCAATGATACAAAGTGATAGGCCTCGAACTTTCCGGCCGATCCTGGATCCTGCGGTATTCTGATCCTCGTCGAAGTGCCGTCAAGCAGTGCTGTCGTCATTATCGTTTGTTGTCGCTGCGCCGGGCTGAGTCTGGCTCGGATCACGTCGAATATATAGAGAATGCGCGTTTCTGGATCGTGACCCATCAACAGCCCAACCGTATAATCCGGGTCATTGGTGATTTCGGCGGTGCTCGCCATGTCCCATGACCGGACAAGCCGAAGCCGATCAATATCGGGAACAAACCTCACGGGATTGCTGAACCAGACCCGCTTGAACAGGCCGCCCTCCCGCGCCGTCGGCCGTTGCTGCAACTGACCAGCCGCGACGTGGCTCGATATGTTCTCGTCCTTCGCAATACGCTGCAACGCCGCAATCGAGAAACGCTCCGGCCACAACGGCTCGCCGACTTGGCGCGGCTCCTTCCATTCTTCCCGTTCTTCTGGCGTCCTGCCGGTTGATTTGCGCTTCACCGAAGTCCTGATTGGAAACGGATGATCACGCTCACAGATTGCGGGCAGGCAAAGATGCGTCCAGCCCAGTTCACTTGCCAGGATATGCCCGGACAAGTCGCGCTCATGGACGCGCTGCATGATCACGATAAAGACACCGTGATCCTGATCGTTGAGCCGTGACGGCATCGATTCATCCCAAAATCGCAGCGTTTTCTCGCGCGCCACGTCAGATGTACCGCCGATGTCCCGAACATTGTGCGGATCGTCAAAGATGATGATGTCGCCGCCCTCGCCCGTGATCAGTCCGCCTTCGGACGTCGAAATGCGGTGACCACCGCCCAGATTATCGAAACGGGTCTTTTGGTTCTGATCGGGAAGCATCTGGAACCGGTCGTGCCAGTACCGCTGATACCACGGCGACATGATGACACGCCGGCATTTAACGCCATCACGCGTGGCGAGCTGGCTGTCATAGCTCAGGTGCATGAACTTGGTGCCTGGCCCACGCCAGCTATTCTTTCTGATCTGAAACGCGTAGCTTGGGTCTTTGCCTGGATTTGGGTCTTGCGCCCATGTCCAGGCCGGAAAGAATACGTTGGCACCGAGCGACTTCATGTGTCGCGGCGGGATGTTGATCAATAAGCGGTCAATCTGCCAATCCACGCAGGCTTCAAGATGTTCACAAATGGCATCTATGTGCCAGTTACTCTTAAACGCCCTTGGCTCGACAAAGCGCCACGCCGCTGCAATGAAATCCGCAAGTGAACCCTCATATCGAAGGGCATCGGCATGCTCGCGCAATGAGAGCGCGGGCATGCCGTAAGTCTGACGCGAAGGCAGTCCAATCAGATTACTGTTCATGTTACTCTCGCAAAAAATGCTCATGTTATTCATCGGAGATGAAGTCACGCACTTGGAGTGACGTCAGTACCCCGTCCCTTGTTTACGATTTGCTTGACGCGCTCGAAATCGTTGGTGCTGAGTGCTGTGAAATCGCCGCCAAGATCGATGACCTCGGCCACCCGCGACAAATCGATCAAGTCGTTGTTTGAAAGCAGATTCCGATCAATGTACCCAAAGAGCGTGTCACCTGGGCGCTGGTTGCCAGTTGGAACCGGGACAACACCACCGTGCTGGTCACCGGGGTCCATTTCGCCCGTCTGATCAGCCCATATTCCCGCATTCGGCAATAGGCCGAAAACGATGCGCGCGGACCGGGCGTCGCCCTGGGCGCCCTTGGCCGCATGGCTATGAATCATGGCTTGGAGCAAAGGAATCTCACGGGTTCTTTGGCCGTAGCGGACTGTGACCTTCTGATTGATCACCCGCTCCACCATGGTCTTGGCCGTGGGCCGGTTGACGGGGCGCCCTTTCGGATTGCCGGACGTGCCCTGCTTGAACCGCGTATGCACCGGCGGGCGGCCGTAGCCGACGTCGTATTGGCCGGTGTGAGCTTTTCGCGCGCTCGCCTCTGGCTCAGGCGAAGTTGGCGTCGTTATGTGGTTCTCCTGTTCGGGGGCCATCATCACAGTGTCTCCTCGATTGCCGTTGCGTCCCGTTGAGCGATTTCCACGGGATGGGCTTCTGACCAGGTGCGCTCCTCTCCGATCTCCTCAAACGTTTGGCCGGTGGCAGCCAATATCGCAGCCTTCCCGGAGTAGGACTGCCAGCGCCTGATCGCGACGTCGATATAGCCGGGATCGATTTCGATCCCGCGCGCACAGCGCCCTGTTCGCTGGGCAGCGATCAGGCTGGTCCCCGAACCCAGAAACGGGTCGAGGATTATGCCGTTGCGTCGCGAGCAGTCTTTAATGGCGTCCGCCACCATGGCGACCGGCTTTACGGTCGGGTGCATGGCCAGTTCCTCGAGCCGTCCGGGCCGCATGGTGTTGACGCCAGCGTAGTTCCAGACGTTCGTTCGGCTGCGGCCGTGTTGCCCAAGTTCGAAGTTGTTGATGTGCGGTTTATCGCCGGATTTCCAGATGAAAACCAGTTCGTGCTGACTGCGGTAAAAGCTACCCATCCCGGCATTAGTTTTGGTCCAGATGCAAAGATTTTTAAGTTCCGAATACACCGCGCGACCCGCCGTCATCATTTCGGCAATGTGACGCCAATCCATGCAGATATCGTGGATCGAACCGTCTGTGGCATGCGCGACGAGACAACGAAATACTGTTGCAAGAAAGTCCGTGAATGCCTCTGGACTCATCTCGCCGCTTGCCATCGTGAACTCGCGATGACGGATGTTGCCGTGACCGCAAACGTGGCCGTCAATCGGCACGTTATACGGCGGATCGGTGAAAACGAACTCGGCTCTCTCGCTTTCGAGCAACTGCTCGTAAGCGTCATCATCGCGGGCATCTCCGCAGAAAATGCGGTGTTTATCCAAGAGCCATAAATCACCAGCCTTGGTAACGGTGGGGCCGGGCAGCGGCTCGGGGACATCGTCCTCGGCGCCTGCGGCCTCGCGCCTGGCCTCATCGGCATCATCCAGGATGAAGTCGATCTCGGCCGTCTCGAAACCAGTCAGCTCGACCTCGAAATCGACATCGATCAGGCCTTGCAGTTCAATAGCGAGGATTTCGCGGTCCCAGCCGGCCTTCTCGGCCAGTTTGTTATCGGCGATGACGTAAGCGCGCAGCTCGGCATCTGTGAGATGTGACAGCCGAAGGGTAGGGACCTCACGCAGGCCAAGATGCTTTGCGGCTTCGACGCGACCGTGGCCTGCGATGATTCTGCCCGCATCGTTGACCAGGACGGGATTTGTAAACCCGAACCGCTTCATGCTGGCCGCGATCTCGCGGATCTGCGCCCGCGAGTGGGTCCTGGCATTCGCCGTGTGCGGCACCAGCCGATTGATCGCAATCATTTCAACCTTCTGGTCGGCGTAATGGCTACACACTGAATAAGCAGCGCTGCCTGCGGCTCGTTCTGCCAGATCAATCCGGCTGATACCTGTTTCAGTTAAATCAACTATCATTGTTCTCAATCCTCATCTTGACGCCAGAACCATTTCTGCGTCGATGATGAGCGTTTACTCCGTGCAAAGGAGAAAAGCCTTACACTTAATTGCGGAAACGAGAGACCAATTGCGGGTAACCATCGGGGCGCTCGGGCCCTCGATTGAATGCAGTTATGATTTGTCGGTATCCCATTCGACTAGCCCGTGAGTGCCCTCACGGTAGGCGCCGATCTGACCGCGCAATCCTACCATAACTTTGCTGAGAGCATCCTCGCTTTGGATTCTTAGTATAAATGCTGCCGCCTTCTTTTTGGATTCCGGTAACGGCGAAGTTTTGATCACGTCTCTGGCGATTGCCAACGCCTCAAGAACGAATATGAAAAATGCCGGCGGGAGGCGGGGAGCGGTCTGACTTCGCAGTTCGCGACTCGGTGCGCTAGGAAGAACTCTCGCCCGCTTAGCGATGCCGATCATGCGATCAAGGAATGCCTCCAGGGCAAACGGAGTTCGGGGATGACCACGTTTGATCGAGGTGCCAAGCTGTTCTGCGAAAGAATCCACACTGTCGCAGAATCTGGCCACCACGCTGGTGACCTCCTCCAGATCGATCCGCCTGGGAAGGAACTTTCCGCCGCGAAATTTATGAATGCGCCGAAGCCAACGGCGCCCATCATCGGCTATTTGCAATAGAGCGTCTCGATATTCCCGCGGGCTTGGCATATCCGATAGTCTCACGACATCACGGATTGCCTCCGAAACCCAGTGCACAAGGTAATCGCGGTCGAGAGATTGGCCGATTGCCGTTTCGAGCAGTTCAATTTCATGTTCTGCCAAAGGGCGAATATTATCTTTGTTGGAATCCATGGCTCCGATGCGCTTATGGACAAGTCCCGCCGGCACGAAGGGTTCGGCAGGGGATTAAGTACGGAGGTACATTATCGCCTATCTGGCGTTGGAGGAAAGCAATGCCGACCTAACGTCGGCTGAGGGCGCCCTTCGATCCTCTGGATCAAGAATGATGCGATCTATTCGCATAATGCCCAATATGTAACGGGCATTCGCCCAGACCCATTACGGCAAAGCTTTGAATGACGGCGCCGACGATTATGGCGCGACGTCGGCAAAAGACCATCAGAGCAGCTGAGACCCGACTTGGTCAGGAGCGCGCTGGCGCGTCAGGGTCTTCACCGCCTGTACGATGTCCGCCACCGAGATATGCACGTAGGCGAGCACATCTTCCGCCGTGCGCCCGCTTTTGGGGATGTTGCGCACGGCCAGCATGCGCACGCGCGGCCCATCGCCCGAGGCGGCGGCCGCTTCAGCGATTTCGCTGCCGATGCCGCCGACATAGCTGTCCTCCACGGTCAGGATCGACGCACCGGCGCTGCGTGCGAGCCTGAGCACCGGCGCCGCGTCGAGCGGCAGCGCATAGGCATCGATTACCGTCGCGGCGATGCCGAGAGGCTGCAATGCCTCTGCGGCCTTAAGACAGCTATGGACGAGATATCCGGTACCGGCGAGCACAATGGCAGGTCGATCCGACTCGGCGCGGCGGACCACCTTATAGCCGCCGAAGGGAAAGCGTTCGCTCTCGCGATAGAGGATCGGCAGGTCTCCGCGCACCGCGCGTAGATAACAGGCGCTTGGATGCTCTGCCATCGCCAGCACCAGGTTGTAGGCGCTAACCGGATCGCTCGGCGTCAGCACCGTCATGGCGGGATTCCCATGGTAGTCATCCGTATGGGCGAGCGCGCGCATGAATCCCACATCCGCCAGTCCCATCTGGCTCGGCCCATCGGCGGCGAGGGTGACACCGACGTGAGTCCCAACCAGCTTTATAGGCAGCCCACCGATGACCGCCATTTCGATCTCGTCGAAGGCGCGCTCCATGAAGCGACCGAACGTGCTGACAAAGGCGATCTTGCCGGCGGCGGCGAGGCCGGCGCCCACGGAGACCATGTTCTGTTCGGCGATACGGCCTTCGAAATAGCGCTCGGGATAAGCCTTGGCGAAATCCTCCGCATAAGTCGAGTTCTTGACGTCGCCGTCGAGCGCGACAATGAGCGGATTGGCGGCGCCGAGTGCTTTGAGCGCCAGCCCATAAGCGCGTCGCGGCGACAGCGCCTTCTTTTCCTCGACCGATTTCGCCGCCTTGGTGTTGCCGGCCACGGCTGCCATGAATCCTGCCGGCGGGCGCGCGGGCGGCGGCGCTGCCGGTGTCGCCGTCGGCTGGGCGATCGACAAGCCACGCGCCATTTCTTCCTGCGAGATCGCAGCTACTCCGAGCTCCTTCGCGCGCTGGTCGAGCGCTCCGAGCACCGAGTCGAGCTGGTCTTTTGGGACTGGCGTCCCATGGTGGCCCGTGCCCTGAATAGCGGGCACGCCCCAGCCTTTGACGGTGCGTGCGATAATGGCGAGAGCTTGACCTTCCTTGGCCAACCCGGCGCGTCGCCCAAGCGCCGCCAGGATCACCTCGGGGTCATGACCGTCTATCACTACAGTGGTCCACCCGAAGGCTTCGGCCTTGTGCTGCAGATGCGTCCAATCCTGCTCGGGCGAGACATAGTCGCTTTGGCCGAGTCCGTTGCAGTTGAACACGGCGACGACGTTCGAGAGGCGCTGGTCCCGGATAAAATCCATCGCCTCCCAGATCTGACCCTCGCGCGATTCGCCGTCGCCAATAATGCAATAGACGACCTTGTCGACGCCATCGATGCGCGCCGCGCAGCCTAGTCCGCCTGCAACCGAGAGTCCCTGTCCCAACGACCCCGTCGCGGCGTCAAAGAATGGAAAGCCCAGTGCCGGGTTGGGGTGGCCGTCGATCGGGCTGCCGATCTCGCGCAGCGTCATAAGATCATCCACGGTCATTCGTTTAGCTTGGCCGTGAGGATAGAAGGTGACACCGAGGTCGGCGCAGGCGGCGTAGATGATTGGCACCGCATGGCCCTCGGACAGCACCAGGCGATCTGCGCCAGGATCGCGCGGCTGCTCCGGTCGCCAGCGCATCGTGTGATACATCAGCGTGGCGACCAGATGCGCAAGCGAGAGCGCGCTCGTGGGATGGCCGCTGCCTGCAGTCGTGGTGGCGCGGACCGCGAGCTTGGCGATGGCGATCGCCTTGGCGTTAATGAGTTGGCTCAGCGTTGCCATGAAGCTCTCCTTGATAAGATTTGGGACCGCGCGCCGCTGGTCTGACGCCTGGTCCACCGACGCCTGGATCGGATGGGTCTCGGTCGGCGGGAGACGCGTTGTCATCTCGATCGATAGAGAGTTTCGACGTGAACGCAGCGGGGCTTACGGCTGAACGCTCCTCAGCTTTGCCGGTTCCAAGGCACGCGCAAATTATTTCGAGCGGCTGTTCGACCCACTTTCTTGTGATCGAGCGGGGTTCAACAAGCTACTGAAACCACTCCGGATGCTGAATTACCGTTGTGGTGCCAACGAGAAAGAGGAGCAGGAAGATAATGTTCGCCTGCAGTATCAGGTAATGATCGTCATTCATGACGTACATTCTCCTAAACGCCGTAGAAGGTTCGGATGCGCCTTTCGCCGTCGATGTTGTTGCCATTGTTGCTCGAAGTTAAATCACGATTGCACTTTCGGTCTATCGAACCTTCGGGGGATTCGGATGATATTGACGTATGAGCGGCGAATTGGGCTGCACTGGTGAGCCCCCAACGGCGCTAAGCTAAAGCGTGATGCCAGCATCGCCGCCAATTTGCTGTGGCGATGAATGAAGTCCCCCGAGAAACTTGATCGGGCCGATCGGATCGCAGATTAGCGCGGGGCGAGTCCGGCCAAGCTCAATCCGACCGAAGTTTCAGGCCGTCACGTGCTCGACTGATGTCTTGGGCAGAAACTGGCGCGGCAGCTGCGCCCCAATTGTTCCGAATAAAGGTCAAGACGGCCGCAAGCTGTTCGTCGCTCAGTTGCCATCCGTAAGCAGGCATGCCTGGCGCTGTCGGCTCTTTATTTGTCGCGGCGCTGCGTGCGCCCCGCAAAACGATCCGGATCAGGCTTGACGGATCATCGGAGCGCACTATCGACGAATCCCCAATCGACGGAAATAGCTGCGGCACGCCGCGTCCATCCAGCGCGTGGCAGGCCGAGCACTGATCGCGATAAATCGCGCCGCCCGCGACCATGACGGGATCATCGGGCTTCACCGGTGATGCCGCAGCCGGGTGTCCGGGGATGGATTTCAAATAAGTTGCGATCGCCTTCAAGTCGGCGTCATTCATGTTCGACGTCGACAGCTCAATCGCTTCCGCCATCGGCCCGGTGGCGGCGGTGATGCGGTTGTGCCCAGTTTTGAGATAGGCCGTAATATCATCGATCGACCAATTGCCAAGCCCACGGCGGCTATCATTGGTGATGTCGGGCGCAAACCATCCTTGGAGCGCCGAGCCCTCGAAAAGTTCTTTGGTCTTGTCGCCGCCCAAAAAAGTCTTCGGCGTGTGACATGCGCCGCAATGCGCAGGCCCCTCGACGAGAAAGGCGCCGCGATTCCATTCGGGTGATTTCTGCGGATCCGGCGTGTAGCGCCCGTTGTCGAAGTAAAGCGCGTCCCACACGCGCATCGTGGCGCGGATATCGAAAGGAAACGGCAATTGATCGGCAACGACCGCGTTTTTGACCGGCGTCACGGTATTGAGATAGGCGCGAATGGCCAGCACATCGTTGCGCGACATTTTCGCATAGGCGTTATACGGCATCGCGGGATAGAGGCGTGAGCCGTCCCGGCCGATACCATGGCGAACCGCGGCGTCGAATTGGTCGTCGCTCCAGGCGCCGATTCCCGTTTCGCGGTCGGGCGTAATATTGGGGGCATCGATGTTGCCGAAGGGGGTCTCGACGGCGCGTCCGCCGGCGAAGGGCTGACCACTCCCCGGCACGGTGTGGCAGCTCGCACAGTCGCCGAGCACGGAAAGATACCGGCCGCGCTCGATTTGTGAAAACTCTTGTGGGTCAGGCTGGCCTGCGTGGGCGGCGAATCCAATCGATATTGCGATCGCCGCAAGAGCAGAAATGCCAAAGGCAGAACGGGTGATCTCGGCGTTACGCATGGACGAGTGGCCCCGGCTTTTTCAGATATTGATCTCGAATCGCCGCCGCGGCCCAGAACGCAAGCGCGCCCACAGTGTCGGTTGGATTGTAACCTGCGTTTTGCGGGAACGCGCTCGCACCCAACACGAAGAGATTGGGGACATCCCAGCTCTGAAGGTAGCGATTGACGACGCTGCTCTTGGGATCGCTTCCCATGATGGCGCCGCCGTTAAGATGCGTCGTCTGATACTGCGTAATATCGTACGGCGCAGTGCGATATTGCTTGGCGACCTGATTGGCGCCCATGGCTTTGATGATCTCGGCGAATTTGTCGGTGAGAAACCGATTCTGTTTGATCTCGTTGTCGTGGAAATCGATGGTCATCCGCATCAGGGGGCGCCCAAAGCGATCCGTGTAGGTGGGATCGAGATCGAGATAAACATCGCGATAAGCGTAAAAACTGCCATGGACGCCGGTGCCGGGCTTCACGGTGCTGAGATAGTTGTCACGCACTGCGGCCTTCCAAGCCTTGCCCCATTTCGGAGTGCCGGGTGGGGTCAACGTGCTTTCGATCGGCCGCGCACCGGTTTGAACTTGTCCCACATAACCGCCGCCGACGAAGCCCAGAGGGCCGTGATCGAAATTGTCGCCGTTGAACTCGTCGATGCACATGCCAATCGAGCCCGATGCGATGAAAGGGTTGAAGTTGAACTTGTCTTTGTCGAAGAAGCCATTGGCGCTCGAAATGGTCTGATGCGTGAAGTTGCGGCCCACGACGCCGGTGTTCTTCGCGGGGTCGTAAGGTTGGCCGATTTTTGAGTGCAGCAACAGTTGCACATTAAACATCGAGTACGCCGAAAGAACCACGAGATCAGCCGGTTGCTCCCAGGTCTCGCCGCTGCTGTCGACAAAAGTTGCCCCCGTGGCAAGCGTGCCCGATTTGTCGGTGTTAATCTTGATGACTTCCGAATTGTCGCGCGCGGTGAAATTGGATTTGCGGACCAGGACCGGCAATATCGTCGTTTGCGGGCTCGCCTTGGAGTAGTTGCCGCAACCAAACCATTCACAAAAGCCGCAGTAGGTGCACGGTCCCAGGCGCACCCCGAGCGGGTTGGTGTAGGCCTGTGACAGGTTCCCCGAAGGCTGCGGAAACGGCTTATAGCCCAGTTCGCGCGCCGCTTTGGCGAACAGTGTGTAGCTGAAGGGCTGCGCCTGCGCAGGTGTCGGGTAGGGGCGGGAGCGCGGTCCCTCGAACGGGTTTCCGCCTTCTTGAATCTGGCCCTTGAGATTGCCGGCAGTGCCTGAGGTGCCGCACAGGTATTCGAATTGATCGTAGAATGGCTCAAGGTCGTCGTAAGTGATGCCCCAATCCTGGATCGTCATGTCGTCCGGCAAAAATGCCCGGCCGTAACGCTGCGTTAGATGGCTCTTCAAGACAAAATCGGATGGCAGGAAGCGCCATGTCTCGGCATTCCAGTGCACCCCGCCACCGCCGACGCCGTTAGGCGGCATGAACGCTCCCCAGCTGCGGATCGGGAGCGCGGTCTGGTCCAGCTTGTTGCGGAACGTGAAAGTTAGCTGTTCCGGCCGAAGGAATAGTTCGTGCCGTACGCGGTAACGCAGCTCATCCTGCATGTAGCCAACGGGGAAGTCCGTGGGAGCGTCGCGCCACGGTCCCCGCTCGATGGCAACGACCTCGAGCCCTTCGTCCGTGAGCTCGTGTGCCATGATCGAGCCAGTCCAGCCGAGCCCGATAATCACGACATCAGTTTTTGGCAATCGATGGGTCATGTTTTTCCTCTCAACGCGAGCGCGGCGTCCACTCCGCCCGTCCGGTGATGCCGACCGGTGGAAGCGGAAAACGCTCATTGTGACGATTGACCCAATCGAGATAATTATAACGGGCGCCGGGATATCCGATCATCTTCCAGGCGGCCATGTCGTGATTGCCGCCGTAAATCGGATCGGCGAAAAAGCCCATCTGTATGTCCTTGACGACCTGTTCGAAAAAAGCCTGCCCGTCGACGCCGTCGAGTTTTACGGCGCCGCTTTCGAGCCCGCTCAAGAACGCGTCTTTGTCACCGTCGGACAAATCGGCAAAGGCCTTGCCGGGGTATTTACTTTGACAGGCGCGATCGAAGGCTGCGAGCGCAGTGCGATATTGCTGGGCGGGACCGCTCTCGGATTGGGCACCCTGATTCTTGGCGCCTTTTTGAAATGGCGGACGCAGATAAAGACCGTCCTGACGGCCGTAGGGGCCGGCCAATTGACGATCAATGAAAACGGCGCAACCGGCATCTTTGCCGCCCGGCGTTTGGGCATCCTCCGGGATAATACGGTCGGCGAGAGCCTCCACCGTGCGGCCCTCGGCGCCGATAAAAAACAACCAAGGACCAGGCTCCGCGGGAACCGGTGGACTGCCGGCATTCGGCGACCAAGGCATTTCTCCGCGGATAATAGATGCGCGACCGTGCGCGACGTTCAACAGGAGTATGGCGGTGCTTGCCAGCAGCTGACGGCGGTGGATCGACTTTCCAAAGACAGCGTTTGTATTCATTGGAGGCCTCTTCGAACCACTCTGAACCCAGTTTCCAATTACCGAGTGCGCTGCTTTAACGGGGAACCCAATTCGCTTGTTCCCCCGCAGGAACGTTTCAAGAAGGTTCGCCTTTGCGGCCCCGATCTGCCCGTGCCAGCAATCGGGCCGCTCCACTACTGTCCGCGCCGAATCTGAATGAGTTGTGTCGCCACACCCGGCAGGTCCTGAGCGATAGCGAGTGGCTGGGGTAACCCAAGTAGGGGCAAGGAACCTTGGCCTGGTCGATGCATAAGCCCCGCTGAATAGCCGACAAATTGCGCCCCCAGCGCATCCCAATGATGTGCTGTGATCATACAGCATGCGCTCATAGAAACACGCATTTCGTCAGCCACCATGTGATAAGCCGACGGAGCGACCTTGTAGGTGCGCACCATTGAGGTATTGAAGTGCTGTTCGAACAAGTCAGCGATGCCTGCTTTCGACAGCTGAAGTTCGCTTCCTTGCGTACCGGGAGGGGAATTCGTAAGCGTCGCCAAACGAAATCCGGCGTCCTTCAACATGTGCAACCCGTCTGGCACATCGGGAAACATGCGAATCGACAATATCTGCGTTTTTAATTCATCGACGTCGGCAGGCCGAAGCTCAACATGGTAAACACTGGCCACCATCTGGAGCACGGCTTGGCCCAACTCGATGAAAGTTCCCGGATAGCTACCTGACGAGGCGATCACGCTGGAATAAAGGATCAGATCATCATACCATATTCTCGCCATCTTGGTGCCGTCGCCAAAGATCCTCTGGAAAAAAGGTGCCATCGAATCGACGTCAAGCAGCGATCCGTTGACATCGAACACGCACACGGACGGGATAATACTAGCTGCTGCGGCTGTTGCACCGGCCGCAGTAGGCCTCCCGACGACGCTCGCTGCAACCGCACCAACGGCGGCAGTCCCAAGTCCGGTGAGGAATTTTCGTCGCTCTGGCGAGGATTGTTCGTCGAGGGTCATGGTTCTACTCCCAACTTAATGGACTCTCATAAGCGGTGGTCTCTCGGCTCAAATAACTCTGCGATCAACTTGCGCGCTATTCGCGTACGTTGCCAATTCAACATTCGGAAGAAGCGCGTCATATCAATGTATGAATAGGTAGCCACAGCCGGAAATCAGATCGATGCGAGATTAAGAGATTAGCCGAATCATACCTTGGTTTGATCCAAGCGGGATTTGCTATGATAAGGGTGGGCAGGCGGTGTTATTCAGATAGGCCCTGTTATGCCGCTCCAGACGGGCGAGAGGGGCGGCAATGTCGGCGGGAGACAGTCCGGCGGTGGCTACCTGATAGAGCAGTGGCTGAAACAAGTGATAATTCACCTGGTCAATGATGACGATCTCCACCGCGGCATTGGCAAGGTGGTTTGACTGCCTTTCGAGGACTGTTCGTGGGCGGCCGCTTTCTCTAGCGCCGCAAACCGATAGACGTCAAAAGCAGCGAAGCCGCCGCAGTTCCAAGACAGGGCAAGAACGCTAACTCCGATACACTAACGCCACTAGTTGGTCGGACGAGCTGCCCTTCACATCTTCGCGACAACCGCCCAACTCTCCGACAAGGCGTCGGAGAGTTGGGGAGTTCGCAAAATGAAGGAGCTAGAACCCGTATATCAAGCTGGCGCAGAGGGGCAGCTGGACAAGCCGGAACACATGGCAATTGTCAGCCCTGCCCGATTCTCCAAACCGCCGGCCCTCTCTAATGCCTCGTCAGAGAATTCGTCGTTAAGGATCTGATCATCAGCCAGGTCGAGTCCGATATTTGAGGCGTTCATGATATTACCCTCTTTGGTTGGCCCGCAAGCGCCGGCAATGGGCGGGTAACGGTGCAGTTCGTATAAATCCGGCCGAAGTAAAAATTAGGACTACGAAGTGGTCAATCAAGTCGCTCGCCACTCATACATTGGTATGAACCGCTTCTTCGAATGTTGAAATGGCAGAGTTGCTGAGAAAATGCCGATCAGGTGCTGGCCTTGGGCGCCGCGTTCGGCCTCCCGCATGCGGTGACCTATTTCTATAACGTCTATGGGCCCGGAGAGCGCGCCAGCGCGACCGGAACGCTGATCGAGATTTTCCGGCAGAAGCATGAGCAAGGCGAGGCGTTGCCGGTCGTATCACCTGGGACACGGCGGCGCAAATTCACCCATGTCGACGATATCGTCGATGCACTCGTGCTGCTGATGACGGCCGGTGTTGGCGAGTTCCCGATCGGGGCGCCAGCCGATTATTCGGTGCTCGAGGTCGCTTCGATGTTCGGCGGTCCGGTGCAAATGCTGCCGGAGCGCGAAGGCAATCGCAGAGCATCGAGCCTCGACGCTTCGGCCATCCGGTCTCTCGGCTGGCGGCCGCACCAGACCTTGGTGTCCTATATCGCGCAGATCAAACGGCGAATGGCGGCATGAAACAGTGATCAAAGCTTGAGGCGCGCGCCCGATCTTCGACGATGCGCCGCGATTTTTTGATTTTAAGCGCGGAGCAATGCCTGCCAATGGCATTGGCTTTTGCCCGCGCAAGTGCAAACAGCCTAACGCATCAGAAGGGAGGTACGAAACCTCGCTCGAACCAGTCGCGTAGCGCCGCTGACATGGCGATATCCAATTTTATCGGCGCTGGATTTCGAATGACTTCATCATACCATGCAAGATCATATGCGTGCGGCGGTCGGGGTGGCGGCGTCGTCAATTGCCACGACTTGCCGAAACCTGAGCAGTGCAAGACGGCGGGCGAACCGAATGTCCCGACGTGCAGGAAAGGGTAATTGGGCGCCACGGCGGCCCAAATATCGGGAGGGCTTATGCCGATAAGCGGAGCCTCCCAGTCCTGCAGCAAAGCATTAAGGACGTCTTGGTCGGATAACGGAAAGTCAACATCGGTCCATAGTGCACCGGGAGCGACAAGCGTAGAGCGGATGAGCGAATCCCATTGTTCGAGCAGGATATGATCGCGCTCAAAATTACAGGCGAGCAAACCGGCGTGGTAATAGCGGCTCGGCCAATGTTGCGGACGTGCCGGCCGGCCAATTCGTTTTGCCCAATTATACCGTCGATAATCGATCGATGAGAGTAGATTCGTGACACCAACGACCGGAGCTACTTCGAGCCACTGCTCGAGTCGCGGAAAAAAAGTTGGTTGGGTGATAATGATATCAGCATCCAGGAGCACACAGTGCTCGCTGGGACATTTCAACGGCAACTCGGCCTTTCGGTTTCCCGGCCAATAGCCGTTTAAGCCAAGCGCGTGAAATTCGATTCCCTCAGGTGGTCGCCGTGAGATTGAAAGCGGCTCGGGACTGCCGACATGGATCTTTCCCGAGAAGCCGTGCCGCCGCACCGAGTTGATCAGCGCGGCAATTCCCGGGACAAAGGCCTCCTCGGCAAACGTATACAGCGACAATTGCATTTTTTCCGCTACTCACACATGTGTATTTGCCCGTGATGTTAGACCGAGGCAACGCAATCGATCTCGATATCGAACGGCCCTGGATGCGCAAGGACATTCACGAACATGCGTGCGGGCGGATCCTTTGGAAAGAATTTCGCGTAGACGCCGTTGACGGCGGGGAACATCTCCACCGATGTGCAATAGACGGTGCATTTCAAAATGTTTTCGAGGGAGGAGCCAACGGTCTCCATGCAGAGTTTTAATTGCTCGAGCACCAATTCAGTCTGGCGCTCGATCGGCGCCCTGACGATTGCGCCCGTCGCCGGATCAAACGGCGGGAGGCCGGACACATAAAGCGTATTGCCGTGACGGGTCATCACGGAAGCGGGCGCCTTGTAGCGCTCGAGATAACTTGAAAGCGGCTCGACCCTTATAATCTCCCGGCTCATAATAATTCTCCTTTGATTACGGGATGCCGTGAAGGCTCCCGATCCTGGTGGATCAGCCGAACGTGAACGAGAAAGCCTCCAACCCCGGGTCGAGAAACTCGATTTCGAACTGCTCGTCCCAGGCGCGCACATAGGGCAGCGTGCGCCGCCAGTTGATGCAGGTGTAGGTCCAGAAATCGACGACGACGACTTTGCCGCGCAACGCCGGCGCGGTGAGCGGCGGCGAATTGAGCCATTCGTCGGCGCGATCGAGAGAGGCCAGCTCGGATTGACTGGAGACTTGCGCGTTGGGGAACCCGTGAATGAAGGGCACCCCTGGAGACGTCGCCGACTCCGGCGCGTTCAATCCCTGCACATAGGCCGCGATCGGAGCCCCGATCGCGACGGTTAGGACTGCGACTGCCAAGAGCCTGTTTGTTTTCATCGGTGAATGCCTTCCGGATTCCGAGCGATGTTGCAGCGCTTGCACGGGCGGCGGCGCGCACATCATGCGCGTCGCCGCTTGTTTCACGTCGGTTGACGCAGCGAGCGGAACGCGGCTTGGACCTCGGCGCTGAAAGTAGCAGGCTGCTCCCATGCCGCGAAGTGGCCGCCCTTGTCGGCCTCGTTGAAGTAGATGAGTTTGTGATAGGCCTGCTCCGTCCAGCTGCGCGGTGCTTGATAGCTTTCGCCGGGAAAGACGGTCACGGCGGCAGGGATGGAGATGTTGGCGGCGTTGTAAAGGTTGGCCTTGTTTTCCCAATAGAGGCGGCCCGCCGACACCGCCGTGTTCGTCAACCAGTAGAGCGTGATGTTGTCGAGCACGTCGTCTCGTGTGAGGTCGGCCGAAGCGTGCGCATCGCTCGTGCGCCCGAGCACGGCCGAAATGATTGCCGATGCGGGCTGGCCATAACCGTCACCGTGGTCAAGAAGCCAGGCTGCCATGCCCGCCGGCGAATCCGCCAATCCGCACAGCGTTTGCGGGCGGGTCCCCATTATTTGTGCGTAGGCACGTCTTTTTGAAAATGAGAGGCTCAGTTGCCCGTAGGCGCGTTTTTCGTCGGCCGTGAGACCGGACGGCGGCGGCTCGCCGGCTTGGAGCGCCTTGGCAACGTCGAGGGGAACGGTGCCGGGTAGGTTGACGTGAATGCCGAGCAATTCAGGCGGCTCCTGCCTGGCCATCTCATGTGAGACAGGCGAGCCCCAATCGCCGCCTTGCGCCACATATCGCGTGTAGCCGAGGCGTTTCATCAGCACGATCCAGGCCCGTCCGATATGGGCGGGATCCCAGCCGGTCGTGGTTGGCCGGCCTGAAAACCCGTAGCCCGGCATCGAAGGAATCACCAGATGGAAAGCGTCCGATGCTCTTGCGCCGTGAGCTGTGGGATTGGTCAGTGGATCGATGATCTTTAATTGCTCGATGACCGAGCCGGGCCATCCGTGGGTGACGATGAGCGGCAGCGCATTGTCATGTTTCGACCGAACGTGAATAAAATGAATGTCGACCCCATCTATCTCGGTGACGAACTGTGGCAGAGCGTTGAGCCGCGCCTCCACCTTCCGCCAGTCGTAATCTTTCCCCCAATAGTGGGCGAGGCTCTGAATCGTCGCCGAAGGCACGCCTTGGGAATCATCGACCACAGTCTCCTTGTCGGGCCACCGGGTTGCCGCCAAGCGCCGGCGGAGGTCGACGAGTTGCTCGTCGGGAACATTGACGCGGAAAGGACGGATTGCGTCGCTCATCGATGTGACTCCTTTTATTGCGTCCGGTGCCGCGGCAAGGTGTCCTGACGAGAGACTGGCGGCGGCCGCGGCTGCTGAAATGGCAAGCATGCCTCGCCGGGTTGGCTGGGTCGCAGACATGGCGCTCACCTCGCTTCGATCTGAATACGAAGGACAGATGCCTTACGCGTTCCATTGGACGATGGTGTCCTCGTTGCGCCCGGCCATCGGCGCGTGTCTCGGGGATGGCACGCGCCGATGCCGGACGCATGTTCGGCCTACTATGCCGACACAACCGGCGATTTATCTTTGCGCAGCTTGGCGATGAACTGCGGATCGGTGTGCAGATGCGCGGTGACCAGTTCCGGCGGGGTGAGCGCCAGCCACTGATTGAACGACACGTCGGCGTAATAGTCGCTCTTGAAGATTTCAAGAAACCGCAGCGTCGTGTTGCCGGTGTTCTCGATGTAATGGCCCATGGCAAAGGGCACGAAGCCGACGTCGTTCTCGAAGAAATCGAAGGTGCGCGCCTGGCCCGATGCCGCGAACACGCCCATGCGCGCTTGCCCCGCAATATAGTATTGCCACTCGTCGGTGTTCGGATGCCAATGCATTTCGCGCATGCCGCCCC
>Ga0210394_10004123_pt1 | contig 17258 bp, 17 predicted proteins | sample IncBWC12MmetaG_FD_160121 | JGI IMG/M metagenome (GOLD analysis project Ga0210394, IMG submission 160121) | Forest soil microbial communities from Barre Woods Harvard Forest LTER site, Petersham, Massachusetts, United States - Inc-BW-C-12-M | ecosystem: Environmental > Terrestrial > Soil >... | reverse complement strand
TCTAGCTCCTGATATTGCCTACGTGCCGCACTATCGTAGAAATCATTGCTCATATTAAAATCCTTCCCCGCTTCCCTTGCGGTAAGCGCTACTAAACGGGCTCTTGGTCATGTCTTTTCCAGAGGCCTTGAGGCCACTCGCTGGCTTAGGCGGCTTGCTGGCTTGGTCGAAATGGCCGTGGTCGAAATGGGGACGGCCATCTCCACCAAGATCACCACCACGCGCCCAACGGTCTCGCGGGACATCGTTGTCGTATCGGCCCCGACCATTATCTTGGTGATGGTCTTCAGGGGCTTGGTTGGCCTGATGGGTTTCATGGAACCACTCTTTGCGGGAGATGGTTTCCTTGCCCTCGCTGTAAATCGCTTCGATCCGTTTCGGAGAATACGGGCGGTTGTCTTCTGGCTTTGTCCGCCGTTGGTCGTTGTCGAAGTGCTTGTCGGTAAATTGGCGCTCCACGCGCTCCACGACATTGCCCCGCCTGTTCATTGAACTCGCCGCCATAGTTTTATCCCCCCTGAAAACTTTGAAATGCACCGGAAACACTATATAGTACAAATCATGAACACGCAAATTTCGATAGCGTTATGAACAATTTAGGAACTTCTGAATAATGCCAAGTAATCCATCAAGACAGACCCTGACCGGGCTTTCGTCCACCAGTGGGTTCCCCACTTGGTTCCCCGATGTAGTTATCAGGCCCTTCAGTGCCTCCGTGGCCTGCGTCGTGAATAGCTCGGCGATCTCCTACAACGTGGAGGCCAGCCTCGACTTCACCGGAAGCAGCAACTTCATCTCAACCGCTGCCACTTGGTTTAGCTCAGGCCTCTCGGCGTCCACTTCAAACGCTCTGGCCTCTTTTGGCTTCCCGGTTTCGGCTCTCAGGGTGAATGTCACGAGTGGATCATCCACCGGCACCGTGGCTGCCACGTTCATGCAGGCGGGCTGAATGCCAAAGCGGAAACCAATTTCATCCCCGCTCGATACGGAACGCCTCTTGCTGGGGCTGTTGTCGAGATTGCTGATACGATTAACCGGCGACCCCGACCATGACGATGAAATCGTGCGAGACTTCTGCCGCAAGCTTGATCTGTCGTATCGCGACATTCGGGTAATGACATACGTTCACCCGTCAACGGCGGCATTGAACTAATGCCGCGCTCCAAACCCAAAGCCTTCAGCGAAGCGGAACGAAAGTTTTGGGATCGTTTGCGCGATTATATCCACCAGAGCGGGGGGTGGATCACGAGCGAACCGCATACGGACCCGATCCGCTTTGAATGCCTGCCTGCATCAAGCCTCCCTGAGCTATTGCGCGGTCGCGGCTATGATGTGGTTGGCGCTGGCTCTGGCGAGAGGCTTCTGCCTTCAACTCAGGTCATCAGACAGGCGGGAAACGTAACCGCTCTGACGGTGCAGAACGTTGTCCCCACAGTTGTTGAAGTTTATCAGTTTCAATTGCCATTCGAATAGTGAACACCAAAGCCCAAATACACAAAGCCATTTCAGGCGGCCTTACCTCCAAAGGCCGACCGCTGGCACTCAGGGATCTGCTGGAAGCCCGGCGAAGGCCACTTCCACCGATCGCGCCGATCAAGGCCGCTGCGGTGACACCGCGCCTCGTTCGACTGGCCGAGCTTGAACATGATCAGTGCAGATACCCATACGATGCCGATAACGGCACCTTGTTCTGCGGCCAACCCAAGGCTCCAATCGGCCCATATTGCCAAGCGCACCATGATCTCTGCTACATGCCGCTTGATCAGGTCCGCGAGCGCAGATTCCTGAAGTCTATCGGGAAGGCGGAAGGACTGGCCACGATTGCTTCAAGCATTGCGGCGTGATGGTCGTTGGGGCGAGTAGAGAGCTTCTTAATATGCAGCCTAATTTGCCTTCTGATCCGGACGAAAGGGAAGTATCGCCAGTCGCTGTAATGCCCCGCCAAGTTCAGTACATTGAGATCGTGTCATGGCGATGGGAAGAACTACCGATTTTGGCGGTGATGACTGAATCAAAACTTCCAATTTCAGAAGCGCTGATTCAGGCCCTGTCGTGCCTGTGCGATACCCAAGCAAAACTAACGGCGGGTCGGTTAACGGTTCACTCAACCGACTTTCGCGATTCGGGTCGTTGATTATGGCCTTCAGGTTTTCGTCATAATCATCATTGGCCATCTCATCTCACTCCTCGCGTCCAGATAATGGTGTGGCGACCGATTCGGTTCATGGGCCTTTGCGCTTCACTTCAAGTATCAAGAGGTCGGGTATCCGCTCCGAAACTTCGTCAAGATTTTCAAGGCCAATCCGGAGCGAACTTACGTTATTGGCCCATATCGAGTCTCCATCTGATGCTCTGCTTTGGATAGGCGTGCCATCGTGCATGACGCCGATGGCTTGAAACCGCCGCGTTTGAGCAGCGACCCCGTTTACGAGGCCGATAGTTTGAAGGAGCCGCCGACCTAAATCCCCTAAAAGGTAAAGGTCGTCAGTCTTGCTAACCAGCGTAACAGACACGGTGATTGGCGGGTCGTAGATATCGCCGGTCTCGATCAAGGCTTCAATCTCGCCCTTAAGTTCTATTATTTCGGGCATGAGAAGAAGAGCGAGCCCGTCCGCGCGCAGACGTCTCTCTCGCTCAAGACGGGCGGCTTCTGCCCGAACCGGAATAGTTGCAGCAACGTAGACAGCGATAATAGCGACGCCAGCGATGATAGCTTGCATCCATCCGGCCGCTCCTGGGTGGGCCTCGAACCATACCAATATCGTTTTCGGGAACTGGAAGCCTTGAAACATTTGAGACCTCTCAGGCGAACATCTCGGCACCGGCCGGTGTGAACCTCACATAGGTTCCAGACTCATGACGCCAGAGCCATCCCAGAGCAATCGCGCGCGCCAGCGCGGCACGGTATTGATCCGGCGTGCCGCCCACGTCGAGGAAAGGTCGGTTGACCAGCTCGATGAAGATTCGGCCGTCCTGCACCGCCTCGACCGCGTTGGCGATTTCCACCAGCTTGCGGGCGGCGACGTCAGGATCAGTGAAGCCGTTCGGCTCGACGAACTTCATGCGGCAACCTTGTCTTCCTTGTCGGCACCGCGCGCCACAATTTTTAACGCATCGTCAGGCAGCGGCCGCTGCAACGCCTTCGCCTCGTCCCATGGCCCGCGCATCCAGACCTCGCGCTCCTCGTCGGTCGTCAGGATAACCGGCATAGCCCTCGGGTGGATCGGCTCGACGACGGCGTTCGGCGACGTCGTCAGGAAGCCGTAGACCTGATGTTGTCCCGGTATCGGTTTCGACTTCGTGCCTCGGTCGCCATTGAACGTCGTCCAGATGCCAGCGAACGCAGTCAGCGGCCTGTCGTCGTTGAGCGCAAACCACACGACGTCTTTCTTTTTGGTCTCCGGGTTCGGCTCCGGGGCGTATTCAGCGAAGCTGTTGAACGGCACGAGACAGCGGTTCTCTGGCTTGAGCCAGCCGCGCCAGTGTGGTGACGCGGTGTTGCGGATGTTGGTGACGGGCGGCCCGCCAGTGCGCGGCGGTGGCGGCATGCCCCAGCGCATCATCGTCAGCTCGGTGCCGGTATCGGTATTGCGGATCACCGGGGCAGGGTAGTCCGGAAACACGCCCGGCATCGGCGCGAGATTGCCAACGTAGCGGTTGACGACGCGGAACAGCGCGATAATGGCGGCTTGGTTGGTGGTGATGGAATAGAGATTGCACATCGAATTAAAGTCGTGGGCCGATACCTATAGAAACGGCGTCTTCCGGATGCTTTTGATCAACTTCGCCGCGAGCTTCAAGGTCGACGGCGAATAGGCATCTTTGGATCGCGGTGATGTGCTGGGGCACGCCGGTCAACTGATGAACAATGAGAAATATCCCAGCTCTCGACCAGCTTAACGAGGCTCCTTCCGGCCAAGGTACTAAATCAAATCCCGTTTCCTTGAAAACATCCTCAAGCTGCTTGGCTAGTTGAGGTCCGTCGGTGTCTAGCATCGCCGGACGAATATAAACTTTGCCTTTGGGGCTGCTCTGCAAACAAGTCCTCAACTTATCGAGCTTTTCCGGCGCAAGCATTCTCGGCGTTCGGATCGATGTTAGTTCTGCCTCTGCTTTTGCCGCGCGCGCCGCGGATTTTTCTCCTGCCGCATCGTCGCCAATGTGGCCGATAACATAACCGATTAACACGATTGCAGCGAACCCAAATCCCAAAGGTTTATGCGTCCAGTGGCTCTCGAACGGTTCCACCAGAATAGCAACCTCGCCAAGAAGACCGGCAGCCAGAACCAAAAAGCCGACCCAGCTTAAGGTCTCCGGTGAGGCGACCGAAAGCAAGATATCGCGCATCGTCAATTCCTTTTTTGGCCAAAACCGATATCGGCCTTCACGAAATGCCTTTGTTGAAATCGATGACCTCGCTCCAGTCGAGCCGGGTATCGACCCAGCCGACCGCGCCGCAATCGGTGCACTTGAGGTGCGCTGAGATTTGGTGCCAATCCCAGTCGGGAAGATCAGCGAACCTTAGACGGCCAGTATGATGGCAGTGACAGCCCTGCGCTCCAAGGCAATAAACAAGGACAGTCTTGAAGCCAGCGTCTCGATCTACGGGGCCGGTCCAATACCGAAGGAAATGAGCGGGTTTCCGACGCCAAGGCATCCCCCATTGATTCCGCTGATTTGCATCTAACGGAAGCCGCTACGGATTGGGTTGACCGGCCGCACCTGCCCATATACTTCCTCGGGCGCGGCGATCTTCACCAAGGATAAGGTGTGGGGACTTTTGTGGGGACCTGTACCGTTTTTGTGCGCGGTTCGTGCGTTTGGCGCGCTTCAGAAGGAACGCCAAAAGACTTGACTACCTCTTGATATTTCGCGTCTTTTTCTAAGTGGGGCCACGTGGCGGAGTGGTTACGCAGCGGTCTGCAAAACCGTTTACACCAGTTCAATTCTGGTCGTGGCCTCCATCAATAAAATCAGAGGCTTGCAGCAGGCTTCTGGGAAAAGACGAGAGAACCCGGCGGCTCAAAGGGATTGCTGTCGCCGAACGCTTCGGTAGCTCTCAGCAGGTGGCGTGCCAGCCCTCCGGGAACGGCAGCAGCGGCCAGGCCAACCCGTTGTCGTTGGCAGGCTCCGGCGCGTGATCGAGCGCCATCAGGCCGGAAACGAAATCCTCTTGGGGAACGGGTGCGATCGCCGTATTCACGGCGTCCAGCAATCGTTCAAATTCCGCTTCGCTCATAGCGCTCTCCGGCATTCGAGCGCTCAGCGTCGCAAAAGTCCTTCTTTTCCGAATTGAGCAAATCGCTCAAATTGTACTGATCCGGCTATCGCGGCCGGACTGGTTAGCGAGGCACTAACGAGGCGTTCGAAAAACGCTGGTCGCTGCGATGGCGGTTGTCGCCTCGACGATCTCAAAGTCTCCGGCTGTGGGAGGTGTGGCGCTTGGCACATGGCTTGCTAGGGTCAATCCTTCAATAGGGTCAATCCTTCAAGGGAGATGCCCGTCTCGCACGCCCGGTTGGCGATCTCCAGGAGGATTGGAAATGAAGTTGTTTGGTCGCAGCCGCAAGGCAACCATTGCCGGCATTGCCCTTGCAAGCATCCTCGCGTGGGCGTCTGGAGCCTGTGCGGGCGAACTATCGGGTGGTGTGGTCAAGATCGGGGTGATCACCGACGCAAGCGGGCCGCTGTCGGATTCCAACGGGCAAGGCTCCCTGATAGCCGCCAAATTGGCGGCAGAAGATTTCCAGAAGCAAAATCCGAACATCAAGGTCGAACTGCTGTTTGCCGACCATCAAAACAAGCCGGATATCGGTTCGGCGATCGTACGCAAATGGTTTGACGTCGACGGGGTCGATGCGATTGCGGACGTCGGTAATTCTGCCGTGGGCCTCGCGCTACAGACCATCATTCGCGACAAGAACAAGATTGCGATTTACACCTCTGTTGCGACCACTGCGCTGACGGGCAAGCAGTGCGTGAAAACCGGCTTTGCCTGGCTGCATGATGCCCACACCTTGGTGGCCGGTCCGCTGCGAACGCTCGTCGCCCAGGGACAAGACACCTGGTTTTTTGTCGCGGCGGATTACGAATTCGGCAAGAACATGGTTGCGGAATCGCAGCGGATTCTTCAAAGCGCTGGCGGCAAATCGTTGGGAGCCGTTTATCACCCGATGACGAATGGTGACTACAGCTCCTTCCTCCTGCAGGCACAGAGTTCAGGCGCGAAGGTCGTGGCGTTCTCCAACGTCGGCGATCAGCTCGTCAACTCGATGAAGCAATGGAAAGAGTTTGGAATGGACGGCGGCAAGCAACGGCCTGTCGCCCAGCTTCTGTTCCTGACCGACGTTCACAGCATGGGGCTCGACGTCGCCGCTGGTCTGACGTCCATGGTCGGGTGGTATTGGGGGTTGAACGACGAAACCAGGGCCTTCGGTCATCGCTTTTTTGAACGTCACAAGAGGATGCCGACGGAACCGCAGGGGGCGGTTTATTCAGGCGTCCTTCATTTCCTGAAGGGTGTCGCCGCCACCGGTTCAGATGATACCGATACGGTTGCGAAGTGGATGCGCGAAAATGCCGTCGACGATTTCTATGCGCGTGGCTCCAAGATCCGCGAGGATGGAAAGCTGATCCATCCGTTCTATCTCATTGAAGTGAAGAAGAAAGCCGACGTGAAGGAGCCCTGGGACTACTACAATGTTCTCCGTCAGGTTCCGCCTGACGAAGCATTCATTCCTTTGTCGGAAAGCGAGTGCCCGCTCGTCAAGGCGTCGAACTGAGCGCCGAAAGGGCGCCATCGCGCGACGCGACAGGGCAGATGATTGATTCGAAGTGGCTCCCCGGGCTGGATTCGAACCAGCGACCATTCGATTAACAGTCGAATGCTCTACCGCTGAGCTACCGAGGAATGAGCGAAACCAAGGGTTCGCAACGCGCAGCGTATAACAAAGCCTCCAAGGCTTGCAAAGGACGAAATAGGGCGGTTTCGGCCACCCGATCGCGCATCAGGACCCCTCGGCGGACCTCGATCACAACTGACGTCGCTGTTCCTGCCGCGATGTTGCGTTTTCGCGGGGCTTGTACCAATGATGACGCCGGTTTTCTTTGTTCTCCCGCGGGCTACGACCGCTTGCGACCGGGGCTGTTCAATGTCCGATTTTTCGACCGCGCGCCAGAAAATGGTCGATGGCCAGGTGCGCCCGAGTGACGTCACCGACAGCAGAATCATCGATGCCATGCTTGCCATCCCGCGCGAGGCATTTGTTCCGCAGACGCAGCGCTCGCTCGCCTATCTCGATCTCGATATCGACGTCAGCGAAGGCGGACCCAACAAGCGGTTCCTGTTAAGGCCGGCGGTGACCGCGAAACTGTTGCAGGCCGCCGATATCAAGGCAACGGATGAGGTGCTGGTGGTGGGCTGCGCGTCGGGCTACCTGGCCGCTCTGGCGGCGACATTGGCCCGGCGGGTTACGGCAACCGAATGTGATCCGTCGCTGGCGGCAAAGGCGCAGGCAGCCTTGGCCACGCTTTCTCCCGGAAACGTGACCGTCAAGACTGCGGCGGTGGGTGACGGTGATTCGGCGAGCGCGCCTTTTGACGTCATTCTGCTCAACGGCACGACCGAAATTGCGCCCGAAAATCTCTACCGCCAGCTCAGGGAAGGGGGCCGCTTGGTCGGAACCTTCGCCTTGGCAGGGCCGCAGCGGGCCATGGTCGTGACGGCGTCCCACGGCGATTTTGGGCATCGGGCGCTTTTCGACACCGCAATACCGGTGCTGCCGGGTCTGAAGAGGCCAGCGGCCTTTGTTTTTTAGCTCAAGGCGGCTTCCCAAATGGCCGGTGGGACCAAGTGTGGCCCGGATGCCCCACGTCAGGAGTTTCCCACTGACCCCGCCGTCCGGGGGGTTCCTTCGCTCTCGTGTGACGAATAAGGTGGGGGGGCGGGATATCTATTTGGAATGACTTGATGACCGGGTTTGAGGGCTGCGAAGCCGGGTCGGTATGATTGGAATGCCTGGGATGGTTGGGGTGAAGGTCGTTACCGGAGCTGCGGCGACGGCGCTGCTATTGGCGTTGACAAACCCAATGCCGGCGCTGGCCGATACGATCGAGGCTGCGCTGGTGCGCGCCTATCAGAACAATCCCCAGCTCAACGCGCAGCGCGCATCGGTGAGGGCCACCGACGAAAATGTTCCGCAGGCATTGTCCGGGTACCGGCCGAAGGTCGCTCTGACGGCGAGCGCCGGTTACCAGTACACCGACGTGAACTCGACGTTCGGCGGCACCGCGACGCAGATCGTCCGATCCGAGGTTCACGGCACCGATCCGCCGCGCAGTGCGGGTCTCACCATCACCCAGACCCTGTACAACGGCAACCAGACCGCCAACAAAACACGCGCCGCCGAGAGTCAGGTTTCGGGAGCCCGCGAAGGCCTGCGCGTGCTCGAGCAGACCGTCCTGCTTTCCGCGGCCACGATCTACATGGATTACCTGCGCGATGCGGCCATCGTCGAGGTGAATCAGAGCAACGTTCGCGTTCTCGATCAGACGCTCAAGCAAACCAAGGATCGCTTCAATGTCGGCGAGGTGACGCGCACCGACGTTGCGCAGTCGGAAGCACAGCTCGCTGCCGGCAAGACGCAACTGCTCGCGGCTCAAGCGACGCTGACGACCACGCAGGCGAATTTCCGGCGCATTATCGGCAACGAGCCGCAGGCGCTGGCGCCAGGCTCGCCCGTTGATCGCTTTTTGCCAGCGTCGCTTCCTGGCGCGGTCGAGCTCAGCCTGATCGAAAATCCGAACGTGACCGCGGCGATGTACGGCATCGACGTGAACTTTCTCCAGGTCAAGGTGAACGAAGGTGCGCTGCTGCCGACGGTGAGCTTGCAGGCCTCGGTTCAACAGTCCTATGAGCAGAGCCTGCAGGTCTTCCGGCAGTTCGGCGCTTCGGCGATCGCACAGGTGTCGGTGCCGGTCTATCAGGGCGGCGCCGAATATTCGCTGATCCGTCAATCCAAGGAATCGCTGGCGCAACAGCGTCTCGTTCTCGAACAGACTCGCGACCAGACTCGCGCCAACACCGTGACGGCCTGGGGCCAGCTCGTGGCAGGCAAGGCCCAGGTGGCATCGGCCCAGTCGCAGGTGACCGCCTCGGAGATCGCGCTCAACGGCGTGCGCGAAGAGGCCAAGGCAGGGCAGCGAACCACGCTCGACGTGCTCAATGCTCAACAGGCGCTGGTCAACGCCCGGGTCGCGCTCGTGACCGCGCAGCACGATCGTGTCGTGGCTTCTTACAGTGTGTTGTCGGCTGTGGGACGGCTCGGGCCGCAGGTGCTCAATCTGGCGACATCGACCTACGATCCCAGCGTGCATTATCAGCAGGTGCGTGACAGCTGGTTTGGCGTACGTACGCCTGACGGCCACTGATCGAGACCGTATTCCCGCGGATTCCTCCCAAGCGAAAGCGGCCACGCGCTTTCGCTGCATCGCCCTTGATTCCAGCAATGGAACGGCAGGGAGAGAGGCGGCGTGTACCTTTGCGTTGCTTGCAATCATTTGTTGCCCTGACGTAGCGTTTCCAGAGGCAGCAGAGCGATTCGCACCGCATTTTCGAATTTCCAATGTGCGAGACGTCGGTGGGCTGGGCAGGGGCGAGGTCCGCGCGAGGCGTTGGACCGCGTTTGATCTGGGGACAAGTCGGGTCGGCGCGACGAAATTCCGAACCTGTCTATCCGGAACCGGCAAATGCCTGCCTGGCTTGGTGTAAAACGCTGTTGAGGGCGTTGATGAGGTGGAATCGGAGATGACGCAGCCCGCGAAGGTTCAAGAACCCTCGATGGAGGAGATTCTGGCGTCGATCCGGCGAATCATCGCCGACGACGAGGCAAAGCCGGCTGCAGCCGAAAAGGCGCCGCCCGCAAGCCCTCCGGCAGCACCGGTCAAGCCCGAAAAACCTGCCCCGGCGCCGGCCGCGCGCGTGCCTCAGGATAGCCCTGCGCCGGCTGCTCCCGCCAAGGCGGCACCTCCGATGGCGCCGCCACCGCCCGCCCCAGCGGCCCCTGCCAACAATAGCCAGGACGATATCGACGCACTCCTCAACGGCCTCGACGAAGTCACGACGGCCGAAGAAATCCGGCCAGCCGCGCCTGACGTCGATGTTCTCGACCTGACCGACGAGATGGCGTTGCCGGATCCTCCGCCGCAGGCTGCCTTCAAGAAGGTCGAGCCGCCGGACGATCTCGAATTCACCGAAGCTGCCGCCAAGGCGCCGCCGCGCGAACCCGCTTTCGCGCTGCCGCCCCAGTTTGAAAGCCCCGCGCCGTCCCAGCCGATGCTGTCGCGCTCGACGGTCTCGGCGGTCGAATCGGCCTTCAATAGTCTTGCGCACACGGTGCTGAGCAACAATGCACGGACGCTCGAAGACCTGGTCAAGGAGATGCTGCGGCCGATGCTGAAATCCTGGCTCGACGATAACCTGCCGGGGCTCGTGGAACGCATCGTCAAGGCGGAAATCGAGCGGGTTTCGCGCGGCCGCTGAGCCCACCCACGCGCAAGTGCCGATTGCCGGCGGCGATTCAGCCACTACATCGGGCTTTATCTTCGCATCCGACCTGGCCGGCGTGTTGACTTGGCGCGTCGGGGCGGCTTTTTAGCCCATTCAAGTCCCCGAACGCACCCGCACCATGATCGAGAAGAACTATCAGCCTGCCGATATCGAACTCCGCATGTCCCGCATGTGGGAGGATGCCGGCGCGTTCAGGGCAGGCCGCACTGAGCGCCGTGACGCCAGACCCTTCACCATCGTGATCCCGCCGCCCAACGTGACGGGCTCGCTCCATATGGGGCATGCTCTCAACAACACCTTGCAGGATGTTCTCTGCCGTTTTGAACGGATGCGCGGCCGCGACGTGTTGTGGCAACCCGGCACCGATCATGCTGGGATCGCGACCCAAATGGTGGTCGAGCGGCAATTGATGGAGCGGCAAGAGCCGGGCCGCCGCGAACTCGGCCGTGCCAAATTCCTCGAGCGCGTCTGGCAGTGGAAGGCCGAGAGCGGCGGCATCATCGTCAATCAGCTGAAGCGGCTCGGCGCCTCCTGCGACTGGTCGCGTGAGCGCTTCACGATGGACGAGGGTCTGTCGCGCGCCGTCGTGAAGGTGTTTGTGGAACTGCATCGTGATGGCCTGATCTACAAAGACAAGCGATTGGTGAACTGGGACCCGAACCTGCTGACGGCGATTTCCGACCTCGAGGTGCAACAAATCGAGCTCAAGGGCAGCCTTTGGTATCTGCGCTATCCGATCGAGGGCAAGACGTTCAGCCCGGACGATCGCACAAGCTTCATCGTGGTTGCCACCACGCGGCCCGAGACCATGCTCGGCGATACGGCCGTGGCGGTGCATCCGGACGATGAGCGCTACACGAAGCTTGTCGGCCAGCACGTGATTCTGCCGCTGGTTGGACGAAGGATTCCGATCATTGCCGACGAATATTCCGATCCGGAAAAGGGATCGGGTGCGGTCAAGGTGACGCCGGCGCATGACTTCAACGATTTCGAGGTCGGCAGACGGCACAACCTGCCGCAGATCAGCGTGCTGGACAAAGAGGCCCGTCTCGCCCTTGCCGGAAATGAAGATTACCTGCGTGGATTGCCCGAAGGGGCGAGCGCCTTTGCCGAGGAAATGCAGGGGCTCGATCGCTTCGCCGCGCGCAAGCGGATCGTGGCGCGGATGGAGGATTTCGGTTTCCTGGAGCGGATTGAGCCGAACACGCATATGGTGCCGCACGGCGATCGCTCCGGCGTCGTCATCGAGCCTTATCTGACGGACCAGTGGTACGTCGATGCCAAGACGCTTGCCGCGCCGGCGATCGCGGCGGTGCGTTCGGGCGCGACCACCTTCGTGCCGAAGAATTGGGAAAAAACCTATTTCGAGTGGATGGAGAACATCCAACCCTGGTGCATCTCCCGCCAGCTCTGGTGGGGGCACCAGATTCCCGCCTGGTACGGTCCGGATGGCAAGGTCTTTGTCGCCGAGACCGAGGAAGAAGCCGTCGGCAACGCGCTTGGTTATTACGCCGAGCAGAAGGTCATCACGCCGGAGCAGGGACGGGAAATGGCGCTCGATCGCAACAAGCGTGAGGGCTTCATCACCCGCGACGAGGACGTGCTCGACACATGGTTTTCTTCTGCGCTGTGGCCGTTTTCGACGCTTGGCTGGCCGGACGATACGGCTGAGGTGAAACGCTACTACCCGACCGACGTTCTGGTCACCGGATTCGACATCATCTTCTTCTGGGTTGCCCGAATGATGATGATGGGCATCCAATTCATGGAGGACGTGCCGTTCCCGACAGTTTACATCCACGCCCTCGTTCGCGATGCGAAGGGCGCGAAGATGTCGAAGTCGAAGGGCAACGTCATCGACCCCCTGCATCTGATCGACGACTACGGCGCCGATGCGCTGCGATTCACGCTTGCGGCGATGGCTGCGCAAGGCCGCGATATCAAACTCGCGGCAAGCCGCGTCGAGGGCTATCGCAATTTCGCGACCAAGCTGTGGAATGCATGCCGTTTCGCGGAAATGAATGCCTGCGCCACGCCCGCGAACTTCGATCCCACGAAGGCATCGCAGACGTTGAATCGCTGGATCGCGCATGAGACTGCGCTCGCCACGCGCGAGGTGACACAGGCGATAGAGGCCTACCGTTTCAACGATGCCGCCGGCGCGATCTATCGCTTCGTCTGGAATGTCTATTGCGACTGGTATCTCGAATTGGCAAAGCCGGTGCTGATGGGCGAGGAGAGCGCCGCCAAGTCGGAAACCCGCGCGATGGTGGCGTGGGCGCGGGATGAAATCCTGAAACTGCTCCATCCCTTCATGCCCTTCATCACCGAAGAGCTGTGGGCGGTCACAGCCGGGCGGGAGGGACTATTGGCCTTGGCGCCATGGCCGCGCAAGGCGAGCGAATTGACGGCAGAGCAACTGGCGCTCATGGCGGCCGCCAGCCCGAATGAACCGTTACTGGTGCCGGTTCTGCCCCTGGTCGACATGGCAGAGTTCAGCGATCCCGCCGCGGAGGCGGAGATCGGCTGGGTGGTCGACCTCGTCACCGCCATACGCTCGGTGCGTGCCGAAATGAACATTCCGCCGGCGACACTGACCTCGCTTGTGCTGTCGGGGGCTTCCGCGGAGACCAAAGAACGCGCCCCACGCTGGAGCGATGTCGTCAGACGGATGGCGCGGCTCGCCGACATATCCTTCGCCGACCGCGCGCCGGAGGGTTCCGTTCAATTGCTGGTGCGCGGTGAGGTTGCTTCCTTGCCGCTCAAGGGCGTGATCGATCTTTCGGCCGAGAAGGCGCGGCTCGACAAGGAACTCGCCAAGGCCGAGGCCGACATCAAACGCGTCGATGCGAAGCTCGCCAATGAAAAGTTCGTCGCCAACGCGCCCGAGGAGGTCGTCGAGGAGGAAAAGGAGAAACGCGAGGCGGCAACGGCGCGAAAGGCCAAGATACTGGAAGCGCTGGAGCGGCTGAAGAACGCTGCATCGTAGAGTGCCGAGAGATCGAAGATGAGAATCTTCCTGGCGGGCGCAACCGGCGTGATCGGACGACGGCTTGCTGTCCTTTTGCGCGACACCAAGCACGACGTGACCGGGACGACCCGCAACCCGGAAAAGGCTACGCGCCTGCAATCGCTCGGGATCACCCCCGCTGTCGTCGATGCATTTGATGCCGATGCGCTGGCGCGGGCGGTGGCCAGCGCCCGGCCGGAGGTGATCATTCATCAGTTGACGGATTTGCCGAGTGCGCCGGGCACGCCGGGCTACGCCGCGGGGCAGGAGGCCAACCGGCGGCTTCGCATCGAGGGTACAAACAACCTGGTGCGGGCTGCGACATTGGCGGGTGTGGGCCGCCTCATCGCCCAAAGCATCGCCTTTATCTACGCACCGGGCGAGGGCGCGCGTAGCGAGACCGATTCGCTTGACGTTATGGCGGAAGGCACGCGGCAAAGGACGGTGCAAGGTATCCTCGCCCTCGAGCGCGAGGTGATGCAAACGCCGGATATTGCAGGCGTCGTGCTGCGCTACGGCTATTTCTACGGGCCGGGCACCTGGTACGATACGCCGCCAAAACCGCCTTCGGTTCATGTGGACGCGGCGGCTCATGCCGCGCTGCTTGCGACGGACAAGGGGATCGGAACCTACAATATCACTGATGATGACGGCGCCGTATCGAGCGCGAAAGCTGCGCGCGAACTGGGATTTGACCCCGCATTTCGGCTATCTGAGCGCCTTGCTCAGGAACTGCCGGGTTCGAGCTGACGGCGGCCGCTGCCTTCCTTGCTGCGGACCCGCCACAGCGAGACGCCCAGCAGGACAAAGGCTCCAGCGGTCCACACGGCTTGCCAGTTCTGGATTCCCTCGATGAAGACGACATCGAGCGCGCTGCCAATAAAGACGCTGGCGAACACCGTTTCCGCGATCGGGCGGGTGCCTGCGGTGGGACGATTGAGCCATGATAGCGTGGCTAGCGGTACTGCCGCCATCGTCAGCGTGGCGAAGGGAAAATCCTGCCAGCGTGGATCAAACACCGAGTCCAGGGCGGCTCCCGTGGCCATCACGACCACGACGGTAAACACAAGGCCGAGGACCAAGGTAGGGAAAGACTGAGTCCTGCTTTCGCGCGGCCCCATCAGCTCCAGAAAGGCGGGTAGCGCGCGGCCCGACATCAGGGCGCTGGCGCACAACAGGGGTGCGGCAGTCGCGGCCGCAAACAGCGATCCCCATCTGAGCCAGCCTCCAAATCCGAAGCTTTCGTAGATCATCTTGTCGAACGCAATGCCGAACAGGATTCCTGCGACAGTGGCCGAAATGCTGACCGCGATCCACGAGGACAGCCGGGGTTTCCACGGCCTGCGCCTCTGGCTGAGCCAGGCTGCAGTAAAAACGGCGATCGCCAAAATCATGCCGCTTCCCATCAGCGGAATCCACTTGGGATAGTTGCTGATGGAGGTGCCGGGCGGGAATTTCATCGTGTGATGATCGGCGTCGAACAGACCCCAGCTGCCGCCCACAGTACCTTCCCAATACCGCTTCCAGGACGCGTCAAAAGCTTCGATCAGATTGACGCGAAAATTGTCGCGTTTTGCCAGATCGAGGATTTCCGAAATCACGCGAGCCTGGTTGATGCGTGACGGAAGGGCCCCCTCGCGCATGCGTCCCATGCTCGGCCAGCCGGTTTCGCCCACCAATATTTCCTTGCCCGGAAAGGCGAGGGCCAGCCGCTTGTGAATGGCCGCCACGTGAGCCGCTGCGTCCTCGGCCCTGGTTGGAATGTTGTCCCAATAAGGCAGGACATGGATGGTTACAAAATCCACGGCGTCCTGAATGTCCCGGTATCTCAGCCAATATTCCCAGACCTCGGCATAGGTCACCGGGACCTTGACGCGCGCCTTGACCGACAGGAGAAGGTCACGAAGATCGGATGGGGTCATGTCGCCGTGCAACAGCACCTCGTTGCCGACAATGATCGCGGCAATTGTGTCTGGGTATTTCTTTGCCAGCGTTATCGCGGTCTCGATGAGTTGCGCATTCTTGAGGCGATTGTTGCCGATCCAGATTCCGAGGAGGACTTTTAGCCCGATCTGCGATGCGATCTCGGGGACTTTCTCCAGACCATTGTCTACGGAATAAGTGCGGACGCAGCGCGATATCTTGGCGACCTCGATCAGGTCCTCACGGATCTGCTCCGCGCTTACCGCCATCTCCGGATTCAACGGCGTCTGGCCATCCCGGAATGGCGCAAAGGACACGCATTCCAGTTTTTCCGCGGCATCGATCGGGGCGTGCACCAGCGTGGCCGGCTTGGCCAGCCACCACCAAACGGAGGCGATGATCGTCAGCGATACGACAAGAAGCGCCAGGGGTGTGCGAGCGACGATTGGTTCTATCCTCCGGAAGACTTGTCGACTATGGTCCAGCGGTCCGCGGTTGGTTGGCAGGCGAGGTACGCGATCAAGCGCTGCACCGGATCGTGATAGCAAATTTGTCGCGCTGCCAACAATGGGGACCCTTCCATTCAACAAGTGATGTGATGCCATTCAAAGGACTTTCCCGGCGCCGGTTTGCCACCATGGCAGGCTGGTCAGCTCTCGGAATCTCAACCAAACCTGCCATTGCCGTCGAGGGCAAGGCGAACGAGGCCAGCGTGCCGCCGGAGGGAACCCTCGCCACATTTCCGAGAGGATTCCTCTGGGGAACGGCAACCTCCGCCTATCAGATCGAGGGCGCGGTCGCTGAAGACGCGCGGGGGCCGTCCATTTGGGATCGTTACACCCATCTCGATGGCAAAATTGCGGACAAAAGCAACGCAGACGTCGCCAATGATCATTACCACCGCTACAAGGAGGACGTTCAACTCATCAAGGAACTCGGCGCAAAGGCCTATCGGTTTTCGATCGCGTGGCCGCGCGTGTTTCCGGAAGGAACGGGAGCGCCGAATCCCAAGGGCCTTGATTTCTACAACCGGCTTCTGGACGAGCTATTGGCCAACGGCATCGAGCCGTTTGCGACGCTGTATCACTGGGATCTTCCGCAGGCGCTTCAGGATCGTTACGGCGGGTGGAGGTCGCGCGACACGTCGCAGGCATTTGCGGACTATGCCGGATATGTCGCAAGGCACATCAGCGATCGCGTGAAGTCCATCTTCACCATCAACGAATGCGCGAGGCTTGTTCACGCGGGTTTTGCCGCGGGCATCGATGCGCCGGGCCTTACCTTGCCCCAGAAGGAAATAAATCAGGTTCGTCACCACATAGCGCTGGGGCATGGCCTTGCGGTGCAGGCGGTGCGGGCAAACGCGGCAAGCGGGACGATGGTTGGCCCGGCCGAGAATATCGAGATTTGCATTCCCGCCATCGAAACGCCCGCCAACATCCGCGCGGCGGAGATCGCCACGCGCGAACTCAACGCCGGCTACCTGACCGCGATCCTGGAGGGCAAATACACCGATGGCTTTTTGGCCTATGCCGGCGCCAACGCCCCGAAATTCACGCCGGAAGACCTCAAGGTCATTTCCTCGCCGATCGATTTTGTCGGGCTCAACGTCTACGTGCCCAACCAATATGTGGTTGCGGGCGAAAATGGTAACGGCTTTGCGCTGCTGCCGTTCGCCGCGACGTTTCCGCATATGGATTCGAACTGGCTCAGGATCGGCCCCGAGGCGATGTATTGGGCGCCGCGTCATGCCGCAAA
>Ga0210394_10004121_pt1 | contig 17261 bp, 12 predicted proteins | sample IncBWC12MmetaG_FD_160121 | JGI IMG/M metagenome (GOLD analysis project Ga0210394, IMG submission 160121) | Forest soil microbial communities from Barre Woods Harvard Forest LTER site, Petersham, Massachusetts, United States - Inc-BW-C-12-M | ecosystem: Environmental > Terrestrial > Soil >... | reverse complement strand
CGTGCTCAGCATAAAGTATCTGCTGTTTACAGATGGTTCAAGCCCGAGCCAACGGGCTGCCAAGACCCGGATGAAATGCCCGCTCGAAAAAAGCAGCACAAGCCCCTGAATCGCGCGCACACGGTTTACGACTCGGTCCGCCCGCACTGCGACCTGATGTGGCATCTCACCGCCCGGGCAACCATCGCGGAACAAATTCCAATCCGGGCGTTCCGCATGGATCTCAACGCTGCGCCGCCCTTCGTATTGACCATAGTTCCATTCGAGGAGATCCAGATCAACGTCCGCGAGTGCGCCGAAGCCAGCTAGCTCGCATGTGCGGCGTGCACGCTGCAGCGGGCTGGTGAACACTTTGGCAAAACTTAGTCCTTTCAACCGATCCCGAAGCTGGATGGCCGTACGCTCGCCATGCTCGGTCAATGGTAGATCGGTTAGCCCGGTATGCTGGCCCGTGAGGCTCCAGGCAGTTTCGCCGTGCCTCGCTATATAAAGGACGGGTAGTTCCCCACTCATGCTGCCCCTCCTTTCGGAATGCCAATCCCCGCCGACGCCTGACGCCCTCGCCACCTTACGAGTAAAGGTGAGGCAAAAACCTCGATGATCCGATACGACAACACCGCAAAAACAGCGGGCGTACCGCAAAACACGCCAGCCGCTATAACCAATCCAACAGCCAGGTCGCGCAAGGATGCAATGAGCGCCGGCGGCCTCGGCTGTCGTTTCCGCCCAAACTGCAGCCGATTGCCAGAATCAGATCAGCAGTGTCAGCATCCGAGCGAATCCGATCAACTGGATGTGCGCTAACATCCGAAGGTGAGCAGCCTGTATGAATACCCCGCTACCAGATTGAGGATTTTGCTTACCAGGCTGGCGTGCCTCTGCGATGGATCTGCCCATCTCGCGCCCAAACCGGTAGTCACCTCGATCCCTAGGAGCGCAATCGTTACGATGATGGCAAGCGCCCGCTCGATCCTCATAAATATTCCCCCGGGGCCCGTAGATTTTGATGGCTATCGTGCCTGGCGCGAGACTGTTCACTGCGACGGTTCGGTTCAGCTCCCTCCGCGTTCTTCTGACCACAACCCCGACTCCAAGGATGGACTCATGGTGAATGTCGCAGCTGCGGACGATAAACTATAAGAAGATCTGCCGCGTACCGTAAGTGTCATTTCTACCAAGCATACGATCGCGTAAAGAGGATTAGACTTAGTGAGCGGTTCATCGGTGCCGGCGGGGAGTACCTGAGAGCGACGAATAGTCGCTGTCGGCAGCCAAGATCGTACTGTTAGGTTCGAAGTTTTGAAACCGATCTTGTTCTCACGGAGGGCGCAGCGTGGAAGGTCCAACAAAAATCCAGGAATTGGATGGTGGTTTTGGAATACCAGGAATGGCCAAAGTTGTCGAGGGCAATGGCGGGCTTCCCAAAGTCAGCATCACCACGCCGGCCGGTGTGGCGGAGATGTACCTGCACGGCGCGACCGTCACATCCTGGAAGCCTTCCGGTGCTGAGGACGTACTTTTTCTCAGTTCCGAATCGCGATGGGCCGATGGACACGCAATCCGTGGCGGGGTGCCGATCTGCTTTCCATGGTTTAGAGCCAAAGCGCACGATCCCCATGCACCCGCACACGGCTTCGTGCGCACGAAAGCGTGGCAGCTCGAGTCGATTGTAACGGACGGAGATGCAGTTACCGTCAGCATGTTCACGGTAAGCGACGAGGGCACGAAGAAATGGTGGCCCGCTGACTTTCGTCTCGTCCACCGCGCCAAATTCGGTTCCGAGCTGAGCCAAGAGCTGGAGTTAACCAACGCTGGAACCAGTTCGCTGCGATTCGAGGAAGCTTTGCATGCATACCTGAGAATCGGGCACATCGAGAAAGCCCGGGTCGTGGGTTTGGAGACGGTTCATTATCTGGATAACACCGATTTAAATCAGGACAAAATGCAACAGGGTGAGGTCGTAATCGATGCAGAGACCGATCGGGCATACCTAGACACTCGGCGCGCAATCGAACTGGTGGACCGCTCGCTGAGCCGCCGGATTCGCATCGCAAAAGAAAATTCACTGACGACCGTAGTGTGGAACCCGTGGAAGCAGAAAGCACAGGGCATGTCCGATCTCGGGGATAACGAGTGGACACAGATGATCTGTCTTGAAACGAGCAATGTCTGTGATTTTGCGGTAGATCTTGCGCCTGGTCAGCAACACAGAATGAAAGCAATCGTCAGCATTGCTGAGTCTTGAACCGTACCGGGGACTCGCCTGGAGGCAACGCCCCATCACTTACTTCACGACGCCCGGTACTTTTCTTTTCGCTCATGCCGTCGCCTTGGTCCGCGCGATTGTCGGTCCCGTCTGATTTGCGGCTTGTTTCAGAAGCCAGCAGCTCATCTGGTCCATTCGGACGAAGCCTTTCAGGTGACGGTCGCTTTTGCTTTCGACAACCGGAATCCATGTCAGCCCGTGTTCCAGCATCGTAGTCGCGGCAACTAAACCCGGCTCCCCTGAGGAGACAGTTACGGGTTCGGCGGATACGAATTCCCGCAATTTTACATTCTTTATGTCTTTTCGAGCGACCGTCTGTTTGTACGCGATCATCTGGGCGGCGAAAATAAGATCTGTGACGTTCGAGACGCCCCACAAGCACTGCTGATCATCTAGAATCAATAAGCGCCCGTTCGTGCTTCTGGTCAGCAAGACTACGGCCTGCTCAAGAGTGCTATCTGGTTTCAGCGTCTCCGGAGGGACAGGCTCGAGGAAGGTGGACAGCGGCTCTCGGCTCAAAGCATTCTGCGCCTCAGGAAAATGCAGCCAGACATTCTCGGCCCTGCGCTTCACGGACTCGGCGACAATCGCGCGCAACGGCGCCATGGATCCGGCGTGTTCCGAGAAGGCATCCCGGCTCATCACCACGACACGCACAACCGTGCGCGCTCGAATACTCGAAAGATATGAATCATTTTGATGCAGGGCCGCTTCGCCAATGAAATCCCCCGGACCCAATACGGCGAACGGAGTGTCTGGTTGCGCGGTGTCGGTGCTCCGAAGCAGTTCGACTTCGCCCTGTTCGATCGCGTAGAAGAAATTTGCCGGGTCTCCTCGGCGATAGATGAAATCGCCGGGGCGATAGTAAGCTCGGGAAACGTGCTGGCTCTGGTTCGCGGTAAAAGCTCCAAGATCACGCGGAAATATCAGGTCCCAGGCCCAGTCGGTGCCAACCCGGATGCGACGCGACCAGCTCGGCAACTTCAGAAGGTAAACGCCACGCCACATGAACCACGCGAGAATGCCAGAGACGCGGAACCCAAACATCTCGGCAACAGCGCGGCGCCCCCCGATCGAACAGAGCTGGCCGAGAGGCTTGAAATAGAAGGGACGAGTGGGTTCGCCACGCAGCACTCGCACAATGTTTTCGGCTGCTTGGCGTCCCTCCCTTTCCGCGAATTGTCCCGTTGTCGGAGACGGGTTATTGTCGAACGCATTCGTGATGTAAGCGCAGTCTCCCACCGCCCAAACGTTAGGAAGGCCAGCAAGACGCATATCCGGATCCGTCACCACGCGCCCGCGCTCTTTTTTCACGCCCACCAGGTGCTGGACGATAGGTGAAGATGTAGTTCCAATCGTGCAAACCACCGTGGCCGCGCGGATCAGGCTACCGTCCTGAAGCCCCACGCCTTCCGGGGTTGCTGCCGCGGCGCTCGTTTTCAAAAGCACCTTGATCCCCGCGCGTTGCATCTTCTTCAACGCAAAATCGCGCAACGTGGGACTGACCTCAGGCAAAATTTGGTCCTGATTGTGAACGAGCGTCATGCGGATGTCGCTTTCGGTGAAATTCCGATAGAAGCGTGTGCTGTCCCGGATCAAATCGTTTACTTCGCCGGCCAGCTCGACCCCGCTAAACCCACCGCCGATGATTACGAACGAAAGATGGAACTGGCGTCTCTGAGGATCGCCGCACGCCTCCGCCTTCTCGAGCTGGTCGATGATGTGAGAACGCAAAGCCACTGCGTCTCTCATCGTCTTGAAGGGGAACGCGTGGTCGCTCATCCCCGGAATGATGCCAAGATTACTTTCGGCTCCGCAGGCAATCACGAGATGGTCGAAGTTTGCGCGCTCCAGTTGGCCCTGGTCGTTCTGAATTTCTATTTGACTAGCCGGGATATCGATGCGTTCGACGGTTTCGGTACTGCACTCTACTCCGGGCAGCATCTGTCGAATGGTTGCGGCTGCGGAATCAGGGTGGATCGAAGCTCCAGCGACATCAGCCAGGAGCGGGTGGAACACCATGTGATTCTCCCGGCTGTAGACAACGATCTGGCATTCCTCGCCCGGCAGTCTCTTCCGCAGAGTCCTCGCGCACTTGACCGCTGCGAAGCCGCCACCAATAATTACAATTTTCGTGCGAGCCATCTCGAGCTCTCAGTCGCAACAGCTGTATGGAAAGTAAGTACTACTCCGTCCCTCGCTTAGGGTCAATGACAAATCGTCCGGCGGTTCACCGAACGTCCGTAATCTTAGGGAGTCCGATGGCGGCCTGCTGCTTTCCCGATGCGTTCAGACACCGTCAACGCCTTTTAATTCATATAAACGGCGTGAACCATTGTCAATTTTGACAGGATCCAACGTCAGTCCAGATCGCCAATCGTGACGCACGATTGTGACCCGCACGGGGTCTAGACGGCTACACACGGGGCGGAGTATTTACGAGGCAAAAGGGAGAGTGCGTCGAACTTGTTTGAACCAGTGAATAATCGTGATGAGGCGGCCGCGAAGTAGCGGTGTCCCCGCTTGCAGACGCGGGAAGACTTATGGCCGAAACTCAAATTCGCCTGGGAGGCCTTTCTTCCTCATTCCCTGCCAACTACCCGTTGTTCTTCGTCATCTTCGTACAGCTAGAGATCCTTGGCCGGTAGGACGCGGACTGCAATGCTGTGCCCAAAATGAGCATGGTGAGCAATGAGGTTACTTAGGGTGCGGCGGTGGTGTTTTTTGTCTGTCAGCGTACAAGGCTTCCCGTCGCACACTGCAGTGGGAGCCAAGACCTGTCGTGATTCAAATGGACTAGGGCCTGGGCGGCCATAGTCTCAGCGACACTGAAAATAGCTACCGGGAGCGCAGAGAATCGCGGAGTAGGTTGCACCTCTTCCTCATTTTAGTCCGTCCGTGGAAGCGAACCTCCGTTCCAGGAAGGTGAATTTCTCAATTCGACGCGCAGTTCGGTAAGGTGGTTTCGCCCTAGAGTGGCGAGCTTTACCCAGTCCTGACGCCCCCATTGGAGAAGTACAGAGCCAGTTCAAACCTCCGTGCCCTCGCGCATCTCGGGAGTCTCGCATGTGGGGAAGGCTTGCGCGGCGGCGAGCTGTCAATTCCTGATCGGTCCGTGCATGAGCGTGCTTCGCAGTTCGAGAAATCAATATTGTCAATTCTGCCAGTAGACCGCGCGGGCCTTGGCAGGTACTTTCGGACCGATTTACCGGTCCTTAACCGCATTGGCCTGCCGTCGATATGCCGAGGCGAATGATTGGGACGTTTCAGATCAGTAACCAGTGACTTTGTGCTGGTCGTGCCACCAGCTTCCAACCGAATTATGGCCATGCGCAGCCAAATGAGATCGCTCAGTGTCCGGCAACGCGAAGTAGCGGGTTGCAGACTGTGTCCTGAATTGCGAGCTCATGGGCGCGAGCGTCTCGTGAGTCGCTTTCATGGGCATCGGTCAACAAGGAGCGCATCAATGCGTACCCGACCTGAATTTCTGTTTGCTGGATCCTGCACGGCAGAACCGAAACAAGGCGACCCGCGAAGTTCATTTTCGTGCCGCGTGTTTTTGAGTCTGCTCCCCATCGCAGGAATTCTGCTCACAGGGCTTGTCGGGTGCTCAGAAAAGGAAGCGCCTGCCCCGCCAGCACCTCCCGAAGTGACTGTGGCGACCGTCGTCCAACAGGACGTCCCGGTTTACAACGAATGGATTGCGCAATTAAGTGGCCCGGTAAACGCCGAGATCACTCCCAAGGTGCAAGGCTACCTGCTGAAGCAGGAATACCAGAATGGTTACTTCGTCAAGAAGGGCCAGCCTCTGTTCGAGCTCGATCCGCGGCAATATGAGGCAGCACTGGACGCAGCCAAAGCGTCGGTAGCGAGCGCGGAAGCAAATCTCGCAAAGTACCAGACCGATGTCGCCCGCGACACTCCGTTGGCCGCACAAAACGCGATTCCGCAGAAGCAACTGGACAACGATACGGCCAACCGTGATGCCGCGGCCGCACAAGTGTTAGCACAGAAGGCCAATGAGCAGAATGCGGAATTGAACCTGGCCTGGACCAACGTCAATTCACCTATTGACGGGATCGCTGGTGTATCGAACTCCCAGATTGGCGATCTGGTCGGTACGAGTACAAAAATGGCGACCGTCTCCCAGGTCAATCCGATCTGGGCGTACTTCAACATCAGCGAGAGCGATTTCCTCGGAGTAGCCTCCAAGGTAGAGGGAATCATTAGCGGCAAGGTCAGCCGGGATTCTCTCGGCCGCACGCCCATCGATTTCATTCAGGCGAACGACGCTCCGTATCCAGAAAAGGGTCGTTTCGTTTACGTCAATCGCCAGATTGGAAGCCAGACCGGCACGATTCAAATGGCGGCCGAATTCGCGAACCCGAACGCCGCGCTTCGTCCCGGCGGCTTTGGACGGGTGCGGATTCAGACCGGCGTGAATCAGAACGCATTGCTGGTTCCACAGCGTGCCGTTATCGAAGTGCAGTCGAACTACATGGTCGTCGTGCTCGCGTCAGATCACAAAGCCAGATTTCGGCCGGTGAAAATGGGAGCGCGCGTAGGTCCAAGTTGGATCGTTAGCGAGGGTTTGCAGCCGGGGGAGCAGATTGTGGCCGAAGGAATTGAACGAATACAAATGGTCGCAGCTGCCATGCCGCAACTGGCAAAGAGCGGCATTCCAGTTGTTGCCAGGCCCTTCACGCCAGCGTCGGCGGACGAGGGGAGCAACTGACCATGGCCAAATTCTTTATCAATCGGCCGATCGTCGCAATGGTCATTTCAATTTTGATGGTGCTGATCGGTGTGGTCACCATGCTCGGACTGCCTACGGCGCAGTTCCCCAACATTGCCGACCCGATGATCCAGATCAAGGCCACCTACCCCGGCGCGGATGCGCAGACGATTGCCGAGTCCGTTGCAACACCCCTGGAGCAGCAGATGTCCGGCGTCACTGGCATGAACTACATGTACTCATTAAGCGCGAGTTCCGGCGGGGGAATGACGCTGTACGTTGACTTTCAGTTGGGGACTGACATTAACACCGATCAGATTCTGGCACAGATGCGCAGCGGTCAGGCCAACTCGCAACTCCCCGCCGAGGTTACACAGCAAGGCGTTATCGTGCAGCCTGGGACGACAGCCCCCTTTATGCTGCTTGACCTGTATTCGCCCACTGGGATTTACGACAACATCTTCCTGGCCAACTACGCCAATATCAATTTGCAGTATGCGCTGACGCGGATTGAGGGTGTCGGCCAGGTTCAAGTATTCGGCGCTGGGCCCTACGCAATGCGCATCTGGGTGAATCCTGATCGGCTGGCAAGTCTGGGAGTGACCGTGTCCGATATCACGAACGCGGTCAAGGCTCAGAACAAGGTCAACCCCGCAGGTCAGATCGGAGGAGAGCCTGTCCCTGCCGGTCAGCAATTCACGTATAACGTTCGGGCTCCGGGGCGGCTACCCACGGCTGAGGAGTTTGCCGAGATCGTCGTCCGCGCCCAGCCCGATGGATCAATTCTGCGCCTGAAAGACGTGGCGCGCGTCAGTCTCGGAGCGCAATACTATTCCATACTCGCACGGATGGGAACGGCAGGAGAGCATAAGCCGGCGCAGCCTGCGGCCCTCGTTGCGCTCTATCTAACTCCTGGCAGCAACGCGCTGCAGACCCGGGCCGCGGTCCTGAAAATGATGGAGGAGGCAAGCCGCCGTTTCCCGAGCGGCCTGGACTACACCGTCGCCCTGGACACGACACTCGCCGTCAGTGCTGGGATCCATGAAATCTACAAGACGCTGTTCGAAGCCCTGATCCTGGTCATCATCGTCGTTTACATCTTTCTCCAGGGCTGGAGGGCAACGCTCATTCCGCTGCTCGCAGTTCCTGTCTCTCTGGTAGGAACCTTCATGGTCTTTCCGTTATTTGGGTTCTCCATTAATACTCTGTCGCTGTTCGGGCTCGTGCTTGCGATTGGATTGGTCGTTGATGATGCGATTGTTGTGGTGGAGGCAGTGGAACAACACATCGAGCACGGGCTGACACCTCACGACGCCGCCATCAAAGCGATGGAAGAGGTCTCAGGACCGGTAATCGCGATCGCACTGATTCTCGCTGCAGTGTTCATTCCGACGGCCTTCGTTCCCGGCATTACGGGACAGCTTTATAAGCAGTTCGCCCTTACCATCGCAATTTCGGTGCTCTTCTCGGCATTCAACGCGCTCACGCTCAGCCCCGCGCTTTCCGCCCTGATGCTGCGCCCCAAGAAGCCGACGCGCGGGCCCCTCGGAGCCTTCTTCCGCGTTTTCAACCGGGGCTTCGGGCACGCCACGGACGGCTACGTGAACGTGTGCCGGCACCTCATCCACAAAGCCGGTTTTGCGTTCCTGATACTCGCCGTGCTGACTGTCGGTGCGGGTTTTTTCGGCAAGAAAATCGCACAGAGCTTCCTCCCCGACGAAGATCAGGGCTATCTTTTTGGCGGCTTGCAGCTTCCTAACGCCGCGTCGCTGCAACTTTCGTCGGAGGCCGCGCGCGAAGTAGAAAAAATCATCTTGGACACGCCCGGCGTGCAATACGTCAGCTCGGTCGTGGGATACAGCATGTTGAGTGGCGTGAATGCCACCTATAGCTCATTCTTCTTCATTTCGCTGAAACCGTGGGAAGAGCGCAAGACTCCCGAGACCAGCTATCAAGGGATTAAAGCCCACCTGCAAAAGGCGCTCTCAAGGGTTCCGTCGGGGCTTGCTTTCTCATTTCCCCCGCCGGCAATCCCGGGTGTAGGCACATCGGGTGGCGCAACTTTCATTCTTGAAGACAGATCGGGGAGCGGCATCGAGTTTCTCGCAAAGAATGCGCGGATATTCGGAGAAGCGGCCCGCAAGCGCCCCGAGCTGGCCGGAGTTCTAACCACCGCTCTGCTCAACGTGCCCCAGGTTGGGGTCAAGGTGGACAACGCCAAGGCGATGACCCAGCAGATACCGCTGAACGATCTCTACCAGACCGTGCAGACATTTATGGGCGGTTCGCTGATTAACTTTTTCAACCGTTTTGGTCTGCAATGGCAAGTGTATGTTCAGGCCGATGGCGACTACCGGATCGACGCGGAAAATCTGGGAAAGTTTCACGTCCGTAATTTGTCCGGCGATATGGTTCCCTTGAGCACGCTTACCAGTACATACGCGCGCAACGGCCCTGAGTTCCTTATGCGGTACAACCTCTTCAACTGCGTTCAGATTAATGCCTCGGCGGCGCCGGGATACAGCTCTGCTCAGGTCATGGCCGCATTGGAGGATGTCTTCCACGAGACGATGCCCAGTCAAATGGGTTTCGACTATTCGGGCATGTCGTACCAGGAGCAGAGGGCCGCGCAGGGAGTGTCGCCGGCCATCATTTTTGGTCTGGCATTCTTCGTCGTCTTCCTCATCATGGCGGCTCAGTATGAGAGCTGGACGCTGCCTTTCAGCGTGCTACTGGGGGTGCCGATCGCAGTGTTCGGGGCTTTCTTCGCACTTTTTCTCCGTCACCTGGAAAATAATGTGTACGCTCAGATTGGCTTGGTCATGCTCATCGGTTTGTCGGCCAAGAATGCCATTCTCATCGTGGAATTTGCCAAGATCGAGTACGACGGTGGGAAGCCGCTCCTCGAAGCCACCCTGTCCGGCGCAAGACTGAGACTGCGACCTATCCTGATGACTGCCTTCGCCTTTATTTTAGGTTGCGTGCCATTGTGGGTAGCCGCCGGGGCGGGCGCGATCTCGCGCCAGGTGCTAGGAACGGTAGTCATCGGAGGCATGCTCGCGTCCTCAATCATAGCGATATTTTTCGTGCCGGTGTCTTTTGACGTCGTAGAGCGCTTCGGCAACCTGTTCGGTAAAAAGAAAGAAGGGCCGCAGCAGTCGCCGGCAGTCAGCGCTGGTCCCGAAGGAGGGCAGCCATGATGCGCAGGGAAACAACCATCGTCATCGTGTTGCTGTTCTGCGTGTGTGGGTGCACGGTGGGGCCAAACTACAAACGCCCCGACGTGAATGTTCCGCGCGACTATCGCGGACTCCCGCACGGCTCCTCAGGCCAATCCGGAGGTGAAGCGTTCGCGGAAATGAAGTTGGCGGCCGTTTTTCCGGACGATGTGCTGCAGAGCCTTCTCAAGGAAGCTCTGGTCAACAACTACGACGTGCGCATCGCCGCCGCGCGGGTCTTGCAGGCTGGCGCCGATCTTGGGATTACTCGTGCCAATCAGCTTCCGTCAGTGAATGTAGCCGGGGGGATCCAGAACCAACGCATGCAGCCATATTCAGGGAACGTGACGGCCGGCGCGGTGGCCGTGCAAGCCTCATGGATACTAGATTTCTGGGGCCAGTTTCGCCGAGCGACGGAGGCGGCGCGCGCAAATCTGCTGGCCACTGAATACGGGCAAGGCCTGGTTCGAATAACGCTAATTTCTGCTGTGGCGAACGCCTATTTTCAACTGCGCGCATTGGATTCTCAACTCGACACCTCGGAACGGACATTGGAGGCGGACAAGGAGATTGTGAGGATTAACACCATCAAGTTCAAAGGTGGCGAAAGTGCAATTACCGACGTTCTGCAGGCCGAGCTCTTGCAAGAACAGGCAGAAGCGGAGATCATTTCGCTGAAGCAGGGAATTGAGCAGACCGAGAATCAGATCAGCATCCTGCTGGGTAGAAATCCTGGGCCGATTCTTCGCGGACTTCCTCTCACTCAACAGCCGCACATGCCTGAAGTGCCAGCCGGATTGCCGTCCGCAATTCTCGAACGCCGGCCGGATGTCCTCCAGGCCGAACAAAGTCTCGTAGCCTCCAATGCGAACATTGGAGTGGCGAAGGCGGCTTACTTCCCTCAGTTTTCGTTGACCGGCGCGTTCGGCGTGCAAAGCACTGCTTTGGAAAGTTTCCTTGGAGGAGGACTCACCACCGCAGCCTGGACACTTGCGGGGCAAGTCGCTCAGCCCATCTTCGAAGGGGGGCGTATTACGGCGAATTACCACCTTGCCTGGGCCCAGCGAGACGAAGCGGAACTGGTTTACAAGCAGACCGTATTACAGGCATTGGGAGATGTCTCCAATGGTCTTGTCGGCTACAATCAATCCCAACAATTTCGCATCAAGATCCAGGAACAAACGGCCACCTACAAGGAGGCTGCGCGTCTCGCGGACGTTCGGTTTCAGGGCGGATATACCGCTTTCCTTGAGGTTCTGGTGACCGAGCAGCAATATTTCACCTCAGAGATCAACCTCGATCAGGCGTGGCTCACCGAAATTCAGAACTACGTTCAGCTCTATCAGGCGCTCGGCGGCGGTTGGCAGCAATAGAATTGCCTATGGCGCTGCTTTACCGCGTCGGCTGCATGCAACTCATGATTCTCTTCACGTCTTGCTCGTCAAGTCCGATCCGCAACCGTGGAAGAGATCCTTTCTGTGCGGGAAAGAAATCCAGCGGCGACATGTACGTGGGCCGCGACCGAAATGAAACAACTGAGAGTTTCCGGCCTCGGGAGCCGTAACCTCACTCTCCCACATCGCTACGACCGCACTGCTTAAACCTGTGGTTTGAGTCAGACGCGAACTCAGCAGAGGTGTGTATGCGGACTTGAGGATTCTCCCTCCGGCGCGGCCGGATTCCAATTTGCTCTCACCAAGAGACCAGGTCAGCCCACAAATACAATGAGATCGAACACTTTCGAGTTCGGATAGAGATTTGGCGAGGGACAGCGGGGCTGGAATCGATCGGAGGCGGCCAGTGCTACGGCAGGGCTCTGCCCGAACTGCGCCAGACCTCGACCCTAGCTACTCGGCCAGGAGTTGGCCATCTGTTGCAGGCGGCCCTGCACAGAGCTACCTTTTCGTGCCGAGGCGCAATGACGGAATTTCGATACCAGGCGGTCAAACTCCTTCCTCATGCAGAGCTGATCGAAGAGCTCAACAGCGGCATACCTGATCGTATCGCAACCGCGTTGTATTCAGCTTCGAGGTTCGACAATGACTGGGACTGGGTTCAAGAACAGTGTCTGAATAACGTCGCACACGAGAGCGTCCGCGTTCGATGGGCGGCCGTTACTTGCCTGGGCGATCTAGCTAGCTTCAAAAGACCACTGAAACTGAATACTGTCGTACCTGCACTCGAGAGAGCTCTAGCCGATCCGGAGATTGCCGATCCGGCGGCTTTTAGTCTTTCGATGGTCAAACAGTTCTGCAAATAACGCTGAATCTGATCCCATCGCTTGATTAGCGCTCCAATCCGAAACTGAGCCTCCATGTCCGATTACAAATCAGGAGTTAGGGCGTTGGCTGGTCTAACGCCACAACCAGCGGAGTATATCCACTCACTGATACTGCCCAGCTCACATCCGTGCGGATAACGATCACTCCGGGCAGATCGCGATTCATGTAGACACCGGACTCAGGATGCAACTCGGGAAGCGGATATCGTACCTGTGTATTTCCGTCTGCTCCAAACCGGTATAGCGCCTCGGGAGTGACCGCCCAGAAACCGCCCTTGACGGATGCTAGTCCGTAAAACGCATCCGATACCTCTAACCTCCTGCCGTTGACTTCCTCTGTCCTGGGGTGTTCGAAAACGACCGAGACCTGCTCGCCGCATACTCTCAAGATTCGACCCTGTGATAGAAAATGTACCAGCCCAATCGCGGCGAGCACGCAGTCCTTGTTCTGAGGATCGGGGATGACGCCAGTGATCGGGTCACAATCACTGTTCAACGGACCGCTGCAGAGCTCTTTTGTATCGCGCCGTTCGACGCTAAGAACCGCGCCTGTTTTGAGGTCCACACGCTGAAGTCCGCCTCCCCATTCCCCCCTGTTTATTCCAATGTAAGCACTGTTTCCAAGCGCGGGCGACGCAACTTGCACTTGCACTCCTTGGCGAAGCTGCCCGACAAGTTGAACTGAATTCCATTCGCCGTCGCCCGAAAGTACACGAATGCTTTTCTGGGAAACCACGGCCGGAGTACCGCCGTCATTGAAAAGCGCAATGGGCGTATCGGTGTCTGCGGAAATAAAGCGAGCTCTATCTTCAAGGGAGTCGTTTCTGACGACGGAAAGGAACCACTCCGCCTTGCTTGATACTTCCTGTCGCAACACCCAGAGATCGTCACCGATTTTTTCGATCGCAAGCACGCCATTATCAAGGTGCTCTCGTCTCGACAGGTCCGCGAGGCTTAAAGCGACCAGCGCACCAGAAGCATCGCCAGACCGGCTGCGGCCTGTTGTTCCACGAAGCCATAGGTTTCCCGCGAATGCGACACCTTCGGCGATTCTGCCTCCCAGCACCAAATCGCCCTTGGAACGCGCATCGCGAGCGGACTGGGAGCCAGCCCGGAATGGGAGGGTCGAGAGAATCAGAAGCAAACAAAAGTTGGCTACACGTCTCATATGGCACGAACTGCCATCGTTGTTCTCACTAGGCACGGCGAATATGTCTTCTTCCCACTATCAGATGCATCTGTTATACACGCGTTTCACCCGCAAGGTCCCCGTAAACGCATTTGCCCGCGAAGTGAAATCGGGGCAAGGCTATTTGTGCAGTTACGGAATTGATTAAGCACCTAAGCCTGGGTCTTACACGTCAATTCAACGCATTGGCTCTAAAATACTCGTCACGGTACAGGCCGCTCGCGGAACGTGCGGAGGCTGCAAGGCTGCCCATGATCAAACGCATCATCGCGGGAATATTGGGCACACTCGGTGCCTTTGGAAGCCTGCTGGCGGTGGGTTACGCCTTCGAACTATCGAAGGACTTTGGGACTCCTGGGGTCTCCTTCTGGCCCCCTGCCATAGGCGAAATACTCATTTGCGCAATGGCGCTTACCGGGATGTGGATCGGATTACGCTTCCTTCGATTTGCAGCATCCGGCGTGAGTCAACAGAGTGACAATTGGGTAAAGCCGCTGCTTCTAGGGATGGGGTCCTTCTTTCCTGCCTTCGTGTTTTCATTCCCAATTAACGTGCTTTGGATCATGCAGACGTGGCCCCGCGATAATGGAAAACTTGACCTCGCGTTCGAGATCAGCGCTTGTGTAGGCATCGCTACGTCCGTGATCTGCACGATGGTTCTGAGCAGGAAGCGCGTCCTCGGGCATACCTCGTGACGAACTCGGCCGGCACACGCCGGGGCGCGGCAATCGAGTAATGCCTGATCAGCGCGCTACCGGACCTGTGAATTCAAATCCTTGCTCGTTTTTCAGTTCTGCTGCGCGGAGTGTCGAATCAACAAGACCGACTGGTCGTCAAGTTGAACGCCGTGCCGAGCTACGCTCTCCTGCAGGGACTGGCAAATTACGTTTAACGGTTCGTGGCCATGCTTCCGCAGTTCGGTCTGGAATCTTTGGATTCCAAATTCTTCTCCCGCTGCGTTCGCGGCTTCGAGCAATCCATCCGTGTAAAGAGCAAGCACATCTCCTTCGTCCGTGACGACCTCAGCGGTTGCAAATTCCGCATCCGGAAGAATGCCCAAAGGGAAATTAGAGCACTCGAGCTGCGTTACGTCCTTCCTCTTAGCGGAGAAGTGCAAAATGGCCGGGTGGCCCGCAAGACCAAAGTGCAAACGACCGGCATGGCAATCGACAAAACAAAAGGTGACAAACATATCCGGTTTTTTCAGCGGATAGATGACCTCGTTTAACCGCGACTGAAGGTGCAGACTGCCTTCGGCGGAACTCAGCAACATCCGAGCGGCGCTCTTGACCATGCCCGCGATGACTCCGGGTGCAACTCCGTGGCCCGACACATCGGCGACATAGGCGACCCAGCGAGATTCCGAGCCCGCAAGATCGATCAGGTCGCCGCCCACCTCACCACTTGGCGAAGAGTATCCGTAGAACTGAAAACCCCCGAGCTGCGCGTCAATGGGAGGGACCAGCACGCGATGAATTTCCGCCGCGAGTTCCATCTCGGCGTGCACACGGAAATACCGGCGTGACTCTGTTATCGATGCGTATAGAAATGCAACGTACCCGACAGCGACGGCTATGGTTATGGCAGCTCCGTCAAATGAGAGCCTGCTTTGCAGGCGAGCCATGTCGGCGGCCATCAGTGGCTGATCGGGGAGCAGAACGCCCAGTCCATTAATCAGCGCAAGATGTACGGCGAACAGAGGCACCATCGCCATCCAAAATCGTTTCCGTAGTACAAATCCTGAAATGGCGTAGAGCACAGGAAAGAGGCCCGAGACTAAAACGTTCAGCACCAAGCGAAGTGGGGGCTGGCGCCCCATTTCGGAGATGTCGCTGGCAAAGCCGACGATGCTGAAAATAAAAAAGACACCCAGCAAGAAGGTGATCAGAGACGTCCGAGGAACCGTTTTCCAAAAAGGTTTGCCAGCAGCCATAAGTTTAGAAAACCAAAGTGCGGAAAGTTGCCCTTGCAGTATTGAACTTTCGTCGCATCCGAACAAGTAGTTTTCGCAGCCCCGAAATTTCTAAAATCGCGAATGTTCGGCTATGCCCAGCGTTCGCCAGTGTACACAATAAATGACCAGCAGTAACGAGCGTTCACCCGAAAACAAAATTCTTTCAGATAAGAGCACTTTGAGAACTAGGTCGACGTCCCGGCGCCGTGAAGGATGGAGGTGAATTGTGAAGGCGTCGTCTCAGGGTGGTAGACGACTTTTAGCTTTCCGGGAGGTGGTGCACGATGATCTGCAAGGAGCACACAGTCTAAAAGACCAAAGATCTCGGTCGGGATACGCTCAGTAACGGCGAACTGTTGCGAACGGCGGAAGCGGCGACTTTTGAAGTATTTCTGACAACCGATAAGAACATCCATTATCAACAGAATCTCGCGGAGCGTGCCATTGCGATTGTGGTCTTGGGCAATTCGCGATGGCCTGTGGTGCAACGGTACGTTGACCGAGTCGTGGCGGCGGTGAGCGCTGCAAAGCCCGGCACATATTCTGAAGTTGAGATTCCCGATCGATGACATCCAACGGATCTCGCGGTCGGCGAAGTACCGATGATCGTTTTGCCCGTGTCCAGCATATCGGGAGTCTACAACCCGATTACTGTTGCAGAATCGACTGTCACGCTGGGCGGCGCTATTCCGGAAGTCGTGGTTCTTTCGGGCGTTATCGAGGTCGCGGGAACCATCAATATCGGCGTGGACGCAGCTGTGTTTTTGGAGGCACCGGCAATTTGCAAGTTCTTTAGGGACGGATTGATGTTATCGCTGAGGTCGAGCCCATGGCCGAAGGGTTCAATGCACGGGAAACGCTACTGGTATTGCTTGGCATGGCTGTCACGCTCCTGCTGACGACATCTACATATGCTCTCTACAGGCACGAATACGCAGAAACCCTCGTCTCCTTACTGATCGCTGGACTCTTAGCTTACATTTTTTTCCGCAAGCGAAAGGTCCTTTTGACGATTGTTACCCTTACTTTTCTCTTGCTGAACGCTGGTCTGAACAACTTCGCACATCCAAGTGTTCCGGGCTACCTAGCGACATACGGGGCAGCCGCGGGGCTGTGCTTTCTGGTCTGGTGGCGCGTGCGAAAACGTGCGCGAATGGGTGGCAAGGTGCCAAGGCCTCAAGGGGCGCACAAGCTGTTCGACAAGGACCACGGGGATGAACTTTGACTCCGACGGAAATGCATTACCTGACACCACTGGGCTGATTGGGTATCCATAGCGGTCTCACCTGGGAACGGGTGTCCTCACGAGTTTTGAGATAGAATGCGCGGCAATTCTATCTCGATCCGTTGTCCGGGGAATTCCCTGTTGCGAGGACTGTTTTGGGGAATGGGTCCAGCCTTGTTGCGCTAATGCAAGCAGCCGAAGGCGGGAGTAGGCCGGCTGCCGACGCGCTGTTTAGCGCCCTTTACGCTGAATTGCGGCGAATCGCGCGCCATGAATTGGCGCGACACGGCGCGCCCATGACGCTGAGCGCCACAACGCTCCTGCACAAGGCATATATCGAAATGGCCGGAAGAGAGGGCACCTCCTTCCCGGATCGCAACAGGTTCATGGGGT
>Ga0210394_10004120_pt1 | contig 17264 bp, 16 predicted proteins | sample IncBWC12MmetaG_FD_160121 | JGI IMG/M metagenome (GOLD analysis project Ga0210394, IMG submission 160121) | Forest soil microbial communities from Barre Woods Harvard Forest LTER site, Petersham, Massachusetts, United States - Inc-BW-C-12-M | ecosystem: Environmental > Terrestrial > Soil >... | reverse complement strand
CGAGGCCGCTTCGCGCGCCATCGAACTCGACCCGAAAAATTCGCTCACGCGTTACCTGCGCGGATATTTGGCGTTCAGCGAGAGTCGAAACGTCCGCGATGCGCAGATTGAAGACGACCTCCGCCAAGCGATTGCGGCGAATCCGGATTTCCTGCCGCCCTACGCCTTACTTGCTGTTTATCTCGTCGGAGGAAGCGAAAATCTTCCGGAAGCGCTGGCGTTCGCGCAGAAGGCGGTTTCCATCGAGCCCGGGAATTCGAATTACGTGCTTAGCCTCGCACAGGTGCTCGCACGCACGCAGCGTTACGACGAAGCGCAGAAGATCGCCGTGAATGCTCGCGCTTTGGCTGCCAGCGCCGAGGAGCGCGCATCCGCGGATCAATTTCTATCTTATCTCGGGCAGCTTCGCGATTTCGATAGCCGCAGGAACCAGCCATCCGTCGAAGCGTCTGCTCACGGGACGCGCGTCGCCACGCCGGAAAGCGGTCGCGCATTTTCATCTTCCGATGACGGCGGCCTGAACAATTCCAAGAATGCGGAAGGCAGCGTCACCAAGGTCAGTTGCAGCGGAAACGAAATGATTGTCGGCATAACGACTCGCGACAATCGCAATCTTACGCTGCACGCCCGGGACTACAAGCGAGTCAATTACGATCAGGATGTTGCCTTCGCCACCAGAGATTTCGAAGCCTGCACGCAGCTCGAAGGACACACCGCTTCCATTGATTACCTTGTCGTGTCAGGCAGGCGATACGACGGCGAAATCCAAAATATTGAGGTAGAACAGTGAAACGCCGCCCACGCGCGGGAAGATGGCTACCGAGTGTCGCTGGCTTGGTACACGATGCGGCCGCCGGCGATCGTCATAGCGACGGGAAGCTTCAGCAAGTCGCGCGCGGGAATTTGCGTAATGTCACGCGGGAACACCACGATGTCCGCCAGCATGCCGGGCGCGATCGCGCCTTTACGAGCCTCTTCGAATTCCGCGTACGCCGAACCTACCGTGTAGTCGCGCAGGCATCCGTCCATCTTGAGTTTTTCCTCGGGAAGCCATCCGCCCGCAGGTCCGCCTTCCGGTAATTCGCGTGTGACGCAGGAGTAGACGCCGCGCAGAGGATTGATCGACTCAACCGGAGAATCCGTGCCGAACGCCAGATGCACCGCGTTTTTTTTCATCGTGTGCCAGGCATAAGCGCCTTTGATGCGCTCGGGACCAACGCGCTCCGTGGCCCAGCGCTGGTCGTCGAGCAGGTGCGAAGGCTGCATCGAAGCAATCACGTAGAGCGAAGCGAACCGCACCAAGTCCGGCGGCGAGACAATTTGCGCGTGTTCGATGCGGTCGCGGCGGTCTCGCGGCCCGTTCGCGCTGCGGACCGCTTCAAACGTATCGAGAGCGACGCGGTTTGCGCGGTCTCCAATGGCGTGAAAGGCGAGTTGGAATCCGGCCCGGTCGCGTTCGACTGCGAATGCTTTCAGTTGCGCGGGATCGAGCCGCAGAATGCCGGAAGTGCGGGGATCATCCGAATACGGCGCGATCATGGCAGCGGTGCGCGAACCGAGCGAACCATCGAGTATCGCCTTCAGCGCGCCGGTCTTGAGCCACGGATCGGTGGTCCCGCCCGCACGGCGCATCTCTTCGAGCTGCTCGAGCGGTAAGACGAACGGCAGCCATTCCGTGATCCGCGCCCTCAACTTGCCTTCCCGCTGCATTTGCTGGTAGACGAGAAAATTCTGCCAGCCGAAATTGTCATCCTTCGTTTGGCTCATTACTGAATTATCTTGCAGCGACGTGACTCCATATTTCGACGCCTCGTCGACCGCGAGCTCGAGAGCATGTCTGCGTTGAGCCAGCGAATACGGTGGCACGCGGCTGTAAACAAGATTCATCGCAGCGTCTTCTTCGAGCATTCCGTTCGGTTCGCCCGTTGTTGAATCGTGTTCGATGCGGCCACCGGGAGGATTGGGAGTCGAGCGAGTGATCCCGGCGATCTCAAGCGCCCGGGAATTAGCCACCGCAACGTGGCCGTCGACACGGCCGAACAGCATGGGGCGGTCCGCCGCGACCGCATCAAGATCCTGCCGCGTGGGAAATTTCTTCTCGGGCCACATCGTATGGTCCCAGCCGCGGCCGGTCATCCATTCTCCCGCCTTGAAATCTCTCAGCCGTTCGCGGATGAGTTGCTGAAATTCCGAAAGAGATTTTGCGCCTTCGAGATTCACTTCAAGCTTGGCGTAACCGGCGCCGGCGAGGTGGACGTGCGCGTCGTTGAATCCCGACATCGCGAACTGCCCGCGCAAATCGATGACTCGCGTGTTCGGCCCGATCCATCGCTTGAAATCGGAAGATTTCAAGACGTCCAGCGGTTCGGCGGAACTCGCGGAAGCATCGCCGACACCCACAATCGATTCTCCGCGGATGGCGACTGCGCTGGTCCATGGATGCTTTGCATCCATTGTATAAATTCTGCCGTCTACGAGGACGATGTCAGCGGGCTCTTGGGGAATTGCTGCGCTGGATTTGGCAGAGTCGTGATGCACCGCCCATCCCGCGGACACAAACATCGTGCCGCACGCGGCTGCGAGAACTATGGGGACCAGTTGACGGGTCATTCTAGGGTTGGACGCCGGCAGTCGATAACGCGATCAAAAACAGCCGCTTCAATCCGAGCTCGCGATCTGCCGGGTCGTACCACTCGGCGAGAGTATGCGATCCGCCGCCTTTGCCGCCGCCACCGATGGCAATGGCGGGGATACCGGCCGACAGGGGAATGTTCGCGTCGGTCGAGCTGCGCTCGGAGCGCGAGTGGTTTCCTAAATAGCGCTCAACATTTTGCACCATCTCGAAAAAGGGAGAGTTTTCAGAAATCTTCCCCGCGGGGCGCGCTCCCAAAGACCGGAATTTCACTTCGAGCGGGTCGGAGTCCAGACGCGCGTCAGGCATCGCTCCCATTTCTTCTTTGATTCCCGCTTGCATCGCTTCGCGCAAAGCCGATTCCATGCGATTGAGTTCCGCATCATCCTCGGAACGAAGATCGATCTTCACCACGACGCGCGCCGGTATGGAGTTCACCGAGGTTCCGCCCTCAATAATCCCAAAATTGAACGAGCTGCGCGGGTCGTTCGGCAGGTGAATCGAAGAAAAGCGCACGATGCCGCGCGACAGTGCCGTGATCGGATTCGGCGCGCCGAAGTCGGACCAGCTGTGCCCGCCGGGCCCGGTAATCGTGACTTCGAATCGGCGCGACGCGATGCCTTGGGTCGTCACGTGGTCTGTCGAAGCGCCGTCCACGGCAATCACAGCCGAGAGGCGGGGACCGTAAGACTCAACGAGTGCGCGAATGCCGCGCAAATTTCCTTCGCCCTCTTCTCCGACGTCCGACGCCAGCACGATGGTTTTCGTGGTCGCGATGTGCGATTCGGCAAGTGCGCGCGCGAGGCCGAGCAGCGCAGCCAAGCCTGCGCTGTTGTCCGAAATGCCAGGCGCTTCGAGGCGGCCGCCATTGCGTTTCACGCGAACATCTGTACCCGCCGGAAAAACCGTATCGAGGTGCGCCGCGAAAAGTACTACTTCTTTCGCGTCCGAACCCGGCCACACGGCGATGACGTTTCCAGTTTTGTCCGTCTGAACCTTGAGTCCGGCAGCTTCGAATTCCTTCTTCATGAACTCGCCGCGCGGACCTTCGCCGAACTCGGGCGCGGGAATCTCCGTGATTTGAATCTGCCGTTCTGTGAGCCACGCGGAATTTTTGTCGATCCACGCCAGCCCACGGACGCAGCGGGAGTCCTTCGCGAGCTTTTCAACTGAATCTTCAGCGGCGCGAGCGGAAATGGTGGTCATCAAAAGAAAGATACAGCAGATGCGGACGAGTTTCACGAAATTCGTCGGGCGAATGTTGGCGCCAGTCGCCGGGAGCGTAAACATCGAAGCACGTCTCAGCGGCCCACCGACGCACCGACGAGCGCGAGGATTTCTCTTTCGGTCAGGATACGTTCGGATTGTTTTGCGGCGTTGTAGATGCGATCAACGAGTTCGTCCGTCGCGGGGATGCTCCGCTTTTCGAGCCAGTAAATCACATTGGATTTTCCGCTCAGCGGGCCGACTTCGATGATCTGCTCGAGGCCGAAAAGATGCGACGGCACGCCGCTGTAAATTGAATTGGCGAGCTCCTCGTCATTTTTCTTGTACGCCTTAACGATGGCTGCGGCATGGACTCCCGTGGCGGTGCGAAAGGCGTCGCGCCCGACGATAGGATAATTTGGCGGAATGGTCGTATGCGTGGCTTTGGCAACCGCGTCCGAGTATTGCTTCAGCTTCGAGAGGTTCTGGTCGATCACGCCGAGCAACCGCAAATTAACGAGCATCATTTCCATCGGCGTGTTGCCGACGCGCTCGCCGAGCGCCAGTGCAGCCGCGTGGACCTGGTCAGCGCCGCCGGCAATGGCGGCAATGGAATTCGCCACGGCGAGGCCGCGGTCGTTGTGTCCGTGCCAATCGACGCGTATTTTTTCGCCGCTCGGTTTTACAACTTCTTCGATCGCGAATTTCACCAGGTTATAAGCGCCGCGCGGCGTGGCGTGACCCACCGTGTCGCATAGGACGATGGCGCGCGCGCCGGCGCGAATCGCCGTCGAGTAAAGCGTGATTACGGTGGAAGGATCGGTGCGCACCGTGTCTTCAGTGACGTACATCACGGACAGTCCGGCGGAAACAGCGAACGTGACTGCTTCCTCGGTGAGGCGCTGGAGATGATCGACCGTCCAATCCTCGACGAGGCGGCGAATGGGGCTCGAGCCAAGAAAAGTGGCGGCTTCAATCGCGATGCCCACCCGTTGGGAAATTTCGATAATCGGCTGGATATCGTTCTTGTGCGTGCGCGCGGCGCAGTTCGGACGGATCTTCATCCGCGAATTCGCGATTTCGCGCGCGAGCGCTTCAGTGTCCGCGACGGCCCGCGGCCCGGCGCCGGGCAGGCCGATGTTCACCGTGTCGATGCCGAGATCCTCCATCAAGTGAAGAATCTCGATTTTCTCGCCGATGGAAGGATCGCGAACGGACGGATTCTGCAATCCGTCGCGAAGCGTTTCGTCGTCGAGCATCACGCGGCGGCCCGCTGGGATTTCCGGTCCGGCGTACGCGTTCCAGTCGTGAATGAGTTCAGTTTTCACGCTTCAGTAGCGCAGTGTGTAACTGTGCGGCGCCTGCGAGAGATCGGGCGTGTACAGAGTCTTGCAGAACTCGCAGCGGTACACTTCCACTTTTTTGCCGATGAGCGCTTCGATGTCCTTCGGATAGTCGTACCAGCGTTTCAGGTGGCCGCAGCAAATTTTCCCCTTTGCGTCTTTTTCGTCGCACGCGCGCTGCGTAGCTTTCTTGGGCTTCACTTTTGTCGGCGCGGGAGCTTCCGCTTCGGCGACGGCAGCAGTAACGGGCGCAGTGGTAGCAGCGGCGACAGGTGCGGCGGCGGCAGGCGCCTTCGGAGCTGGCGCAACAGAAGCTTCGGGTGCCGCTGGAGCAGCCGGCGCGACTTGCGCAGTAGCTGCCGGCTTCGTGGCCGCAGGCGCGTCTGGTTTTGGAGTTTCTGGGGCGTCTTCGTCAGCCATTTGGATCAAATCCTCCCGAAAAAGTCGCTCGTCGTCCTTGGTTCCGGACCTCGCCTCTATATTTTACTGGAACAAATTCCGGTCGTCCAAGCAGGGAATGTGTGCGCACCCGCGTCCGCGATTCTACATGATTCAGCGCGACTTTGTGTGCGATCGCGGCGGAGAAGCTTTTGCGCTCTTGGAGCACGACGCTAGCGAATCAGTGGGGTCGGGATACTCCAGCGAAACCAGGTAGAGGCCTTCGGCCGGGACTGTAGGTCCGGAGCGGGAACGGTCGCGCGCGTCGAAGATTTGAGGGATGTCGCCAGGCGCTAGCCTTCCCTTGCCCACTTCGAGGAGCGTGCCGACAATTTTGCGGACCATATACCGCAAGAAAGAACGGCCGCGGACGACGTAGTCAATTTCGTCCTTTTCGCGGTCATGGCCGGGATCGCGCCCAAGATCCCGAACGACTTCGGAGGAAAGAATGACGCGCGTCATTTCGCGATCGCGGTCGTCGTCTTCCGAGCCGGACGAAGCGGCAAACGTCGTGAAATCGTGCTCGCCCTCGAAATGGCGGGCGGCCGCGGCCATTGCGGCCTCATCGAGCGGGCCGGAATAGTGGTACGCGCGGCGGTAGTCGAACGGTGGGAGAACCTGGCCGCGATAAATTCTGTAGCGATACGTTTTGCCTTGGGCTTGCCAACGCGCGTGGAAGTCGGGGCCGACTTCTTCGGCAGCTACTACGCGGATTGCCGGAGGCAGAAGCGCGTTCAAGGCGCGCTGAATTTCGGCGGCTGGGAGCTGCGACTGCGTTTTGAAATGCGCCACTTGCCCCAGCGCGTGAACGCCCGCGTCGGTGCGGCTCGCGCCCTGGATGAAGATATTTTCCTGAGTGATCTGGCGCGCGGCTTCGGTAACGGCGCCCTGAATTGTCGCGAGGCCTGGCTGGAGCTGCCAGCCGTGGAAATCCGCGCCGTCGTAGGCGAGGGTGAGTTTGATGTTGCGCATGGGGACAGGTCAGATTATCGGCAGTGGCGGGAAAAGGCAACGTAACCACAGGTGAGCACAGATAAACACTGACGGGAGGCGGAAATTCGGAGACTAGGAGGAACCGTTGCGCGTGGGCAGAAGGGTTGCCAGGCAGCGGCGCTGAGATCCTTCGCGGACCCTCACCGGGTCCACTCAGGATGACAACATTGCGGAAATGTGGCAGCGGCTCCGCGTGACGCGGCCGACGAGACTAAGGTCGCGCAAGACGCGGCCCAGTCACTTTGAGCAGTTTTCCTGATTTTTCCCCATCCGTGTTTATCTGTGTTCATCTGTGGTTACAAGAATCTACGGCTTGGGGTGGGCGGCGAAGAACGACCAGATCAGGTCCGTGGCTGGGACGTGGTTGCCGCTGACGCGCGCGCCGGGCCACACGTGGCGGCCGCCTTGGATGGCATATAGCGTTACGGCTGCGCCGCCGTCGCACGCGGAGTAATTGTCGAGGTGGACTTCCTTTGTTTCCTCATGGCTGGGCTTCGGCGCGCAGCCATCCTGCTTGACCCAGAAGCCTATTGTGTCGGCGACAGGTCTGTCGGTCCGCTTCGAGCCGATTTGGTAGGGGGTCGAGCCGCCATTGAAGGGGACGAGATTGTCGGCGGTGCCGTGGAAGACGATTACAGAAACTGGCGCGGACGGGCGGCAGTCGATGTCCTGCGCGCCTTCCACCGGCGCGATGGCGGCAACTTCGTCCGCCATTTCGCAGGCGGCGCGGTACGACATCATGGCGCCATTCGAAATGCCCGTGAAATAAATGCGATTGGGATCGACGGTATAGTCGCTCTCGAGCTTTCCGATCAGGGCGCGGAGGAACCCTACGTCGTCGACGTGATGCTCCATGGCATAGGCGCAGCAGACGCCGGAGTTCCAGGTGGGCATCGAGCTGACGCGTCCGGTGCCGCTTGGGTAGACGGCCAGGAAATTCTCGATGTCGGCTTTGGTGCTCATGCCCGACATGCGCTCCGCGCTTTCGGCGCTTTGTCCGCCGCCGTGGAGGACGAAGACGAGCGGCAGCGGCTTGATGCCGTCGTAGCCGGTGGGTACGTGAACGAAATAGGTGCGCTTAAGGCCGCCGAATTCGAGCGCGCCGGATGTCGCGCCCGGTCCCGGCGCGGTTGACTCGGGGGAGTCGGAAGCTGCCAGTTCAAAGCGTTTGAACGCCGTGCCGGCGAACATGGCGACGGCAAGCATCGCGATTATCGCGGTCGCTATTGCGAGGCGCTGCTTGGTGGAAAAGGGCGTCATTTATGAGGCGCAGCGAATGCGCTGCGCGGATCTGTCACATCAGATTAAACACGAAGATCGCGCCGCAGTTGCGAGTACGAACGTACTAGTGGAGCATTACGGGCGATGCGCTAAGGGGAGCTACGGCGTACTACGGGTGGACGCGCGAGAAACGGGAGCCGGGGCGCGTGGCGCTGCCCCCGGCCCGGCAAAGCGGGCAATCGTCGGGCTCGTAGCTGGGAACGTCCATTTCCAGGAGCGCGCGGGCCGGGACATTCAGTTCGAGGCGGCCGCCGCTGCGGTCGATGAGCGCCCCTGTGGCGACGGCCAGGGCGCCTTCCTGCTCGACAACGCCGAGGGTTTCGCGCGTCGAGCCGCCGGTGGTCCAGACATCTTCGATTACCAGGACGCGTTCGCCGGGCTTGAGTTCGAAGCCGCGGCGCAGGGCCATTTGGCCGGAGCGGTCGCGTTCGACGAAGAGCGAGCGAACGCCGAGGGCGCGCGCCACTTCGTAGCCGATGACGATGCCGCCCAGCGCCGGCGAAACCACACATGCGATCGAGAGATTGCTGAAAAGCTCGGCGAGGGCTCGGCCGAGCGCGTCGGCGTGCTGCGGATGCGCGAGGACGAGCGCGCACTGGATGTAGGTGGCGCTGTGGCGTCCGCTGGATAGCTCGAAATGGCCCTGGCGGATCGCACCTACTTGCTCGAGAACCTTGAGAATTTCGTCACGTTTCATGGCGCGTCGCGGCGGCGGACGAACGGCAAAGTGTGCGCAGCCGACCGCGGTAGCCTAAAGGCGCAGGCGAGAAGTGTCAATGTAAAGCTACCGTGCGGGATCGCGGTGGCGGGTAGTGGTGCTGTCTGAGACCGGCAAGCGTTGGCGTGTAGAGAATAGGCGTGTCAATCATCATACGGCTGAGGTATATGTCTAACCTACTATCCACGTTCCGCGGCGAGCATCACTTTGGGAATAAGGTTCTATGTTGCCGCATGAATTAGTCACGAAACTCAGCGAATGCGCGAACACCGATTTCGTGAGCATGAGGGATTGGTGGCTTGGGGTCGTGTCTTGTGCCACGGCGCTCGTGGCCATTGGTCTTGTCTGCGAAGCCCCAGAACTAATCCATGACCTGATACCTATAGTCCGAAGAATCGTTGCAAAATTGAGGAAGTTACCCGTCGAGTCTTCAAAGCACGAAGCGCCAGATTGGGTAAGAGTCGTAGCATTCTTTGGTTGGATTCTCATTGTTGTGGGGGTTGTCGGAGAGCAGTACGCAGGCACTAAAGTCAAAGATTTCGACGCGAATATACAGGAATGCAGCGACGCAAAGGTTAGAGAAGCAACGATAGACGCAGGCGATGCTAGAGATTCTGCCAAAACTGCGCACGATGAAGCGGATGCAGTTAAGAAAGAGACTGATGAACTTACGACCCGCCTAGGGAGAGCATCGAACAAATTAGACGACATCGAGAAGGCCGTGTTGGCCCAAGGTCCAAGGTGGGGTCTGCTGAATCGAGGCGAGAACGATTTTATAGAAGCACTTAAACCGTTTGCAGGCCAGAAGGCAACTGTCGTGATTTGCGGACAGGACGACACGGAGCGGTCCGCATTTGAACAAACTCTTCTTGATCTGCTTAGCAAGGCAGAATGGAAAAGAGGGTACCAACCATGGAACGGCTGCCCAACAATGCTAACGCGGGGCAATGAAATATATTTTGTCTCTGCGGCGGATACAGTCAAACAATGGGCGATGCCGTATCCTTGTAGGGCTCCATGCCCCGCAGCCAATGAAGACAAGGTAGCCCTAGCTGGCAGGGCGCTCTGTGACATCCTGAGGAAGCTCAAGATTAGTACGCAGGCCTGGATGGAATCCCCACCACGGTCCGCTGACGATGAACAAGCGTTTTTCCGATCTAGGAACTTCTTCGCGAATGGTACGCCGGGCAGCCCTGCGGAGCTGGCCTTGCGAGAACCGACTACTATCTTTATTTTAGTTGGCCCCCGTCCGCCAGAATTTGGATTAAAAAGGAGCAAGCCAATTAAGGCAAACCATACCCAGTAGTTGCGTGGACGCCAAACGGCACCACTACCGCGCGGCACGTCAATTGACAGGAGTGCGAGGGTCGGATATTCTGCTAAATTCGAGAGTGACTATTAAGGAGCGCTGAATGCCGGGTGGAACAGCTGTAAAGCACAAGAAGAAGACGAAGTCGGTGTTGAAGAATATTCGCCAAACGGCGACGCGGGAAGCGATGAATCGCATGAACCGCACGCGAGTGCGCTCGGTGATCCGCAAGATGCGCACCGCGCTGACGGCGGGCGATGTTGCCGAGGTTGAAAAGCTGGCGGGGCCGACGTTTTCGGCGCTGGACAAAGCCATCCGCAAGCGGACGCTGGCCGAGAATACGGCGAACCGCTACAAGTCGCGTCTGGCGATCGCGCTGAATTCGCTGCGAGCCAAGAAGAAAGCTTAAGCAAGGCTGAAGGATTTTGCGGGGCGTTCCGATTTGTCGGGACGCCCTATTTTTTTTGCGCGAACCTTTTTGCGCGAGCACTTTTTTTGCGTGTGCGCAAACTATGCGGCGGACGAAGCCGAAGTGAGTCGCGCGACGAGAAATTCCATGAATGCGCGCGGATTGGGATTCGAGGACTTGAGCTGGCTGTCGGCTTCGGCGAGCGCGATAAGTCCAGCGAGCAAATCTTTCTTCGAGACGCGATGCGCGTTGCGCAGCGCCGCTTCGGCTTCGCCCTCGCGATAAATCCCTAGCAACTGCTTCAATTGAAACGGATTTGTATTCGGAGAAAGAGCGCGCGCTTCGATGAGCTTGCGGTACCTAAATGCGACGGCACCCACTATGCCGGCGGGCTGCTCGCCTTCGCGAAGCAGATTATCGAGAAAATGCATCGCTGCATCGCGCTGGCGGCCTGCGAGCATGTCCGCAAACTGCCAGACGGTGTTGCGCCGTGCAGCTACGACGAGAGCTTCGACGTCGGCGGAAGTGATGCTGGCGCGTCCGAGCGTGTAGGACGCGAGTTTTTCGAGTTCGATGCGGATGCGGGCGGGTTCGTTGTTCAGAATGTCGGCGAGTAGGATCGCGGCTTCGCGATCGATCTTCGCGCCAAGGTCTTTGGCCATTTGCTCGGCAAGCGCGGCGGCCGATTCCGTGCCGATTGAAAGATCGACGACCAGGGCTTTCTCGCTGAGAAGCTTGAAGAATTTCAGGCGGCCGTCGAGCATGGCTGCTTCGATCAGCAGAATCGTGAACGGTGCCGGAGAGTTCAAATACTCTTCGAGCGCGGCGGCGATTCGATCGCGCGATTTGTCGCCGAGCTTGTCGATGGATTCGGCATCCTGCACGATGAGCACCTGGCGCGGCGCGAGCATCGGGAGAGTTTGCGCGCGCTGGAAAACTTCGTCCCACGCGCCCGCGCCGCCGTCGATGCGGGCAACGGCCCAATCGCGAGCGCCTTCGGGAACGAACGCGTCTATGATTTTGTTGCGGCAGAGATCGCGGAGGTAAACGTCGGTGCCATGCAGGACGATCGCCGGCACGGCTTTGCCGCGCGCAAGGCGTTCGATGAGTTTTTCGGGAGTGACGGCCGCCATCAGAACTTCTCCAGAACGTTTGCGACGAGTTTTGACGCGAAGTCGCGCGACATGCGCTCCAGCGCCGGGCCGCTCTCTTCAAAAAAGCTCTGCACGTCCGCGGAAATTTGATACTGCTCGCGAAAAATCATGTCGTTGTTTTGATACACGGGCTTTTTCGTGGTGGTGTCGATGAGATCCACTTTCGAGTGTACGGTTACAAGCATGGTGGTGACTTCGCCGCTGGTGGCGTCGAACAGCACGGGCGTGGTCTCAATCGATACGATCGTGCCGTGAAGGACCGCGTCGGCGGAGCCTTGATCCTGAATGATGCGATATTTTGTGCGCGTGATGAATTCGCGGATCACGGCCTGCGTGAAGCGCTGCTCGATGCGGTAGCGCGTTGTGTTGTTCGTGAAGGCGGGAATCGCGATCGTTTCCCATGCGGCGGGTAGCTGCCCGGCGCGTCCTGCGAAGTGGTACCCGCATCCGGGGGAAAAAAGCATCGCTGCGATGAGCGCCGCAAGCTTTGCGGTTTGCATCGTGCGCCGAATTTCAGGACGCGGACTTCGCACTGGCAGTCAATTCCTCCGCGATGCGCACTGCGTTTGTGGCTGCGAGGCGTAAGTTGTCCGCGACGCCCCAGAGCCAGACGCCGCCCGCGATATTTGGGTCGGGCTTGATTTCCGCAAGCTGAATTTCGCTTTCTCCCGCGACGCTTACGTTCGTTGGCGCCGGATCGCCGGCTGCGGCAATCTTCACGCCCAGATTCCGGAGCGCGGATTCGAGTTGCCCGGGCGGCGGAGCGGACGCGAATTCGGCGTACGCCGCGAAAGCATAACCGTAAAACACCGGCGCTTGCACCAGCTGAATCGCCGGAATCGGCGCGCGCCCCGCGAGAAACTGCGCGACGTCGCGGGCAATTGCCGCGCGCGTTTCTTCGAGGCTCGACTTGCTCGACTCGCCGTAAGACGACAGCAAATTGAACGCTACTTGAACGTCGAAAATGGCTTGCTCCGTGGGACGAAACGAGAGCAGGTTCGTGGTTTGAATCTCAAGTTCGTCAATACCCGCCTGATCGCGCTCGGAAACGGGCGGAAAGAAAAGCAGGATCACGCGCTGCGGTGAAAATCGCGACAAGCCGGCGGCCAGCGTGCACGCAATTATCACCGGCGACGCGGGCGACGAATACAGCGCAGGTTGCGCGGAACCGCTCGCCGCGGAATCGGCATTCGTTCGAAAAAGTGGCGGAAGAACTTGCGCGAGCGAAGGAATCCAAGTAGCCGCACGTCCGGTGGCGGCGAGCGTGCCGGTGAGATCGACTACGGTTGCCCCGGCGCGCTGCGCGGAGGCCCAGTTCGCCTCGGTGCTCGCGGAGACGCCGGCGAAAAAGGCCGCACGAATGCCTTCGAAGCTGTCTTCGTCGAGCGCGCGGATGAACGTCGGTTCGCCGGCCGCTTCGGTCAATGTGCCCGCGACGATGCTTTCGTCAAGCAGAACAATTTCAGTGGTGGGGAAATTGCGTTCTTCCAGAACTAACTTGAGCTCTTTTCCGCGCAAAGAAGATGCGCCAACGATAGCGACGCGAGTGGAGATTCGGTGGTCGCGGGACACGGGCTAAGCGGTCCGTGACGCAGGCCGATGGCGGAGGTAACGCACCACCTGTAACACGACGCCGTGAAGGGTGTAAGCACTTGCGATGATCAGCAACGTCACGTGAGAGAACAGAACAATCGCGCCGATCACCAAAAACAAAAGAAGGATCGCCAGTGACGGCTGGCGGCGCGTCCATTGAATATCCTTGAAGCTGTAATGCCGCAGGGAGCTGGACATCAGCACGCCCAGCGCAACCACCAGCGCCAGCCACAATATCGACAAGCGAACATCCTGGATCGGCCCGAAAGCATAGACGACCGCGGCGATCATGCCGGCCGCGGCGGGCGTCGGCATACCCGCAAAATACTTGTTGCCGCCCGGGGCCATGCCTTGAATGTTGAAGCGCGCGAGACGCCATGCGCAGCAGCCGACGAAAAAGAATCCGACGAGCCAGCCCAGGTTGATCAGGTGGAGGCCTCCGGCCAAACCGACGGCGGCCAGCGAACGAACTCCCCAGGCGTAGGCCAATACAGCCGGAGCAATGCCGAAACTGACGACGTCCGCGAGCGAATCGAATTCCCTGCCGAATGCGCTGTTGGTGCCCATCATTCGCGCGATACGGCCATCGAGTGTGTCAAAGAGGAAAGCGATGCCGATGGCGCGGGCGGCATTGTCAAAGTCGGCGACCTGGCCTTCGAACGTCGCCAGAATGGCGTAGTAGCCACACAGCATGTTGGCGACGGTGAAAATGCTGGGAAGGATGTAAATGCCGCGCCGAAGGCGATGATTGCGGAGAGGCCGCCGCCCCTCGGATTCGCTGCCGATCGGATCTATGCCGTTGAATTCCATTTTGCGAGGATGCTTGCGCCGCCTTCCACTTTCTGCCCGCGCCGCACAACGACTTCCGCCTTCGCGGGAAGCCAAACGTCAACACGCGAGCCGAATCGAATCATGCCCACGCGTTCACCGAGCGAAACATTCTCGCCCTCGGACTTCCAGCATAGCACGCGGCGCGCAATCGCTCCGGCGATTTGTTTGAAGACCAACGTGCCGCCGGGAGTGGAAATCGAAATTATATTCTGCTCGTTTTCGATGGACGCGCGCGAGCGAAACGCGGCATAGAAGCGCCCGGGACGATATTCGACGCGCGTAATCTTTCCGGCCACGGGCGCGCGTTGCACGTGCACGTCCCAGACGGCCAGAAAAATTGTGACGCGATGCCCGGGCTGGGAATCGAGCTCTTCGTCAACGATTTCCATCACGTGTCCGTCAGCAGGCGAAACAACTGTCCCCGGTTCGGAAGGAATCACTCGATTCGGATCGCGAAAGAAATAAAGCACGAAAAGGCCCAGAAAAATCAGCACTCCGGCGGGCCATTTCCACCCAACTGCGAGAAATATGACGGCCATCAGCAGCAGAGGCGCGGAAAACGTGAAGCCTTCTTTACGCATGCGGGCGAGTGGTTCTCCAGGCTCTGAAAAGATGAGTGCGTGAGTCTGATGCGGTCAGCAAGAACACACGTATTGTACGACAGATGACTGCGGTCCGCGGCGCGCTGCGCTAGTGGTGGCGCGCGCCGTTCTGATGGCGAGCTACGATCATTTCCATGCGATCTTTGAGGTTCAATTTCATTTTTTTCAGAGTCACTTCCAGCACCAGCAGCTCTGAATTTACGTAGGGTTCTTTGACGAGTTGTTGTAGCTGGGATTCACAGCGGGAGTGCTCTTCGGCGAGGTTTCGAAACTCTACATCGTTGGCCAACAGGGATTGTCGTATATCGTCTGACGTAACGGACATCAGTTCCCTCCTGGTTGGAGCAAAGCGTTCACATAGCTGTAACAATTATCACAATGCGGGGAGCGATGCAAATAAAGTGCGACGCGGCTTGTGTGTGGTTTGGAATTTATGTTGTGTTCGGCCAATTGCGGATCTAATGGTCAACCTGAACTTCGGGATAGAGCTGCGCCGGCCTGTCGAGTGAAGCGGCCGGTGCACCCTTCAGATAAACGTCAAAGAATGTATGCACGTAGTCGGTAGTAATCGCGAGCCCGCGGCGCCCGTCTAGTCGACTGATTCCCAGCATATGCAGCAGGCCGACCAGGTAATGGCTCTTCAAGAGCATCTGATCGCTGAAGCTAAAATGATTCGCGCCGCGAATCGTTACGAAAAACCGTCCATTCGGAAGCCGGTCGTAAATCGATTGAATCTTGGCCCCGATGTTTTTGCTGGCCGGATCTGACATTTCGCGGCTGTGATCGCTGAGCATAAACATGAACGGCTGTTTGAGGCCGTCCTGAACGACGCTGCCGTAGGGAGCGCCATCAATATCGATCCCAGCCTTGCAGCGGGGATCGTCATGGCAGAATTGCAACGCCTGTGCGCCGCCGAAGGAATGCCCAAACATGCCGATCCGCTGCATATCCAGCCGGCCCGTAAACTTGCCCGATGGATCCGCGGCGTTGAAGCGCTCCAACTGGCTCACCACAAATTTCGTGTCGCCCGTCCAGATAGGCAGAAGTTTGTTGGCCAGGCGATTCAGTTGATCAGCGGGCAGGCTCTCCGGATCGTTTGCTGGAGGTCTTGTGACTACGTGGTTGTCTGGAAGGACGACCACGATGGTTCTGTACGGCGCGTCGAAACCCACCACGATGTAGCCGTGACTTGCCAGATCCTCAGCGAGGGTCGTGAAATCTGTAGTCAATGCCCCGCCGCCAGCCCGCATTATCACCACCGGATAGGAGCGCTGCTCCGGCGAGACATCTGCATCAGCCAAGCTATGAGCCTGGACCAGCGACAAATCGCGCGTAAGGAATTGGCTCATCAAAATCCCTGAGTGCTGCGCGTCGGCCAACCGCCACGGCCCGGGCAGATACTCCGCTCGCGCGGCGCCCGTTGTGGCGGATATTGCAGCGCCCGTGGTGGCAGACGTCGCCGCCGGGTACCACATCCAAACCACCACCTCTCGCTTCGTACCCGGCGATGGCGCCAACTCGTCCCTCTCGGCGTCGTTCATCCACGTGTACGTAGTCCGCCCAACCGCGAAGTGGCCCGTAGGCTCCGGCAACGTAGTCGCTGTTCTGTGGTCCCGCCAAAGCAAAGCGAACAGTGCCGCCAGTCCGACGATCGCGAGCACGACCAGCGCTGCAAGAACATTAATAGCGCGCTTGATGAAGCGCATCGCAAAGGCGCCAAACCGCCGCCCCGAGTTTGGCAAGCCGGTTGGAGTGGGCAACTGCGACATGGGCGCTATCCTACGACAAGTACTTTGTAGTGTAAAGTCAGTAGTTCAGGCTCGCAGGACTTCATCGGCGCTGCGCGATAGGATTTCCCAAAGGCGGTCGAGCCAGGCGCGATGCTCCGGCTTCATTAGGACGGAGCGTAAGCACAGAACCGTGTCGCGATCGGCTTCGAATGCTTGCTCCGAAGACGCGAAGAAGCGCACTGGCAGGCGGATCAGCGCTAGGTGCAGGTTGTTTTCTGCCGCGACGTCGAAGATGCGTTGCGACAGCGCCGATATTTCGCTGGCGGCTCGCGCGCGCGGCGCCCAAACCACAATATCGAGTTCCGGCGCGAACGGCACGAGCCAGCGCCCGTCCTTCGCGAGGCGCTGATGCAGCTGGATTGCCGCTTCGCGGCAGTCGTCCAGCACGCCTGCAAACTCGCCGCCGCGCGTTAACGGCAGCAGGCGCATCGTCGCCCATAACGCCACGGCCGAGGCGCCCGGCCGCGAGCATTCGAGGCTGATCTCGCCGAGATGCAACTCCGAAGACGTGAAGTAAGTGTAAGGCGAGTCATGCTTGTAAATCGCGCCCACCGCGGGATCGCGAAAGAGAACGCATCCGCAACCGTACGGCTGCAAGCCATGTTTGTGGGGGTCGATCACGATCGAGTCGGCCTGTTGAACGCAATCGAAGCCTGCGCGAGCTTCCGGGGATAGATTCGAAGCAAGCGTGAAGTACCCGCCGTATGCGGCATCCACGTGGAGGCGGAAACCGTGCCGCTCGCGAAGCTTCAAAATCTCGGTCAGCGTATCCACGGAACCAGTTCCCGTTGTGCCGGCCGTGGCGACAACGCATGCGACGTCATCTGCTTCTAGCAGTTTCGCCAGAGCGCTTACGTCCATGCGCCCGTTTGCGTCGGAAGGAACCGCGGCGAACTTCAGGCCGAGCACTGTGCTGATTCGGCTGTGCGTGTAGTGCGCCTGGTCGGACGCGAGAATCTTTTTCC
>Ga0210394_10004119_pt1 | contig 17269 bp, 24 predicted proteins | sample IncBWC12MmetaG_FD_160121 | JGI IMG/M metagenome (GOLD analysis project Ga0210394, IMG submission 160121) | Forest soil microbial communities from Barre Woods Harvard Forest LTER site, Petersham, Massachusetts, United States - Inc-BW-C-12-M | ecosystem: Environmental > Terrestrial > Soil >... | reverse complement strand
CATGAGTTGATGAGCCCATTCGGGCTGGTGTGTCTCGCCTCGGGGTGCAAACTCGCGCATATACGGCTTGATGTCCAGCACAGGCGTGCCGTCGATGGCATCGAGCCCCGCAATTTCAAGAGAGAGATTTTCGACGGAAAGCAATCGGCAAATGGTGACGCCGATGCGATTGGGACGGTTCTTGCCGCGTTGCGCGAAGATGCCGGCCTTGGGCCAGTCAGGCCGGTTGCGAGGATGACGTGAGCCGGTTGCGATCTCGGATTCCCGTACCAGATGGAAGAGGAAGACAATCTCGACGTGGGAGAAGCCGGCGAGTCCGGCGAGGCAGTCCGGGCTGAATTGCGAAGGGTCAAGATCAATCCGGCAAGTAACGCCGCCCCAGACATCGTCGACAGGGTCCACGACGGAGCTGTGGACCGTCCCGATTGGGCGAACCTCAACTTGGCGTTCCACAGCCGTATTGTAGCGGCTGAGATCTATCCCAACTGCGTGGCGTTCAGTTGCTCGAGAATCGAGCCCCAGCCAGCCCGGGTGCGGCTTTCCCAATCCGCGAGCACGCCCGTATGGGTCAAGGTGAGCTCGCATCCGCCGTCAAGCGGAACGATTTCGATGAAGACGTGGGTGATCTCCGCGGAGTAGAGCGGCACACTGAAGGTGAAGGCGAGACGGCGGGGCCGGTCAATTTCGAGATACTCGCCGGTGTGGTCGACGTCGACGCCGTCGCGCCGGTCGACGAAGAGAAACGATCCGCCGACGCGAGGATCGATCTCCGCGCGCACCATTTCTCCCGAGGGCGTCGCGAACAGAAACTTGCGGGCCTTCTGGGGGGCGAGCCAGGCGTCGAAGACGCGCTCGGGTGAAGCATCGAAGCGCCGGGTAACGCGGACGGTAGCCCTTGTTTCAGGAGTCATGGAATCTTCCTTTCTTCCAGATCTTCTTGTTCGAGGAGATTGTGGAGGGCGTCGAGCCGCTGGCTCCAAAATCTTTCGTAGTAAGCCAGCCAGCGTTCCGCCTGCTTCATGGGCCTGGCATTGAGGCGCACGAGCTGAAAGCTGCCGCGCTTCTCCCGAGTGATCAAATCCGCTTTTTCGAGCACCTTAAGATGTTTCGAGACGGCGGCTAAGGAGAACGGAAAAGGCTCGGCGATCTGGCTCACGGTTCTTTCCCGCTTGGCCACGTCCCGCAGGATGGACCTGCGGGTGGGATCGGAGAGCGCATGGAAGACGGAATCCAGCCGGTTGGCGATAGAATTAACCATGTGGTTAAATCATATCAGGGGAAAGGCAAGGAGTCAACCGAATGGTTGAATTAGTGGTGCGGGAGATCACAGCCGCGGATGCGGATGCCGCCGCGCAGTTAAGCGAAGAGCTGGGCTATCCGGTTTCCGCCGAGACGATGGGGCGGCGCATTGAGTCGCTGGCCGGAGCGGCGGATCATGTGGTTTACGTGGCTTGTCTGGCTGGTGAAGTGGTGGGTTGGATCGACGTGGGCGTGACGCGCCACTTGCAGGCGGAGCCGTCCGCGGAAATTGGCGGCTTGGTAGTCGCGAGCGAGGCGCGCAACGGCGGGATCGGCCGGCGTCTCGTTGCTCACGCGGAAGAATGGGCCCTCGAACGAGGGCTGAAGCGCGTGGTTGTGCGCTCGCAGGTGGCGCGCGAAGGGGCGCATCGGTTTTATTTGCGACACGGGTACGAGCGGACAAAGACGTCGGCGGTGTTCACGAAGAAGCTGGGTTAAACACAACGTCACAATTACGTGCGAAGGCCCGCTTGCTGACGCGCGCGGTTCGGTAACAGAACCGCGACCGTGAGGGAGCGGATGCCCAGCTACTTCTGTCGTTGTGTTTAACACAGAAAATGGCAGGTCAGAGACCTGCCCCACTCGTTCTTGGTCACAGCCCTCCGCCGACGAACCAGACCACTTCGAGTTCCGCCCCATCCTCGACGGCGGTCGCGCTCCAGTCCGGTTTGCGGACGATGGAACGGTTCAGCTCGACCGCGACTCTGGACGCGTCGATGGCCAAAAACTCCAGCAAACGGGACACGTCGAGGCCCTGCGGGACGCGCCGGGGCTCGCCGTTCAGCACAACTCCGATCGTTTTTGTTTCAGCAACTTCCATGCGGCCGTTTGACACTCCGTTTCGTTGCTCATTATATTCAATAGTTAAGTTACATCATTTTTATTGGCTGTTTTGGCAGTTTTGACTCCGTGTACCAATTCGTGTACCATTTGAGTATGGAAACAGTCCTTCCAAAGCGAACGGAGAAAAAATGGGAACGAACAAGAACACGTTGACAGTGTACAGGAGACACACCAGAGCTTGCGGCATGTCTGAACCTACGCTCTATCCGAACACAGACAGAGACCGCAGGGCCGACACCTGCCGATGTCCGATCAACGTTCACGGCTACCTCACGCATCACGTGGGACGCATCCGGCACTACTCTCTTGAAACGTCCGATTGGATCGAAGCGGACAGGAAACGGGTAGCGATGTTGACGGCTGGTCGTTTGCCGGGTTCCGCCGATCCACGGTCGAAACCTTCGGGTGCTATCTCCGTAAAATTTGCGGTCGATGCATTCCTGAACTACAAAGGGGAAGGCACCGGCAAGGTAGCAGATGCGACGTTGGACACGTATAAAGTTTTTTGCAATCGTCGCTTGCTTCCCTGGTGTGAAGTGAACGGCGTTTCCGCCATCGATGCTTTTGACGAACTCGACACTACAGAACGATTTGACCAGTCGTGGAAACATTTGAAGCTCCCCACAAAAGACCTGGCCGGGGAGTCTCGCAAAACCACCATGACAATCTTTCGGGTGTTCCTGAACTACTGCGTTGACCGGGGATGGCTCAAGACGAACACGGCGAGAAGGATCAAACCGACGAAAGCGCGCCAGAGGCACCGCATCAAAAACAAAAGGTACGGCCTGGAACTTCACGAGTATCAGAACGTCCTCCGCTTCATGGAGTCGGAAAAAGCGGAACCATGCGTGAAGGCCATCATCGAATTGATGTTCTATAGCGGCATGCGGGTTTCGGACGCTACAAAGTTCTGTGCAAGTGAGCTTGTCCGCAACCATCGAGACAACGGATGGAACGCCGATTTCATTGCACAGAAGAACGGGAAGCAGTGCAGTGTCCCTCTGCCGGATCATGTCGTGGGAATGTTAAAGGCCCTTCCGTTCAAACATGAGCAGTATTGGTTCATGACGGGTAAGGAGACCGTTCGGCTCCGTTCGCAGTATGCCGGAAAGAAGATCGCGGATGTTTTTAAAGCCACGCAAAAGATGTTCGGGGCGTTCGCACACCCGGCCACTGCCCACACCTTGCGGCACACGTTCGCTATCCAACGATTGAACGGTGGGGTAGATGTCAAGATCGTGGCCGATTGGATGGGCGATGATATTTCGATGGTGTTGAAACACTACTCCCATGCAATCCGGTCAACCCAAGAAATGCAGGAAGACGCTGGCAAGCTGGCAATCGAGACCATGAACGCAAAAATGAAGGTCATGGGAACGCCTGATAAGGTCGTGACCTTCAGAAGGAAGCGTGCCTGAACGCGCAGAAGCGGTTCCAGAGCGATCCAAAGGCCATTGCCGGGGGTAGCGCCTAGCAGTGGCCTTTTGTGTTTCTAGGACGCTGAAAGCTCTCGAATCCAAATCTCTGCCGTAGCCTTTGGGATTCGCCAATCATCGCCAATCTTCCACATAGCAGCCGGATCGCCCTTGAACCGCTCTTGCATGTTCTTGCTAACGTACTGGCGGCTGTAGGAAATTTCTGCACCGATAGCGGCGAACGTAGTCCAAGGTTTCAATGCGGCCACAGCGGCACGGATGGCGCTCTCCTTGGCTGTCAGGCATTCTTGACTGGCGTTCGTTAAAGGCAAAGACTCGGACGGCTGCAACGAACACCAATCTTTTCTCTTTCGCATACTTTTCCGTTCAAAATTGACCTTTCAAAGATTCGCCGCGACAGAGGCATTACCCCGGAACGCAAAAAAGGCGTGCCCTGGTTCGGAGCACGCCTTCTCGCCGTCTCGGTTTTATTGTGATAAACTTTCCGCCATGGCTGCCAAAGGAATGTGCTGGCCAAGCTGAGGATGGAGCCTTGTCGCCTGACGGCCCTGGGTGGAGAGCCTTCGGGCATATCAAAAAGCGCTCTCTTCCCTACCGCCATATCCCCGCTAGTGTGATAGTATAAAGCCCAAGAAAGCGATAGCGGCGCGCTGGGGAAAGAAGGATAATGAAAAGCAAAAAGAAGCAAAAAATCCTAGCGGGGGCGGAGCATGACCGCACGCCACCCACGCTCACAGAAACATGTTGCCAGTTAGAGGACCTTTTCGATGGGGTAATGTCTGGCGAGATTGACCTCAATAAAGCTCGCATCGACCTTCAAATCAAGCGCGTCCAGATGAAACGGCTTTGATTATGCGGTGGCTCTGGCTCAATACTCGAAGTCATCCGCGAAGCAGAGGAAAAAGCTTGCACAGCTTGACGCGAGACGATAAACTAAGCCACTCCCTTGTAAGTCGCTGAAACTACTAGGCATACTGGTCAAACCTGGAATCCTGTACTATCAGCGTGGCTTATGTTGATAAGGTGGTGACACACGCACACGGGGCAGGGGCGGTCACCTACGCTTGTAGTAGGTAAACGGAGACCGCCTACCCCCCCTATTATCAGTAACTTACAAAAAGGTATGATACATCTCTTTATCTTCGCTACATAGCCAATGCGTCGAATACTACATAGAAGCTCTGTAGCAGGGCTACATAGCATCCCATCCAGTGAGGGTGCTGTTCTCTGGATGGGTTGCTGTGATGCTTAGGACGCGCTAGGACGCTTCGACGGGAATCGGCGGGACGTTAGCCTTGCGGCGCTGAGACGATGCGTATAGGCGCTTGAGCACGGCCATACTAGCGAACTCTCCAGGGTCTAAGCTGCAAAACGGAAGATCGGGCAACGTTTCTAGATCGATCTTGCCATGCTCGCTATGGATGCGCTCAAGCTCGCGTGTATACTCGCAGCTGTCGATGAAACCGAGGTTTGTCTCGCAGAACTCGGGAGCACCGTCGCCGTATAGAAAATGGAACGCGCCGCCGCCTTCGTACATCTTGACTTTCCGCCGCAGATCGGCGATGTCCATTTCAAGGGTACAGTCTCGAACTGCATCGGGGCCTTCAAATACGAACTTCTTCATTTAGGTTGTCCTTTTGTGATTGACTCTGACTTACACTTACTACAATGGCCGCTGAAGGCTCAGAAACGCGCTCAGTGGCGTTGTTATGATAGCAGGCATAAATCCCCCCTCCAGTGAGGAAATACGCTTAACAGCGCGTCACAATCCTTTTCACTCCTCATTTCCTTCCCATCCAGTAGGGATGTCATTTAACGCGTAAGATTCATCAAGCCACCGCTCTCCGTTCAACCACGTTGCGGCGTGTGGCCTGTGGCGCTCTTCGCGCGATAACATCTCGGTCGTTTGTTGCTCGGTCGCGGCCATGATCGCGTTAAATAGCTCCTCCGTCTTGACGTGCTTACAGAAAGCTTTCAGCGCCGCTGCGCGTCCGACTTTGCGCCAGTATATCTTCCACCATGCGCTGAACCTTTGTTCAGCAATAATCTCCTCACTGGAGGGAGATGTTTTACGTTCTGGTTTCGAAGAAAAAGGAGAATCACTAACACGCGCATCGACCGATGCGCATATGTGTTCCTCTGATGTTACATCTCCCTCTGATTCTGACTCTGACTCTGACTCTGACTCTGACTGCTTCCGTTTTGCCACACCGTTTGCCACACGTTTTGCTAATCCTCCGTTGCGGCCTGCGGTCGAGCGCTTTTGAGACGTATCGGCTTGCTTCTGAATCAACTCCAGCATTTTGAGATTCGTTAACATCTTGGGTTGGTCTGGATGCGTCGAGAAGTAAGGGGAGACGGCTGGCCATGCCTTCTCAAGTTCCGCCAGTTCCACCATGGCCAGCTTGGCCAGCTTCGCATGATCGGACGGGATCGCGCCGCCCCACTCCCACACTTGGAACAGCAAATCGAGATACACGCAACGCTCAAGGTGGCTCATTTCAATTCGCGCTCTGCTCTTCAGCCAATCGCCCGTATAAAAGGGTGCGTAAGGTAGTCCGCGCATCAATCACCCCAGTCGATCCAAACTCATAAGTTTCGGCGCTAATATCCTTGGGCCGACTTGCAACAGCTTCCGGCGCAACCACTCTTCCTTGGAGCACAGGATCAAGTTGCCGATCCTCAGTAATCCCGTATCATCCTCCGTTTCGTCTTGGTCATCGTCATCGACAGTGCACATTCTTCTATCCTCGCGGTGGGGAATAAAGTTCACCTGGATGGGCAACTGCGAACAATCACCCATCCAGGGTTTCGCGTCCGCGTCTATCAGCGTTTTGTATTCACGGATCGCAAGCTTGAGAGGCTAAGGGCCTGCGGATGGCGCGGCCCTAGCTGCCAGCATCATCGCGGAAATGGCCGCGCGGCCAGCAAGGTCATTAACAGGTGTACGCTGTGCCTGCCTCCACGGCAATCTCGGCACGCGCTGAGCGTATGCGGCAGCCGGGGTCACGGCAGAGGGTCTCGGTGCAGTTCTGATTGAGGCAGCTGCTTTCACACTCGTTATCGCGGCAGGCCGGGCAGGTACAGGGGCACTCTTCGTACTGGCAGCGGTGTTGCGTCTTCTGGTTGGGATTGTTGTTCATGCTGTCTCCTTGGAGATCGGCATATACTTCTCAATCACGGCGTCATATTGGTCTATCCACCCAGAGGAGCGTTGCCCGTGAAGCCAGTCCTTCGCGGCTCGCGCTGTTGCGAAATACGCTTCCCGCGAGTCGGTTGTGACGGCGCGGAACTCTCTCTCTCCTGGCTTGACGACGCCAGCGACGGTGTCATCGGCGTCAACATAGACGATGCCACCCCCTCCTCCTTTAAGGAGCCATTTGACCGCCGCGCCGATGCTATCGAAATATTCAACCTCCCCGTGGCTGCCGCCGCCGCCGCTGTTAACTCGGTTGAGCGAGGGGTCGCGGCCTGCTCTGTTGAGATTGCTGACTGCTCTAAACTTTGTCTTGTCCATTGATCTTCCTTTATCAGTAAACGATCTGCAACGCTTTTACGGCTCCCGCTCCGCCATCACATAGGGCACAGTCGTATCTCTGGAGCATTAAAAACGCCACCTGTGCAAACTCGGCGAATCTCTCATTTAGTCGATAGAGAATCGGCTGAACTCTTCTCACCCGAAACTGTTTCATATCTCCAAACAGTAAAACATTATTTACCGTTGCCGGTGAGGAAGAAGTCGCCGGGATATTAGCCAGCGCATTATTGACGCGGATTGGATACCCGAACACGTAGTCTTCCGCGACGTTATCACTGTGGAGTTGCTTAAAGGAATAGTTGCCAACTGAATCCTTAGCCTGCCTGAGTGACTTCAGGGTCGAACTCGAAACCTGCCAGGAGGACGTAGCCCGGTAAATCGGGTCAATCTGTGCCTCTAGATTACTGAAATCGTCAGGTGACAAGGTATTACCTGAGATATTCTGAATGACATTTCCCTGATCTACGATGCTGGTGACGAGGCCCTTCGGTTGATTAACTCCGGTGCCGGTGGTTAGTAGCGGATTCAATCCACGAGCTATGCGGATCGCTAGCTTTGTGGCCATATACGCGGTAAAGTCGAATCCCGCGTCGGACATAAGTTCCAAGCTGACCTTGATCAATCCAGACGATAGCTTCCACGCGCCGAGGATACTCTGTCCCAAAACCGGGATGTCTTGCATCGTGGTCTGCTGGCCTTCGCCCAGCAGCGTTGCCGATATAGAGGTGTCGTTATCTGATGGTCTGTTTATATTCCGTCCATGGTCCGTATTATCGAAAGTAACGACATCTGAATCCGTCAAAGGTCCCAGCAGTTTCATAGCCTCGTCTACCATTCGGCTAAACTCCACCGGGACTAGCGCTCCGGCCCCGGTTGCAACACCAGTACCGAGACCAGCTTCTCCCATATCTCTGATTTCGAGATGCGCGGTGCTGCGCTTGAGCAGGCCGCTTTCATCTTGGCCGGTCTTCAAAAAGCGGCCAAAGGCATCGAGTTTGCGGCGCTCGGCCTCGTCGTGGATGCCGTGCTCAAGTTCATCTGCTTCGCGGAGGAGCGAATCGAGGGTAGCTTTCTGCTGGCTGGTCCGGGGACCACGGGTATTGATTAAATCACGGACTTGGCTGGCAATCACTTGCCGCCGTTGAATATTTACGTCTAGCATTTATTTCCTAGGTTGATTTTGATTTGTGGCTGTTGCGTTGCGCGGCAGCCTCCCGGTGGAAGCTGTCGCAGGAAACTCGATACTGTTATTGCTGCATTGCTAGGCGCGAAAGAAAAGTTCTGGCTCGCGCCAAGAGCTTCTCTTCCTCGGGGTCAAGCGGGGCCTGCGCGATCACCTGGGCAATCCGGCTTCGTAGCTCAGCCGGGCAGCTTGAACTGGCGAAGGCTGCAAGCGCGAGCCGGTTTCGAAGAGGGTCGGCTTCGTCTCCGTCGTCGTCTACCCCGGCGCTGGTATCGGAATATTGAGGGTATGTCACCGGCGAGACATCGTACAAATCAACATCCCTCAACTCGCGTAGATCACGGCGACGGCCATTGCCGTCCGAGATAACCGACCAGCTATCGCCTCCGGCCGGAACAACAAATCCAAAGCTGGAGCCGCTGATATTCTGCACTCGCAGATTTTCCAGGCAATCATCTCCGCTGCGGGTCAAGGCGACGTTACAGCGGTATTTTAGGCCGGTAGCGTCTTCGCTTAGGCTGAGGGTATTATTCGCAACCCTGCCCAAGATATGGTCTGGATTGTGATTGAACAAGCATCGGCAGTCTTGTTTTTCTCTAATCGCGCGGCTGAACGCTCCGGGCTTTACAACTTCCAGGAACTGACCGCTGATGTCAGTGGTGACCCCAAACCGGGCCGCGTATCCCGTGATGGTCCTGCCCTTCGCTTCCGTGGCTCCAGGGCTGCGTTTTGAGTATCTGCGTTCTGCTGTAATCATATTTGATCCCTCTCGTTTTCATCGAACTCAAACTTAATCTGGTGATCGGGTGCGGGTCCCTCGGTCACATGGAAAAGATGGTCCTTATCCACGTGATAGCTTAAGTAGCCTTTCTCTCTGAGTTCGCCCAATCGACGCGCTGCTGTATCCGGCGCAACCTTTCCGACCTTCGTTTCTACGAATTCATCTAATTCACGGCTGAAAAACGTCCGGTGGGTTCGGCAGAACTCCAACACTACCGGCCATATTCTTTCGCGAGAGCGTTTCCGCTCTTGGTGGTCAATCATGGATTAGTTCTCCTGAATGGGATTACGCCGCCGCCGCTTGCGGTTCGGTTGCGCCTTCGGTGGTGAACTCCTCCGCTTTGGCGTGGTTCAGGATCGCGGCATTTAAAGCGTTCAGAGCGATCATCTGCGAAGCGTCTCCCCCGTGGTCAGGATGTAGTTTGCCTGCTACGGCGCGGTAGACGTTGCTCCAGATAGCGAGACTTAACGTGACGTGCTCCGTCCCGAATGCAATCGTGAAGTTTTCGCCGGGATTCGGGCTATCAGGTTTAGGCTCCGCCTTAGCTGACCTGTTGCGTTTAAGCGGCTCCTCTGCCAGATCCCTCAGTGCTTGACGCACGGACAAATCCGCAACGCGTTGCGGGTCGTCCTTGTACTTGCGGTATAAGCGCATGTACGCTTGGCAAGTCCTCTCCGCGATCTGTGGGACGTTCTTTTTCTGCCATGTAAGCCAACGTTCACGTCGCTCCTTAACCTTCTCCTTCGCGGTAATCAGAAGTCCGCCGCAACGTAGTGCGTGCACCATGCTAGTCCTGATGCCTTCTAAAGCTAACTCGTGTTCGGTGCGGATCTGTTCCGCGAGTTGATCTACTGCCGGAATTTGCTCGATTGAATGTGACATATTTCTCCTGGTTGGCAAAAACAGAAACGCCGCGCCCGGAGCTAGATTGCTCCATGGGCGCGGCGTTAACGAATCGATAGTATTTGTTTCTTGAAAAGGCTGACGCGAGGCTTAAAGCAAACTGTGCCCCTTCATGCGGTAATACTCCACCCTGTTGAGGAACCTCGCGCGGTCTCTTGTGTTTTCAACGCCTTACTTACAAATCAGCCAAGTAACCGTGTTTGCGCTCCAGTTCATGCTTGATCCTTCCGTCACGATTATCTTTCTTGATGCGTTGCGCGATCCCACGTTTGAAACGGTCTCGTAAGCGCATCTTCAGCGCTTCACCCCGAAGCTTGCCTCCGCCATTGGTCGCAACGGTGAGGTTCGCTATTCCCTCCAGGTCATCGCGTGTCATGCCGCGCGGTAGTCCTGCCGCCGCCGCGAACCGCACTTCCTGCTTGATATCGGCCATGATGTCCCGTTCCTCCGCGCTGGACATGCTCGCGCCGACCGGTTTTAGCGCTACTACGCTCGGTTTGCGTCGGTGCAGCCTGTTCAGATCGTCAGAGGGCAGGCCGCCGCCGTCCTTCATCCATTTAAGTGTGTTTGAAAGTTGCTTGTCCTCGCGATCAAGCTCAGCAAAGTACTGATCGATCACCTTGAGCGGAACCCCGCGTTCGACCAACTGTTTGCGCAGCGAAGCCGCCCCCTCCTCTTTCTGCTTCTCTGCTCCCTTGTCCCACCGCGTGGCCGCGTCGGCCTCCTGAAGCTTTCTTTTTATACGGGCCTTCACACCCGTATTTTACCTCCAGGCTCCAAGGGCCTTCCGCCCTCCACCGAAGCCAACCCTTCGTTGGCGGATCGGCTGTGGTTGCCCGTTCCTGGTGGAACAAATTATCAAGCGTAGTTAGCAGTGGTACATGTACCAGAACCGTAGCGTCACGTGCGTTTTGGACGTTTCGGCGTAACGCAGGTGACGTTTAGAATCAGCAAGTTGTTGACAGCAAAAACCCGCTTGTCCTATATTCAATAGTTAAGCTTGTGACGTGACCGAACGCCGGCGTGAGTGTTTCTACGCCGCGACCGACGATCGACCAGATGCCCACAACATACACCGATACCTACTTCCCTCTCCTAATCCAGATGCTGATCGCCGCGGTGATCGCCGCCGGATTGATTGGCGCGTCCACACTGCTCGGCAAGCGCGCGCGCAGCCCGCTCAAGGACACGCCGTATGAATCCGGCATGGCTCCCGTGGGCTCGGCGTCGGAGCGCTTCAGCGTCAAGTTCTACCTGGTGGGGATGATCTTCATCCTGTTCGACATCGAAGCCGTGTTCCTGTATCCCTGGGCCGTGGTGTACCGCCAGCTCAAACTGTTCGGCTTTTTCGAAATGGCCGTGTTCGTGGCGCTGATCCTGGTGGGCTTCTTTTATGTATGGAAGAAGGGCGCGCTGGATTGGTCGGCCCCGACTAAGTTTCCGGTCGGCCAGCGCAGAGGGAAGGGGCAATGAGTCTTCCAGGTATAAATCACCCGGCGATTTTGGAAAGCAAGGAGGCCTTCGGCGAAACCACGCTGATCGCCGATCCGGCGCAGATCGTGGATCTGTGCCGTTATCTCAAACAACAAGAGAAGTTCATCCGCCTGAGCGGGGTCACCGCCGTGGATTGGTATCCCAGTGAGCCGCGCTTCGAAGTGGTCTATCATTTGCACTCGATCGAACGGAATGCGCGCGTGCGCGTGAAATGCAGATTGAGCGGCGGCGCTGCTGGGACTACGCCGGAGATCGATTCTGTTACTCCGGTCTGGACCGGAGCCAATTGGTATGAGCGCGAAGTCTACGATATGTTCGGGATCGGGTTCCGCGGCCATCCCAACTTGGTCCGTATCCTGATGCCGTTGGATTGGGATGGCTTCCCTCTGCGCAAGGATTACCCAGTGCACGGCTACAAGTACGATTACGGAAATGAGTAGCACATGAAGAAGCTTTTCGAGGAACACGTCGCAACCATCTCCGCCACGCAGGAGATCCCCGCGAGCCCGTCGGCTCCGCGGCGCATGACCCTGAACATGGGGCCACAGCATCCCTCCACGCACGGAGTCCTGAGGATCGTGCTGGAACTGGAGGGCGAGACCATCGTCTCGGCCGCGCCCGACATCGGGTTCCTGCACACGGGCATCGAGAAGGAGTGCGAGCAGAAAACCTGGCAGCAGGTGGTCACGCTGACCGATCGCGTCGATTATCTGGCGAACCTTTCGAACAACCTGGTCTACGCGCTGACGGTGGAGAAGCTGCTGCAAATTGAGATCCCGCCGCGCGCGCAATGGATGCGCGTCATGATGACCGAGTTTTCGCGCCTGAACAGCCACCTGGTATGGCTGGGGACGCACGCCCTCGACATCGGCGCGATGTCGATGTTCTTTTATTGCTTCCGTGAGCGCGAAGACATTTTGCGCATCTTCGAGATGTTTTCGGGCCAGCGCATGATGACCAGCTACATCCGCATCGGCGGGCTGGCGCTGGAGGCTCCCCGAGGCTGGCAGCACGCGGTGGGCAAGTTCATCCGCGCGTTTCCGAGCAAGGTGGATGAATACGAAGATTTGCTCGATTCCAATCCCATCTGGACGCGGCGCACCAAGGGCGTGGGCTACATTTCGCTCGAGGACATGCTGGACCAGGGCGTGACCGGACCGATGATCCGCGCGGCCGGCGTGCCGATGGACTGCCGAAAAACCGAGCCGTATTCGAGCTATGAGAAGTTCGATTTCAAGGTGGCGACTCGCACCGAAAACGACGTGTACGCGCGGTATCGCGTGCGCCTCGAAGAAATGCGGCAGAGCGCGGCGATCATTACGCAGGCTCTGGAAGGAATGCCGGAGGGGCCGTGGCAGGCCGACGCTCCGCACGTGGTTCTGCCGGAGCGCGAAAAGATGAAGACGCAGATGGAAGCGCTGATCTATCATTTCAAGATCGTCACGGAGGGGTTCCGCGTGCCGGCGGGCGAGGTGTATCAGTGCATCGAATCGCCGCGCGGCGAAATCGGTTACTACATTGTCAGCGATGGCACCTCGAAACCGTACCGGGTGCATATGCGCACTCCCAGTTTCGGAAATTTGCAGGCGCTGCCGACGCTGTTGCAGGGCATTTTGCTCGCCGACTCAATCGCCGCGCTGGGCAGCATGGACTTCGTGCTGGGAGATACCGACCGATGACTTTTTCTGCTCAACTCGAAGAGCGTTTCGCCAAGATTCTGGCGAGTTACCCGGAAGGCCGCAGGCGCTCCGCCGTTGTGCCCCTGCTGATCTACGCCCAGGACGAAACCGGAGCGGTGACGCCGGAGCTGATCGCGGAGGTTGCCAAGCGCTGCGAGGTGGCCCCCTTGCAGGTGGATGAGGTAGTGGGCTACTATTCGATGCTTCACCGTAAGCCGCAGGGCAAGTATCACGTCCAGGTGTGCACCAACATCAGTTGCATGCTGGTGGGCGGTACGGAGCTGTATGAACATGCGATGAAGAAGCTGGGAATCGGGCACAAGCAGGTAACCTCGGACGGGCAGTTTTCGTTAGAAGAAGTCGAGTGCATGGGCGCGTGTTCGTGGGCGCCCGCCGTGGAGATCAATTACGATTTTCACCATTACGTGACCCCGGAGAAGCTGGATCAATTGATTGATGCTGTAAGGAAGCACTCGTAGATGCCAACCAAGCTGTATAACGAACCCAGTCCGCTGGAGACCAAGGTGCTGAGCAAACGCTTCGGTCTGGAGAATTCGCACATCCTGGACGTGTATCTGGCCAACGACGGATTCAAGGCGTTTCTGAAAGCCCACCAGATGACGCCGGCGCAAATCATCGACGAAGTGAAAGCGTCCGCCCTGCGAGGGCGCGGCGGCGCGGGTTTCCCCACCGGGCTCAAGTGGAGCTTCGTTCCGCGCACTTCGCCCAAGCCGAAATACATCGTCATCAACGCGGATGAGAGCGAGCCGGGAACCTGCAAGGACCGGCTTTTGATGGAGTACGATCCGTACCAGATGATCGAGGGCATCCTCATCGCCGGCCTAGCGATGGATTCGCACAAAGGCTATCTCTACATCCGCGGCGAGTATCGGTATTTGATCGATCATATGGACCGGGTCATCGCGGAAGCGTACGCGCGGGGCTACCTGGGAAAGAATATCGCAGGTACGGGCTTCGACTTCGATCTGTACACGCATTCGGGTGCGGGCGCGTACGAGTGCGGCGAGGAGACGGCGCTGCTGGATTCGCTGGAAGGCAAGCGCGGCATTCCCCGCATGAAGCCTCCATTTCCGGCGGTGGCGGGCGCATGGGCCTCGCCGACGCTGCTCAATAATGTGGAGACGTTCAGCGCGATTCCGCCCATTATTCGCGATGGAGGCGCGGCGTTCGCGGCGCTGGGCACGCCCAAGAACGGCGGCACGCGGCTGCTGTGCATCTCCGGCCACGTGAATAAGCCGGGCGTGTATGAGCTGCCTCTCGGCTATCCCATGTTGAAGGCGATTTACGAAGTGGCGGGCGGAATTCCGGGCGGCAAGAAGCTGAAGGCCGTGGTGCCGGGCGGATCGTCGTGCCCTCTGCTCAAAGCCGACGAGTGCGACATTCCCATGGACTACGACACGCTGGCCAAGATTGGCAGCATGCTGGGGTCGGGCGGAATGGTGGTGCTGGATGAGACCACCGACATGGTGAAGTTCGCGCTCCGCATCATGCGGTTTTACGCGCACGAAAGCTGCGGATGGTGTATTCCGTGCCGCGAGGGCACCACGTGGCTGAAGAAGATCCTGACGCGCTTCGATGAAGGCGGCGGGCGGCATGACGACGTCGCGCTGCTCGGGGAGCTTTCGAAGAACATGCTGGGGCGCACGTTCTGCGCGCTGGGCGATGCCGCGGCGATGCCGACGATTTCCATCGTCGACAAGTTCGCGGAGGATTTCGAAAAACGTTTGATGGTCGCGGTATAAGGCGTTGGTATAAAAACAATGGCGGAAACGGTAAAGCTGACAATCAACGGAAGCCCCATCGAGGCCGCAAAGGGCACCATGCTGATCGAGGCCGCGCGGCAGAACGGGATCGAGATCCCCTCGTTCTGTTATTACGAGGGGTTGGCGTCGGTTGCCGCCTGCCGCATGTGTCTGGTGGAAGTGGAGAAGACGCCCAAGCTTCAGGTGGGCTGCACTCTGCCCGTAGCCGAGGGCATGGTGGTCCGCACGGAGTCCGACATTGTACGTCAGGCCCGCAAAGGCACGCTCGAGTTCCTGCTGACGAATCATCCGCTCGATTGCCCGGTGTGCGACAAGGGCGGGGAGTGCGAGCTACAGGATATGGTGTTCCGCTACGGCGCTGGCGAAAGCCGCTTCAGTGAGCGCAAGGTGCACGTGGACGAACAGCAATGGTCGCCGGTGGTGTATTTCGACGCGCCGCGCTGCATTCTGTGTTACCGCTGCGTGCGGGTTTGCGACGAAGGCCTGGGCGTGAACGCGCTGGGCGTGTCCAATCGAGGCGTGATCGCGGAGATCGTGCCCAATCGTCACGATCATCTGGAGTGCGACGAGTGCGGCGCGTGCATCGATATTTGCCCGGTGGGCGCGCTCACCAGCGGGATCTATCGTTACCAGACGCGGCCCTGGGAGATGAACCACGTCGGCACCGTTTGCACGCACTGCGCCGACGGCTGCCGCACCACTCTCGGCGTGCGCAACGAAAAGATTATCCGCGGCAATAATCGCGATCGCAGCGGCATCAACGGCGAGTTTCTGTGCATCAAAGGCCGCTACGGATTCGACTTCACGGAGCACCCAGAGCGCCTGCAATCGCCGCTGCTGCGTATAAAAGACGCGGGTCGGCAGGATTCGTTCGAGCCCGTTTCCTGGTCGAAAGCCCTGGAAGTGGTGGCGAAGAAGTTCGCGGCGGTGAAGGCCGCGGGAGGCCGCTTCGGCGTGATCGGCTCCAGCCGCACCACCAACGAAGAGAATTATTTCCTGCAAAAGTTCGCAAGGCAGGGGCTGGGCACCAAGAATGTCGACCATCACCGCAGCGGCGATCTGATCACGTTCATCGATGCGCTGACGGATCGCGCCAATGTGCTGGCGACGGTCGAGGATTTGAACACCGCGAAAGCGGTGCTGGTTATCGCGAGCGATCTTTCCCAGCAGCATCCCTTGCTGGCTAACCAGATTCGCGACAACGCGCGTCATCATGGCGCGCACCTGTACACGGTGACCACGGGTCCGGTTCGCGAGGACCAGTATGCGTTGGTCAGCGTGCGCGTCCGGAAGGGCGCGGAATTGGCCGGCGTCGAAGGGTTGCGCGACAAGCTGAAGGGCGAGGGCGATCTGGTCATTCTGTTCAGCGACGCCATCCAAGGCGAAAGCCTGCGCAAGCTCATCGCCTTCGGCGATTCGCTGGGAATTCCAGTCAAGTACGTCTGCCTGGTGGATTATTCCAATTCGCGCGGCGCGTTCGACATGGGGCTGATCCCGCGCGACGGCGGCATGTCTCGGGAGCAGATGCTGGCGGCGAGCGATCTCGACGTGCTGTGGGTGGTGGGCGCGAATCCTCTGAAATCGGCTTCGCTCGCCGCGCCGAAGGCTTTCGTGGTGGTGCAGGATTTGTTCATGACCGAGACCGCCAAGCGCGCCGACGTCATTTTCCCTGCTGCGTCCGCGTATGAGAAGTCCGGCACCGTGACCAACGTTTGCGGCGAAGTTCAGAAACTCAAGGCCGCGATCAAGGTGATGGGCGCCAAGAGCGATCTCGAAATTTTCGGTCTGATCGCCAAGGAGATGGGCCCTGAAGTGGTCAAGACGCTGGGAATTTGGTCGCCCGAAAAGGTCTTCGAGGAAATTCGCAAGACGGTGCACGGCTATGATATCCCGCTGCCGGTGATCGCCACCGGGGGCGCTGCTCCCACCATGCCGTTGAATGGCCGTGTCGCTGCGCTGCCAGGCACGGTGGCCTCGGCCGGCGATACTTTGTTCACCTCCGGTACTCTCAGCCGCTACTCCAAGATTCTCAATTCTGTGATGGAAGCTCCCGGGGAGTTATACGGGAGCAAGGGGCCTGCGTCCGGCTCCCCGGTTGGCGGCTCCTAAGTCCTTATGCCTTATTTGATCCTCAGTCTCATCAAGCTGCTGATTGTGGTTCTGGTGCTCATGCACACGCTGGCTTACTTGCAGTGGGTGGAGCGCAAGGTGATCGCGCATGTGCAGCTCCGCGTGGGTCCGCGGCGGGTGGGTCCGCACGGATTGCTCCAACCTCTGGCCGACGTCATCAAGCTGGTCACGAAGGAGGGTTTGCTGCCGTCGCACGTGA
>Ga0210394_10004118_pt1 | contig 17272 bp, 11 predicted proteins | sample IncBWC12MmetaG_FD_160121 | JGI IMG/M metagenome (GOLD analysis project Ga0210394, IMG submission 160121) | Forest soil microbial communities from Barre Woods Harvard Forest LTER site, Petersham, Massachusetts, United States - Inc-BW-C-12-M | ecosystem: Environmental > Terrestrial > Soil >... | reverse complement strand
GCAACCGCGATAGCGGACGAACTCACAGGCACGCTCGCGAAGGTGAAGGAACTCGGATATATCACCATCGGGCACCGCGAGGCGTCGGTGCCGTTCTCCTACCTCGACGACAAGCGGCAGCCGGTCGGCTTCGCCATCGACATCTGCGCCAAGATCGTCGACGCGGTGAAACGCGAATTGAAGCTGGACAAACTCGAAGTGCGGTATCAGCTGGTGACGGCTTCGACGCGCATTCCGCTATTGGCCAACGGCACGATCGACCTCGAATGCGGCAACACCACCAACAACGCCGAGCGGCAACAGCAGGTCTGGTACACCAATACGCATTTTCTGACGGCAAGCCGTTTTGTCTCGAAGGTCGAATCGAAGATCGGCTCGATCAGCGACCTCAAGGGCAAGACGATCGTCTCTCCGGCCGGCTCGACCAACATCAAGCAGGCACTCGAATTCAACAGCAGATTGAATCTGGGGATGACGATCATCCCGGCGCAGGATCAAGCCGAAGCGTTCCTGTTGGTCGAGACCGGCAGGGCAGTGGCCTTTGTCCAGGACGATATCGTGCTCGCGGGCCTGATTGCCAACGCCAAGGATCCAAAGGCTTACGTGATCTCGGAGGACGCGTTCTCCAAGCCCGAACCATATGGAATCATGCTGCGCAAGGACGATGTGGCGTTCAAGGCGATTGCCGATGCCGCCACCGCAAGCCTCTATCGGAGTCCTGAGCTTGCGGCGCTCTACGCCAAGTGGTTCACCCAGCCAATCCCGCCGAAGGGGGTCAACCTGAACATCCCGATGAGCCCGGCGATGAAGAAGGCCTTCGAGAAGCCAACGGATTCGCCGGATGCAACGACCTACTGATCAGCTATTCTGATGTGGCGCGCCGTTTGATGCCGCGATGCGCCGCTTTTCCGGACATTGTTTTGTTGTGGCGGGGAGCGGAGAGCCTTCTCCACTCCCCGCCCATCCAGCATGGCAATACCGGCGATCTTGCGGGTTCGCGGCACCATCTCATCGCTTCGTAACGACAACCTCCAGATACTCGCTCGGCACGACCATGGTGCCGTCGCCGGCCTTGTTCACACGCGCGATGAGAGCGTACAGGTCGTCCCTCAGGCCGTTTTGCTTGGCTTCATCGAGAGCCGCGAAAGCCTTTAGCATCGGGCCATAATAGGTCTTGAACACGTCCAGGAAGTGTTCCGCGGAGCGATAGCGGAGGTTGAAGTGGCGCGGTTCGCTCTCGATAGAGACGGCGGGACCGAACAATTCGATCAGACGCTCGCGCGTTCCCCAGAGTGCGGGCGATTTTACGCCAGCCGGAGGCGGCATGAATTTGCCTATGGTCTTGAACATTTGCCCGACAAAGCCGCCCGGCGTCCAGTTTGCCAGACCTACCTTGCCGCCCCCCTTGCAGACCCGCAGCAGTTCGGCGGCGGCCTGGTCCTGATTGGGCGTGAACATCACGCCGAAGGTCGACACCACCGCGTCGAAAGCGCCATCGGGGAACGGCAAAGATTCGGCGTCGGCCTCCTTGAATTCGATACTCAGTCCTTCGGCCGATGCGCGGGCGCGACCGCGCTCCAGCAATTTTGGCACGTAGTCCGTCGAAACGACGTCGCACCAGCGATGCGCGGCGGCGAGACTGACATTGCCGTTGCCGGCAGCCACGTCGAGTACTTTCTGCCCTGCCCGAAGATCGAGGGCCTCGCAGAGTTGCTCGCCGACGATCTGCAGCGTCGTTCCGACGACGGCATAATCGCCCGAGGACCAAGCCGCCTGCTGCCGGTTCTTCAGTGCAGCGAGATCGGCTGTTGGTGCTGTCTGTTGCGAGGACGGGTCCTGCGTAAATGCATGAACTTGGCTCATGGTCTCCTCCGCTCCATTGCGCTCGCGCGGTTGGCGATCGCGATGCGCGAAAGGATGCCTTGAGCGGGACCGAAAAACCTTGCCGAGCGCTTGATTTGTCCTTGAGATGAGCTTGATTATTGCTTGAGACCAGCTTCGATCGGACCCGGGCCATCGACGTGCAATTTCTCTTTGGTAGCCATACACTTGACACGGACCGGCGCGAGCTGCGCTGCAGTTCCGGGCCGGTGGCCGTCGAGCCTCAGGTGTTCGACCTGCTGGTTTATCTGGTGCAGAACCGCGACCGGGTCGTGAGCAAGGACGATCTCATTGCCTCGGTCTGGGGTGGCCGCATCGTGTCGGATTCGACCCTGACCAGCCGGATCAACGCGGCGCGCAAGGCGGTCGGCGACACCGGCGAGGAGCAGAAGCTCATCCGCACCATCCCGCGCAAAGGCCTCCGCTTTGTCGGAGCCGTCCGCGCGCAAGCTGGCGGCGGCGAGCCGGCACACGCCGATCAGGCGCCGCGGGATCAATCCCAGGTGCAATTGCGACCGGGCTTGCCGCTGCGGAGCCGGCCCGCCATTGCCGTGCTTCCGTTCGTCAACATGAGCGACGATCCGGAGCAGGAATATTTCTCCGACGGCATCACCGAGGACCTCATCACCGCGCTGTCCAAGCTGCGCTGGTTCCTTGTGATCGCGCGCAACTCCTCGTTCATCTACAAGGGCAGGGCGGTTCACATGAAACTGGTCGCCGAGGAACTCGGCGTCGATTACGTTGTCGAGGGCAGCGTGCGCAAGGGTGGCGACCGCGTGCGCATCACGGCGCAACTCATTGACGTCACCACCGGGAGCCACATCTGGGCCGAGCGTTACGACCGCGGCATCGCCGATGTATTCGCCGTGCAGGACGAGATCACCGAAGCGATCGTCGCCGCGATCGAGCCACAGCTCTATGCCGCGGAAAATTTTCGCGCCCAGCGCAAGCCGCCCGACAGCATGGATGCATGGGACCTGGTGATGCGGGCGCTGTCGCACTACTGGCGTGTGACCCGGCAGGACAATCTGGATGCGCAGGCGCTGCTCGAAAAAGCGATCGTCATCGACCCCGGTTACGGCCAGGGGCTTGGCGTGCTCGCCACTAGCCATATATTCAGCACCCACATGGGTTGGGCGGACCTGGCGACCGCGGGACCAGCCGCCGAGCATGCGGCGCTGACGGCGATCGCGGCCGACAGCGAAGATCCCTGGGCGCGCCTGGCGCTGGGTGGTGTTTATTTATTCGCACGGCGCTTCGACGAATCGCTTGCCGAATTCGAGCTGGCGCTGCGGCTCAACCCGAACTTCTGGCTGGCCCAGGGCTATTATGCTCTCGCGCTGTGCTATTGCGGACGCTGGGAAGAAGGCAATTTGGCGGCACGCCGAGCGCTGCGACTGAGCCCGCGCGATCCATTATCGGCGCTTTATTGCGGCATCGCCGCCTACGCCCAATTCCTCGGCTGCAACTACGACGAAGCGATGCGGCTTGCGCGCGAAGGCATCCGCCAGCGCGGCGATTTCGTCGGCGCCCACCGCGTGCTCACCGCCGCTGCCGGCATGACCGGACAGGAAGATATTGCCACGGCGGCCCTCCAGGCGCTCCGGCGCGCGCAGCCCAATATTTCGCTCGCCTGGATCGCAAAATACATGCCGATCAAGCTGGATGCCGATCGAGAGCACTATCTGGAAGGTTTCCGCCGGGCGGGACTGGATTAGCGTATCGCGCCGGTGGCATTCCCTCGTTATCTGGATTTTGACAAGCTCGTCTGCAGCGCAAACGCGCCGCTGCCGGCGAGCACTAAGGCGGCTTGGGCGACCAGCCAGAGCATCGGATATTCCCAGCCGCCGCCCGGATTGGAATATCCCCAACCGACCGGCCATTTGATCCAGACCACGACCCCTAGAAAAATCAGCAGAAAGGCGGCCCATTGGCGGGTGTACCAGCCGAGCAGGATGGCGACGCCGCCGATCACTTCCAGGCTGAAGGTCGGCCATGCCAGCAGCGGCGTGATGCCGTTTTTCGCCAGCAGCGCCTCATGCGTGTACATGCCCCGCGAAATCTTCAGGAAGGCATGGACAATCCAGTCGAAGCCGATCGCCACGCGCAACAGCGCCAGCCCATAGGGCGCCCAGGCCTGGTCCACGGTGGCGTTGCCAAAGAATGCAGCGACAATTCCGGGCAGGCTGGCGCGGTTATCGCTGGCTTGGTCGATACTCATTTATCTTCCCCTGTTTTCAGTTTTGGCCCGGCGAAGGCGACGCTCTGATTTGGAAGCATATCAGAGACGCGCTCTACGGGTTCTCGCGCCGCAGGCGCCCCCTAGTTTTCCGGAAGTCTGCCCTCTACACTGCCTGCAGCAAATAACAATAATCAAAATCACGGGAGAAGAGTCATGTCGCGCCTTTCGATGGTTACGAGCGCCGGTTGCCTCGTGGTCGCCGCCTGGCTTGCGGCACCCGGCCAGCTCGCGGCGCAGGCAGGTCCCGCGCTGACCGGCAAGGTCACCGCCGGACAGGAGGCGCAGGAAGGCGTGCTGGTCAGCGCCAAGCGAAGCGGATCGACCATCACCGTCACGGTCGTGAGCGGCAAGGACGGCAGTTACAGCTTCCCGGCAGGCCGGCTCGATCCCGGTCAGTATTCGCTGCGCATCCGCGCCGCAGGCTACGAGCTCGACGGTCCCGATCAGATCGTGGTCGCAGCCGAGAAGACCGCGACCGTCGATCTCGCCTTGCGCAGAACCAAGGATATCGCGGCGCAATTGACCAATGCCGAATGGCTCGCGAGCATGCCGGGGACCGACGCGGAGAAGGGGCAATTGCTCAATTGCGTCGGATGCCACACGCTGGCGCGGCCCTTGAATTCGAAATACAGCGCCGACGATTTCCTCAACATCGTGCTGCCGCGCATGCAGGGCTATGTGAACCAGAGCATCCCCGCGCACCCGCAATTGCGCCGCGCCGAACGTCTGATGGAGGAGCGGGGCGACCAGCGCGTCCAGGTCTATCGCGGCGCTGCCGAGTACCTCGCCAGCATCAACCTGTCTTCGCGTCCGACCTGGAATTTCGAATTCAAAACCCTGCCGCGCCCGACCGGGGCGGCCACCCGCGTGATCTATACCGAATATGATCTGCCGCGCGAGACCATCGAGCCGCATGACGTCATTGTCGATGACCGCGGCATGGTCTGGTTTTCTTCATTCGGCGAGCAGAATCTCGGCCGGCTCGATCCGAGAGACGGCAAGGTCACCGAATTTCCGATTGTCGAACACAAGCCCGGCTTCCCGACCGGATTGCTCGGCCTGCGTTCCGATCCGCAAGGCAATCTGTGGTTCGGCAACATGTATCAGGCCACGATCGCCAAATTCGATCCTAAAACCGAAAGCTTCAAGTTCTGGCCGCTGGAAGGCGAAGAGAACATTGACGCTGCACAAGTCAACATGGTCAGCCCGCAAAGTTCCGCCGTCGACGGCAAGGTATGGTCGCAGAACAACGGCTTTGCCGGCATTCACCGGCTCGATGTTGCGACCGGGAAAATCGAAACCTTCCTGCCGTTCAAGGGCGTGAGCGGACCGCACAATGTCTACGACGTGATTCCGGATTCGAAGAACAACGTCTATTTCACCGATTTCCGCCAGCGCCATATCGGGCGGATCGACGCCAAGACCGGCGAGATCAAGCTGTACGAGACCCCGACGCCGAATTCGGCGCCGCGGCGCGGCAGCATGGATGCGCAGGACCGGCTGTGGTTCGGCGAATATCACGCCGACCGCATCGGCATGTTCGACACCAAGACCGGGCAATTTCGGGAGTGGCAAGTCACACCGAAATGGTCGGCGCCTTATGATGTCACGGTCGACAAGAACGGCGAAGCCTGGACCGGCTCGATGCTGAGCGATCGGGTGACCCGGCTCAACCCGGCGACCGGCGAGGAGATCAGCTATCTGCTGCCGCGCAGCACCAACATAAGGCGTGTGTTTGTCGACAACTCCACGACGCCGGTGACCTTCTGGGCGGGCAACAACCACGGCGCCTCGATCGTCAAGGTCGAGCCGCTGGAGTAGGGGCCGACGGCCGTTCTGATGTTGCGCCTAAAACCGAATTTCACAAAGCGGATCAACGCGATTCTACCTGTCCAGTCCCAACCGAAAAAATATTCCGCTTTCGCCGTCGGGCAAATCATCTCTACAAGCTCGCCCCGTCCCGCCCACAAGAGGGACGTTTCGCAATCGTCACGTACGTTGGGCGCAGGATGCGATGGACGCGGCAGTGTCGCATGACGAGCGACGCTGATCCGCCTTCGCTAAAGCTTCGGCGGGACTGGTACCAAGACCGTCGAGCGGCTTTTGTGGAGACGGGCGCGGACGGCGAAGTCGTGTGGTCCTGACATCCCGACGCTGATGTCAAGCTCGTGAGGCAATGATCTTGCGGGCGACGGTGGCAAGAAAGCCCGGTCACCGGGGAGAGCGCGAAGGAAACCGTTAAAACCATCGCGCAGGGAAGGCCGGACGATTCCGCTTGAACCTGTGGTGGTTACACTCGTGTGCTTTTTCATTTCGCACGCGAGGCTATGGGTGCGAGCAGCGCCCGGCTTTCCCTGCGCCCTCTGCTTGGGCGCGCCGTTTTTCGCATGAACCCGGGCGCATCGCGCCGCGGGAAGGAAGAGGCGTGTGTGGGTTCGTTTACTTTGCGACGTCGAAAAATCTTCTCAGTAGCCGTTTGACAAATCGAACCAAAGTTTGCGGCAGCGCCGCTTCGAGTTGAATAAATGAGCGGAACGATGCAAGACTATCCTTATTCCTTCTCTAGACCGCCCTCCATGACCCCGCCATCCGTCACGCACTCGCAAGTCCGCATCGCACTCCTGCTGCGCGAAGAGATCGCGCTTCTCGACCTGCGCCCCGAGGCCGCTTTCGCCACCGGTCATCCCTTGTTTGCCGCCAACATGGCAGCCGACAGGATCGCGCTTGAGGCAACAGCGCGGCTGCCCCGCAAGGACGTTCCCATCGTTCTCTATGATGCCGGCGAAGGTCTTGTCGATGAGGCTGCGAAGCGCTTTGCTGCGCTGGGGTACACCAATATTGGCCAGCTCGACGGCGGGCTTGAGGCCTGGCGGAGCGCGGGCCTTGAGCTGTTTGCGGATGTGAACTCCTACGCCAAGGCCTTTGGCGAGCTGGTCGAGTCCCGCCGTCACACACCTTCATTGCCGGCCGAGGAAGTCGCCGCGCTGATGGCGGGCAAGGCCGATATCAGGATTCTCGACGTCCGCCGGCCCGACGAATATGCGACCATGAACATCCCCGGCTCCATCAGCGTGCCCGGTGCGGAGCTGGTGCTGCGCGCCGGCCGCGTCGCTCCCAATCCCGACACGACCATCATCGTCAATTGCGCCGGCCGCACCCGGTCGATCATCGGCACCCAATCGCTGATCAACGCCGGCGTCGCCAACAAGGTGGTGGCGCTGAGAAACGGAACGATCGGCTGGACCCTCGCCCATCAAGAGCTCGAGCATGGCGCCGATCGGCACGGCGAGATCGGCCTTTTCGAAGGCGCCGACGCCAGCGCGCGTGAAGTCGCCTACCGCGCCGGCGTCAAGCACGTCGGCGTGGAAGAGGCGATGGCGCTGAAGGCGCAACCCCATCGCACCCTCTATCGCTTCGACGTGCGCGGGGCAGATGAATATGCGGCGGGTCACCTCCCGGATTTTCGTCACTATCCCGGAGGGCAACTGGTCCAGGAGATCGACATGGCCGCGCCGGTGCGCGGGGCGCGCATCCTTTTGACCGACAATATCGGCGTTCGCGCCGACATGACGGCGTCATGGCTCGCGCAAATGGGGTGGGAAGTTTACGTGCTTGAGGGCGGCTATGATCGCACGCTCGAGATCGGGCCGCCTGAGGTGCTGCCGAAGCCCGATCCGGCGCATCGCTACCGGCGTCCCTATGAAGGCACCAACGCCTCGATGGATGCGATGCAGGCTTATCTCGATTGGGAATATGGTTTGGTCGAACAGCTTCAGCGCGACGCGACCCATGGATTCTTCGTGATTTGATTTCGGCTCCGCATGTCCATCAAGGTTAGCGGTGCGTGCCTGCCGGGGGTTGCCAGGCCCAAGGCTATCTCATTCGTTACGCGGGTTAAGTCTTGGGTAACTGCAATTCGTAACTGGCCATCCATGCTTGTCACGTATCCGTGTACCTATGGGAGCCAGGCCATGGGATGGACATTGTTGAAACGCGGCGTCGCCGCGGCAAATGCCGCATCTGACGTGGACCTGACCGCTACGGATTTCGTCTCAAAACGCAATCCGATCCGCGCGCTCATCTTGAGCGGCGTGCTCCTGATCTCCGCGATCGCCGTCGGCACCAGCATGATGGTTTACGGTTTTCGCGAACGGGCGCTGCAAAGTAATTTGCGCGAGCTGGAAAATACGGTCCAGTTGCTTGCCCGGCACTTTGACCAGCAATTCGACGATTTCGCCGTCGTTCAACAGGACATTATCGGCCAGATCAATCTGGGGCGGATGACCTCGCCCGAAGACTTCAGGCGGGAGATGTCCAGCGAAGATGCGCACCAGATGCTCAAGACCAAGATAGGCGCCCTCTCCTATATCGGGAATCTGACCTTGATCGGGTCGGAAGGAGATCTGATCAACTGGTCCCGCAGCTGGCCCGTGCCGAAAGTCAATCTGGCCGATCGTCATTACTTCCAGGCGATGAAGGCGAACGCTTCAGGCGATCAAAGATATGTCGATGCCGTATACAGCCGCATGACGGGTCATTGGACAACCATCCTGTCCCGAAGGCTGGTGAGCAAGAGCGGCGAATTCCTTGGGCTGGTCTGCCGGGGCATCGAGCCGGCCTACTTCGAGAAATTCTTCGAAACCCTGTCGCTCGGAAAGGACGCTACCATCGCGATGCTGCATCGGGATGGGACCATGCTGGCGCGTCACCCTCATGTGGATTCCCTGGTCGGACAGAATTTCAGTTCAGGCGCGATGTTCCGGCGCCTGTTGACCAATGGTGGCCATGCCTCGGGCCGCTTCGTCGCCCAGTCGGATGGTGTGGAACGGCTGGCGGCCGCGGTCCTGTTGACGAATTTCCCGATTGTGCTGTTCGCGACCAACTCGGTTTCCGCGGCGTTGGCCGACTGGCGCGAACAAACCCGGCTCCTGATCGGCGCGGCGACACTTTCAGTCATTCTGATCGGCTCCTTTCTCTTTCTGATCGTCCAGCGCCTGCTGTGGCAACGCCGCGCCTCCGAGCGGCGTATTTCGCTCGAAAGAGACAGCCTCGACACCGCCATCAACGCGATGTCCCAGGGGCTGGTGCTGTTCGATTCGAGAAACAAGCTTGTCGTCTGCAATCAAAACTACTTCGCCATGTACGGCCTGTCGCCCGACGTGGTGAAGCGGGGCTGCGATCTTCGCGAACTGCTCCAGCATCACAAGGACACCGGCTCGCTGCATGCCGATGTCGACGTGCACTACTCCCGGGTCACGGAGTCGGTTGCATCGGAAAGGGTTTATGTCGCGCGTGTCGCAAACGGACGCTGGGTGCAGATTTCGCATCAGAAGGCGACGGATGGCGGTTGGGTGGCGACGCATGAAGACATCACCGAGCGACGGATTGCCGAGCAAAAGATCGCCCATCTTGCCCACTACGACACGCTCACCGACCTGCCAAACCGCGCCCTGTTCCGGGAACGGCTCGAACTGGAGCTTGAGCGTATCCAGCGTGGCGGTCAGCTCGCCGTGCTCTACATCGACATCGACGAATTCAAGAGTATCAACGATTCGCTCGGTCATCCCGTCGGGGATGAGCTGTTGAAGACGGTGGCGGCCCGGTTGCGTCATTGTGTCGGGGAGGCCGATTTCGTTTCGCGGCTGGGCGGCGACGAATTCGCGATCGTCCAGACTTCAGTGCGGCAAACCGAAGACGTAACCGATCTGATCTCGCGGGTTTATGGCGTGATGCGCGAACCCTTTGAGTGTCTCGGCCATCACCTTTCGACCGATGCCAGCATTGGCGTCGCGCTGGCGCCGCAGGATGGAGCCGATCTCGATGAGCTTCTGAAAAATGCCGACCTTGCCATGTACGGCGCCAAGGCCGATGGGCGACGAACCTACCGCTTCTTCGAGCGCGACATGGATGCCCGCACCAAGACGCGGCGCCTGCTTGAACAGGATCTTCGGCAAATGACCGCCGAGGGCAACTACGCCGAAGGCGGCTTTGAGATCCACTACCAGCCGCTTGTCAACCTTCGTGACAACAGGGTTTCGGGGTGCGAAGCGCTGTTGCGCTGGCGGCATCCGGTGCGCGGCATGATCTCGCCCGCCGAATTCATTCCGGTCGCGGAAGAGAGCGGCCTGATCAGTCAGCTTGGCGAATGGGTGCTCACCAAAGCCTGTGCCGAGGCGGCGACCTGGCCGAACAACATCAAGCTGGCGGTCAATGTGTCGCCGGTGCAATTCAGGAATCATGCCTTCGCTCTCAAGGTCGCCGCAACGCTCGCGGAGTCCGGCCTTTCGGCGAGCCGGCTCGAACTTGAAATCACCGAAGCGGTTTTGATCCGCGACGATGAGGTAGCGCTGACGATCTTGCATCAGTTGCGCGCGATCGGCGCGCGGGTCGCGCTCGACGATTTCGGCACCGGCTATTCTTCGCTGAGCTATCTGCAGCGCTTCCCGTTCGACAAGATCAAGATCGATCGATCCTTCGTCAACAACATCGTCGAATCCGACGGTTCGTGCGCCATCGTGCAGGCGGTGGTTAACATCGCCGCGGCGCGTAACATGACGACGACGGCGGAAGGCGTCGAAACCGAGCTGCAGCGGGAATTGCTGCGTACGCTCGGCTGCACCGAAATGCAGGGCTATCTGTTCAGCCCTGCCAGACCGGCGGCGGAAGTCGTCGCCTTGTTCGGCGAACGCAGCCCACATTCGGCGGCGGCCGCCTGATCGCATTTCATCGTGGCACGCGTTTGCCTCGCGTCCTGAGCCCGGTCAAATGGCCGGGACGAACCCGGCCGTCCGGCCGATAGTCTGGGGGTGCTTGATCCTCCAGATTTGTTCCTATCTTAAGCCGATAGGAGTAGTTCATGTCCGACCCGACAGACCCGTTGGTCCAATTCTCTAATGCTTTGGTTGCCCGCGCGGCAGCCGCCAACAACGCCGTCGCCGCCATTCGCCTGGGGCACGGACGGCATGTCACCGGCATGGTGTGGCGTTCCGGCGTCGTTGTCGCCTCCGAGCAGGCGCTGCCGCGAAGAGAGGAGTTTGAGCTTGTCGCGCCGGGCGGCTCAGTTGTCACGGCGAAAATTGCCGGACGCGATTCCAGCACCAATATTGCAATTCTCAAACCCGCGGAATCGATTGCCGCACCGACGATCGTCGCGGGCGGGGCGCAAACCGGATCGGTTGCGCTTGCGGCCGGCGCCGACGGAATCGGCGGCGCGAGCGCGCGATTGGGGCTTGTCAACCTGAGCGGCCCCGAATGGCATTCCAGCCGTGGCGGCCTGATCGACCGCCGCATCGTGCTCGATATCAGGTTGGCCGGCCGCGAGGAGGGCGGGCCGGTCTTCGACGCGGCCGGCGCGTATCTCGGCATGTCGACTTTCGGACCGCGGGGTCAGGTCATCGTCATTCCGGTCGCCACCATCGAGCGCATCGTGCCGCTGCTCGCCAAGGACGGCCGCATCGCGCGCGGCTGGCTGGGTGTCGCGCTGCAGGCCGTCGCGGTGCCGGACGCGCTGCGCGAGAGTGCCGATCAGTCCAGCGGCTTGATGGTGATGTCGGTCGTCGAAAACGGTCCGGCGGCGCAGGCCGGAATCGTGGCAGGCGACATTATTCTCAGTGTCGACGGCACGCCGGCCCATCGATTCCGGAAGATCGCGCGGCATTTCGGCAGTGACAGCATCGGACGAAAGGCGGACATCCGCCTCATCAGGGGCGGTGCGGTGACGACGGTGCAGACGACGATTGCGGAACGGCAGGCCGCATGAGCGAAACGGCGACCAGATTGGAGCCAAGGGAGCGGCTGCGCGTCGCGGTTCACGGCGTGGACGCGCTGCGCCGCGCCGCCCTCGGCCGCGTGGTCGTCGAAGCCGGACATATCGTCGTCGGCCTTGCGGATACCGCCGACGTGGTCCTCGCAGATGGTGACGCCCCGCCGGGTGAAGTGCGGCCAGTCGTCACCCTTGGAGGAGTGGACGACAACTTGTCCGCATTGTTGCCGCGCGATGCGGATCCGAGCCAGATCGATGCGGCGATACGTGCCGTCGCCGCCGGCTTGATCGTCCGTCTGCCTGCCAACAGAGAAACCGGCTTTGGCGCGATGCGCGAGACCGAGGGTCACGCGCTGCTGACGCCGCGCGAACTCGAAGTGCTCGCGGCGCTTGCCGAGGGCATGACCAACAAGGCGATTGCGCGGCGGCTGGATATCTCGCTGCACACGGTCAAATTCCACGTCGAGTCGCTGTTCCGGAAACTGGGCGCGCGTACCAGAACCGAAGCGGTGGCGAAGGCGTCCGAACGCCGTCGCCGGGAGACGATCATGTTATGATCTCTTAGGCGGATACTCGTTCGAGCAGGTCCCGCACGAGTCCCCGCAGCAGATCGAGCTTGTAGCCGGTCATCGCGAGCGGCTTTGCACCCAGCGTGGTTTGGGCAACCGCTTTCGCGATGGTTGTGGCGTTTACCGCCGCGCCCTGCGCCGCGGACTCGGCGGCCGCGAGCCGAAGCGGTACCGGGGCGATTGCGCCGGACACGATGCGAACGAACTTGAATGTGCCATCGGCGACGACGGCGCGGACGACGACCTCGACAAGCGGCCACTCCGCATAGCTGCGGCTGATCGCGCGCCGATAGAGGGCGCGCTCGTTTTCGAGGGGAGCGCCGAGTTCGATGCCTTCAATGATTTCGCCGGGCCGAAGCGCGTTGTCTGCACGGCCATTGGAACCAGTGCCCAGCAGTTGCTCGACGGTAAGACGCTGACGCGAATTCGTCGTGACTGTGGCGTCGTAGGCCATAAGGGCTGCAGCCATGGTGGAGGGATGCGGTGCGACGCAGGGGCCGATATCGAAGGCGACGCCGTAGAGGTGGTTGCCCTCGCGAGCCGGGCAGGCCGAGCCGCCCTTCTTGAGGCAGTCAATTTGGGGATCGCGATAATACCAACACCGCGTACGCTGGGCGAGATTGCCGCCGAGCGTCGCAACATGTCTGACCTGTGGCGTCGCAAGGCCCGCAGCGGCAGCCGTGAGCCCAGGATAGGCGGCGCCGAGTTTCGCATCGGCAGCGATCGCAGCGATGCTGGCGAACGCACTGATCCGGACCCCGCCGCTTCCTTCCCACGCGATGTCGGACGTGCCGGGCGGGCGCACCAGATCGACAAGCGGCCCGCGCGATACGCGGCTGCGCCGTCGCTCCGAAAGATCGGTTCCGGCAGCGCGAAATTCGGGTGGGGCCGCCGCCGATGTTGAGTCGTTGTTCATGCCACGCTCCTCTGGTTCAGGATTGACACAAGCCGGTCAGGCCTGATCGGAAGCTCATAGGCTCGCACGCCGATGGCGTTGCGGATGGCGTTCGCTATCGCCGGCGACGTCGGCACGGTCGCGACTTCGCCGATGCCGACACTGCCGCCGAGCACGTGATCGAAGCCGGCTTCATCAAAATGCACGTCGATGTTGGGCGTATCCGCGATACCAGGGATCCGGTAATCCTCAAGCCCGGCGGTCAGAATATCGCCGCGCGCCGGATCGACCTCGCGTCCTTCATACAGCGCATAGCCGATGCCCTGGATGATCGAACCAGCCGCCTGGCTCCGCGCCAGCGCAGGCGCCGCGATCTTGCCGACGGCGACCCCGGTGTGGACGTTGAGCACCCGGACATGGCCGAGCCAGGTATCGACTTCGACCTCGATCACCTGCACAGAACTTGGCACGCCGGCGCCAATGGCAAGATTCGAGAACCGGCGCATCATCCAGCCGAAGATCATTCCCATGAAGCCCGCTTCCTTCAACGGCGAACGCACGCCAGGGGCGAACTGCTTGCCATCCTCCGGACGCGTGGCAGACACGCTGATGTCGGCCGATGCGGCGATCAGTTCGCGCCACGGTGCATTGGAACCGGGCGTCGGTTTTTGTTTCGCATTCTTCTCGACGGCCTCCTTGAGCTTCCGGATCGCTAGCAATGCCGGCGGCACGACCGAGGCCGTGGTGCGGCTGCCGCCGGAACCAGGTCCTTCGATCAGGTTCGAATCTCCAATCCGGACTTCGACCTCGTGCGGCTCCAGTCCGAACTCGTGCGCCACCGTGTTGGCGATCACCGATCGGCTGCCGGTGCCGATGTCCTGGGTCGCGGTGCTTGCGACCAGGCGGCCGCCCTTGATCGCCAGTTCGACCTTCGAGCCCGGCTGCCAAAGATAAAGCCAGTAACCCGAGGCAACGCCGACGCCGCGACGATAGCGTCCGGTCTGCGCCGCAGCTCCCCTGGCATTGCGCCAGACTTCTAACCCCGCCGCCCACTCATAAAGACGCCGCCGATTGGGGTCAGTGTCCCATCGCTGGCGCAGCTTGATCGGATCGATCTGCATTCGCAAGGCAGCCTCGTCGATCGCCTGTTCGAGCGCGAAGGCCATCGGCGGCCCGCCCGGCGCGCGAAAGGCCGCGCCCGGCGGCAGATTGCTGATGACGTCGAAATCACTCAGCGCCTTCGCCTCGGCGGGATAGATCAAACGCGCCAAGGCCGCGATCGTGGAGTTGATGCCGGCGCCATTGTCGGAATAGGCCGTCAGCGACAACGCCTTAAGGTTGCCTTCGCGCGAGGGCAGCAGCGCAATGTCGATTTCCGTCCCCGGACGATGACCGGTGACGGACAACTCGTCGTGCCGGTCAAGCGCGACGCGGACTGGCGCCTTTGCCGCACGCGCCAGTTCGATCGCCGCGATGGTGTCGATGCCGAGGCTCGCCTTTGAGCCAAATCCACCGCCGACATGGTCAGCGATCACGCGCACCTTGTCGCGATCGAGCTTGTATCGTTTGGCAACGAGTTCCATCATATGGAACACCGCTTGCGTGGAAATGTGCAGGGTCAGCCGATCGCCGTCGAAGCGGGCGACGGTGGCGTGCGGCTCAAGGCAGGTGTGCGACTGGCCAGCGGTGCGGAAAACTCCCTTCACCAGCAGCGGATCATGCGTCTCGGTGGCCGCCGCGATCGCGCTACGCACCGCCTTGGTCTTGTGCGAAAACGCCGCTGACGGGCCACGCACATTTTGTTTCCAGGGCGCCGGCGCCGGCGAACCTTCCGATACGTTGGCTGCCTTTTTGCGACTTGATTTTTCAAACACCACAGCAGCGGCGGGCTTGCGCGCGGCGTCCAGCCCCACGACCGACGGCAGTTGTTCGCATTTGATGCCGATGAGGTTTGCCGCCTCGTGCGCAACCTTGCGGTCCTTTGCGGCAATCGCTGCGATTGGCTCGCCGACATAGCGGACAGTGTTGTCGTCCCCAAGCAGGGAAATCACGGCCATCACGCCCGGCATCGTGCGCGCCCTTGCCAGATCGAGTTCGACGATCTTCCCATGCGCGACATGCGAGCGAACGATCAGTCCTTCGAGCTGGCCCTCGTGGCGGATATCGACCGTGTATTTCGCGCTTCCCGTCACCTTGTCGCGGGCCTCGACTCGCGGCGGGGCGGTTTCGTCGCCGTCGAAGCGGCCGCCGCAGGCGTCCGCCACCGCGCGCAAGATGTTGTCATAGGCGCCGCAGCGGCAGAGGTGACCCGACAGGGCGGCTGCGATCTCCTCGCGCGAGGGAACGGCGGTGCCCTTCGCCTTTCGCCAATTGTCGTGAAAGGCTGCGGCCTCGACAACGAAGCCGGGCGTGCAGAAGCCGCACTGCAAGGCATCCAGCGCCATGAACGCGCGCTGTACGGGATGCAATCTTGCGCCGCCTATTCCCTCGACCGTCGTGATCGTCCGGCCCGCGGCCGCTTTTGCCGGCATCAGGCAGCTCACGACAGGTACGCCGTCGAGCAATATGGTGCAGGCCCCGCAGACGCCGGCTCCGCAGACGAGCTTGGTCCCCGTCAGGTTCATCTTGTCGCGAACGACGTCGACTAGAAGCGCGTCGGGATCGTCGGGCAGGGTCTCAATGCGACCATTGATCGTCACGGTGCTCATTGCGATTTCCTTTGGCTGCGGGATTGGGACGTGGCCGGCGCGACGGCGCCGGCCACCAGAAGGCGAACCATCCGGTCGAGTTCACGCAGGACCGAGGCGTTCAGGCGAAGATCGTTGAAGCCGCCGATGGCAATCTGAATACAGCGGGCCAGTTCGCGCGAGGTCATGCCATGCTGCAGGGCGAGGCCCTGTTTGGCACAGACGCGATCGATGGTTTCGGCCCGCAAATCGGCGTTATGCTCGATGAAACTCTGATAGAGATCGCGAGTCTGGAGCTGATGCTCGGACAACAGCTCATCGGCTTGCGGTGACTCCTCGACACATTCGAGCAGGTAACGAAAGCGCGCGCCGATCTGCGCGGCCAGAATGTCCGCAAGCCCTCCGCCGGCCTCTTCCTGCTCGATGCCAGCCGCGGCTTCGGCCTCGTAGGCCAATTCGTGCAATTGCTCGGCGACCGCGCGGAATAGCGCTTCCTTGCTGGGGTAGTGATGGTAGAGGGCCTGCCGCGTCAGCCCGGCTTCCTCCGCGATCTGGCTCATCGACGCGCGCCGATAGCCGAATCTCGCGAAGATGTTTTCCGCAGCCGACAAGATACGATCCGAAGAGCCCATTCGACATTTTTGACAAAGAATGTCAGTTTGTCAAACGGTCGGTCACCGTTCTGGCTGCCCTGGTGGAGCCGCGTTATCCGCCGCAGAAGGGTTGTTCCGCCACGGACATAAAAGATATATTTCATACACTTACCAACGACGCCGATGATGGTTGCGGCCGGAGGCCCTGCAAAGGTCTCCCTCATTTTGCAGGGTAGGAGTGGCGAAAGTCATGGCGTCCACCAAAATCGCAATCGTGGGCGCCGGCATGGGCGGTATGGCCGCGGCCGGCACGCTTCGGCAGGCGGGCGTCGACGTCGAGGTCTACGAACAGGCACATCAGTTCGGCCGCATCGGCGCGGGCATCCAGATGCTGCCGAATTCGATGAAAGTGCTGCGCGGGATCGGAGTCGAAGCCAGCTTACGCGAGCGCGCGTTTGCGCCTTACTCCCATCTCAACCGCGTCGGCGACACCGGTGAGCTCAAACGCGAACTGCCAATGCCCGAGGATCTTTACGGCGCGCCGTTTCTCTGCATGCACCGTGCGGACCTGCACGAGGCACTGACCTCGATCGTGCCGAGCGAAATCATCCACCTGAACAAGAAACTGGTTGGCCTTTCGCAA
>Ga0210394_10004117_pt1 | contig 17272 bp, 16 predicted proteins | sample IncBWC12MmetaG_FD_160121 | JGI IMG/M metagenome (GOLD analysis project Ga0210394, IMG submission 160121) | Forest soil microbial communities from Barre Woods Harvard Forest LTER site, Petersham, Massachusetts, United States - Inc-BW-C-12-M | ecosystem: Environmental > Terrestrial > Soil >... | reverse complement strand
GGTTCGGGGATTTGCGATTGTCTTTTTCTGGCGCATGCGTACCGCGCCGCGGCGTCCAACGACGATGCGAAGTTGGCGGAAGTCGCCGAACTCGCCGCGGCCTTTGTGCCCTCGCGCGAACGCCACCTTGAGACCACGGCGCAGGGCAGGGCATTCATCGAGATCGCGCGTGCCGCCTGGCATACGGCTTCGCTGGACCGGTCGATTGCGGCTTGCGAAGGCAGCTTCGCTTATCCCGTTGCGGTCGGCCTTGTCAGTGCCGCCCACCACATTCCGCTCGCGCCGACGGCGCACGCCTTTCTCCACGCGCTGGTCGCGAACTGGATATCGGCCGGTGCGCGCCTTGTTCCGCTCGGGCAAACCGATAGCCAGCGCGTGCTGGCGCAGCTCGAACCGGCCGTTGCGGCGACCGCAAGGCGTGCGCTTTCGGCTTCGCTCGATGATCTCGGCAGCGCGACCTTCCGCGCCGATCTCGCCAGCTTGCGGCACGAGACGCAATATACGAGGTTGTTCCGCTCATGATCGAAGCAAACACACTCTCCGCCGTCGTCCCCGCGCACGCGGGGACCCATAGCCACAAATGGTGGTTATGCCAGGCTAAAGCCCCAGCGTGTCTCAACAATTGAATTCGGCGGTTATGGGTCCCTGCTTTCGCAGGGACGACGATAGAAAGTCAATTGACATGTCATCCTCACACGGTCCGCTTCGCGTCGGCATCGGTGGCCCGGTTGGGTCCGGAAAAACCGCTCTTATGGATCTGCTGTGCAAGTCGATGCGGCAACGCTACGACATCGCCGCGATCACCAACGATATCTATACGAAATGGGACGCGGAGTTTCTCGTTCGATCCGGATCGCTGACGCCGGACCGGATTGCAGGCGTCGAAACCGGCGGATGCCCGCATACCGCCATTCGCGAGGATGCCTCGATGAATCTGGCGGCGGTAGCCGACATGCGCGCCAAATTTCCTGACCTCGATGTGGTCCTGATCGAATCCGGCGGCGACAACCTCGCCGCCACCTTCTCGCCGGAGCTTGCGGATCTGACGATTTACGTGATCGACGTCGCAGCGGGCGACAAGATCCCCTCCAAGGGAGGGCCGGGCATTACGCGATCGGACCTTCTCGTGATCAACAAGATCGACCTCGCCCCCTATGTCGGAGCGTCGCTGGAGAAGATGGACACCGATGCCAGGCGGATGCGCGGCGAGCGGCCTTTTATTATGACCAATCTGAAAAAAGGCGAGGGCCTGGATCGCATTATCGGCTTCATCGAGGCCAAGGGCGGTCTTCAAGGCGGTCTTGGCCCCGCGGTGCATACCAACGGACATAAGTCGCCGCGTCGTTAACCCTTGGACGTTAAGGGCAGGGCCGTTAACGTCTGGGGCGTTAACTTTGCCGATCGACTCACGCTTCGTAACGGAACAAAAACCGGCCTTTCGCGGTTAGCATTCTCCGACGCAGTCAGCCCTTTTGCGTGGTAGTTGCTTTGTCCATCGTGCTATATCCCGCTCCGCTAACCCGCAGCTACCGCCGATGATTACTGCTTCCCAATGCAGGACGGCTGGGTTTCATTGCAATTCGATTTGTGGCCGTACCTGCGGCCGTCAAATGGTTCTTCGGCGTCTTTGCCGCCTTCTGTTTGAGTGAGCGAGTGGTTCGGCTGGGTCTCATCACCGGTTTTATCGCGCTGATCGGAGTCCTGCTCTCCGGGCTTGCGGCTTATCGCGTCCATGATCAGGAGTTGACGGTCAACGGAATCGCGCTGGCGCGCGCCATCGACGTTCACGCAAGCCTGGTCCAGGACCGCCTGACCGAACGCGAACTGCTGGCGCGCGTGGCGTCCGGCCTTTTCCGTTCGCCTTCGGTGGTGAAGGCCAATATGTTGCAACCGCTGCGCTCCTCGATCTATGCCTTCAAAACCGATTTCGTGGTGGCGATCTGGATCGCGCGCCTTCGCCCTGAAGAGCTCGCGGCCGCGCGTATCGAGATTGCAAACGCAGGATTTCCAAATCCCGACATTCGCAGCTTCGATGATGCGCCACTGGATGCGGCCGCGCTCGCGCGACCGGTCGACCTGTTGATGGATGTCGAGCCCCGCAACGCGGAGACGAATGGCTTTCCTGGCCGTCGTGTCGACCAGCATCCCATTCTCGGGCCGATGCTGGCGCGGGCGATGTCGGAGCTCAGGCCCGTAGCGTCCGATCCTTTTCCGCTATTGCAGAAAGGCGGGTCGGTCGGTCTCGTCCTTGCCGCACCGGTGCTGCAGGACAACGGGACGCAGCCGGCGGGCTTCGTGGCGTTCTCCTATGAACTCGCGCCGCTGATGCTTGCCAACGACGATCTGTCGTTGTTTTCGGTGGCGCTGAAGGATCCGCGCAGCGACAACAGCGAATTGGTCGCAAGCGACCGGGGCGTCGTCCTTTCACGATCGGCCGGCGCGCAGGGGCCTGCGCCGGTCGTGAACCGAACGGTCTCGTTTGGAGGACGCGACTGGACGCTCACCTATTACGCCAAGACCAATGCCGTGAACCGCGCCCTGCAGACGGCGGCGATCGTGGCCTCCATCGGCTTTGCCCTGACGGCCATCGTCTGCGGTCTGTTCGGCTATGTCGCCTACAATAACCTGCGCCTGAGCCGCGAAATCCAGGTGCGGATCGGCTTTGAGCGACGTCTGACGGCGGTCATCGACGAACTCAACCACCGGGTCAAGAACATCCTGGCGGTAATCCAGTCGATCGTGACGCGCACGCTGCGCCATGGGGCGGATATCGACACAGCGCGTGAACTCTTGATCGGCCGGATACACGCGATGTCGAACGTGGTCTCGCTGCTCAGCGAGAGCCAGTGGCAGGGCGTCAACCTGAAGGGATTGTTCGAGGCGCGTGCGATACCTCATGCCGAACGTATCGCCGTCAGCGGCCCCGATATCACGGTCAGCGCGCGGGCGGCGCAATCGCTTTCGCTCCTGTTCTTCGAATTGGCGTCACATTCCGATGAAGGCCTTTCGCTGGTCGGCAAGCACCCGCACATCGTTGCGCATTGGGAGGTGGCCGGCGAAGAGCCGAGTATGATCTTCAGTTTTCGCTGGGAAGAATTCAACACCAGCGCGGCGACCCGCCGCGTCGACAGCGATTTCGGCGTCATCCTGCTCGACCGCGTGGCACCCGAGGCGCTGGGCGGAACGTCGCAGCGATACTTCACCGATGTGAGTTACGTTTACGAGCTGACGGCTCCGATGCAGACCGTCGTCGATATGTCGGAGAGAGACCGGACCGAGCAGTTCTCGGCGCCGCTCAAGCCGGTGAGGTAGTTACCTCATCTCGTCCGTCATTCCGGGATGGTCCGCAGGACCAGACCCGGAATCTCGAGATTCCGGGCTCACGCTTCGCGTGCCCCGGAATGACGTCTATCAGCCGCTGCCACCGATGACCGCACGGACCGTTTCATCGGGGCCGAAATCCTCCGCGCCATCGACATAAAGCAGTGCCGAGAGCTTGGATCGCGCACGATTGACGCGGCTCTTGATGGTGCCGACGGCACAGCCGCAGATCGCCGAGGCGTCTTCATAGGAAAAACCGGAGGCGCCAACCAGGATCAGCGCTTCGCGCTGGTCTTGCGGCAGCTTTTCGAGCGCTGCACGGAACTCCTCGAACTCCAGATGCGCGCCTTGTGCCGGCTGGGTTTTTAGGGTCTTGGCGTAGCTGCCGTCAGCGTCCTCGACCTCGCGGCGCCGTTTGCGATAGTCCGAGCGGAACAGGTTACGCAGGATCGTGAACAGCCATGCCGGCAGGTTCGAGCCCGGCTGGAAGGAGTCGATGTTGGCAAGCGCGCGCAGCAATGTCTCCTGCACCAGATCATCGGCTCGGTCGCCGTTACCGGAAAGCGAGATCGCGAAGGCGCGAAGACTAGGCACCGACGCAAGGATGTCGTCGCGAAGTGTATCGGTGAGAGGCATTATTATTCCCCTCCATTATTTTTATCGCCCGCACTCCCCAATTGGGGATTCCCTTCCGGTACATCAAGCTTGCGGATCAGGTCGACGAAGCGATCCGGGACACCCTGGCGGACGACATCGTCGTACATCGCGCGGAGCTGATGGCCGATTCTGGATTGAATCTCGGCATTGAGGCCGCCCTGCTTTTTTGCATCCTTCATGACCTGATCCACGCTTCCCCGGGTGTTAAGCTTATGTATCTTCACGGTAAATCCTCAGAATGCCCCTGCGGAGGCGACCTCTCCAGAGTGGCTAATTCAAAGTCTGCAGAAAAGTTCCGCAAGAATACGGGAACTTTTTGCGGTCCCGGGCGTAAGTTACCGAGCGCCGAGGGGGATACTGGGTCACCCCCTTTTGAAGTTCCGGCCCAAGAGAATGATGGAGTGGGGATGTCCCGATCACAGCTTGTTGCGGAACACTTGCCGTTGCTGCGCCGCTATGCCCGTGCCTTGACCGGAAATCAGGCGTCAGGCGACGCTTATGTCGGAGCCATGCTGGAGGCCCTGCTTCAGGATCCGTCTCTGCTCGACGAGGGCCACGGTCCTCGCGCCGGGCTTTTCCGGTTGTTCACCCAGATCTGGAATTCGGTCTCGATCAATGACGATCCCGACGTAGCGACCCTGCCGATGCCGCCGGAGCGCAGGTTGTCCAACATCACCCCGCTGCCGCGTCAGGCCTTCCTGTTGCTGTCGTTGGAAGGCTTTTCGGAGGAGGAGGTCGCCTTCATTCTCGGTGTCGACGTTGCCGAGGCCCGCAAGCTCGCCGATGCGGCGGGCCGCGAAATGGCTGCGGAAATCGCCACCGACGTGCTGATCATCGAGGACGAGACCTTCATCGCGATGGATCTCGAGAGCCTGGTGAAGAACCTCGGCCATCACGTGATCGGCGTTGCGCGCACCCACACCGATGCCGTGGCGCTTGCCAAGAACAAGAGGCCCGGCCTGATCTTGGCCGATATTCAGCTGGCTGACGGCTCCTCGGGCCTCGACGCCGTCAACGAGCTGTTGCGTACCTTCGAGGTGCCGGTGGTGTTCATCACCGCCTATCCGGAACGCTTCCTGACCGGCGAGCGTCCGGAGCCCGCTTTCCTGATCTCCAAGCCGTTCCAGCCGGCGATGGTATCGGCGGTGGCAAGCCAGGCGCTGTTCTTCCAGCGCAATTCGCGCAACCGCACGCCAAGAGTTGCGTAAGCCAAGAGTTGCGTAACAAGGGTAGTTTTAACGCGAGTGGCGTAACGCCGCGTAAAGAGGTTGGAACCGGAAGCCGGGCGCGGGTAGCGCGCCCGGCTTTTTGATGCGGGGCTGCTTGCGCCCACGCCTTGGTTGCCCGGGCCGTTGGTTGCCGATCATCTCATTCAGTCAATGAAATAAAAAGGAAGCGGGGCGCGGCTGGCATCACCACAGCCACGCCCCGCATCGCCGGTCAATGGGGCAGGGGGGATAACCGGCTGCCGGTATGACGCACAGACCCAAAGATCGTTCCAGCCGCCAGCCAATTTTTTCGTGCCGATTTTTCGTCTCAATGATGGCGGCTCTGCGAAACCTTTAGGGCTTTGCCGGCGTTGTAAGCCTGATCGCTAGAGGCGGGACAAGAAGGCGGGGGCGGGACAAGAAATGTCGCGGCTGACAACAGGAATATCGGGTGTGATCGCCCTCACGGTGATTTCGTGTGCGGCGCAGTACGCATTGGGCCGCGATCTCACCCCGATCGCTCAGGATCATGCGCCAATCGATCAACCGCTTCCGCCTTCGTTCACCGCCTTGGCCGGGCGCACGCTCGCCGTCAATCGCGGCGCCAAGTCCGACCGTACAGTTGCCCCAGTGGGTTCGCCCGCGCTGACGCGAACGGTTTCGCTCAAGTTCGAGGGGTTTTCGGCGACGACCTTCCTGCTTCGAGTTCCCCTGGCCGACAGCAATCCGTCACCGGCTGCCCCGTCGGCGAAGTCCGACACACGCAGGCCGATGATGGCGTGCGAGCCGATGGTCAGCGTATTGACGGAAGTCGTCAAGAAGCTTCAGCCCGGCCGCTGCGTGACCTGATCGTGTGAGGCGATCATTCGGCTGGCGTCGCTTGACCCGACGGGGAACGGCCGGCAAGCAAACCTAGTGCGAGGCCACCCACGGCCAGGATCGGGATCAACTTTTTGACGCCGATCGCGCGGACCACCTGGATCCCCGCAGCCACCAGCATCGGATCGGCAAGGGCGGTGTGCATCGCGGACTTCGCGGTTTCGGCCGCTTGCCGCCGGGCGTGTTTTTTCCGGGTGGCATAAACCGCGATCCCGATCAGCGCAATGAAGAGGAAAATGCCGGCACCGGTCAGACAGGCTTCGATCAGCCCGTAGGTCTGCAACACGTAGACGAAGGCGGCCGCGCACAGGAACGAAATCGTGATGAAGAAGGCAAGCGCGATCGCGGCCGCGAGCGACGTTAGCCTCACGACCACGCCGGTCGATTCCTTGAGGTCGTCGATCATGCGCCCAAACATCTGACTGCCTCGCCGGTTACGCTCTTCTTGATGCGTTTCGTTTGCTATCGACGCCAGTTGCTTACCGGCGCCAAGTTCTTATCGGCGCCAAGTCACGCCGATCAGGAAGCCAAGCCCAAGCGCAAGGCCCACGGTCGCAAGCGGACGCTCGGTGATGACATTCTCCAGCGTTTCCTCGACCGACGCGGCAGCGTCCTGGGCGGCGCCCATCATCGCGCTCGAGCGCTCGGAAATATCGTCGACGACCGAGTCGACGTTGGCGCGGGCCTGTTTATAGCCGCGGCGCGCTTGCTTGCGCGCGGTACCGGACAACGTGTTGAGGGCGTCGGTGATTTGCTCGGCGAGCGCGCCGATATCGTTTTTCACGTTGGCCACATCCTTCTCCAGGCGTTCATAGGTTGCTTTGTCCGTCATGTCATGCATTCCAGTTTCGCCATTCGTACTCGCCATCAAGTGCTCCCTAGATTCGTTACGTGACAAACGCCCTCGCCACAGGGAAGTTCCCGCTGCGAAACCGATGGGCTGCGCGATTTACGGCATCTGCGGCGAGGTTGATGGCCACAGGTGTTCTCGCAGGATCAGCCCGACGATCAATAGCGGGGAAGAGAGGAAGGCACCCATCGGCCCCCACAGCCAGGTCCAGAACGCCAGTGAAATGAAAACGGCGAGCGCGTTGAGTTCGAGCCGGCGCCCGACAATGGTAGGCGTGATGAAGTGACCTTCGAGGAATGTAAGCCCGACAAAGGCCAGTGGCGCGATCAGAGCCGCGCCGATGGTCGAGAACGCGACCATTCCGGTCAGCATCAGGATCGCAAACATCGCAACCGGACCGATAATGGGAAGGTAATTCAACGTGGCGGCAAGCGCGCCGAGCCCGGCCGGATTAGGCATCCCGGTGGCCCAGCAGATCAGCCCGGTTGCCGCGCCGACGCTCAGGTTGATTGTCGTTACCATGATCAGATAAGCGCCAAGCTGCTCCTCGATCGTGTTGAGGGTTCGCAAGGCCCGCAACCGCGAGTCGTGACCGGTGAAAGTCATGATGAGGGCACGGCGCAGGTCGCGCCAGCTTGCGATGAACAGCACGAGAGTCGCAAAGAACAGCAGGAATTCGGTGAAGGTCGGCGACAGGAATTCCAGCGTCGGCGATAGCCATTCGAATTTGGGCATCTGGAATGGCGCGGGCGGGAGGGTGTCGGATCCTCCGACCATGCCCTGCAAGTCCTTCCACAGCGCAAGCGGCCGGTCGAATATATAGAGTTTGTCCTTCAGCCGGGCGCCGAGCTCGGGCAACCGTGTGCTCCATTCCACCAGCGGCGAGGAAATCAGACCGATAATGAAGGTGACGCCGGCGCCGACCGCGCTCACGATCAGAACAGCAGAAAGCGCGCGCGGAATCCGGTGACGTTCGAGAAAGCCGGCCGCGGGCGACAGCATTGTCCCGACCACGAACGCAGCCACGACGGGCAGGAAGAACCCCTTGGCGATGTAGAGAACGGCGACGACGCTGATCAGCAGCAGCGATATCAGGCAAAAGGCAATGACTTCGGTGTGACGGACGGTGGACTGTAGGTCAGCGTTGCTGTCAGGCGGCGTATCGCTGGCTTCCCTGGGCGCACGTTCGTTGGGCAGGACACGCAACAGGCTCTCCCCGCGCTACGGCGAATATGGATGACGAGCCGCGGCACCGCAGCGGAAGGCTCAATCGACAAGCCCGCGGGGCGTCAGGAGTTCCATCGCCGAAACGTGAAGTTCTGTGTACTTGACAGGTTCGATGCGTATTTGTCGCAGCGTGGAACCCGGCTGCTCCGGTCGCGTTGGTTGTGGGAAGCATCAGCGTGATGCGCATCGCATCGGGGCAGATCATGACACAGACATTTACTAGCCGCTCATTCGAAGGTCGCCGCAAATCGTCGTCGCAACTGATCGGCGCGGGCATCACGGCCGCGGCGATGATGCTTGCGTCAGTGGCGCTGTCGAGTGCGGCGAATGCGCAGGCGCTCAGCTATGCCCTGGCGCCGCAAAGCTCATTTCCGTCAGATGGGATCATGGCTGCGCCCGATGATTCCGCTGTGCCGGATCAAGGCCGGGGAAGCACCTATGTACTGCCGGAGCGGTTGCGTCGCGCCGTGGTGACGCTGGCGACCGGCGAAGCGCCGGGCACCGTCATCATCGACACCGGCAACACCACGCTTTATTACGTGCTCGGCCAGGGCCGCGCCATTCGCTACGGTGTCGGCGTCGGCCGCGAGGGATTCACCTGGGCCGGTGTGCAAACCATCAGCCGCAAGGCGGAGTGGCCGGATTGGCACCCGCCGGCGCAGATGATCGCACGTCAGCCCTATCTGCCGCGCTTCATGGCTGGCGGCCCCGGCAATCCGCTCGGCGCCCGCGCGATGTATCTCGGCTCCACCGAATACCGCATTCACGGCACCAACGATCCCACGACGATCGGGAAGTTTGTTTCCTCCGGCTGCATCCGGCTCACCAATGAAGATGTCGCCGATCTGTTCAGCAGGGTCGATGTGGGTACCAGGGTGGTGGTGTTGCCGAAGGGCGCGCCGCATCTCGAGCCCAGAGTCGCAGCCGACGGCCGGCCGGCGGTAACGCGCCCATCCGTGACAACGCTGCCGTCGGGCCGTCAGGCGATGAACCTCTCGGCATCGTCGATCTACTGAGGGGTAGGGCCTGCCCTCGGAGGCGAAGAGCATGATTGCAAATCCGGGTAGACTGGCATTGGGCGGCGCGATCCTGCTGGCTGCGATGGCGACGACGCCGTCGGCCCGGGCAGAGGATTTTCTCTCCGCGCTTTTTGGCGCGTTCGGAGTTCATCGACCGCAACCGCCGATGACGCCGCTGCCTTTCGCCGGCGAGGAAAATACCGCCGTTGCTCCGGATGGCTCCGTGCCGCGCGCGCGCATCTACAGTGGCAGCTCACAGGCTTATTGCGTGCGTCCCTGCGACGGACGTTATTTCCCGATTTCCGGCGCCGGCAATCAAAGCCGTGCCGCGTCATGCAGCAGTTTTTGTCCCGCGAGCGAGACCAAGGTGGTCTATGGCGGCAATATCGACAGCGCCGTCACCGAGAGCGGAAAGCCCTATTCCGAATTGCAAAATGCCTTTCGCTACCGCAACGAACTGGTTGCCGGCTGCACCTGCAACGGCAAGGACCCGGTCGGTCTTGCGGCGGTGAAAATCGAAGACGACCCGACGCTTCGCAGGGGCGACATCGTGGCGGGACCTGACGGGCTGATGGTTGCAGGCCGTGGCGCCGACCGGCGCGGCGCGTCACTTGAGCTCGCGCCAGCGCCCGAGCAGATACGCTCGCATTACCGGCGCGCGCCAGTGGTCGCGGCGCAATAGCCGGCCGGCGCTTTCAGGCCGCGCGAATGTTATGCAGGAATTCGGTGACCTGGTTGCTGAGCTGAAGGCTCTGCGTCTCCAGCGTTTCCGAGGCATGCTTGACGTTCTGTGCCGCCGCGGCGGCGGCGTCCGCGTCGGCTTTGACGCCCGTGATGTTTTCCGAGACGTTCCGGGTGCCTTGCGCCGCGTATTGGGTGTTGCGCGAAATCTCCTGGGTCGCGGCGCCCTGCTCTTCGACCGCGGCTGCTATTGCGGTTGCGACCTCATTGACCTCGCCGATGATGCCGCCAATTGCCTTGATGGCTTCGATGGCTTCACCCGCAACCCTTTGAATATCGGCAATCTGCTCGGAGATGTCGTCGGTGGCCTTGGCGGTTTGGCTCGCCAGCGATTTGACCTCGGACGCCACGACCGCAAAGCCGCGGCCGGCCTCGCCGGCGCGCGCGGCCTCGATGGTCGCATTCAGCGCCAGCAGGTTGGTCTGGGCGGCGATCGAATTGATCAGGCCCACTACTTCGCCGATTCCGGTGGCCGTTTTCGCCAACCCCTGCACCGTGCCGTCGGTTTCCCGTGCCCGGGTGACGGCGCGGCTGGCGATGCCGGCGGCATGCGAGGCCTGGCGGCTGATGTCGTCGATCGAGGCGCTCAACTCCTGCGACGCCGAAGCCACGCTCTCGACGCTCACCGAGGCATCTCCGGAGGCCTTCTCGGCAACCTTCACCCGCGAATTGGTCTGGCTTGACACTTCAGACAGGCCCGCCGACGTCGTCCTCATCTCGTTTGAAGCCTCATTCAACTGGCCTAGCGTCTGCCGCACCTGGCGCTCGAATTCTTCAACATAGCTCTCAATGGTCCGCTGCCGCGCTGCCGCGCCGGCATTGCGTTCGCGTTCGTGCTCTTCAATTCTGAGCTTGTCCACGGCTTGCTGCTTGAAGGTTTCGAGCGCGCCTGCCAGCGCGCCGATCTCGTCGCGGCGCTTCGCGTATCCGGTGTCGACGGTCAGATCGCCGGAAGCAACCTTCAGCATGGCATCGCGCATGGCATGCAGCGGGCGGATGATGCGGCGGGTCACGGCGGTCATGGTGCCGAAGGTCAAAGCGAGCGCTGCGGCAAGCAGCGCGAGTTGGAGCACCAGCGAGCGCTGGGCCTCGCTATGCTGAACGGCAGCATAGTTCCTCGCCGTGTCGAGCGCCTGTTCGGCGACCGTGACGGCACTGGTCATATGCTGGACCGACAACGTGCTCCATTCGTTGGTCTTCATTTCCGGCTTCTCGCCGCTCATCAGGGCATTCGCAAGGCGGTCGCGAAGGGCAAGAAACTGCGGGTCAAAGTAAGCGGTCTTTGCCTCGGCCATTGCCTGGGTGAGGCCCGGCGGCAATTCGCTTGTCGCTGCGACCGTCTGCAGCGCGGCGAAGGCGGTTTCGATGCCGCCGGTGAACCTGGTGTAGTTTTGACGCATATCAGTTGCAACGTGACCGGACGAGATCCCGGTCGATATCAGGAACGATGCCTCGCCGGCGGTATTGCGCATCAGCCAGGCCAGTTGCTTGATCATCAGCATCTGATCGATGACGGGATCGTCGTGATTCACGGCCGCGGCGATCCGGGTCGATACCTTATCGAGCGTCTCAAGTAGCGTGGCCGCGTTGTCCATAAATTCCTTGCCGAGCGCCGGGCGGCGCGATGCCTTGGGCTTGTTCAATGCATCCCACGACTCAGCCTCCAGCGACGCGAATGTCTCGATGAGCCGGTTCAGGTCGGGCAGTAGCGTCTTCCGGTCTGAGAATTCGATTTCCGCAAGATTTTGGTTTGCCGCCCGCATAGCGGACATTTCGACGTCGCGGATGGCGCGCATATAGTTCTGCAAGTCGGGCTGTATCGCCGCATCGTCGTTCAAGTTGCGACTGGTGCTCGACCGGTCGTTGCGCAGATTATGCATCGCCTTGAAGAGATTCGAGGAGGCATCCGCGACCACGAGGATGCGGCTCGTCATGACAAGCCGTCCCCACGAGCTCCAGGCGGTGACGCTGAGCAAGGCCGTCATGCAGAGCGCCATCAGGACGATGACCGACTTGGTCAGCGAAGAAACCGTGAAACGGTCGAGCATAGCCACCCCCCACGAAAACCCGTCCACTTAGCCAAAAAAGGTAAATTTTTAGACAGCAGCGCTGCCATTGTGCCGGCAAAGGATTGCGGAAAATGCTGATTTTACAGGCATGTTGACGGACGGTTCCGTACCGGAACCCACGGGGCGTCTGCGCGTTGAACCGCATCGCCGGCCTTTTTCTCGCGCGTGTTAGGGGAAATTTACATGCTCATCAGTGCGCTCGTGACCTTCCTGGTCGTCATTCTGATTTTGTATCTGGTCAACCTGTTGCCGCTCGACGGCCGCGCCAAGCAGATCGTGCGCGTCATCGTGATCATTCTCGGCGTATTGTCCCTGCTGAAATATATCGCGGTATTTTAGCCACTCGCTTTGCTCTCGCCGAACAAAAAAAGCCCCGGGCGAACGCCGGGGCTTTTTCTTGCAGTCGCGCTCTTCTGAGCGACCTTCGGCAACCCTACTTGAGGGTCCGGAACCAGTCGTCCACGTCCTTGTGAATCTGGTCCTTGGCGAAGCCGTAGCGCTGCTGCAACTTGCCTTCGAGCTGTTCGCGGCGGCCTTCGATCACGTTGAGATCGTCGTCAGTGAGCTTGCCCCACTTCTCCTTCGCCTTCCCCTTGATCTGCTTCCAGTTTCCTTCGACCTGGTTCCAATCCATCGTCACCTCCTGTGTTGAGAAGACGATGTAACGATCGCGATATCCGATCGTTCCAGCAACGGCTGCGACGTTTCAGCCCGCCGCCTTGGCCTCGCGGCGTCGCGCGGTGAGAATGTATTCGGTGTAGCCGTTCGGCTGCTCGCGTCCCTTGAATACAAGATCGCAGGCCGCCTTGAAGGCTGTGCCGTCGAAAGCGGGCGCCATCGGCCGGTACAGAGGATCGCCCTTGTTCTGACCGTCGACGACGACCGCCATTCGCTTGAGCGAATCCATCACCTGCTCGTTGGTGATGACCCCCTGATGCAGCCAGTTCGCTAGATGCTGGCTCGAGATGCGCAAGGTGGCGCGGTCTTCCATCAAGCCGATGTCGTGGATGTCGGGCACTTTCGAGCAGCCGACGCCCTGATCGATCCAGCGCACGACATAGCCGAGAATGCCCTGGCAGTTGTTGTCGATCTCCTGACGCACATCGTCGGGCGCCCAGTTCGATTTCGAGACCGGGATGGTGAGAATGTCGGCGAGTTTGGCGCGCGGGCCGCCCTTGGCGAGCTCCTGCTGGCGTGCCAGCACGTTGACCTGGTGATAATGCAGCGCGTGCAGTGTCGCGGCGGTCGGCGACGGTACCCACGCCGTAGTGGCGCCGGCCTGGGGATGGCCGATTTTTTGCACCAGCATATCCGCCATCATGTCGGGCGCGGCCCACATGCCCTTGCCGATCTGCGCGTGGCCGGGCAGGCCGTCGATCAGGCCGATGTCGACGTTCCAGTCCTCATACCCTTTGATCCAGGGCTGCGCCTTCATGTCGTTCTTGCGGATCATGGGACCGGCTTCCATCGAGGTATGGATCTCGTCGCCGGTGCGGTCGAGGAAGCCGGTGTTGATGAAGCAGATGCGCTTTGAGGCTTGCTGGATGCAGGCCTTGAGGTTCACGGTGGTGCGGCGCTCCTCGTCCATGATGCCGACCTTCAGGGTATTTTCCGGCAGCGCCAGCATCTTCTCGACGCGGGCGAACAAGTCGCAGGTCAGTGCGACCTCGTCGGGTCCGTGCATCTTCGGCTTGACGATATAGACCGAGCCGGTGCGGCTGTTGCGTAAGCTGGAATGGCCTTTCAGGTCGTGGATCGCGAGCAAGCCGGTGACGGCGGCATCCAGCAATCCCTCCGGAATTTCCGCAGCCGTGGCGTCCAGCACCGCATCGGTAAACATGTGGTGGCCGACGTTGCGCACCAGCAGCAGGCTGCGGCCATGGAGCTTGAGCTGCTCCTTGCCGTCCGGCGTCGTGTAGACACGGTCGGCATTGAGCGCGCGCGTCAGCGTCTTGCCGCCCTTTTCGAAGCCGGCCGACAGGGTGCCGTTCATCAGCCCCAGCGTGTTGCGATAGACCAGAACCTTGTCTTCGGCATCGACCGTCGCAACGCTGTCTTCCATGTCGAGAATCGTACTGACGGCGGCTTCCAGAATCATGTCGGCAACGCCGGCAGGATCGTCCTTGCCGATCACATGGCTGCGGTCGACCTTGACTTCGATGTGCAGGCCGTTGTTGACCAGAAGAATGGCCGAGGGCGAGGCGGTGTCACCGCGAAAGCCGGCGAACTGCGCGTTGGATTTCAGTGCGGTGGCATTGCCGCTTTTCAGTTTGACCGCAAGCTGGCCGCTGATGACGCTATAGGAGGTCACATCGGTGTGGCTGCCGGTGGCAAGCGGGACCGCGGCGTCGAGGAAGGCTTTGGCTTTCGCGACGACCTTGTCGCCGCGCGCTTTGTTGAAACCCTTGCCGGTTTCGCTCGGATCGTGCGGGATCGCATCGGTGCCGTAGAACGCGTCGTAAAGGCTGCCCCAGCGCGCGTTCGCGGCGTTCAGCGCATAGCGCGCATTGGTGAGCGGCACCACAAGTTGCGGTCCGCAAATCTTGCCGATCTCTTCATCGACGTTGGCGGTCTCGACCTTTTGCGTCGCGGGCTCGGGCAACAGATACCCGATCTCCTTGAGGAAAGCGGTGTAGGCATTGAGGTCGAGCGGCTTGCCTTTGTTGGCGCGATGCCAGCCGTCGATCCTGGCCTGCAAGGTGTCGCGGAAGGCGAGAAGCTCGCGATTTCTCGGCGCCAGATCGCGCACGATTGTCGCAAGCCCTGCCCAGAACGCGTCGGGGGCGATCCCGGTTTTCGCCGTCGCTTCGGCCGCGATGAAATCGAACAAAGCGGGCGCAATCTTCAATCCGTGGGCATCGATACGATTCATGATGGATTTTTTTCTCGCAAGAGACAGCGCTAGGGGCGCGATCTTCGGAATATTCGAGGCAAAAAACGCGCCAAAGGGCGCGAAGTTCGACGGCCTTTTAGCGCCAAAGCGCGCCTCAAGAAAAGCCCTTCAGTGGCTTATTCCGCCGCGTGGCAAGCGTTCAAATATTGGCAGCCAGATCAATGACTTCGTCGAACAGCACGCCGGTCGTCAGCAGCATGCGTTCGATCTCTTCGGTGGTCTCGCCCACGGAACGGGTCGAGGTATCAAGCGCGAGCTCGCAATCGAGCGGTGGCTCATAATCGCCGCCGATGCCGGTGAAGGCCGGCAAGTTACCCGCGCGCGCCTTGGCATAATGGCCTTTGGGATCGCGGCTCTCGCAGATTTCGGCCGGCGTCGCGACGTAGATCTCGCGGAACGCGGTATCCGCGATACGGCGCGCAGCGGAGCGATCCTCGCGCGAAGGCGAGACCGCGGCAACGATGGCGATATGTCCGTTGCGCGCAAGGTGGGCCGCGACTTCGGCGAGCCGGCGAATATTCTCGCTGCGATCATTTGCCGAGAAGCCGAGATCGCGGTTGAGTCCGGCGCGCAGCGTATCGCCGTCGAGCAGGATCGGCGAGCCGCCCCGGCCGAACAGCCGCCGTTCCAGCGCGCGCGCCAGCGTCGACTTTCCAGAGCCGGGCAACCCCGTCAGCCAGACCACCGCGCCGTGATGGCGATAACGCGCCGAGCGTTCGTCTGGCCGCAATGCCGATTCCACCGGCACGATATCGATGGGCGCCGCGCGTTGTCCGGCATCGACTGACAGCACCAGCCCACCGCCGGCAATGCGGCCATTGACCTCGATGACGAGGCGCCCGGTGCGGGGATTTTCGGCGTAGGCGTCGGCTGCGACCGGTTGCGCCAGCGAGATGTCGATCTCGCCGACATGATTGCGGGCGATCGACTGGTTCTCGACGCTGGACAGTTCTCCGGGATCGATTGCCTTCTCGATCGCCACCACGCTCGCGCGGCTCTCGCGCGTGCCGAGCCGCACCAGGATTTGTTCGCCTTTGGTGAGCGCCTTGTCGTGGAGCCAGAAGATGCGCGCGTGGATTCGCCGCGTATCGCGCGGGGCAGACCCGGTATGGGCGATGACGTCGCCGCGTTCGAGAAAAAGCTCGCGATCGAGCGTGATGCCGACGGACCTTCCTGCGGTCTGGGCGCCTTCGAGCGGCGTCACCGGCCAGCTCTCGACGCTCTTGATTTTCGCAACCTTTCCCGCAGGCATGATGACGATCTCGTCACCGGCCGCAAGCTTCCCGGATTCGATGCGGCCAGCGACGATACGACGGTCGTCGAATTTGTAGATCGCCTGCACCGGCAACCGCAGCGCAAGCTGCTCCAGGGGCCGCGCCGGTTGAAGCATATCGAGCGCATCGATCACGGTCGGGCCGTGATACCAGCGGATTCGCGGCGAGGTCGCGGCAACACCGTCGCCGTCGCGGGCCGAGATCGGGATGACCGCCAGAGGCGTGACGCCAAGTCCGGTCAGATGCGCAGAGATCTCGTCGCGGATCTGGGTAAACCGGTCCGCGCTGAAGTCGACCCGGTCCATCTTGTTGACGACCACCGCGACTTGTTTGACGCCCAGAAGATGCAGCAGGTAGCCGTGACGCCGGGTCTGGTCGCGCACGCCTTCCATGGCATCGACGATCAGAAGCGCGCCATCGGCTTGCGAGGCGCCGGTGATCATATTGCGGAGGAATTCGGCGTGCCCGGGGGCGTCGATCAGCACAACATCGCGCGAACGGGTGCGGAAGCTTATCTGCGTGGTGTCGATGGTGATGCCCTGGTCACGCTCGGCTTGCAGCGCGTCGAGCAGGAACGACCATTCGAACGGCATGCCCCGTCGTGCGCTGACCTGCTTCAGCATTTCCAGCTTGCCTTCCGGCAGGCTTCCGGTCTCGTGCAGGAGCCTGCCGACCAGCGTCGATTTGCCGTGATCGACATGGCCGACGATGACGATGCGCACCAGCGGACGACTGGTGCCATTTGGCGTCGCCGATATCGTGGCGGGGACAATCATGTTCATGACGGCACTCAAAACGCTTCACTTTCTAGAGATAGCCAGCGACGCGCAGCCGTTCGAAGGCGTCTTCGGTTTCATGGTCCAGCGCGCGGCCCGCGCGTTCGGGCACCTTGGTGCGATCGAGCTCGATCAGGATTTCCTCGATGCTAGAGGCGGTCGAAGCCACCGGATAGGTAATGTCGGCATCTCCCAGCGAGCGGTAACGCTTGCCGTCCCTGGCGAGATAAAGCGGAATGATCGGGATGTTTTCGCGCTGGGTGTAGGCCCAGATGTCGGCCTCGGTCCAATGCAGGATCGGATGAATCCGTAAATGCGCGCCCGGCGGCGGCGAGGCGTTGAATTGATCCCAGAATTC
>Ga0210394_10004116_pt1 | contig 17276 bp, 12 predicted proteins | sample IncBWC12MmetaG_FD_160121 | JGI IMG/M metagenome (GOLD analysis project Ga0210394, IMG submission 160121) | Forest soil microbial communities from Barre Woods Harvard Forest LTER site, Petersham, Massachusetts, United States - Inc-BW-C-12-M | ecosystem: Environmental > Terrestrial > Soil >... | reverse complement strand
TGCGCGACGAGGTCCAGCTCGGCCTGGGGCGAACGATCCGGCATCCAGACCTGGAGCTGCGCCCGTTTCACACGGAGGACCTCGTCCTGGTCTGCGCCCCGGATCACGCGTTCACGAAACGACAGGACGTCGCCATGGCTGAGGTCGCGGCGCAGAAGTTGATCATGTTCGACCGCACCTCGAGCTACTACGAAATCACGCAGGGCGCCTTTCTCTCGGCCGGTGTAAAGCTCCGCGGCCTGATGGAGCTCGACTCGATCGAAGCCGCCAAGAAAATGGTGGAGAGAGGTCTTGGGGTCGCGCTCCTGCCAGGAACAGCCGTGGCCCGCGAGGTCGAAGGCGGCACGCTCTCAGTCGTGGCCATGAAGGACGCGCCGCCGATGCACAACTCGATCGTGGTCTTCAGGCGCCGGGATGCCGGCGAGCCGGCGGGGATCGTGGCCGCGTTCCTGGAACTGATAGAAACGCGCGCCTGAGGCGCTTCATACATCGGAGTTTCCGATAGGTTTCATCAAATCAATCAATTGGACTTATACAAGAGTCCTTGATAGCTTCTGGCTCATGGACAGCCAAGAACAACCGCAAGAGCTAAAGACGGAGCCCTCCTCGCACGAGTGCGAGTGCCCCGAGCCCTGCAACTGCGACCACGAGAACGAGTAGACCCGCTCATATTCCGCGTTTAGCAATCTGAACCGAAGGAGGGCTTGATGGAACTTGTTTCTACGCCCCTGCTGCCGCAGGGTTTGAAAGTCCCGGCGTCGCGCAACGAGGATCCCAGCCAGCGGCTGCGCCGGCTGCTGGCGACCAAGCCCTACGTGTTCGGTCCCGGCGTATATGACCCGATGGGCGCCGAGCTCGTCATGTACCACGGCTTCGACGCCGTCTACTTCAGCGGTTATTCGTTTGCGATCGGCCACCTGGGCACCACCGACATGGACCTGTACTCGTCGGTCGAGATCGCCGACGGAGCGCGGCGCACCGTCAGCGCGCTGCGCAAGTTCCAGCTCACCATGGCGATGGGCGACCCCGACAAAGAGGCGCCGCCGATCCACCTGGAGATCCCCCCAGTTGTCGTGGACATGGACGCCGGCTACGGAAACCTGTTCAACGTCCAGCGCACAATCGAGCTGTACTGGCGAGCGGGAGTGGCGGCTGCGCATCTCGAGGACCAGGTGATGCCGAAGCGCTGCGGCCACATCGCCGGGAAGGCGCTGATCTCGGCCGACGAGTTCGTCGGCAAGCTCAAGATGATGCGCGCGACGGCAGACGACCTCGGACATCCGGACTTTGTCATCATCGCCCGCACCGACGCCGTCTCGGCCACGGAGGCGCCCGAGTCGAAGCGAGGCATCGAGCTTGCGATCGACCGCGGCCTGCGCTACCTGGACAGCGGCGTACCCGACCTCCTGTGGTGCGAGTTTCCGACCGCCGAGCGCGGGGTGACCGAGAAGTTCTGCTCGGAGATCCGCAAGCGGTTTCCGAAAGCAAGGTTCGCCTTCAACTACTCGTCCTCCTTCAAGTGGTACAACGAGAAAAATCCGATCACGTGGGACGACCTCGCTGAACTTGGGGTCGGGTTCATCTTCATCACGCTCGCGCTGCAGCACGCCGCAGGTCACGGGATGTCGGTGCTGCTCAACGACCTCAAGCACGACAAGGAGCAGGGTTACATGGCGCTGCAGCGCAAGGAGTGGGCCGCCGGGGCGGACATTCCGACGCGGAGCCACCACCTGTTCACGGGTGTGCCGTACCACCAGCACGTCGGCCAGCAGTACGGCGCGACGCGGTTAAGCGAGGAGATGGACGAGCACCTCGAGGTGTCGAAAGTAGTCTGAGCTGGGCGACGCCGTAACCTATCGGCGGAGTGCTCCTGTTTCCGTTTCGATACCTCTGGTGGCTGGTCTCGAGCATTCGCCGCTCGTTCGGCAAGCCGCCTGAGTACGTCATCTTCATCCTCGAGAACGACCTGCCTGCGCTTCCGGATCCGCCGCGCCCGTTGTGGCAGCGCTTCACGTCGCGGCCGCGCCTCAGCCTCAGCGAGCTCGGGGCGAGGTTCGACGCGATCGCGCGCGATGCGCGGATCAAAGGAGTGGTGCTTCACCTGCGACCGGTGCCCATGCCGATGGCCACGCTGCAGGACCTCAGGGAGCTGGTGGCCAAGCTTCGCAAAGCGGGGAAGCGAGTGGTTGCGTGGGCGCCTTTCTACACGACCGGCACCTACTACCTGGCGTGCGCGTGCGACGAGATCTTGCTCATGCCGGTCGGTGCGATCCAGCCCCTGGGTTTCGCGACCACCGGCATGTTCCTTCGGGAAGGCCTGGCCAGATTCGGCCTCGAGGCGGACTTCGTGCAGATCTCGCCGTACAAGTCTGCCGCCGACATCCTGACCAAGTCGAGGATGTCGGAAGAGCTGCGAGAGCAGGTGACCTGGCTGCTCGACTCGCAGAACAACGAGCTGCTGAGCGCGATTGCCGAGGGCAGGTTGCGCGACCGAGGGGGAGCCCAGCAGCTCATCGACGGGTCTCCCTACAGCGACGACGCGGCGCTCGAGGCTCGGGTCGTCGACGCGCTGGTTGCGGAGGAGGCGCTCGCCGAGCGATTCGGTCAAGGGGTTGGCGGGCCAGTCGCGATCGGCACCTGGGAGCGGGCACAACGCAAGATGCGCTCGCCGGCCCCCTCACTCGGCCGCGGTAAGTACGTGGCGGTGCTGCGGATCGAGGGCACGATCGTCGACGGTCGTTCCGGCGGATTGCCCGTCAAGCCGCCGATCGAGGTGCCCCTTGTAGGAGGCGATCGGGCGGGAGACCTGAGCGTGGTGCAGGCAGCGCGCCTTGTCGCCGGGGACAGGCGGGCGGCGGCGGTGGTCCTCTATGTGAATTCGAGAGGCGGCTCGGCGACCGCGTCCGAGGCGATGCGGCAGGCGCTCAGCATGATCGCCGGGCGCAAGCCGCTGGTCGTGGCCATGGGCCCCGTCGCGGCGTCCGGCGGTTATTGGGTCTCGACGCCGGGAAGCTGGATCGTCGCGCGTCCGGGCACCCTCACCGGATCGATCGGGGTGCTCACAGGCAAGATCGTGACCGGCGGCATGTGGTCGAAGCTCATGTTGAACCGCGAGACGGTCGCGTTCGGGCAGCACGCGACCATCGAGAGCGACGAACAGCCGTACACGGACGAGGAACGAGAGATCGTGAAGGGGCAGATCGACCGCATCTACAAGGTCTTCCTCGACATCGTCGCCAACGCGCGAAAGATGACCGCCGATGAGGTCCACCCGCTCGCGGCCGGCCGCGTCTGGACAGGCCGCCAGGCGTTCGAGCGAAAGCTGGTGGACGAGCTGGGCGGCCTGGAGGACGCGCTCCGCAAGGCGCGGAGCCTCGCTGGTCTACCGGAGGCGGCCCCATTCCGCGAAGCCAGAGCGCCCAAGCGAATGGTCCCTCCGTCCGCTCTCGCAGGTGCCGCCGGTTACGTCGGGTACCTGCTCGAGGGTGTCTCCCTGTTGAGCCGGGCCCCGGTCCTGGCCGTCATGGCGTACCTACCAGGCGAACTGACCTAAACGCGCATCCACCTCCGCGAAGCGGACGCAATCTGAAATCAAACCCGCACTGGACTGTCCGGGGCGGCACTCAGCTGTCGAGTGAGGGGAATCTCCATGGTTGGCGTTCGCGGACGAGGTCGTAGACCGCAGCCACGATGCTCTCTCGGTTTGGTTTCGTGAAGTAGTCGCCGTCCGGTCCGTAGGCCGGCCGGTTGGCAGAGGCGGCAAGCGTGCGCGGTGCGGCGTCGAGCTGCCACCAGCCGTTCTGCACCTCGAGTACCTGCTGGAGCATGAATGCCGAGGCGGCTCCAGGCACGTCCTCGTCGAGGCAGATCAGGGCGTGCGTCTTCTCGATCGATCGCACGATCGTGTGGTTGATGTCAAAGGGACTCAGCGTTTGGACGTCGATCACCTCACAGGAGACTCCAAGCTCATCGAGCGTCCGCGCGGAGTCGAGCGCGATCCCGCAGCAGGCGCCATACGTGACGATTGTCGCGTCCGTGCCTTCTCGCAGCACCTCGGGCACGCCCAGTGGAACGGTGAACTCTCCGATGTTGTCCGGTACCCGCTCCTTCAGCCGGTAACCGTTCAGCACCTCGATCACCACACCCGGGTTGTCGCCGCGGAACAGCGTGTTGTAGAAGCCGGCGGCCTGCGTCATGTTGCGAGGCACCGCGATGTAGACACCTTGCAAAGCGTTGAGCAGCACGGCCAGCGGCGAGCCGGAGTGCCAGATCCCGACGAGCCGGTGCCCCTTGGTGCGGATCACGACCGGCGCCTTCTGGCCGCCGACCGTCCGCCAGTGGAGCGTGGCCAGGTCGTCGGCCGCCGTCTCCAAGGCATAGAGGAAATAGTCGAGGTACTGGATGTCGCAGATCGGCCTGAGTCCGCGCATGGCGGCGCCGATCGCCTGTCCGAGAATCGTGGCCTCGCGGATTCCTGTGTCGGTGATTCGCAGCCCGCCGTACTTCGCCTGCAGGCCTTCGAACACCAGGTTGACGTCTCCCAGCCGGCCGACATCCTCACCGATCACGAACAGGCGTGGATCCCGGGCGAAGTTCGCATCGAAGTTGCGCAGCAGGACCTGTCGGCCGTCCACCTTCGGCGACGTATCGGAGAAAACGGCCGGAACTACCGGCACCTTCAATGGAGACTCGTCTGACCCGCTGTAGAGATGCGAGTTGTAGCGCTGGTGGTTCTCCTTGCGGTACTCCTCGACGAATCTCGCCAGCTCCGTCCGGGCGGGGGAGCCGATGCCGCGCAGGCGGTGCAGGGCGCTGGTCGCGCTCGCCATCACGAGCGATCGGGTGACCTTGCCCGCCTCGTCCAGCAGGTTGGTGATGGGAGCGATCTCCGGCATGTCGATGCTCTTGAGGATCGCGACCGCGCGATCACGCTCGGCCCTGATCGGCGCCTGGAATGCCTCCCACGCCAGGTCGCGCGCGGCTTCGACCGCCTCCTTGTCCGCGGACTCCCAACCCTCCAGCTGCGACTCGCTCGCGATGCCGGACTCGATGATCCAGTCGCGCATGCGCGCGACGCAGTCGAACTCGTTCTCGAAGCGCAGCCTCTCCTTGGTCTTGTAGCGCTCGTGGCTTCCACTGGTCGAGTGGCCCTGCGGCTGTGTCAGCTCCACGATGTGGAAGAGCGCCGGTTTGTGCTCGCGGCGCACCTTCTCGATCCCTCTCGCGTACGCCTCGACCAGTGCTGGGTAGTCCCATCCAGGCACCACGTAGATGTCGATCCCCGGCCGGTCGTCCGGGACGAACCCGCGCAGCACATCCGAGATCGAGGCCTTGGTCGTCTCGGCCGTGATCGGGACCGAGATGCCGTAACCGTCATCCCAGACCGACATCGCAAGGGGTACCTGGAGTACGCCGACGGCGTTGATCGCCTCCCAGAACAACCCTTCGCTGGTGGCCGCATCACCTATCGTGCCGAACGCGACCTCGTTCCCGTTCACAGAGAACCCGTCCTGCGCCTGCTTGAGCTGCGGATTGTCGCGATAAAGCTTCGACGCGTACGCCAGGCCCACCAGCCGCGGCATCCAGCCGGCCACGTTGGAGACGTCCGCGCTCGTGTTGAGCATCTCGACCGAGCGCGCGAAGGCGCCGCGCTCGTCGAGGAAGCGGGTCGCGAAGTGGTTTCCCATCTGCCGGCCCCCAGACGCGGGGTCCGCCTCCAAATTTGCATTTCCGTACAGCTGGGCGAAGAATCCGCGGACGTTCGACATCCGGGTCGCCCACATGAAGGTTTGGTCGCGGTAATAGCCGGAGCGCCAGTCACCCGGTCGAAACGCTTTCGCCATGGCTAGCTGAGGCACTTCCTTGCCATCGCCGAAGATCCCGAAGGTGGCGTTGCCGCGCAGCACCTCGGCGCGCCCGATGATGCTCGCCCGGCGACTGCTGTAGGCAAGGCGGTAGTCGGCGACGATGGTTTCGGCGGTCAGGGAAGACGAGGACTTCGAGTTGCGCAGCGTTTTCGCCAGCCGGAAAACCTCCCCTACGCGTCAGGACTAGCCGCCCCGGGCGGCAAAACCTAGCCTAGCATGCACCGCCTGGTGTTCCAGCCAAGCTCACGCGGTGCTGGCGCGCTCCTGTTCCTCTTCCTGCTGAATCTGGCGTCCACCCGGGCGACTCGCCTCGAGGGCCTTTTTCATGTGGACGTAAGCCTGCGCCACGTCCCCGCGGCGCTCGAGTATCTCGGCGTACACGCCGTGTGCGTGGAACAGACTCTCGCGCCGGCCCAGCTGCTCCAGGCCCTGGATGGCCTGCGCGAACTCCCGATCAGTGCCTTCGGAGTCGCCGACCTTGTCCGCGATCCGGCCGAGCCACGTGTGCGCGTCCGCCACGTTCAACCCCTCATGGAGACGGCTCGCGAGCACCAACGCCTCGCGGGCGAATTCGCCCGCCTGGTCGATGTTGTTCTCCTGGAGGCACAGCTCACAAAGGTTCAGTAGCATGCGGCTGCGGCCCATCTGCAGGTCTGCCGCGTCGCCCATGGTCAGGGAACGATCGAGGTGCTCCCTGGCGGCGGCCGTCTCGCCACGAGCCATGAGGATCAGTCCCAGGTTGTTCTCAGAGCGGGCCAGCGACACGCGGTCACGAAGCACTTCGAGCAAAGCGACCGAGCGCATCGCAAACCTGGCCGCCGTGTCCATCTGGCCGAGCTGCTTGTAGGCAGACGAGAGTCCGCGATACATGGTCGCCAGACGCTTGAGGTCCACAAGCGACCCCGCCGCTTCGATCGCCTGCTGATATATCTCGACTGCCTTGTCCCAATCGAGGTTCGCCACGTGCGCGGTCGCGACGATGCCGAGCAGCCGTGCTTCCGTAGGAACGGGTACCGGATCGAGGGAGCGACACACCGCGAGCGCTCTCTCCGCGATGGCAAGTGCATCGGGGCGCTGGTTGAGGTAGGCGAGCGAAGCCTCTGCGCCCAAGCATTCGGCAAGCATCACGCCGTCGTTGATCGTCTCGAAGTGAGCTCGCGCCTGAGCCAGCAGATCCTGGGCATGCTCTGGCTGCCCGGTCTGGATGTACGCCATGGCCACGAAATACCGGATGCGGCCCAGCCGGTGAGCCGAGGTTCCGAGATCGAGCAGCGATTCACCCAGCGCGATGGCTTCGGCGAAGCGGCCATCGCCGACCATCGCTTCCAGGTCCGCGAGGGAGGTTTGGGCTTCGTCCGTGGTTCCGGCAGGATCGGCCAGGAAGAATTCCACCGGTTTGCCAGTCCGTTGAGCGATGTGCTCCAGCGTCGGGAGCGAAGGACGGGTTCTCCCCGTTTCGATCAGATAGATGGCCGGCGCCGTGACGCGGCCCTTTCCGACTTGCGCGAGACTCATGCCCGCTTCCTGTCGAGCTTGCTTGACCGAGCCGGGCTTGATCGTCACGCCCGGAAGGCGACGGCGCGTCGTCTTCGGGACTTGCGGAGTGCTCGCTCCGGCCACCTGCATCACCTGTTAGTCAAACGAAAATCTAAAGTCTCGATTGGCACACCAGAAACGATTGTTTCAGATTCACAACGTGAGCGTTAGCGATTAGTGAATGGGAACGTCGATTTAACGATTAGTTTCAGTTAAATTAACAGCGCAGGTCACGGTCAGAGTGCTTCCCGCCGTGGCCTGCGCAACAGGTCCGACACCTCCCGCGCGACGCCTGCGCTGCCGTTCTCAACATGCAGCACGGCCACGTCGACGGCGCAACGTCAGGCTTCGAAGGTCAGCTGTAAGGTCGGGAGGCCGATCGAGCTGTCATCCGAAAATGAGATGCCGCAGGGTATCCGCCACGTGGTTGTGGTCCAAAAGCTGATCGGTCACAGGCGGATGGCCGTTGGTTTCGTGACCATTTCCGTTGGCCTCGTGACCGTTCGGGTCGGCGGCCGCCGCCGCGATCTTGCGAAGGTCCTCGTCGGTCACCTCTTGCTTGGTGTCGGCGACCTGGAGGAACCGCTGCCAGGCGGCGTCCACCTGTCCATCCTCGAGCATGATGCCGAGGCGGTTGAGGCGGTGGTGAAAAGCGTGGCGGCCCGAACGCGCCGTGAGGACGATCCTCGAGTCGCTCAGTCCGACGTCCTCGGGTTTCATGATCTCGTAGTTCAAGCGGTCCTTCAGGACGCCGTCCTGGTGGATGCCTGACGCGTGGGAGAACGCATTGGCACCGACTACGGCCTTGTTCGGCTGTACCGGCGTGCCCGTCAGTTCGGCGACAAGACGCGATGCGCGCGTGATCTCTTTCGTGTCGACTGCGCACTCGAGTCCAAGCTTCGCGTGGCGCACGTTCAGCAGCATCACGATCTCTTCGAGCGATGTATTACCGGCCCGCTCGCCGATGCCGTTGATGGTGCACTCGACACGTCGCGCCCCTGCGGCCAGTGCCGCCAGCGTGTTCGCTACCGCGAGGCCGAGGTCGTTGTGGCAGTGGACCGAGAAAAGCGCCTTCTCGCTGCCGCGCGCTTCTGTGATGGCGCGGCGCACGATCTCGCCGAACTCCCAGGGCAGGCAGTAGCCCGTGGTGTCGGGAATGTTGATCACGTTGGCGCCCGCGGCGATCATCGTCTCCACGGTCTCCACGAGGTAGTCGGGATCCGAACGACCGGCGTCTTCGGGTGAGTACTGGACGCGATCACACAGCGACCGCGCATAGGAAACCATCTCGGCGCCGCGCTTCAACACTTGCGCGCGCGTCATGCCCAGCTTGCGGTCGATATGCACGTCGGACACCGACAGCACGATGTGGATCTGCGGCGATTCGGCCTCTTTGATCGCTCCCCATACGGCGTCGATGTCCTCGCGTACAGCACGCGCCAGCGCGGTCACTGTCGCACCGCGAATCTCACGGGCGACGCGGCGGCAGGCCTCGAAGTCGCCGGGAGAGGAGATCGGGAAGCCCGCCTCGATCACGTCGACTCCGAGCTTCTCCAGCTGCCGCGCGATGCGCAGCTTGGAGTTGGCGTCCAGATGAAAGCCGGGCGACTGCTCGCCGTCGCGCAGCGTCGTGTCGAAGATGAATACTCTGTCCGGGCTTTTATCGTTCATTACTTTTCTACGGGCTCGCGCAGGTTGAGCGCGTGAGCGCGCCCCTGGATGACGTAGCCGATGACCGCGACGGGCTCGCCCAGCGCCGGCGGGCAGTCCTTGTCGTAGTGGGTCTTCATGCGGTTTTTCTCATGACCACAGGTCCCGAGCGCGCCACGTCGAGCACTCCGTGGTGCAGCAGTTCGTCGATGAACTCGCCGACGTCCTTGCCCTCGCCCGCGAACTCGACCGTCGTGCCGTCGGGACCGGAATCAAGCACCTTCGCGCCCCTGGAGAGCAGGCCCGCGACCTCCGACGAGCGGACCTTGGCGACCACCAGCTCACGGCTGTGCACGAGCTGGCCGGTCACATCCTCGATCTCGATCACCTCGACCAGCCGCTCGAGCTGCTTGCGCACCTGGTCCGTCTCGGCGTGGCCCGCGTCGACGGTCAGGGTCATGCGAGAGCGTCCCGGGTGGCGGCTGGGGCCGACCGAGATGGAACGGACGTGGAAGCCACGGCGGCGGATCAATCCCGAGACCTTGCTCAAGGTGTTGGATCCGTCGTCCACGAGAACAGAGAGCACGCGCACGCGCACGGCCAGGTCTTCGGCTGAGCCGGGAGCCGGACGCGCTGGGGCTTGGGGTGGAGTGGTTTCGATCATCAGTTAGGTGCCTCCCAGAAGTCGTTCAGGCTCTTGCCGAGCGGGACGATTGGATAGACGTTGGCCTCCGGGTCGATGCGGAAGTCAATGAGGAACGGGCCCTTGGTCTTCTCCGCGGCGTCCAGCGCGGGGCCGATCTCCTCGAACTTGTCGACGCGGATGGCCGGCATCCCGTACGCGTCGGAGAGCTTCACGAAGTCCGGCATGTGGGTCAGGTCCGACTGCGAGCGCACGCCGCCGTAGAAGTCGTCCTGGAACTGGCGGACCATGCCGAGCGAGAAGTTGTTGAGCAGCACGATCTTGACGTCCAGCTGGTGCTCGACCGCGACTGACAGCTCCTGTGCCGTCATCACGAAACCACCCTCGCCCGCGACGCACCACACGGCCTTGTCAGGCCGCCCGAACTTGGCGCCGATCGCGGCCGGCAGCGCGAAGCCCATCGTGCCGGAACCGCCTGAGTTCAGGAACATGCCAGGCCGGTCGTAGTTCCACCACAGCGCCGCCCAGATCTGGTTCTGGCCGACGTCGGCGACCACGATGGCGTCGTTGTGGCATCTCCTGTACATGTCGATCAGCACGTCCTGCGGCTGCAACCGGCCGTTGGAGTGCGTGTATTTCAGAGGGTGCTCCTCGCGCCACGCATCGATCTGTGAGAGCCACCTGCCCCGGCCTTCGTGAAGCGCGCTGACGTGTGGGGTCATGGCCTCGAGCGCGTTGCGCGCGTCGGCCACCAGCTCAATGTGCGGCCGCACGTTCTTGCCCATCTCCGAGCCGTCGATGTCGATGTGGATGAAGGTCTTGACTTTCGGCGCGAAGTCGGCGAGCCGCGCGGTGACGCGGTCGTCGACACGCATGCCGACCATCATCAAGACGTCGGCGTTCTGGACCGCCTTGAGGTTCCAACCTGTCCCCATGAAGCCCGTCATGTGCAGCGACAACGGGTGGTTGACGGGGAACGCGCCGATGCCGAGCAGCGTCGTGCCGACCGGCGCGCCGGCCTTCTCGGCGAACGTGCGGAGCTCCGGCTCAGCGCGGCTGAGCAGCACGCCGTGGCCGGCGAGGATCACGGGACGCTCGGCGCCGGCCAGAGCACGCGCCGCCTCGCGGGCGCGGTCGAGATCGACGTGGCCGTTCAACTGGTATCCCGGGATCTCGAGCCGCTCTGGGGTGATGCGCTCGGCGTCCGCCTGCTGCACGTCCTTGCAGATGTCGATCAGCACCGGGCCGGGGCGGCCGGTGGTCGCGATGTGGAAGGCCTCGTGAATCACGCGTGGCAGCTGGGAGATGTGGGTGACGAGGTAGCTGTGCTTGGTGACCGAGCTCGTGGCGCCGATCACGTCGGTTTCCTGGAACGCGTCGCGGCCGACCTGGGTGCTGGCGACCTGTCCTGTGATCGCGATCATCGGCACCGAGTCCATGTATGCCGTGGCAAGGCCGGTGACGAGGTTCAGCGCGCCAGGACCGGAGGTGGCAAACACGACGCCCGGCTTGCCGCATGCCCTGGCGTACCCGTCGGCCATGTGAGCGGCGCCCTGCTCGTGGCGGACCAGGATGTGTTTGAGCTTGGGATGCTCGTGCAGGTGCTGGTAGATCGGCAGGTTGGCGCCGCCGGGGTAGCCGAAGATGTACTCGACACCCTCGCGCTCCAGCGCCTCCAGGATCATGTCCGCTCCGGTCATCTTGTTTCGTTTCTCCTTTAGAAATGAAGAAGCCCCCACCTCTCGGTCGGGGGCTTTTGCGATCTACTCTGTGGTCTGGTTAGCTGTCGCGAGCCCCCGTTCGTCCGAAGCCAATAAGGCCCAGGAGTCCAAGGAGGAGTACGAGGGTGCGAGATGAGCTGACCATGTGAGCTATGAATGGTAACGATCGGGACGGGCGTTCGGTTGTGTCCGGCCCACAAATTCCGGCCCCAGGGTTTGCGTAGAGTTGTCGTTCCCGATGAGTAGGACCCTCGCCCAGAAGCTTTGGGACGACCACGTCGTTCGCGTCGCACCGGGCGAGCCGGACCTCCTTTACGTCGACCTACACCTGGTCCACGAGGTGACCTCGCCGCAGGCTTTCGAGGGGCTGCGCCTGGCGGGCCGCCGGGTCCGCAGGCCGGAGCTGACCCTGGCGACCATGGACCACAACGTCCCCACCCAGGGCGGGGCCCGGGCGGCCGACGAGATGTCCAAGCGCCAGATGGAGCTCCTCGCCGAAAACTGCCGGCGGGAGGGCATCCCCCTGCACCAGATCGGCAGCCGCCGGCAGGGAATCGTGCACGTGATCGGACCCGAGCTTGGGCTCACCCAGCCCGGGATGGTGATCGTGTGCGGGGACTCGCACACGTCGACCCACGGGGCGTTCGGGGCCCTGGCGTTCGGAATCGGCACGTCCGAGGTCGAGCTGGTGCTGGCCACGCAGTGCCTGCCGCAAAAGCGCCTGGGCGACCTGGCCGTGACGGTTACCGGAGAGCTGCCCCTCGGAGTGACGGCCAAGGACATCGTGCTGGGCCTGATCGGCCGGACCGGGATCTCCGAAGGCCAGGGCCACCTGGTCGAGTACAGGGGCTCGGCGATTCGAGCCCTGTCGATGGAAGGGCGGATGACGGTTTGCAACATGTCGATCGAGTGGGGCGCCAAGGCCGGGATGATCGCGCCGGACGACACGACCTTCGCCTATCTGCACGGCCGGCCGCACGCGCCCAAGGGCGCCGCGTGGGAGGCCGCCCTTGACTACTGGCGGTCGCTCGCTTCCGACGAAGCCGCGTCATTCGACGGAGAGATCTCGATCGACGCCTCGCAGCTGGAGCCCCATGTCACGTGGGGCACCAACCCGGGCCAGGTCGCTCCGGTGACCGGGCGGGTGCCTCAGCCTCGCTCCGACACCGACGAGCGCGCGCTGAAGTACATGGACCTCGTTCCTGGGACGGCCTTTGCGGACATCGCGATCGACCGCGTATTCATCGGCTCGTGCACGAACGCACGGATCGAGGACCTGCGCGCGGCGGCGAACGTGGTCAGGGGCAAGCACGTCCACCCCAAGGTGCGCGCCATGGTCGTGCCGGGATCGATGACGGTCAAGCGGGCGGCGGAGGACGAGGGCCTTGACCTCGTGTTCAAGGCGGCGGGGTTTGAGTGGCGCAACGCCGGGTGCTCGATGTGCCTGGGCATGAACACGGACATCCTGGCCCCGGGCGAGCGGTGCGCCTCCACGTCGAACCGCAACTTCGAGGGACGGCAGGGATCGGGGGGCCGGACTCACCTGATGAGCCCGCCGATGGCCGCCGCGGCGGCCGTCACGGGACACGTGGTCGACGTGCGGGAGCTCCTCTAAATGGAAGCCGTCTCGAAGGTTTCGGGACGGATGGCGCCTCTCGACCGCGCGGACGTCGACACCGACCAGATCATCCCGAAGCAGTTCTTAAAGCGCATCGAACGGACCGGCTACGGACCGTTCCTTTTCTTCGACTGGCGCGCGGGCGGGGATTTCGTGCTGGACAAGCCGGAGCACGCCGGTGCTTCGGTGCTCGTGACGGGCGCCAATTTCGGCTGCGGCTCTTCGCGCGAGCACGCGCCCTGGGCGCTGCGCGACTTCGGGTTCAGGGCCATCATCTCGCCGAGCTTCGCCGACATCTTCCTGGCCAACTGCTACAAGACGGGGCTGCTGGCGGTGACGCTGCCCGAGCGGCAGGTGCGCCACCTCATCGACCTGGCGGCTGAGGATCCAGCCACGCAGGTGACGGTCGACCTCGAAGGGCAGGAGGTGCGAGGCGAAGGCTTCACCTACAAATTCTCCGTCGACTCGTTCGCGCGGGAATGCCTGCTCGGCGGCCTGGACGAGATTGGCCTGGTCGAGAAGCACAACTCCGACATCGGCGCGTTCGAGTCGCATCGGGCGGAGTGGCTGCCCTCGGTCAGATGATCGCCTATCCAGTAAACGGGGCGAGGCGGTACGCGGATAGCCAGGCTACGGCTTGAGCATCGCCCCTTCGGAGGCCGAGCCAACCAGCAGTGCGTAGCGCGCGAGCACGCCTTTGCGGTAGTGCGGCTCGGGCGGCGACCAGCTCTTCAGGCGCGCTTCGATGTCCACGCCATCGACGTTGAGGCGTCGGCTGTCCACGTCCATGTCGATGATGTCGCCATCCTCGAGCGCGGCGAGCGGGCCGCCGACCGCCGCCTCCGGCGCGACGTGGCCGACCATCAAACCTTGAGTGGCGCCCGAGAAGCGTCCGTCGGTCACCATGGCGACCGAGTCGCCCAGGCCCTCGCCGACGATCGCTGCGGTGACCTGCAGCATCTCGCGCATACCGGGCCCGCCTTTCGGTCCCTCATACCTGATCACCACCGTGTCGCCCGGCTTGATCCGGCCGGCGTAGACCGCCGCGAAGGCGTCCTCCTCTCGGTTGAAGACGCGCGCGGGTCCGCGATGCGAAGTGGGAGTGTGTTGCGTGATCTTCACGACGGCTCCGTCGGGGGCCAGGTTTCCGCGCAGCACCACGAGACCGCCTTCTGCCCGCAGCGGCCGCGCTAGCGGAGCGACGACTTCCTGGCCGGCTGTCTCCGTCACCGACGCGGACTCCTCGCCGAGTGATCGGCCGGTGACTGTGAGGGCATCCCCATCGATGTAGCCGCCTTCGATCAGCCGTTTCGTCAGCAGCGCGATGCCACCCGCCCTGTGCAGCTCGACCGCGGCGAATCTCCCGCCCGGCTTGAGGTCACACAGTAAAGGTGTGCGGCGGCTGATCCGGTCGATCTCGTCGATCGCCAGGTCGACGCCGACCTCGCGCGCCAGCGCAAGCAGGTGCAGCACCGCGTTGGTCGACCCGCCGCTGGCGGCGACGGCGGCGATCGCGTTGTCGAAGGCGCGGCGCGTGAGGATGCGCGACGGGCGCAGGTCCTCTGCAAGCGTGTTCATGACGATGCGACCCACGGCCTGGGCCGCAGGGTGCTTCTTCGGATCCATGGCCGGGATCGAGTTGAAGCCGACCGGCGACAGCCCGATCACCTCCATGACCATCGACATCGTGTTGGCCGTGTACTGGCCACCGCACGCCCCGGCCCCGGGGCAGGCCACCGCTTCGAGCTCGGCGAGATCCGCATCGCTGATCTTGCCCGCCGCGGCCGCGCCGATCGCCTCGTAGATGTCGCCGACTGCAACCTGACGGCCGCGAAACATGCCGGCCATGATCGATCCGCCGTAGAGCAGCACGCCCGGCCTATCAAGCCGGGCCAGCGCGATGGCGGAGGCCGGAATGGTTTTGTCGCAAGCGCACAGCGTGACCATCGCGTCGAACATGTGGCCGCGTCCCACGAGCTCGATGGAGTCGGCGATCACCTCGCGGCTGACCAGCGAGGTCTTCATGCCCTCGGTCCCCATGGTGATGCCATCGGAGATGGCGATCGTGTTGAATTCCATCGGGTTCGCGCCCGACGCCTTGATCCCCGCCTTCAACGGCACTGCGAGGTCGCGCAGGCCGAAGTTGCACGGCATGGTTTCGGTCCAAACGTTCGACACGCCGACGAACGGCCTGTCGATGTCGGCGTTGGACAGGCCGATCGCGTGCAGGAAAGACCGCGCCGCGGCTCGGTCGCGTCCTTGATAGAGGGTGCGACTGGGCAATTCGCGAGGCGGCACGGTCGGAAGTTTAGCTCGGACTCGTTTCATGGCCGGGCCGGTCACCGAACCGCGGCGCACAGGAATTCTTAAGGTTGACGAATCACGCTATGTCGTCATCCACTCGAGAGCCCACACGTATCAGCAGGACGTCGAACCGACAGAGGGTGCCAGGCGCGGCCGGGTTGAGCCGATGACAGGGCTGGCGCGCACCGGTCTCCGGTCCGTGACCCGTGGGCAGCTTTTGGCTTTGCTCATCGGCCTCGTGATTGCCATCGGCGTCATCCTGGTCAGCAAACCGGGGTCGATCTGGCAGGCCTTTCATGAGGTTGATCTGGCCCCACTCAGCGTTGCTTTGCTGCTCAACATCCCCATCGTGTTGCTCCGCGCGTTGCGAGCACAGGTTGCGATTCGATTCCTCGGGCATGAGGTCTCGCTCCGGTCGATGATTCCGGTTCAGCTCGTGGGCCAGACCTGGAGCACGGTGACACCGGCCGCAAGTGGTGACTACGTTCGCGCCTACATCTGGCGCCGGCTCAAGGGCGTGCCGCTGCGGGATGGCGCGGCCGTGGTCACGTTTGAGCGGCTGTACAGCCTGTTTCTGCTTGCCGTCGTGGCGATTCTGCTCATCAGCCTGCCGCGGCATGGTTGGATCGGATGGGTCGGAGTCGCCGCCGGCCTGGGCCTTGGGACGCTGGCGCCGGCCGCGGTCGAGCTGATCGCTCCACCGCAGCTCGAGCGTTGGGCGCTCGGACGCATCACGAATGGACGATGGTTGGGGAAGTTCGCCGAGGGTGCGTTGGAGATGGCTGACAAACTGCGCCGGCTCCTGCGCTCGCCGCGGCTTCTCGTCCAGACGTCGGCCATCACGATCGCCGTCTTCATCTTGAGCGGCCTTCAGGTGATGCTGCTCCTCAGCGGTCTGGGAGACACGGTCCACATCACCCAGGCGGTGGCCGGCTACGCAGCCTCCCAGGTGGCCGGGATACTTTCGACGCTGCCGTTCGGGCTCGGCGCCGCTGACGCGATCCTTGTCGCGGCCCTCTCGGGCTACGGCGTGAGCGTGGCGGATGCGGCGACGGCGGCCGTCCTCTTGCGAGCGGTTTCGACCCTGCCCCAAGCCCTTGCAGGACTGCTCGCATACGCACGTCTTGGGGGACGATCTGGATCGGAACCGACGCCCGCGGCCGCCGACGGCATCGCCGAATAGGTGCGGGGGCCACGATCCGCTGCAAGCCCACGGGTCGCCGTGACCGGTGGCGCGGGGTTCATCGGCACGCACACAGTTGAGGTGTTGCTGACTGCGGGCGCGGAAGTCCTCGTAATCGACGACCACAGCCATCCATGTGGCGAGACCCTTCCACCGCAAGTGGATATCGTGCAGGCCGACTGCGGATCAGAAACGGCTCAGCGCGCGCTCGACACATTCAAGCCTGAACTGGTCCTTCATCTCGCGTCCAAGGGCGGGGTGCACAAGGCGGCGCGCAATCCAGGCGAACACGTGCGTGCCAGCGTCGCGAGCACCGTCGCGCTGTATGACTCAGCGATCCGGTCGGGAGCCCGCCGAATCGTGACCGCGTCGTCTGGCGGGACTGTTTACGGCGCCGCGAGCCGTCTGCCGGCTCGTGAATCCTTGACGCCCGCGCCAGTTTCCGCTTATGGCGCAGCCAAGCGGGCCGAGGAGGTCTACCTCTTTGCATTCGGGCGGCGTCACCGCGTTTCCACCGTCGCGCTGCGCTACGGCAACGTTTACGGGCCACGACAGGACGGAACTGGAGAGGCAGGCATGGTGGCCATCACGTGCCATCGGCTGCTGGAAGGCCGCTCGCCGCAAGTCTTCGGCGACGGCCATCAGACTCGTGACTTCATCTATGTCGGCGATATCGCAGACGCAAACGTCAAGGCCCTCCTCGGGAAAGCGTCGGGCGAGGTGAACGTGGGCACCGGACGAGAAACATCCGTTA
>Ga0210394_10004112_pt1 | contig 17287 bp, 16 predicted proteins | sample IncBWC12MmetaG_FD_160121 | JGI IMG/M metagenome (GOLD analysis project Ga0210394, IMG submission 160121) | Forest soil microbial communities from Barre Woods Harvard Forest LTER site, Petersham, Massachusetts, United States - Inc-BW-C-12-M | ecosystem: Environmental > Terrestrial > Soil >... | reverse complement strand
CGCGCTGAGCGATGAACAGACCGCGCTGAAGTATGCGCCGGAGCAGCCGATGCTGCTGATGAATGTGGCGTATGTGCATTTGCGGAGGAGCGAGTTCAAGTTATCGCTGGAGTATCTGGACAAGGCAAAGAGTGTGGCGCCGCAGAATGCGGATGTGTATAAGCTGACGGGCTGGGCGTATTACGGGATGAACAAGCCGGAGCAGGCGGTTTCGGCGTGGAAAAAATCGATGGAGCTGCGGCCGGACGCGGATACGCAGGCGGCACTGGACAAGGCGCAGCGGGACAAACAGGAAGAAGAGAATTACCGGGAGAACGAAAGCTCGCATTTCCAGTTGCGCTATAACGGCGCAGCCGCGCCTTCGCTGGCTCGCGAAGTTTTGCGGACGCTGGAAGGACATTTCTCGCAGATTGAATCGGAGTTGGGATACACACCGCCGGAACCGATTGGCGTGATTTTGTACACGCAGCAGGGATTCGCGGATATTACGCGGGCGCCTGGATGGGTGGGCGCGTTGAATGATGGACGGATACGCGTGCCGGTACAGGGATTGACGGGCGTGAATGCGGAGTTGTCTCGCGTGCTTCGGCACGAATTGACGCACAGTTTTATTCAGCAGAAGACCAATGGGCATGCGCCGACATGGGTACAGGAAGGCTTGGCGCAATGGATGGAAGGAAAGCGCAGCGACGAGAATGCGTCAGCGTTGGTGCAGATTTACCAGCAGGGGCAGGCGGCGCCGTTGGGAAGGCTGGAAGGATCGTGGATGGGATTGCCCGCGGAAGTGGCGCGGTATGCATACGCCTGGGCGCTGGCAAATGTGGAGTACATCGTGCAGACCCAGGGCATGGGGGATATGCAGAGATTGTTGGACCGGATTGCGGCAGGGAGTCCGACGGAGGCGGCGGTGCATGATGTGCTGCGGGATGATTATGGAGATTTGATGCAGGCGACGACGGAGTATTTGAAGAAGGCGTATGGGCGGTAGAGTCAGGGCAATTTCAAGTCAAACTCACGAGATTAAAATGCACGAAGATCGTCAGTAGAGTTAAATTATTGCGACGAGCCCTCCACTCCGTGCTGCAAACTGCGCAGCACTCCGGTCGGGATGACAGATGATACAGCGGTGCCGCGTCTACGGCGCTGGAGATTTTTGTTTGATTCGGTTCCTTTTGCCGCGATGACATAAGGAAAATATAGGCAAGATCCGTTGATCGTGCGGACTTCAGACACAGCGGCGCTGCGCGCCGACGCGGACGGACGCCTATGAAATGGAGACGGGCTCGAAAAGCGCCGACTGGAGGCCAGCGCTACCACTTAGCTGCCGGTTAGGAGGGCGGCGAGGAGGGCGGCGCGTTGGGGCATGTTGCGGATGAGGATGTGTTCGTGGGTGGCGTGGGCTCCGTCACCTACGGCACCTAAGCCGTCGAGAGTGGGGATGCCGAGAGCGGCGGTGAGATTGCCGTCGGAGCCGCCACCGGCTGCGGCTTCGTCGATGGAGAAGCCCATACTTTTGGCCAGGGATTTTGCGCGGGTGTAAAGGGCGACGCTGTGTTTGCGTTCGAGTGGCGGGCGATCAAAGCCGCCGGTTAGCTGGAGCTTCGCGCCGCGACGGATAGGTTTCAGGGAGTGCAGACGTTTTTCCAGGGAGACCATGTCCGAGGCTCGCCAGGCGCGTAGGTCGAACGTGGCGGTGGCGCGTTCGGCTACGACGTTGGTGCGCGTGCCACCCTCGATGATGTCGGCGTTGATGCTGACGCCGCGGCGGAGATCGTTCCATTTTTCGATGCGAGTGATTTGAGCGGCTAATTCGTGAATGGCGTTGATGCCTTTTTCGGGGGCGAGACCAGCGTGAGAAGCGCGGCCGTGAACAGTGAGCTTGGCTTCACCGACTCCTTTGCGAGAGGTTTTTAGCAGGCCACGTGGACCGAGCGCGGGTTCGAGGACGAAAACGGCGTCGCTGCGGCGGGCTTCGGATTCGAGCAATTCGCGGGAAGATGCGCTGCCGATTTCTTCGTCGGAAGTCCAGAGGAAGACGATGCGTTTGGCGACGGGAATTTGCGCTAAGTGAAGAGCTTCACAGGCGAAGAGGGCCTGGACGATGCCTGCTTTCATGTCGAAAACGCCCGGGCCGTAGGCTTTTCCGCCGGCAATGCGAAAAGGCATTCTGGCGAGCGTGCCGACCGGGTAGACAGTGTCGTAGTGGCCGAGCACGAGTAGTTGCGATTTGGCTGGCGCGGCCGTCGGTGAATAAATCGCGCGAAGATGATTGCCGCGATGCTTTTGAGGGATGATCTCGACGGAGGCTCCGCGTTGCGACCAAAGGTTGGCGAGGAATTCGCAGCAACGGTCGGTGGGATTTTTATCGAGGCTGGGGGACTCCAAAAGCGTCAATTGGCGGAGAATTTCTAGCATTTGCGGGAGACGTGGGCGGAGAATAGAGAGGTAGTTCTTGGCCGCGGGCATCGCCGAGCATGCTAGCACGGCTGCGAAGGGAAGCGGGAGGAAGACCCTAAGGACAGCCGCAAGCAGCTAATGATAAGCTTTGCCGGGCGAGCGAACCGTCTATAATAAGAAGTTTGCGAGGGATTGGAGGGAAGTCGCAGACATGACCGTGAGCGATATGGGGGCGGGAACGCTGCTGGACATCAATCAGATCCAAAAATATTTGCCACACCGGTATCCGTTTCTGATGATCGACAAGGTCGTGGAGATGGAACGGTACAAGCGAATCGTTGCCATCAAGAGTGTCACGATCAATGAAGGATTTTTTCAGGGACACTTTCCAGGGAAGCCGGTGATGCCGGGAGTGCTGATTCTGGAGTCGATGGCACAAGCAGGGGGACTATTGCTGTTGCAGGAAATTCCCGATCGAGACAAAAAATTGTTGTATCTGGCGTCCATGACGGACGTGAAATTCCGGCGCCCGGTTGTGCCCGGAGATCAACTGCGAGTGGAAGTGAACGTACTGGCGTGGAAGGGCGACCTGTGCAAGATCGAAGCAAAGGCCTTCGTTGAGAGCAACCTGGCGGCAGAAGCGAAAATGCTTTGCGTAATGGCCGACCGGGAAGAGCCCGCAAACTCCTAAATGGAAAAGGCAGTGCAAATTCATCCGCAGGCGGTGGTTTCGCCGGAAGCGACGCTGGGTACGGGTGTGCAGGTGGGCGCATTCGCGGTGATTGGCGCGGGAGTGGAGTTGGGCGACGGCTGCGAAGTGCATCACCACGCGGTGATTCAGGGCCCTTCGAAATTCGGAACTGGCAACGTGTTTCATCCGTTCAGCGTGATCGGTGGGGATCCGCAGGATTACACGTTTGGCGGAGAGCGCGTGGAACTGACGGTTGGTGATAGAAATATTTTTCGCGAGTACGTGACCATCAGCCGGGGAACGAAAAAGGGCGGGGGCATCACACGGGTTGGGAATGAGAATTTCTTTCTGGCGTATTCGCACGTTGGGCATGACTGCCAGATCGGAAATGGAACGCTGTTTGTGAATGGCGCGACGCTGGCGGGACATGTGACCGTGCAGGACTACGTGACGATCGGAGCGTTTTCTCCGGTACACCAATTTTGCCGGCTGGGGCGGTACGCGTATATCGGGGCATGCACGGTAATTACACAAGATGTGCTGCCGTTTTCGCTGATTGTGACCGAACGGGAAACGAAGTGCTTCGGGCCCAACACGATTGGATTAGAGCGGAAAGGATTCTCTGAAGGACGTATCAAGATTTTGCAAAAGGCTTTTCGGGTGCTGACTCGGTCGAAGAAGAACACTTCGCAGGCGTTGGAAGAGATGCGCAAAACGCTGGCCGAATCGGCGGACGTAAAAGAGTTGGTGGAGTTTGCGGAGAAGGCGGAACGCGGGATCGTAAAGTAGCGAAATTCATGCCGCACGCAGCACACAAAGAAACAGGATGGGGATTGATCGCCGGGAACGGCAGGTTTCCGTTTCTGGTGCTGGAGGCGGCGCGCAGCCAGGGGATCGAGATGGCGGTGATCGCGTTGAAGGAAGAGGCGTCACCGGAACTGGAAGCGCTTTCGAAACGGTTGCACTGGGTGAGCCTGGGCGAATTGAGCAAGGCGATTGAGTTGATGCGGCAGGAAGGCGTGAAACACGCGGTGATGGCCGGTCAGGTGAAGCACAACAAGATTTTCAGCGCGATACGTCCGGACTGGAAATTGGCGAAGCTGCTGTTTTCGTTGCCGCGAAAGAATACGGATTCGTTGATTGGAGCGGTGGCCAAGGTGTTGGAAGAGGAAGGGATCGAGCTGGTGGATTCAACGCTATTTTTGAAACCGCTGGTGCCGGAGGCGGGAGTGCTAACGCGGCGCGCTCCGAACGAGCACGAAGCTGCCGACATTGAGTACGGACTTGGCGTGGCGCGGCAGATTGCGGCAATGGACATCGGGCAGACGGTGGTGATTTCGGATCGCGCGTGCGTTGCGGTGGAAGCGATGGAAGGAACGGACGAGACGATTGAACGCGCGGGCCGCTTCGCGCAAGGGAAGCCGCTGGTGGTGGTGAAGGTAAGCAAGCCGAAACAGGACATGCGCTTCGATGTACCTGTGGTGGGATTGCCTACCGTCGAAAGTATGAAGCGCGCCGGCGCGACGGCACTGGCGCTGGACGCGGGGCGGACGCTACTTTTTGAAAGAGCTAGCCTGATTGCGAAAGCGGATGAGGCGGGGATCGCGATTCAGGCGGTGGTACCCATGCTTGTGGCACCCCTCGTTGCGGTGGAACCCAAGAGCGATTCGAAGGGAATGAAGAAGGAATGAGTGACACTAGGGGTGTCGCCGGGGAGAACCGCAAAATACGCGTGGCCGTGGCCGGGACCGGAGAGTTTGGCAAGAACCATGTTCGCGTGTATCGCGAGATGGAAGGGGTCGAACTGGTTGGAGTATTCGACCGGGATGCGGGCAGGGCCGCGGGGGTCGCGAAAGAATTCGAGACTCGAACGTTCTATAGTTTGGATGAGATGCGCGGAGCTGTGGACGCGGTGAGTGTTGCGGTACCCACCGTGGCACACGCGGAAGTGGGCTGCCGGTTGATGGAATTGGGTTTTGATGTGCTGGTTGAGAAGCCGATGGCGAGCACACTGGCTGAAGCCGATGAATTAGTGGCAGCGGCAAAGAAACATGAGCGTGTGTTGCAGGTAGGGCATGTGGAGCGATTTAATCCGGCGGTGCTGGCGATCGAACCGGTGGTGAGCAAACCGCTATTTTTCGAGGTGCATCGCTTGGGAGTGTTCACGCCGCGCAGCCTGGATGTGGACGTAATTTTCGATTTGATGATCCACGACCTGGACATACTGCGGGCGCTGGTGAATGAGGAAGTGACGGAAGTGAAGGCGGTAGGGATACCAGTGTTGACGGACAAGGTGGATATCGCGCACGCGCGGCTGGAGTTTGTGGGAGGCGCAGTGGCGAACGTGACCGCTAGCCGGGTTTCGACGGAGCGCGTTCGGAAGATGAGATTTTTCCAGCGGCACGAGTACATTTCGGTGGATTATGCGCGACGCGATGCGCTGCGGGTTGGCGTGAAGCGGCCGGGACCACAGCCGGAATTTGCGTTCGAAAAGCTGGCGGCACCGAGTGTGGAGCCTCTGCGCGCTGAGCTAGAGGCATTTGTGTCTTCGGTAAGGAGCCGCGTGGAACCCAAGACGGATGGGCGAGCGGGGCGTGAAGCATTAGCTTTGGCAAGCCGTGTGATGGAAAGCATCCGGGAGCATGATGCACGCGTCCAACCAAAGGCGCAGAGCGATCCAGAAACACAACGCAACCCGGAAAAAGCCAATCGATGATCCCGAGGATTCTAGTTCCGAAAGGCGCGCGTCTGCCTGATGTGGACGTGCCGAGCACGCGGCGACGCCCCTCGTCGTTGGACGAGCGGACGCTGGTGCCCAACACGCTGCCGATCGTGCAGCTGGACACGGTTTCCACCATCCCATCGAATTTGCCGTTGGACTCGATCGCGACACGCGTGGTTGTGCCGCGTGACCTGAATGTGGAAATGGTGCAACGGCGGGATGAATCCAATCTGCCGGCGCAACCAACGGACATGGACGAGCGCATCACCGTGCCGCAAGGCGCGATGCCGCCGGACGAGATTCCGCAGATGAGCCCGGTGTCCGAAGAATTGGTGGAACCGGACATTATTCAGACCGGCGAACTCTCGTTTTTGCCGCCGGAGCGAGCAAGCCAGAGACCGCTAAAAGAAACGTTGGTCAATGTAGGGTCGGTTGTTTTCCACATTCTGCTGGTGCTGTTCCTGATATTTGAACCGAAGATTTTTGGGCCGCATGTGCGTACGGGCGAAGAAGAAGAAATTGCGCGACGCCAGATGACAGTGTTGTTGCCGCCGGGGGCATTGGATTCGCTGAAGCCATCGCCGCGGCCGGCGCCGCACCAGCCGGTGAACGTCGATCCGCGAGTCATCCGAAAGGTGGCCCCGACGCCGAAGATTGAACCGCCGCCCACTCCCACGCCGACACCAGAGCCGCCGAAGAAAGAGTTGCCGAGCGTGCCGCAGCCGAACGCAGTGACGCCTCCGCCGAAGGCGGATGCGCCATCGAGAGGTGATTTGCCGAAGTCACCGCCAAAATTGGAAACACCAGACATGCCGGTGCCGGAAAAGGGACTGATTCTTCCAAAGCAGGGTTCACCCGGCGACATGATTCGCGATGCGGCTGGAAAAACTGGGCGAGTGGATACGCCGGTGCCCCTGGGCGGCGGTGGGCCATTGCCCGGTAGCGGGAGAACGCAGGGTGGTGGCGGCAGAGGAACGGCGGGCGCAGGCATCGACCTGCTCACCGATACGCAGGGCGTAAATTTCGACGATTACTTGCGGCGGGTGTACCTGACAGTGAAACAGAACTGGTATTCGGTGATGCCCGCATCCGTTTCGCTCGGGGATCAGGGAGTGGTGTCGCTGCAATTCAAGATTATGCGGGACGGCAGCGTTCCGGATGATGATCCGCGGCGGGTTTTTGGCTCGGGGAAGGAGCCGCTGGACCGTGCGGCGGTGTCTTCGATACGCGGGTCGAATCCGTTTCAGCCGCTACCCGTGGCGTTCAAAGGGCCTTACATCGAACTGCGCTTCACGTATTATTACAACTTACCGGTGCCTCAGCATTAGGCAGATTCCATGAAACTGTATCGCCCTCAGGTGCTCGGCAGCTTATTGCTGGCATTGATTGTGTTCGTGGTGCTGCTGGTGCGTGCCTGGCCGCTGTTGTTTCCCAAATGAACAAAAATTGCGTGTTGCCGCTAGTGGCGATTGTTGGACCGACCGCTTCCGGAAAATCGTCGTTGGCGGTGTGGTTGGCGGAGCGATTGGGCGGGGAAGTAGTGGCTTGCGATTCCACGCAACTTTATCGCGGGTTTGATATAGGCACGGCGAAACCGAGGCCGAGCGAGCGCCGGGGAGTTCGGCACCATTTGATCGATTTGCTGGAGCCGACGGAAGAAGCGACCGCCGGCGGATATCGCGAGCGCGCCGAAGTCGTGCTGGCGGAATTACGCCTGAGGAAATGCTTGCCGATTTTCACGGTGGGGACAGGTTTGTATTTACGGGCGCTTTTGCTGGGACTGGCGGAAGTGCCGCAAAGATCGGAAGCCTTGCGGGAGAGACTGCGGACCAGCGCGACGGAACATCGCGAAGGGCATTTGCACTGTATGCTCGGGAGGCTGGATGCAAAATCGGCCGCGTGGATCGATGCGGCGGATGAGAAGAAGCTGATTCGCGCGATCGAAGTGTGCCTTCTGGCGAAGAAACCGCTGTCTGAAGTGCACCGAGGTGGACGGAATCCATTGCCAGGTTGGAGGGCCGTCAAGATTGGCCTGGCGCCGGAGAGGGAAGCGCTGTATGCGCGCGTGCATGCGAGGACGGATTCGATGCTGGCGAATGGCTGGTTGGAGGAAGTGGAGAGATTGATGGCGAGTGGACTGCCGATGGACGCGAAGCCCTTCGATTTTATCGGCTACCGCGAATTGCGTAGAGTAGTTGACAAAGAAATTTCGTTGGAGAGAGCGCGAGCCGCGATACAGCAAGCGACACGCAGATACGCGAAGCGGCAGATGACGTGGTTTCGAAAAGAAGAAGGGACGCACTGGATATGCGGGTTTGGAGACGACCCGGAAGTGCAGAGGAAGGCTCTGGAGACGACCCAGATGGAGATCGAAACATAAGAATTCATGGAAACAACTTGCCAACCTTATTTTGCGGCGTAGCGCGTCATTGAGCGGACCGCCTCCCTTCTTGCGTCAGGGCAAGCAGAAGGCGGTCCCTACACACCCAAGAAAGAAGGAGTGGACAGGAATGGACGTATAATCTAGGACGAGGCACCGCTTCTTTTTGCCGCGACCCGGAATGAACCTTTCGAAACTCCCTCCCGTACCCCACGCATGAAATCCCAGCACGACATTTCCGCTGCTGAACGAGCGCTCCTGATTGGAGTGGGGTGGAAGCGTGCGCCTCGGTTTCCGGGAATGCCGGTGGGCGAGCAGGGACGCGAGTCGCTGATCGAACTGGAAGAGTTGGCGCTCAGCGCCGGGGCGGACGTTGTGGGAACGCTGTTTCAGATACGAGATAAGGCGGACCCTGCCACATTGGTTGGACGCGGGAAGTTGGATGAAATTCGCGCGGAAGCGAACGCGCGGCAAGCGCCGCTGATTATTTTCGATAGCGAACTTACGCCGATGCAGCAGCGAAACATCGAAGAGGCCACCGAGCGGAGGGTGATCGACCGGACGCAGCTGATTCTGGATATTTTCGCGCGACATGCGCGGAGCCGCGAAGGGCAACTGCAAGTGGAACTGGCGCAGTTGAATTACCTGCTGCCGAGGCTTACGGGGAAGGGCGCACAGATGTCGCGGCTAGGCGGCAAGAGTGGTGGAGGCGGCTCTGGCGGCGCAGGCGGGGGCGCGGGAAGAATCGGAGTCCGCGGGCCTGGAGAAAAGAAATTGGAAACGGACCGGCGGCGAATCCGGGACCGGATAGGAAAAATCAAGGACAGCATCGAGGAAGTGCGACAGCAGAGGGCGTTGCGGCGCGAGGCGCGGAACGCCGTGCCACTGGGCACCGTGACTCTGGTTGGGTACACAAACGCCGGGAAATCCACGCTGTTTAACGCGCTGAGCCGGGCGGAAGTGCTGGTGTCTTCGCGGATGTTTGCGACGCTGGATCCGACGGTGAGAGCGATACGATTGCCGTCAAACCGGCGAATTCTGGTTTCGGATACGGTGGGATTCATCCGTGCGTTGCCGAAGGGGCTGATCACCGCGTTTCGCGCGACACTAGAAGAGGTGGAGGAAGCGGCGCTGCTGCTGCAGGTCAGCGATATTTCGAACGTGCATCATGACGAACTGGACTGCGAGGTAGACAAGATTCTGGGAGAGTTGGGGGTTTTGGATCGACCGCGGCTTCATGTATTCAACAAAGTGGACCGCTTGACCACGGAACAGCGTGCTGAATTCGCGGCAGCGTGGACGCGAGGCGGTGGAACGGAAGCGCCGGTTTTCGTTTCCGCTACGACCGGTGAAGGCTTGGACGAATTGCTGCGGCGCGTCGATGTTTCCCTGCCGACCGATCCGCTGACGACGTTGTGTTTGCGTATGCCGCTGAAAGAAGGACGCTCGTTGGCGTTAATTCATGCGCTGGGACGGGTGTTGCGATCGGAAGTGAATGATTCGCACATGGACCTAGAGGCTGAAATTCCGGCGGCGGTGGTGAGGCGGCTGAAGCTTGAAAAATATGCCGTGAAGGAACATCCTAGCGTTCCTTTGCGTACTGAAAGGTAAGAGGAGACTGGCGATGGCTTCTTTCCTGCTGTGGTGCCTGCTGCTGATCTTGTGCTGGCCGCTGGCTTTGCTAGCGCTAATTCTGTACCCCTTTGTGTGGCTGATTCTATTGCCGTTCCGAATTGTTGGAATCGCGGTGGAGGGAGTTTTGGGATTGTTGCGAGGCATTTTCTTTTTGCCGGCGCGAGTATTGCGCGGCCCGCGAGCGGTGTAATAGTTTGCGAAATGCATAGGCGTTAACTTCCGAGTAATGCCCCAAAAACGCAGTAAATATGTATAAAATGTTACAGTAACAGGGCGTCCGAGGGATGCTGGCGGATTCGCTGGCCTTGTGGAAATTTCTGTGGAAAGTACGGTTGCGGTCATTTGGGACGACGAGAGCGGATTCCGCTACACTCATTGCCGCGAAGGAGTAGGCCCTCGTAAGCTGCTGGCACGATTATAGTTAGTGAAATTTTACGGCCGTGGACGACCCTTCCGCTATCAACAAGCCCAAGATTCTCAAAAGAGGCTTTTGCACAGCTTTGCAGCACGAGTGTTACGAAAGAGTATCGCTCTATAGCAGCGTCTAGAAAAGCATGTAGTAACCGTAAAGTACCGCTTTTCGCAGGGAAATTCAGCGACCGTCAAGCGTTGACGCGTGGAATAGCGGAGTCTATAGTGAGCCGAGGCGGCCGATAGGCGAAACGTGGCCGAATCGGAGCGCCTGTTTTTTATGAACCGCCCGAATCTATGAACCTTCCGAACGCCCTAACACTACTCCGCATATTTTTCGTACCGGTGCTGATTGTGGTCCTGCTAACGCGCAGCCCCAACGTGGACGTGTGGGGCCTGAGCATGCATTTTGAAGTTTGGGGCGTGATGATCCTGCTGGCCGCGGCGGCGACGGATTGGGCGGACGGATATTTCGCGCGAAGGAACTCGCAGGTAACGACTCTCGGAATCCTTCTCGATCCCATCGCCGACAAACTTTTGATATCTGCAGCATTCATTTCTCTGGTGGATATGCACCTGGTGCCAGCCTGGATGGTGGTGATTATTATCGGGCGGGAGTTCACGATACTGGGATTGCGGAATATTGCCTCGGCGGAGGGATTTACGATTGCGGCGTCTACGCTGGGAAAGATGAAGATGGTGCTGCAGGTTTGCGCGGTGGCGGTGCTGATTGCGGGTGCGAGGCACCCGTCATTGAACAAGTTTGCGGAATTTTTGCTGTGGTTGGTGGTGATCAGCGCACTGGTTTCCGCGGCGCAATATTTTCACCGGTTCTGGGGCCACCTGGATGACCGGATCAAGCAGCGGCGGAAGTTGAGCATGCTGGAAGCGCAGAAGAAATCGCAGGATGCGGTGCCTCTTTGAGATAGTCGGAAAAGCTTTCTTCAGGGGCTAAAGCCCCGGCGTGCTAAAGAGAAGAGCGAGAAAGACGCGTGCCTCGGAAGGCGGCCACTACACAGGTAAGAGAAGGAGCCTCGGGGGCTAAGCCCATGGAAAGCCGAGCAGCTAATGTAGGAGCTCCGACCCCTTGGTGCCAAGCACTTTTAACCTGTGAAGTCGTGCCCCCACTGATGGGAAAAAGAAAAAGCCCGCTTCGTTGTGGAAGCGGGCTTTGCTTTATTGGAGATTGGAGACGAGTTATTCGATTTCGACGTAGTCACCAGCGAAAACGTCGATGTTGGTGTAGGTGATAAAGACGGTGGCGGAATTGCGGCTGACGTTGATGACCACGCCTTCGCCGAGGATTTCGCGGGGCAGATCATTCCATTTGTATTTCACCGGCGTGCTGCCGAAGCCGTACATTTTGTATTGAAAGCCTTCGAGATTTGGAGCGGTCTCGGCTAGCGTGCCCTGGTGGCGGAAGATGCGAACGTAGTCGCCTTCCTTGACGCCCTGAGCGTTGCCGAGATTCACATAGGCGGTGGAATTCTTCCCGAATAGCTGCGAGAAGGTATGACCCATCACGACCATGCCCACGGACTTACCGCTGGGCGGAGCGAAGTGGTCAAATTCACCGGTTGGTTTGTATGCGGGCGAGGGCCGGTCCTGATAAGGACGGACGATGTCGCCGCGCTGCATGTAGTCGCAGGAGAAACTGATAACAGCAGTGGAGGTATTGGGCTGTACCTGAATGACGCGAACATGGCCTTCATCGGCGTACACAGTGCCCATAGCCTTCATCAATTTGTTTTGCCACTTGAACCACTGGACATCGGTGGGTTCTGTGACGGGGCGGACGACGGAGAAGCGGTCGCCAATCTTGACGCCCTGATTGGAGCCCTTGCTGAGATAAACGTAATCGCCACGCGAAAAGACAACTTTGATGTTGGACTGTTCGCCAGATATCAGTCGAGTATCATCCGGCACCTTATCCGCAGTGACAAAACCAGAACAGTACACGGCGGTGTAGTCCGGGGAAGTCGCGGCGGCAACAGCTTGGGTTGAGGACACAACCTGGGAAGGCTGATCGGTTTGAGCCCAAGTGGCGGTAGCCGCGAGCAATAATCCAAGACATAATGCTGCTGCGTTTGCGCGCATTCTGGTAACTCCTTCAAGCACATCAAGAAAGGGCACGCCTTGAAAGGGCCGTGCGGGGACTTGCATATTGAAACTAACAAGCGTCCCAGGCCACGTCAACAAAATGGGCGAGAGGGCTTTACACATTTGCAAAGGCATGCTACAAGCCTTGTTTTCAATGATTTAGGGGGATTTTTGGGAAAAAGGAGAGGTTTCCGGCCCGGGGTCGGCAAGCTTTGTGGGGTGGCTGCCGCCCGAACGGCACAGGAACTGAAGAAACTGGTCGGAAAAGCGTTGCGGTCAACGCCCACGGTAGAGCTGCGACTCGACTGGTTGAAGAGCGATGAGGAGCGTGATGAGTTTTTGAAATGGGTGAAGTCTACGAAGACCAAGAACGCGACATTTGTGGCTACGTGCCGACGACGAGTGGGCGGCGGAGAACTTTCCGGCGATGTGGGCGCGGAATTGTATTGGCTGATGCGCGCGCGCGAGGCGGGTTGCGAGTGGTGCGATCTGGAAGTGGAGACGCTGGAGGAGTTGCCGGGAAAATCCGTGCGAGGATTTGGAGTGCCGGAGAATGTTTTGCTGTCGATTCACGATTTTCAGCGGACACCACGGCTGCCGGGACTGGGGAAGTTGCCGGCGCGGTCCGGGGCGGATGCGGTGAAGATCGCGGCGATGTCGCGGAGTATCGCGGATAGCGTACGGCTCTTGCGGGTTGCGCGGAAATCAGAGCAGGTTGTGGCGGTGCCGATGGGGGAAGTGGGGCTGGCTGCGCGCATTTTGGCGCTGCGCGAAGGGAGCGCGCTGGCGTATGCGCCGGTGGGAGCAGCCACGGCGCCTGGACAGGTTGGCATGCGCGACCTGAAGGAGCTGTATCGCGCACATATGTTGACGAGGAGATCCAGAGTATTCGGGGTGATTGGCGACCCTATTGGACATTCGTTGTCACCTTTGCTGCACAACACGGGCTACATCAAGAAGAAGATGGATGCGGTGTTTGTGCCGTTTCTGGTGGAGCGGCTCGACGACTTTTTGAAGGCAGTGGCGGACTTCGGCGTTTCAGGATTTAGCGTGACGATTCCGCATAAGCGGACGATCCTGCGGCATTTGGATGAGTGCGAGGAATTGGCGGAACAGATCGGTGCGGTGAATACCGTGACTGTCGGAAAGAATGGTGCGTTGCGGGGATCGAACACGGATTATGTGGGTGCACTGCGGGCGCTGGAAGCGAAGGTGAGTTTGCGCGGGCGGCAAGTGCTGATTTTTGGCGCGGGCGGATCGGCGCGAGCGGCTGCGTTTGCAGCGGCGAAAGCGGGAGCGGAAGTTTTTGTTAGCGCGCGGCGTGAGGCGGCTGCACGCGAATTGGCGCGCGCAGTGGATGGGGAAGCTGTTACGCAGAAGAGTTTGCGTAAGAGGCGGTTTGGTGTGATCGTGAATGCCACGCCCGTGGGCATGTACCCTCACGAGGGTGTTTCGCCGCTGGGGGCTAGCGAGTTAAACTGTACGTTGGTTATGGATCTTATCTACCGTCCAATGCGAACCAAGCTGCTGAAAATCGCCGCGGCCCGGGGACTACAGACTATTTCCGGCGTGGAGATGTTCCTGGCGCAGGGAATTGCGCAATGGGAACTTTGGGCCGGGAAGCCAGCACCAGAAGCCGCGATGCGTCGCGCCGTGATCAGCGCCCTCCGAACGGAAGAAGAACGTCGCACTGAAGAACAACATCGCTGGTGACGCACCGGCGAGAACAAACCCGCGCGTTTCCACTCAGAAACAGAAGTTATTTCAGCAGTGAGCTTGGTGCGTGACTCCATGATTCAGCCTTCCTTTAAGGAATTTCAGCGTCTGGCCAAACAGGGAAACCTGATCCCGGTGTACGACGTTTTCTCGGCAGATTTGCTGACGCCGGTGAGCGCGTATTTGCGGCTGGCACAGGGTGCGCGTTATTCGTTTTTGCTGGAGAGCGTGGAAGGCGGCGAGAAGATCGCGCGCTACACGTTTGCGGGGGCGCACCCGGAGGAAGTGTTCCGGTATGTGAACGGCGCGTGCGTGCTGGAGAGCAAGGATCGGATGATTTGGGAGGAGCGTGATCCGATTTCGTTTTTGCGCGAGCATATGTCGCAATTTAAGCCGGTGCGCTTAACGGGATTGCCGCCGCTGGTCGCGGGAGCGATCGGATATTTCAGCTACGACATGGTGCGGCTGATCGAGCGCTTGCCGAAGCGGTTGCGCGATGAGATTGGGCTTTATGACGCGATGCTGATGTTTTATCGCGGAATAATCGCGTTTGATCATGTGCAGCACCGCTTGTGGATTGTGCGAAACGTATACACGGCTGGACCTGGAAGCTTGCGGACGAAATACGCCGCCGCTGTGAAGGAGATCAAGAAGACGCGGAAATTGCTGGAGGAGCCGGTTGCTGCGGAGAAGCCTGGAATCGCTGCGAAGGGCAAGGCTCCGAAGGTTGTTTCCAACGTCAAGCACGGGGAATACCTGGAGGCTGTTCGCAAGGCAAAGAAATATATTCGCGAAGGAGATATTTTTCAGGTGGTGCTGAGCCAGCGCTTTTCGGCGAAGACCAAGGCGGCGCCATTTGATATTTACCGGGAACTGCGCGCGCTGAATCCTTCGCCATACCTTTTCTACCTGCAACTCAATGATGTGCATGTGGTGGGAAGTTCGCCAGAGATGCTGGTGAAGGTGCAGGGGCGTGACGTTTTTTACCGGCCGATTGCGGGAACGCGGTGGCGCGGCGCGGATGAGGCGGAAGATTTGCGGTTGGAGCAGGAGATGCTGGCCAGCGAGAAAGAGCGCGCAGAGCACATCATGCTGGTGGACCTGGGGAGAAACGATCTGGGGCGCGTTTGCGAGTATGGGACGGTACGGCCAGAGAAGTTGATGACCGTGGAGCGCTATTCGCATGTGATGCACCTGGTGTCGGCGTTGCGCGGACGATTACGCGAGGATGTGGATTGTTTTGATGCGCTGATGGCTTGCTTTCCGGCGGGAACAGTTTCCGGTGCGCCGAAGGTGCGAGCGATGGAAATTATCGAGGAGCAGGAAAAGACGCGGCGAGGTATTTACGCGGGTGGAATTTTGTACCTGGATTTTGCGGGCAATCTGGATTCGTGTATTGCACTGCGAACGATGGTGATCAAGAACGGCGTCGCACATATTCAGGCAGGGGGCGGAATTGTGGCCGATTCAACCCCAGAGGGCGAGTATGAGGAATCGGTGAATAAATCCAAGGCGTTGCTGCGGGCGTTGGAAGCGGCGCACTTGCGCGGGCCGAGGGAAGGGAGGGGCAAGCCGTGATTCTGTTGTTGGATAACTACGATTCGTTTACCTACAACCTGGCGCAGTACCTGGGAGAATTGGGTTGCACGGTGGAAGTGCATCGCAACGACAAGATTTCAGTGGAGCAGATTGCGCGGAAGAAGCCGCAAGGCATTGTGATTTCGCCGGGGCCATGCACGCCGCAGGAAGCTGGCATTTCGATGGAACTGGTGCGGAGGCTAGCGGGAAAATTCCCGATTCTGGGAGTGTGTCTAGGGCATCAGGCGATTGGCGCGGCGTTCGGAGGAAAGATTGTGCGGGCGCCGAAGTTGTTCCATGGAAAGACCAGCGAGATTCAACATGATGGGAAAGGCGTATTTGCGAAGTTGCCGAAACCGTTTACCGCGACCCGGTATCATTCGTTGATTGTGGAGCGGAAATCGTTGCCACGGGAACTGGAGATTACCGCGGAGACGGACGGCGGGATCATTATGGGATTGCGGCACCGGACGGAGAAAATTGAGGGCGTGCAGTTTCACCCGGAGTCGGTATTGACGGAGTCGGGGAAGCAGTTGTTGGGGAATTTTTTGGAGTTGTAATGCGTAGTTATCTGCTTGGTTACAGGCGAAGGTAAATAGAATATCTATATTAGTAAATAAATTATATTGATTGTTTAGTTACAGTGGCGTAGGGTGCTGACAGTGGGTTCGTCCTTCCTCGCGTTGACCCCTGGAGGTATCGCATGCGCGCGTTTCGCTATGTCTTTGTCCTTGCCGTTGTGTCTTTCCTTTTATTCCATACTGGCAAATTGAAGGCGGGTTCGAATTCGCCGATGGGAGTGCTGACGCAAGCGATTGCGGCGCACTTGAACGAGGCTGCCGCGTTTCCGGGATTGTCTTTCTTTGAAGGGGAAACGCTGTCGACGGAGACTGGCGGAAAGATGACCGCGCGGGTTGGGGGGAGTCTTTTTACGCTGGGCGGAGATAGCAAGGTGACGCTGCATCGGATCGAGCATGGCTCTCATGCGGACCTGGACGCCGGGAGCGTGTATTTTTCGGCGGGAGAAAACGTGGAGGTGCAGATTCACGCGCATGGAGCGATTGTGAAGCCGGCGAATTCGGTACCTACGCAGGCGGAAGTGATGATCTGGAAGCCGCGGGTGCTGCAGATTACGGCGAAGCGCGGGGATCTGGCGTTCACATACGAGCAGGAGTTTCAGGTATTGCCCGAGGGGGAAACGTATCGGATTTACCTGGGCGACGATGACGGGCGGGAGGAGATCGCGGCTGGTGGCGGGAGTTCGAGGATTTGGGGCGCTAGCAAGATTGGATATTTTATTGTGGGCGGAGCGGTGGCGGGAGTTGCGGGGTGGCGGATTTACGACATTATTAATTCGCAGAGCGGGATGGAGAGCCCTGCGAAGCCTTGAAGAAAAGCAGGATTCATATTCGAAGTGGCGAAGGGCCGATTCACGACGCAGGGTTCTTGGTGAGCACATTCAGTGAGCGGACGGCCTCAGAAGGCCATCCCTACAGAGGCAAGGCCGGGGAAACCCCGCCCCCTGAAAGGCGCAGGGTGCGGCACCTGTGATCTTTCAAGAGGTTGTCCATTCGATTTGACTCGGAGAAGCTGGTTGTGACGAGCAACTAGGTTTCTTGGAGGAATCGAATGGACATTCATAAGAATGCCCGACTCA
>Ga0210394_10004111_pt1 | contig 17293 bp, 15 predicted proteins | sample IncBWC12MmetaG_FD_160121 | JGI IMG/M metagenome (GOLD analysis project Ga0210394, IMG submission 160121) | Forest soil microbial communities from Barre Woods Harvard Forest LTER site, Petersham, Massachusetts, United States - Inc-BW-C-12-M | ecosystem: Environmental > Terrestrial > Soil >... | reverse complement strand
TGAATGGTTGATTGAGCATCTGATGCATTTCGAAGCACGCGAGAAAAGCGTGCTTCTCGATGCCGCTATCGCGCTCGGGATATTCCTTACCTTTCATCGAGTTTGGCATTGGGTACGGCATGCCGTGGAGCGCATCTTCTTCAATGCATGGCATTTAAAGGAGGAGGTGCTAACGCAATTTTTAGCGCAAGCCTCACATTTCGTGGCGGCACACGATTTAATAGGGGCATTTCTGCAAAGCGTGGACACGTTCACATCCAGCACTGGTAGCGCACTCTATCTCAGGGACGATGCAGCCCGATTCACTTTGGCGAAGTCGACATTGTCGGGATTGCCTGTACACCTGCAGGCGGCCTCGGACCTCGTGTTACATATGACACGCGTCCATGAAGGGATCAACCTCGATGACCCTGTGTTGACATCTGGCGCGGCAATGGCGTTTCCTCTGCAGCATCGCTCGGACCTCGTTGGCCTGCTGCTGGTTGGTCCAAAGCCCGGCCGCGAAGATTACCGGCCGGATGAAATAGATAGCCTCGCCCATGCGACGGAACTTGTTCGAATGGAACTGCACGCGCTAGCAATGGAGCAACTCGAAAGACGTACCAGAGATTTGGAACATGAGAACGCCACGTTGCACGCGCAGCTTGAGGCGTTGATGGGCAGCTGTTCGAGCGGTCCAGGTTTGCAGGACAATGACGGTTCGAGATAACCTGAATGGCCAGCGCATAGCGATCATTTGCTGAGCCCGCTAAACTCATGCAGCAGCGCTTCCAATTGACCCGATTCGCGAACTGTCGATCGCTCGACGGCCAATGAATCTCAGGGAGATTCGAATATGATCATTAATCGCAGATTGCTGCTGCTTGGAGCCCCAACACTTGCGATCCTTAGTGTATCTGAGGCTTCCGAATCCAACTTGCCGGGCACCAACATGAACAAAGTCAACAAATCCGCAGTCGACACGGTTCTGGGGTTTATGGATTGCATCAATCAGCACGACGTGAACAAGTTGGCGGAGTACGTGACCGAGGATCACGAATTCATCGACTCGCTCGGGCAATCAGTCAGCGGCCGCGAGAAAATGCGGTCTGGCTGGCGAGGCTACTTTGCATTTTGCCCAGACTACTGGGTGGCGCACGAGGAAGTAATTCCCAATGGCAAACTAGTGGCAGTGTTCGGCGCCGCTGGAGGCACAATTGCGGCCGATGGAAAACTTCCGCCGGAGAACAAATGGCGTGCGTCGGCTGCGTGGCTAGCAGTCGTGGAAAGTGGTCGTGTCAAGCAATGGAGGGTCTACGCCGACAACAAGCCTGTGTACGAGATCCTGGCTAGATCCAAACCAAACCCGGCGCCTTAGGCGCGGCGCGCCTTAGAACAGAACGCGTGAAAGCTAGCTTCTCCTTCTGACCGGCGTCCTGCCCCCGCCCGGTGACGGCGATGAAGCGGTAGATTCCGTAGACCCCAATGACTCGTTCGTTCAGATGACCGATCCGGGTGCCTTGAACGCAAAGGCAAAGAATGCGGCGACACCCAGGAAGGCAAACGCCACAAGATAATTCCACGCCAGCCTTTCCTTGAGAAAGAACACGGCGAAAATGATAAAGACCAAGATCGTGATGACCTCTTGAATGATCTTGAGTTGAAACCCAGAGAACTGGACAAAGCCGAAGCGATTTGCGGGAACCGCCAGACAATACTCAAACAATGCAATAAACCATGAGATCAGAATTGCCTGCCAGAGAGGCCAGTTATGGCCGTATTTTAGGTGTCCGTACCATGCGAAGGTCATGAAAATGTTTGACAAACTTAGAAGAAGAATGGTGCTCATAGGTCGCTCGACGGTTTCTGACTATAATTGCGCGAATCATAAAATGCGCGGGCTCGGCTCATGCGATGATGCTGTCAACGCCGGACGAAAATCCAATCCGTCGAGTTCCCGGCCGCGATCTGTCACAGGCCCCTGTATTCGATTCGCCGATCCTTGTCCTCGCGCGCGTGGCCGCGCGTGACGGCATTTTTGCGGACTACAATTGAATATTAGACAGCGCCAGGTGCTCGACCACAGCCAAGTTCTTGATTGAAAAGCGCACCCGGAGGGATTCGAACCCCCGGCCACCTGGTTCGAAGGCCCTCACTCGATCACTCGCAAGTCAATGATTTTTAACTCAAGTCATCACTCGAAACGTCTAATATTTCCGCAAGATTCGTCGCCTTACGTGCTTGTTTGGCATGGTTGGTCACATCTAATATTGGACGCGTAATATTGGACGTGACCACAATCAATTATGAGAGCCGGCATATCCGCCTCGTACCAATCGCCATTCGCTTCCTCCTCCAGGTTCGAGTCCGCAGAAATCAACCCGGTCCCCCAAGACGTACTGTCGCGGAGTAAGGTGTCTGCCAGCGGTTTCCGGCGTTCCGGTCCACGGCACGTTACGCCCGTGCTCGGCCTGCCAGTCGTATCTAGATTTTTCCCCAGGAAGTAGTGCGCTTTGAACTGATGCGGATGATCGGCGCATCTTCGGCAAGCATTCCCCGCGCGTATTGCGGGTACTTGGCTCTTATTTTACCCAGCGCCCGTGCACGCTCCTTGTGCGCCGATCGTGGAATCAGCTTCGCTTTCCCACGTATCAGAACGTACCAGAGCTGCGTCCAATCCTCGTCATACTCGTCGATCAGGAGTGCTACGTGCGGCACGGCGCGGAGGTTTTTCACCCGTACGAGCCGCTCCGGCGAAACCCGCTTCGGTTTCTGGTCCACCGCCGTGTAGAGGATCTTGCCGTCGTACGCAAAGCAGATCGGCACGATATGCGGGCGACCTCGAGCATCGAGCGTGGCAAACCTGGCGACTCTCGCCTGCCGAAGCTTTCTCCGTACCGCGGCAGAAATCGTAGGTCGTTTTCCGGGCATACAGCGAAGCCGATCACACGGGAATGATGCTGGTCACCGGGCGGCCGCGATTTCGCGCGCGCTCAGTCGAGCAATCGCGCGTACCGATCGAGCGCGCCAATGATTTCGGCGCGGCTTGAGTCGGGAAGCGAGACGAGAGCGCGGTGGATACCAGCTGCACGGTATTGGGCGAGAACAGCTGCATCAGGCGGCGCGGCGAATGCACTGATCGATAGCGTCGCGAAATCCCGCCCGGCTGCTGCTGCTGCTTGACGCAAGCGTGCGACTGCCTCCTTGGGGTCAAATCCTGCTCGGGCGAGAGGCAACCAGCCGTCGCAAAATTCAACTACACGCTTCAAGGTGTAATCGCTCGGTCCGCCGAGCAGGATCGGCGGATAGGGTCGCTGCAGCGGCTTGGGATACATCCAGACGGGATCGAAGCTCACCATTTCGCCGTGGAAAGCCGCCTCATCCTGGGTCCACAGGGCCTTCATCGCCAGGATGCGCTCGCGCATCAGATTGAAGCGGGTGTCATAGCGCGCTCCGTGATTTTCCATCTCATCGACATTCCAACCGCCACCGATGCCGAAAAGAAATCGACCCCCGGACAACTGATCCAGGCTCGCAACGCATTTCGCCGTCACGATCGGGTCACGTTGCGGGATGAGGCAAACTCCGGTGCCCAGCAGGATTTTGGTGGTTGCGGCGGCCGCAAAGGACAACGCAACGAATGGATCGTGCGTGTGAGAGTACGCCTTAGGCAGCTCGCCGCCGGCCGGAAACGGCGTGCGGCGGGACTTTGGAATGTGCGTGTGCTCAGGCAGGAACAACGACTCGAAGCCGCGCTCCTCGGCGGCGCGGGCAAGTTCGCGGACGTCGATGCCGTAGTCGGTCGGAAAATAGCAAACACCAATACGCACTGTCGGTTCTCCGGAGCCAATGCGCCCAGCAGCGGCGAGCGCGGTCGAGATCGGCGGCGCCCGCTTAGTATGCGCCACCCATTGAGCCAAGGCACTCTAGGTACCGACCTGGCCCGGCGCTGCAGAAGGCCAGACGTGACGCTCAACCTGGCGACTCTGCAGTTGATGGTGCCAGCACTATGCCGTCCGGCGGCTGACGGCCATTATTTGCCGGTCACCAAGCTGAAATGCCTGCCATAAAGCCGCCTGTCAGCGTGCCTTAATTCTAGCGCGCAGCTGGTTGTGGATGCGGCGGTTCTTGTGAGGTCGCGCGACGCTTCACTTTCGCCGTATGCTGTCGCATACCTGAGACCTTATTGGTCACATCATCCCATACGAGTGCGAGCGCGCCTGAAAGGGAGACAAGAAATCATGCAAGAAAACGCCTTGCGGATGACCGCTCTCGGTTTGGCGATTCTGTTCTCAGCCAGCTTCTTACTCGCGGCGAGGCTGCGTGCCTCACCGAGTCCGACCGTACCGTGGCCCACAATGGGTTGGCCGACCGGGACACCAGCAAGTGTTGGACTCGACCAAGTGGTCCTAAAAGCATTTGATGCGGACCTGGTTAGCGGCAAGTATGGCCTGATCGACAGCTTTCGGGTCTTTCGCTGCGGCACAGAGGTCTTCGCACGCAAGTACAGTCACAATTACGGTCAAATCTACGCAAAGGAAGCGAAGACAGAGGGACCACTCAACGCACGGCTCACCGGACGCTATAACTATTTCGATGCAGAGTGGCATCCTTTTTACCGCGGAACGGACCTGCACACCATGCAGTCCATCAGCAAGACCGTCACATCCATTATTTTTGGCGTCGCCGTTACCCGCGGCGATTTTAAGGCCGACCTGAATACTCCCGTGTTGAAGTATTTCGATGTGGCGAAAGTCAAGAACGTGGACGATCGAAAGCGGCACATGACCGTCGAAAATCTTCTGACTATGACTTCCGGCATGAACACGGGGGAACTGTTCTACCCGCCCAGCTCTGACGACCCCGAGAACGATTTTGCCAACATGGAAGCCGCCGACGATTGGGTGCAATACGCGATTGATGAGCCTCTGGTGGAAGAACCGGGCAAGAATTTCACATACAGCAGTGCCGACGCCGAGTTGCTGGCCCACGTGTTTCAAAAAGAAACCGGACAGGACATTGACGCGTACGGCGAGAGATATCTTTTCGCTCCGCTTGGCATCAAGCACTACTGGAAGCGCGACTACGTGGGCACGTTGGATACGGAAGGCGGCCTGTATCTCAGCGATGAAGACCTGGCCAAACTCGGCTTCCTGTATGTGAACAACGGACTGTGGGGAGACAAACACATCGTATCTGAGGATTGGGTGAAGCAATCAGTCGCGCCACACGTTCCCATGCCATTCACGGTGGAAGGCGGAAGATTCTATTACGGGTTCGCCTGGTGGCTGTATCCGGTGAGCGGGACATATGCCTGGATGGCATCCGGAATTGGCGGCCAGACACTCTTGGTCTTTCCTGGACAGGACTTGATTGTAGTGTTCACCGGATGGGACATTCTGAATGAAGGGGACACGCCGCCGCTGGTGCGCCGTTTGCTCCCAGCCGTGAAGCCAACTATGTGTGCCAGAAATGTACAGCCCAAGTAGTCCTCACGATGGGCACCCTCTGGCGGCCGGACTCACGTACCGAAGTCGCCGAAAAGTCGGTGAGGTCTAATGCCTTAAACCGGACAGTCATGGACGACCGTTCAGGGTCGACTATTGCCGGACGCCGTCTGCTGAATGTTTGACCGCGAATTGGTGCTGTCTGCCAACTGCGGTCAGTTGACAAACCAGAAACATCGCCCGTAGGCCGTCGACGTTGGTTTACGATAGCTGAATACGGCCGTGAGCCGGCAACGGAGCGATAGCCAGTACATGCGAATCGCAAATGCGGAGCAGCGAATCAGGTCAAAACGGGCGTTCGCTACGCGGGGAGCCATCGCGGTCGCCGCGTTCCTAATCTCTTGTGGCAACTCTCCTAAGTCCGCGCTCTCCATTGTCCTGGGTCCGGATGTTGTCATTGAAGGCATTTACGGGCAGAAAATGGCGCTTACTGCCTTGCCTCACGGTGGCTTTGTCGTGGCGGGATATTCGTGGGCGGTTGCCACTGACGCCAATGGAGGCGTGATCTGGAGATATGCAGATCCAGAAACGGGCCCAACCCCCAACATCGGTCGTGGACCGCAATTCAACGGCGTGGTGCCGTTAAGCAACGGCAACATATTGCTGTGTGGGCAGGAGCTTTACGAGCACGATTCAGCCGCTCTCCTGACGATCTTGGACAGCGCAGGCCAGTTGGTCGAGAAGCGGTTATTGCAGCCCCCAGGACCCGACAAGTACGGAGCCGTGAGATTCGAGCGGTGTCTTCGATGGGGTGACGGCGTTGCGGTGATCGGCACCATGGCCGCAAACAACACCCGGTATGACTGGCTGATGAAACTCGATGGTAACGGTACCAAGCAATGGGACCTTTTCGACTATCAATTGGCGGGAATCGACGCGGTCGAAACCGTTAATCACAATCTGGTCATGGCGAGTTTTCCCACGCCGGCCGGGCCGCACACCATGAAGCTGGTTCAAGTAAGTCCGCAGGGACACCTCGTCTCAATGAAGGAATTGCCGGTCTCCAATGCCAATATGGTGCGCTCGACGGCGCCCGCGTCCACACTAAAGGTTTTGATCGATGTCAATCGCAAGAACACGGCGGTGCTCACGTTCAATGACAAGTTCGAAGAAATTGCGCCGCCATGGCGAACCCAGATTCCAACTAGCGGGGATGGCTTTGCCTGGGTGTTATGGGATGGCAGTCTCGCCGTTTTTGATCATGTGTTCGCACAGGGCGCCGATAGAGCGTGTGTCTCGCGGATTAGAAGCATGGAGCGCTCCTACGAGATGCTTACCTTTCCGTTACCCAACACACAAAGCCGTTCCGAGCGCCTACTCGACGCAGTGCCGATTTCGGAAAACACTTTTGTCGCGGTGCGAAGCTTGAACAACTCTGTCGCCTTGTCATGGGTAACTTTTAAATAGTGGCCAAACGCTCTCGGTGTTGCGCGTTTCGAGTTCCCTATAGCAGCCGGTCGCCAATGACGGCAGAGGGTCGACACGAGTCGATGTGCGGTCAGTGTCGGCATCGGGCCGTACGCGAGCCAACTTAGGACTTTGGCCGCGCGAACGCGCGTCCTCAAAGCTCGTTTAATTCTTGAGCCATCTTGGTTTTCGTCTCGAATCGGACAGTAGGTGCGCCTAAATCTTTGCTAGCCCTAACTCAGAAGGAGCTCTCATGCGTGCTCTCACACTTCCTTTCCTAGTGGCTGTTGTATTGTTGGCCTCGGCGACCCTGACTGCCGGATGTTCGCGCGAATCGAGCAGCCAACATACCGCCGCCGCCTCGCCTGCACGGAGCGAGGCGCTCATCCTACAAGAAGCCGACGGCGAGCGCCGTGTCCACCGACCCCCGCCGGGCGCATTGTCCAATCTCACGGCGCTGTTCACCTTGAAGGTGGACCGTCGGAATGGGGGCGCACCGGAGTTCGTCATGATGACCGAAGACATCCCGCCGGGGCAGGCTATCTCGCCGCACAGGCATCCACACTCCGACGAGATCATTTTCATCTATGGAGGGACCGGACTCGCCTCGCTTCCGGTCGCCGAGCAAATGTCGCGGCGGGCACAACGATTTACATGCCACGGAACACCGTAGTCGGATTACGGAACACCGGCACGGTACCATTGCGGATAGTCGCGACTTTTTCCCAGCCTGGCTATGAGGAGTATTTGCGGGACATTTCGGTGCCGGAGGGACAAGCACCCATGCCGCTTACCATCGAGGAACTTTCCGCGATACGGGAGCATCACCTCGATAATGCAGTTTATGAGCAACCCTGAATGACGCTTGCATCAGCTGGCCGCAACCCGCGATTCGCTCGAACTGTGCGTCCCCACGCCTAGCAGTGGCAAAGGGTTACGTGCGGCAAATTCGACTCGCTAGTACACTTCCAGTAGCGAATATCAAAAGGACCATCCCGTGGGGGCCAGTCACCGGAACTCCATCACCATTATTGATGAGCGGGCGACACGCGAACACCTTCGTTCAGATGATGTGTTTTTCCTATGTATGGCCGTAGTGGCCGCGATTGCCGTTCTTGTGGGATTTGCCCGCACATATTTCTTGGCGGGCATGATGCTAGCTCCGCTTCCGAGTTTGCTCGTGCACGTTCACGCCGTCGTTTTCTTGAGTTGGATCATTCTGTTTGCTACGCAGATTTCGTTAGTCACAACTCAGCACGTGAATCTTCACCAGCGGCTCGGCGCGTTTGGGGTTGCGCTTGCCGCCATTATGATCCCCCTTGGTTTGTTGACCGCTAGCGCTCGACTAGCGCGGCAACTTACCCATCCGGGCGAGATCAACATGGCGGTCGTGTTGGATCTTTATGCTGACCCCATTTTTGACATGCTTATGTTCTCGGTTTTCATCTACTTTGCGATTCGAAACCGATCGCGTCCTACTGTCCACAAGCGGCTCATATTATTCGCGACCTTTTCCCTTCTCGACGCTGGCTTTGATCGCTGGTCCATCTTCGACCCCTATCCGCTGTGGCAAGTGAATCTGATCTGCTTCGTGCCGCTGGTTCTGGTGACAATGGTTTATGACCAGTGGTCAAGGGGTGCCATCCAACGCGTCACGATATGGTCTGCCGCCTTCATGTTGACGACACTAGAAATCAAACATTTCATTAGCCAGACTGAGCCCTGGGCACACTTCGCCCATTGGGTTGGAACGCGCGTGCCTCCCTTTCTTTAGGGCTTTTGCTCATCCGGCGACGGTCGCTGAACGGCCAGTTCCGGTCCGTCGAGGTCTCGAACTGCTTTCCTTAAAGCGCTCCCTGGGCTTTTGGACCCAGCGAGGTCTGCTGCAATATCACATCTGGCGACTTGTCATTGCCCCTTGGGCCAATGTATTCACTTTCGAGCCTGTGCCACGATCCATGCGCTTACTACCCGCGTGGATTCCGATTCAGGAACTCATCTGTTAGGAGTACATAACATCAAACGGCAACCATTGTCCCACCGTGTGATCGCAACCGTTGCGATCATCTTACTTGTCCCGCTATTGGCGATTACGCCTGCGTCTTCCCAAGTAGTCACGGGAGTGCCAGGTTCGCCCAGCGCCACTACCACTGTGGAGGGTTCGCAGCTACCGTCCCCCCCTCCTCCATTCGGCGGGATCATCAAGGAAAGTGCTAAGGATTCCACACCGTGGTGGCCGCCGCGTTTAGTGCCGCCGAAGGGCGCCCCCAACGTTTTGCTGATCATGACTGACGACCAAGGCTATGGGGTATCAAGTACTTTCGGCGGCGTCATCCCGACACCGGCGCTTGAGCGCATCGCAAAGAATGGATTGCGCTATACGCAATTTCACTCCACCGCGCTTTGTTCGCCCACACGGGCGGCATTGATCACCGGCCGCAATCACCATTCGGTGGGTGCCGGTGTCATTGGGGAACTATCGACGGGCTACCCCGGGTACGATTCGGTCATTGGTCCGCAGAATGCGACCATTGGCAGGATTCTTCTGGATAATGGCTTCGCAACATCGTGGTTCGGGAAGAATCACAACACCCCGGTCTATCAATACAGTGTGGCAGGTCCCTATGACCAATGGCCTTCGGGCATGGGCTTTCAGTATTTCTACGGCTTCATGGGCGGCGAAACGGATCAGTGGACGCCTTATTTATTCCGCGACCACACGCAGATCTTTCCGTTTGTCGGCAAGGCGGGCTACAACTTGACCACCGACCTCGCGGATGAGGCGATCAAGCACCTGCGAGACTTGAATGCTGCCGCGCCCGATCAGCCGTTCTTTCTGTATTACGCTCCCGGTGGCACCCACTCGCCGCATCAGCCGAAGCAGGAATGGGTGGACCAGTTCAAAGGGAAGTTCGACATGGGCTATGAGAAGTTGCGCGAGGTGATCTTCGCCAATCAGAAACGCCTAGGCGTGATTCCCCCGGGCACTCAATTGACTCCGTGGCCCGACTCGCTTCCGAGATGGGACTCGTTGTCGGCGCTTCAAAAGAAGTTATACGCGCGCCAAGCGGAAGTCTACGCCGGCTATGTTGCCTATACTGATTATGAGATCGGACGCGTCATCCAAGAGCTCCAGAATCAGGGAAAACTCGACAACACCCTTGTCTTCTACCTCGTGGGTGACAACGGCACCAGCCCGGAAGGCACGTTGTCTGGCGCCTTCAATCAGCTCACGGCTTACAACGGGATACTGAAAGCGCCGGAAGCTTTACAGTTGCTGCACTATGACGAATGGGGCACGGCTAAGACTTATCCGCATATGTCGGCTGGCTGGGCATGGGCGTTTGATACGCCGTTCAAATGGACCAAGCAGGTCGCATCGCATTTCGGCGGGACTCGACAGGGTTTCGCGGTTTCTTGGCCCGGCCATATCAAGGACGTCGGGGGTATCCGTTCACAGTTTCATCATGTGATCGATATAGTGCCCACAATTCTAGAAGCGACGGGCGTCAAGGCACCCGATGTGGTGGACGGCATCAAGCAACGGCCCATCGAAGGCGTCAGCATGGTTTACACCTTCAATCAGCCGAATGCTCCCTCGACGCGCACCACCCAGTATTTCGAAATGGCCGCGAACCGCGGCATATACCATGACGGCTGGATGGCGAACACAACTCCGTTCGCCCCACCTTGGGAGTTGGCGACGGGCAAATTGCCTGATGTCGTCAACGGCTACAAGTGGGAGCTTTATCGCATTACCGAAGACTATTCCCAATACAACGATCTTTCGGGGAAGATGCCGGACAAACTCAAGGAAATGCAAGCGTTATTCCTTACCGAAGCGGCGAAATACAACGTGCTGCCTTTGGATAACACGGCATTTGTGCGCTTGCAAACACCCCGTCCGAGCGCGGTGGCGGGGAAAACGCTGTTCACTTACACCGGAGAGATTTCCGGCATTCCGGTCGGCAGCGCTCCCGATATCTTGGATAAGGACTTCACGATCACGGCCGATGTGACCGTTCCCAAAGACGGTGCGGAGGGCATGATTGTGACTCAAGGCGGCCGCTTTGGCGGTTACGCCCTGTATTTACTGAAGGGAAAGCCGGTTTTCGTCTACAACTTCCTGGATATGGAGCGATTCCGCTGGGAAGGCGGGATCGGTGGACTCATCGGGGAGGATATCGGCGGTCGCGCGTTATCGCCGGGGAAGCACACGCTCGTCTTTGATTTCAAATACGACGGCCCTGGCCCTGCCAAGGGAGGCGTCGGTGTGCTGACCGTTGACGGTAAGGAGTTGGCTCGAAAGACTGTGGCGCATACCATTCCGCTGGTTCTGACCATCGACGAGACTTTTGATGTCGGCGTCGATACGCGCACGGCAGTGGACGACAGTTACCAGGTGCCGTTTCGCTTCACCGGGACCATCAACAAGCTGACGGTCAAGCTTGGACCCTCGCAGCTATCCGCAGAGGATCAGCGCGCCGCTGCGGAAGCACTCGCAAGGGCGCACGACTAACAGTTAAATGTCAGGCTCAACTAGTCTTCCAGGAAGCTGACTCTGGCGAGCTTCCGCTTGGGGTCGCGACCCGTCGATAGACGGCTGTCCTGCGGCGCAGCCTTTCGATCAATGAAGCATAGCCTGTGATTCTTGTATCGCGGAGCAAACTCATTCCCGCATCTTCTCAGTTATGGCACACCCGTTGCATCAAGCATGAAACGGCACCCAACGCTACGTTTTCGCTACGTTGCCGATCTTTCGGTTTGACGATGAACGCGTGGCTCCTATACTGGAACCGTAATGCCGACCACTGCCATAAAACTGCCGGCCGCTCTCGAAAAATTCGTGGCGTCGCGGGTTCGCGAGGGCACCTTTCGCAGCCGCGAAGCCGCAATCGTCGCCGCGGTCTCACATCAAAAGCGTCGCAGCGAGCAGCGCACCTGGTTGCGATCGGAAATCCAGAAAGGCCTCGACTCTGGACCCGCCGGTGAGCTCGATATTGAAAAGGTTATCCGGCGCGGTGGTCGCAGACTTGCCGCTCGCGCCCGCCGGGCTCGGAGCTGATGCCGCGTCGAATAGAACTCTCTCGCGCAGCGCTTGCCGAGTTCGACGAAATCTACGACTACATCGCCCGCGATAATCCCCGCGTGGCCGCGCAAGTGCTGCGCTCGCTCGATGAGTCGATCCAACTACTCGCAGATCAGCCGAAACTGTAACGGTCTTTCGTCATCGACGACTCCGCTTAAGGCTGCTCACGCACGGTGACTATCTTGTTTTCTACCGCGAGCGTCCGGGCGTCATCGAAGTTGCCCGGGTCATCCACGGCGGCCGAAACATCCATGACATTCTTGATGAGTTGTGATCGCCCCCGAACAGGTCCCCACTTGGAGCCGCGAAAAAAAAAGAGATTGCGCACGACGTAACGGGCCGAAGAATGCAGCTAAGACGACCGTCTCGAACCTCCGGCGGACATCCTGGCGGTCCGAGAAACTCGTCCCCTAAGGCATTCGCAACGAGATTAAGAACTGGATCAGCTGGTGGACAGCGAGTCGAGCGTCGCGGGCTTTGATCTGTTGGTTGGGCAGTCCCGCCGTCGCGCGCGCATGCATAGGCAAGCCGGGCGATCCCGCCTGTTGCGGTCTGGGAGCGTGCCGAGACGCTTGGTATCGACATAATTCACGATTTTCGTGCTCTATGGTTGCGGCTGGCCTGAGGCGACAACGCCTTGGCACAAGATAGCAAGACATGCATGCGCATTCGCATTTATAAAGCCACCCACCAGAAGCCTAGCTCGAGACGGCACTCGAGCCTGCCACAACGCCGGGCGTCAGAGCCAGACGCCCGCATTCCGGACCACCAATTCATGTCGACGAAGAGTAGTGTTATTGCGGTAGTCGACGATAACCTCAGTATACTCGGCACCGCGACTAGAAAATTCAGAAACCAACAATAGGAATCAACGTGAAAACGAAAAGACACCCAATTCGCATTGGGATGGCAGGGCTTTGTTTGCTGCTCGCCAGTGCGAACGCACTAGCCACGATGCAGCAGCGCGACTCCAATATCGTCGAACTGGTGAGCAAGTCCGAGCTCATCCTGCGCGGCACGGTGAGGAGTGTCTCAGATGGCATAGACGCGAGTGGTTTCCCTTACACGAAGGTCACTGTTCATGTCGCCGAGGCGATTCGCGGCGAGGTCGGGACCGAGTACACCTTCCGGCAGTTTGGGCTGCTCAAGCCGCGCAGCATGGGCAACGGACTGGTCAATCTTATGGTAACTCCGGCCGGCTGGACCACGTATGCGCAGGGCGAAGAAGCCATACTGTTTCTCAATCGGCACGCCAAGTACACCGGTCTGCAAACGACCGTCGGTCTTGCCCATGGCAAATTCAAGATTTCCAGGGCGGGGGCAAGCAATGATACGAACAACTCCGGCCTATTCGCGCATGTAAAGGTCGATCCCGCCCTGCTGGCCGGGTCGGAGCGACAAATACTGAGCAGCAAAAAAGGTGCCGTGGATACCAAGGCGTTCGTTTCCCTGGTGCGCAAGGCGGTCAATGGCCGCTGGATCGAAGAGGGGAGCATGCGCAATGAATAATTCCAAGATCTTGGGGTTCTCGTTCGTGGGAGTACTGATCACGTTGCTGGCGCCCGCGGCATACGCCGACGGACCGCTGATCGTCGATCCGAACACCCGGACCGGCTACCACTTTTCGACAGACCCGATACCCGTTTACTACGACTTGGGCAACCTCGGCGTCGTCACGGATTATTCCACCGGCACCCCGCAACAGGTGGTGTTCGATAACGCAACGGGCGCGCAACTTGTGCGCAAGGGTTACGGCGACTGGTCGAGCGTTTCGACCGCCGCGGTGGGTGCGTTTGTAGCGGGGGACTTCTCGAAGAAAGGCCTGCCGGATATCGATGCGACCAATGTGTCCCTGATCATCGGCAAGTCCAATGGCCGCGGCATTTATGTCATCTTCGATGTCGACGGCAGCATCCTGCAGAACTACATCGGTGCGCCCGACGGGATTCTGGGCGTGTCCTCACCGCAATTCTCCATCGAAGGTACGACCATCATCACGGAGAGCTGGACGGTTCTCAATGGTGCCGCGATCAATCCCCAGGATGTCGAGGCAGCCGCATTCCAGGGCGTGGCGACGCACGAGTTCGGGCATTCGCTCGGTCTTGCGCACACCCAGGTCAATGGCGCGGCCGTGTTCTACGGCGAGGCACCCGGGCCGACGAGTTGCGCGGCGCTGCCCTATGCACTCGGGCCCACCCGGGCCGACGTGGAAACCATGTACCCTTATATTGACCCGACGCCGGACACCGGAACGGGTGCCGCGCAGGGCAACATCCATACGCTCGACTCGATGGCGGCCATCTCGGATCTGTATCCGGGCAAGGGCTGGCCGCAGGCCTACGGAACCATCGAAGGCAAGGTCTTCGATCTCGACGGCAGGACCGAGCTGACGGGCGTCAATGTGATCGCGCGCAATCTCTCGAACCCGTACGCCGGGGCAACCTCGGCGGTCACCGGCCAGTTGACCCAGGGTCTTCTTGGACCGGACGGCAGCTTCGTCATCCATGGGTTGATTCCAGGCCAGCGCTACGTGCTGTATGTCGACGCCATCATGGCCGGCGGTTTCCCGACGCCGCCGCTGTGGTTTCTGCCCGGTGCCGAGAAGTTCTATCGCTCCATGGACGACGGCGGCGAATGGGAAGACGACAATCGCGGCTATGATCCCTGCGCCTACAGCGTGATCACCGCCCGAGCCGGAGTCACCTCCCATGCGTCCATGCGCTTCGAGCACATGCCCGGCGCGCCGACTCTGTACCAGCTCGGCTATGGAACTGGAGTCAGCGGTCTATCGGGTGACGGTGAGGTCGGCGTCGGCGATTTTGGCCGCGGCAATCCGGTGTTCCGTTGGACAGCCGCAACGGGACCGGTGCCCATGGACCTGCCGAGCACCGGAGAGGCGGAGTCGATTTCCCGCAACGGCAAGTACATCGCGTCCAACATGCTCGACGTGAATACGGACCTGCCACTCGGCGCGTACCGCTGGGACGAAGCTCACGGATGGCTGCCGACGGCGCACGCGGGTTCCTGCGACTCCAACAGCACGTTTGCCCTCAACGTCGACAACCGCGGCTCGGTGTATGGACTCATCTACAATAGTTGCACCGACTACCACGCGTGGATGTGGAATCCGCGCCAAGGCAGCGTCCAACTCGCTTCACCGGGGCAAAAACCCGACGGCACCCCCGCCAACACACGCATCAATCAGGTCTCCGCGGACGGTGAGACGCTCGTGGGCTGGATGGAGGACCCGCTGCAGGGCCTGTGGGATGGAGTGGTATGGAACTCGGGCGTTCCGACTCTCGTGCAGACCTTGCAAACCGTGTTGGACTCGCAGGGCAACCCCGTGCTCGCGCTCGAGCCGGTCGACGAAGTCACCGCGGTCAGCGGTGACGGCACCCTGATCGGCGGCGCCCAGATCGATTATGGCGCAGTTGCGCCGAAAGGCTATCGCCGCAGCGCCCGCGGCGGACCCATGGAGTTCGTGCAGCCGCTGCCTGGCGACGCCGCGCCCGCCCATCCCAATGCCATGTCGTGGGATGGCCGAGTCATGGTGGGGTTCAGCGGCAACCCGTTCCTCAGCTTCAATCCGGGGCCTTTCATCTGGACGCGGGCAATGGGCACGATGAATCTGGATGACTTCGTGCGCGGCCAGGGCACCGCGATGGAGCAGTGGTACAGCCTGTGGGAACCGGTGGCCGTGTCCAACGACGGCCGCACCATCTCGGGCTGGGGTTCCGGGTTTCTCGGTGCTGCGGGTTGGGTGCTGCGGATCGACACGGCGTTTGTGTGTCATCACTCGAGCGAGGCATCGCAGGGAGGCAAGTCGAACGCCGGCGAGACCAAGAAAGTAGAGTTTCCGGAAGAATTCGACGAGCGCTTGGCGCGCGGCGACACGGTCGGCCGCTGTCAGTGAGGGTGGCGGTAGCCCTGCGCGGCGCTAGGGGCCGCGCAGGGCTCTGGTCTTGAACCGGGTTGCTAAATCCGTAGAGCCGGGCCGAAAATATTGGATCTCATTTGATCAGGATGACCGGGATCTTGTGTCGTCTCGCTGCCTTTGCGAAATCCCGATCGGCGGTCATGAGTGCCAGTTTTTCGGTGAGTGCCACTGTGAGATGCAGGGCATCCAAGGTGTGCAATGAGCCGACCTCAGCAGCGAGTAACTGACGAGCCGACAGGAAATGTTCGGTGGTCAGAGCGAGGCGGCGGTAAAAGCCTTCGGCGACATGGGTGCCGAAGAGGTCGAGAATTTGCTTCGCCTGACGCTCATTGAATTCCTTGAGCCGCCGTTTGCGCGCAATCAAGGAACAAAACTCAACCTCGCTCAATAGGCTGATGACTGGCGTCCTGACTCTCCGAAGCGCTGTTTCCGCGGCCGCACTTAAGGCCTCGGGACAATAGTAGGCACCCAGTACGCCGGTATCGATATATGCACTATCAGCGGACATCTCGCTCGGTGCGCAACAATTGCGCGGCGGTCGTTCGTGCCCGGCCTATGTCTTTTCGAAACTCAGCGAGCGACGGCAAGGGCTTCCTCGCCTTGGGCGCGGCGATCAGTTTCGCCACGGGTTTGCCTTGACGAGTGATGATGATCTCCTCGCCGGCTTCCGCTCTGTCGATCAAATCGGGAAGTTCCTGCCGGGCTTGCTTAATGCCGACGTGCTTCATGGGCACACTCCATGGTGTACACATGAAGTGTACACCATGGAGAACAAATCAATTTGCGTATCGTGGCACGCTTGCGCTGTCGGCGCGGAAGGAATAATGGCGGTCTTCCGGCGCAAATGCCGTTTGCTCAGCTAGGACGGCGCCAAGGAAGACGTTGTAAGCGCTAAGAAAAATTTGTGTGTGACAAGAGCGGCCGATTGCCTATCCCATCGTTACGCGGGATTCGGTTATAGGAACGTGCCGACGAGGGTCGACATCATCTACGAACAAGGTTGGAGTCAAAGCTCTCAACCAGCCAGTCGATGAACGCCCGCATCCGGCTGCTGACGTGGCGGTTGGGCGGGTAGACCAGATAAAACGGGTAATCCGGCGGCTGCCAATCTTCCAACACCGGCACCAACGTGCCTTTGTCCATGTAGTCGCGGACGGCGATGACAAAAGTCTGTATCAAGCCCAGGCCTGCGAGGCCGGCTGCCACGTGCGCGTTACTCTCATTGACACTGACCGCGCATCTCATCTCGGGCTCGAACTTGGCCCCGCCCCGACGAAAGCTCATTGGCACTGCACGCCACGTCCTAGTCGAAAGATAGCTGGCCACGACGTGGCCTCGCTCAAGGTCTTTCGGATGCTTAGGTGTTCCGTACCG
>Ga0210394_10004110_pt1 | contig 17296 bp, 12 predicted proteins | sample IncBWC12MmetaG_FD_160121 | JGI IMG/M metagenome (GOLD analysis project Ga0210394, IMG submission 160121) | Forest soil microbial communities from Barre Woods Harvard Forest LTER site, Petersham, Massachusetts, United States - Inc-BW-C-12-M | ecosystem: Environmental > Terrestrial > Soil >... | reverse complement strand
CGGAATTACGCGTCGCGAGAGGACGCTTGGTTTGCGCGTGGCACGCGTGGCGGATACGTATATCGATATATCCGGGAACCGGATTGCCCGTTGGAACGAAATTCTCGAGCCAAGCGGATTGTGTAATGTCCGTGCAAGCCGTTTCCTATGGCCTTACCGGCCAGGCTTGAAGGGGCTGGAGGAAAAGCGCCTGAAGCGAATGATTGATCAGGTCAGACTCGCGGCGCTGGAAGATGGCATCTTCCATATCTGGTTCCATCCGCATAATTTTGGCGTCAACTTGGAACAGAACCTTCGGGTTCTGGAAACAATTCTTCAGGAATTCGCGTTTGCCCGGGAGCGTTACGGCATGCGTTCTCTTTCCATGGACGCCGTCGCGCGCATGGTCCGTGAAGGATTTCGGCTCCCTACAGTCGAACACGAAAATACCCTTCGGCCTACAGCTCACAAGGAATCGGTGCCCGCATGAAAATCACACACATCATCACGGGTCTCGCTGCGGCCGGCGCAGAGACCGTCCTCTATCATTTGCTGGCTGCCTTGGATCGAGAGGAGTATCAGAGCGAAGTTATCTCGCTCACCGACCGAGGTGCAACTGCCCCGAAAATCGAATCTCTAGGCGTTCCCGTTCGCGCCTTGAGCATGATGCGGAGCGTTCCTAACCCCCTGGCTATTCGCCGCATCGCCAAAATACTTCGGCGCTCGCGTCCGCACATCGTGCATACCTGGATGTATCACTCCAATCTGCTCGGAGGACTGGCGGCGCAGGCTGCCGGAGGAATTCCAGTGATTTGGGGAATTCATCACTCCAAAATCGATTCCAGCGATACGAAGCGCTTTACCGTCTGGACGGTGCGCGCGTGCGCGTGGTTCTCCAAACAATTGCCCTCTCGCATCATCTGCTGTGCCAACTCCTCTGAGTTAGCCCATATCCAATTGGGGTATGACGCCGAGAAGATGGAGGTAATTTATAACGGCATTGACAGCGACATCTTTCAGCCTAACCCAGAGGCGCGGCAGGCCTTACGCTCTCGCTTGGGCATACCGCCGGACTCTTTGCTGATCGGCATGGCCGGGCGACTGCATCGCCATAAAGATCATAAAAATTTCTTTGCGGCTGCCCGTCTACTCCGTGCCGAGCTTCCAGAGGTCCACTTCGTTCTCTGCGGCGACGGCATGGACCCTGATAACTCCAAACTAGCTGCGGAGGTCGCTGATGGCCTGCAGGGTCACTGTCACCTGATAGGGCTGCAGCGTGACATGCCGGGGTTTTACGCCGCACTGGACATCGCTGCGAATTCCTCTTTGAGCGAAGCTTTTCCGCTGGCCGTCGGCGAAGCCATGGCCTGCGGCATTCCCAGCGTAGTAACGGATGTAGGCGATTCTCCTGCCATCGTTGGCGACACCGGCAGAATCGTGCCGGCGAGGGACTCAGCGTTGATGGCATCGGCGTGGCGCGAATTGATCGATGCAGGCGCGGAAACGCGTCACATGTTAGGTAATGCAGCTCGGGAACGAGTCGTCACACATTTCAGCGTGACGCAGTTCGCGCAGCGATACCAGGCTTTGTATCGAAATGTTGGAAACCGAATCTGCGGCCAACAGAAAATCTCTCTGGCTAAGCCCGAAGCGTCTGTAACGAATTAGACGACGTAACGTCGATACCTGCGAAGCATATAGCAAGTGCTCCCGCTCGAAATGAACAAATGAATTCACCTTCTTCAACAAAACACTCAACTTTGCTCCTGACGGTCCGGAGGCCGCGAGCATGAAACCCCAGCCGCGAATTGTATTCGTGGACAATAGCTTCGAATCGTTTCAGCGAGATCGTATGCAATTGGTACAGGCCGCACGCGATCTTGGCTTGGAAATTCACGTGGCCGCCCCGCGTGGCGGCGCCAACGCCGATTCCGTGAATAAGGCGTTTACATTTCATCCCATTCCCATGACGCGCAAGGGCACCAGCATGTGGAAAGAGCCGGCAACGGTCTTGGCCTTGCTGCGGCTGTATCGAAGCCTGCGTCCAAGTCTCGTTCACCACTTGCGGCTCAAACCCGTATTGTATGGAAGCCTCGCCGCAAAGTTGGCGGGTGTTCCCGCCGTGGTGAATACGCTTACTGGTCTGGGATTTCTCTTCACCGAAAGATCGGAAAAAACGAGCCCCGTGCGTAAGTGGGTGGAGATGGGGTGCCGGCGCGCATTCCGTCACCCCAATCTTCGGGTCGTCTTTCAGAACCCGGACGATCGGGCGGTATTCATTCGCACGGGAATTCTCACCGGAGAACAAGCTGCTGTGATCAAAGGCTCTGGAGTAGATCTTTCGGTCTATCGTCCTTCGCCCGAACCCGACGGCGTGCCCATCGTAATTCTGGCTTCGCGCATGCTTTGGGACAAAGGCATAGCGCAATTCGTCGAAGCCGCGCGAGTCTTGAAAAGCCAAGGCGTACAGGCTCGATTCGCCTTAGCCGGAGCACCCGATCTCGATAATCCGGCCGCGATCCCCTACGAACAATTGGAAGTTTGGCAGGAATCCGGAGAGATCGAATGGTGGGGATTGCAGGATTCGAAGGACATGCCAGGCGTGCTCGCAAAGTCGCATATTGTGTGCCTGCCCTCGTATCGAGAAGGAATTCCTCGCATTTTGATCGAAGCAGCGGCGGCTGGGCGGCCGATTGTAACGACCGACGCGCCGGGCTGCAGGGAACTCGTTCGGCCGGGCGTGAACGGCATAATTGTGCCCTCCAGGGATACCTCATCTTTGGTCAATGCTTTGCGTTTTCTGATCGAGAATCCGGAAGCAAGGATTGGCATGGGCGCTAACAACCGGCAGATCGCAGTCCAGGAATTCTCGCAGGAATTGGTCATTTCCCAATTCATGGCCGTCTACCGCGATCTTTTGCGAGCCGCTTCTGTTGGGCCTAGCGCTCCGAGTCAAGTACGCACCGGAGCAAAGCAAAAGGTGAGCAGCGTTGCGGGCTCTGCATTTCCGGCCCAGCTGCGATCGCAGGGTAGATCTTGATCCCGAGGAACTAGATAGATGGAATCTCAAGGAAACTGGATAAAGAGGAGCTTTGACGTGATGGTTGCGACGATTGCGCTTGTAATCGTCGCGCCACTATTGGCACTGGCCGCCCTGATGGTGAAATTATCCTCACGCGGACCGGTGTTCTACCGCGGGACTCGAGTAGGCTTGAACGGAGAGCTTTTTCCCATGCTGAAGTTCAGGACCATGGTAGTGGATGCCGAATCGCTAGGCGGTTCCGCGACTGCGGCCGACGATCCACGCATCACTCGCTTCGGCAAATTCCTCAGGCGATATAAGCTCGATGAGTTGCCGCAGTTCTTTAACGTGCTGTTGGGCGATATGAGTCTGGTAGGTCCGCGACCGGAAGTCCAAAAATATGTAAACCTCTATTCTCGTGAAGAAAAGGCCATTCTCACGGTTCGCCCCGGAATCACGGATTGGGCATCGATTTGGAACTCAAACGAAGCGGCTGTGCTCGAAGGAAGTCGCGACCCTGAAAGAACCTATGAGGAGCTGATCCGTCCGACGAAGCTCGCCCTTCAGATTCTCTACGTAAGGGACCATTCATTCTTTGTGGATTTAAAAATTCTCTTCCACACCGCGGTTAAGTTAATTGACGAGGACTGGGTCCCCAAAGAGCTCAAGCCCTATGGAAGAGTAAAACGCTATCGGATGACTTCTCCAGCTTCGATTTAAATCTCGCTCGAAGGCGTTTGCCTCCGTCATTTTCGATCGATCTGCAGGTGACCGCACGTTTTCCGGATAACGGAAGAAGAGGGTTATTTACGAATGCAAGCTGATTTCAAGCTCTCCCACATCGCTATGCGTGTGCTTTCGGACCTTACACGCATTCATCTGTGCATGATCGGCGCTCTGGCCATCAGCGCTTTGCATCCTGGCCTGATCTCGACGCGAATGCAACTTCGGCCGGAGGACGCCGTTCACTATTATATTTCGGTATTCCTCCTGCTCTCGCTTCTGTTTCCTGCAGTTTTTCTGCTAAGCGGACTGTATACCAACACGACTGATGGCGTTCCCAAAGGCACAACGCTCTTCCGCGGAATCGCAATTAGCCTCTTACTTTTCTCGATCGCTAGTTTTGCCCTGAACCGCCGGCAGCAAATGCCGCAGGGTTACATCCCACTGTTCTGCGGTCTAGCGACTCTTTCGTTGTCGATACCCCAGATGGTCAAAGGCATATTGCAGCGAAAATCTGTCAGGAAAGCGAGCGATATAGTGAGACGTCCAAAACACGATGGAACTGTGTTGATTGTAGGCGGCGCAGGCTATATCGGCTCCTGCCTCGTACGCAAGTTGCTCGCAGAGGGCCGGAAAGTCCGCGTAATGGATAGCCTGATCTATGGCGATTATTCGCTGCATGACGTTATCGGGCACCCGAACCTCGAAGTGCGTGTGGGCGACTGCCGAAAACTGCAGGACTTGGTCGCTGCAGTCAAAGATACGGATTCAATTGTTCACCTGGCGGCAATTGTGGGTGATCCCGCCTGCGAGGTGGATCGTCAGATATCCCGCGAAATCAACTATTCTGCGACTCGAATGCTCATCGAGGTGGCCAAGGGGAACGGCAACTGCCGGCTTATTTTTTCGTCGAGTTGCAGCGTCTACGGCGCCACCGACTTGCTCATGGATGAATATTCGAATGTGTTACCGATCTCGCTATATGCAGAGACGAAAGTGGATTCCGAAGAGGCACTCCTTGAAGCGCGGTCTCCGGATTTCCACCCTGTCATCCTCCGGCTGGCTACGGTTTTTGGTCTTTCTTACCGCACGAGATTTGATTTGATCGTGAACCTTCTCACGGCGAAAGCCCATGCGGAAGGCATGATCACCATTTTCAACGGCACGCAATGGCGCCCATTCATTCACGTACAGGACGTGGCCAATGGCATTTGCCAGGTGCTCTCCGCCCCAATCGATGTGGTCAGCGGCGAGACCTATAATCTTGGCGACTCACGCATGAATTTCACACTGGGGCACCTCGCTGAGAAGGTGCTGGGGGAGTTCCCTGCTACGCGTGTGGAGTATGTTGAAAATTCAGACCGCAGAAATTATCGGGTTTCTTTCGAAAAGATTCACAATCAGATTGGTTTCGAATGCCAATGGACTCTCGAGGACGGCATCCGCGAAATCAAGAGCGCCTTTGACAGCAAATTCATCACCGATTACCGGGACGCCCGATATTCCAACCTGCAATTCCTGAAGCTCTGCGGCACACCCTTGTGCAAAGACGAACTGGACAGACACTTGATGGCGGCCCTGGCCAACATACCTGCTCCCGCACGGCAGGCGTCGACGATCTGGGCGCCCTCAACCGCGACCGTCCGCCGGTAGGAGTGCGGGAGAGGCGAAGCTCTAGGATTCCGACGAAGCGTCGTCGTGCTCGAAACGATACGCAAGGTCGGCGTCGAGAAAACTCAGGGCGGAAAACTCTTCTGTCGGTAATTCGGCGCAACGTCCCCGCATGGCGTAGAAAGGAAGACTGGCGTATCGAAGAAATCCCTGCCCTCGAAGCAATACAACGGAATCGCTTTCTTTGTGCGAGGCAATTGCGAATAGCGCGACACATCCCTGGCTGTAAGCGAACGAGACGATCGCGCCGATGAGCCTCTTCATCTTCTCCAAATCATGTGTCTCGCCGCAGACCACAAAGCGCCAGAATTTTGTCGAAGATCGCGATCTCCAAAGTAGCGCTGCCGCTCGCAGCGGCGACTCCGAGGATATCCAGCAACTCCAGCAAGTGATGGCGGGACATCGCCCAAACTGCCACTGAAGAAATTCGGAATCATATAAGGCGCGCCAATCCCCCTGACGAGCCGTGTCCACGAGCGAACTCACGCGAGGTGAAAACCCTGAATCGATCGTAATTGCGGCTTTGTTCAGACCGCGAACCCAACGCAGCGGGATTTGCTGCAAAGTTTGCTGCTGGTTCAGCAGCTCTCGAAGCGTTCCCTTCGGTAAGCGCGCAAATATGCTGCCCAGCCGCAGCGGCAAGACGAACCTGACGCCCGCGTTTGGAACTGTGCGATCGGCCAGACGTGGAAAGAGACGCCGGGTATTCTCATTGCCGCCTACGTTGAAGATGCCGTCGTAAAGTTCGCGCGCTCGCTTCACCAGCATAAGTCCCATCCCGCCCTGGCCAGGGGCGACGGACCAGTCGCAAGACCAGGCGCAATCGGCGCGAACTTGGCCTTTCTCGAGACGAAACGGAATCAGGCCCAGAAAGCCCGCGACTTGATTGTCTCTCACCAACACTACGCCCCGTTCCTGGTGGCGATTGAAAGACGGATCGAAATATTTCCAATCGACGATCTCGGGCAGAATTTCGCGAGTGAGCAGGTATTTCTTGACTGCGGCGGGATCCGCCTCGCTCATGGCCATCAATCCCGAACGCATGTCAGCGGCAAGGATACAGTTGCATGCAGAGCGTTTGAGAGCGCATGGATACTAACGCTGCTTCTCTGAGGCCGCCCCGTTAGGAGCTTTTGAGCCTGAGGAGATCCGATCGATCTCCACTCCCAGCTGATGGCGAACTGATTCGACAGCCTCGGGATCTTGCGACCAGTGAGCCCAGTCCCCAGCCACGGTTTTGACCAGAGCGAGCGCCCAGTCGCCTCGATGAAGCTTTTTCAGGATTTCGACGTATTCAAAATCTTCCACGCTCTTACGAATCCATTTCAGCCTGATTGAAGGGACAAAGGCATCGCTGCCCACTTCGACACCAGGATAAACGAGCCAGCCTTCGCCCGCGGGTTCAGGCTTGCCGTTTTCGATATAGGTGAGGTTGTTCCACGGATCTTTTGTGGGACCGACTGCCCACGAGTTCACAGACCAGTAGAGCAATCCAGTCGCGCCGGCACTCTGGTTCAGGAAACCGTAAATGCGGTAATTGACCGGCCGAAAATCGATCTCCCATTTGGGCGAGAAATTATCCTGAACAATAGCCGTGTAGGACCAAACGCGGTCGCCTTTTTTCAGGGCGGCGACAACATCCGCGGCATTCGAAACGAACTGCCTGGGAAGCAGAACCCAGATATCCGCAACGGAACGGCCAGTACCCGAGCCGTCGTCAAGAAGCTCGGGCAGCGGAATTGCTGTCAAAAGCGTAGTCAAACCGGCCTGGCGGGCGTTTCGCGCCCATTGTTTCAGGATCGGAAAGATATTCGGACAGTCGGAAACTTCGTCGCCGAGATGGAGGTAAAGAGCCAGGTTGGGCTGATGCTTGGCCTTGAGCGACAAAAGGTCGGCTACCGAAGGCGGGGGCGGCTGTTTGCAATTGCCGTAAGTGGCATGCTGAAAGTATTCGAGCCGCGCAATCTTCAAACCATGTTGCTCGATGAACTGCGTCTCGTACCGCGGATCGACGGATACGGGCATGATCTTGTGGCGGAGCAGTAGTTCCTGATTCTGCTTTTCATCGCCGTAGAAAATGCGCGGATTGCTGCTCGTATCGTTGTCAATATTGAACGCGGAAAGTAGCGACGGACTGCGGGGCAGCTCAAAATTCCACACATTGAGAATGAGCGACACTGTGGCTTTCCCCTGATCCGAAGTGACCGTAACTGTTCCGCTGTACTTGCCCGGCCGTGTTTCGTGTTCGACAAAGACATCGATCCAGATCGGCTGATTGCTGGATGGTGTCACATCAAAAGGCGCTGCTCTTAGCGTCCCGCCCTTTGCAGCGAACGGAATCAGCGCATCCGGATACCAAGCGGGGCCGAGCGGCCGGTTCGTGCCGCCGCGATCGGGGCTGCCGTGCGTGATCTGCACATAATGCTCACGATAAAGCGCCAGACTGGCTTTAGTAAGGCGACCGCGTTCGCCCTCCAAATCGGAAATCGCAACGTTTACGTTCTTGAGCCCGCCCGCCGGAGCGTGCACAACCACCTGGAAAGATTCGTATTCGCCGCGGGCAGCCCAAAGCTCGATTTCTCGCCGATTCGCGGGGGCTTCATCGCGTGCGACGCGCGCGAGTGCCGGCACAACCCACACGGTCGGACCGGACTGCGCATGCGAAACAGATGTCTGAAGAGCCAGAGCCGCGGACAATCCAGCGAAAACCAAAAAGCTTCGCAGCATGGATTTGTTCATGATTGGTTTGCCCCTTAGAGCGGGCCGCGAGTCTAACATAGCGAGATCACCTGAAAAGATCAGGGAGTTCCCGTACCTGCGATCTGGGGTAGTTGCGAGCATTTGCCGAGGCTTAACGATTGTTCAAGTACGTTAAGACAGAGGAGAAACGAAATGGCCGCGAGCGATGAGTTGCAAATCGAGATCTTCTCCACCACGCCGCAATCCAAGGATCGTCCGCGCGAGACGTATGTCCAGCAGATCATCGATGTAGCCCGGTGGAGCGAGGAAGCCGGGTGTACGGCGATTTTGGTCTACACGGATAACTCCCTGGTTGATGCCTGGCTCGTTTCGCAGATCATCATCCAGAACACCAAGACGCTCTGTCCTCTAGTCGCCGTGCAGCCCGTTTATATGCATCCCTACACGGTGGCAAAGATGGTCTCGACCTTCGGGCATCTTTATCAGCGGCGCATCTACCTGAATCTCGTTGCGGGCGGTTTCAAAAACGACTTGATCGCCTTGAATGACAATACGCCGCACGACGAGCGCTACACCCGGTTGATCGAATACACGACGATTATCAGAATGCTTTTGTCGAGTCCCGATCCTGTCACGTTCACGGGCAAGTATTACAAGGTACAGGGGCTCCGCATGACGCCTCCGCTGGACCCGGAACTATTTCCCGGATTGCTGATCTCCGGCTCCTCGGAAGCCGGCCTTGCCGCAGCAAAGGCCATCGGCGCAACGCCCGTGCAATATCCGAAACCTGCCAGGGAGTATGAATCCGCGCCACGGAATTCGGATAAGGCGGGAATTCGCGTGGGCATCATCGCAAGGCCGACGAGCGCGGAAGCCTGGAGCGTCGCCATCGAACGATTTCCCGGAGACCGCAAAGGACAACTCGCTCACCAACTCGCGATGCGCCTATCCGATTCCGTTTGGCATAAGCAGCTGTCCGAAATGGCGCAGGCAAATGGCGACCTGCAGGGCGTCTACTGGATGTGGCCTTTCGAAAATTATCAGACGTTTTGCCCTTACCTCGTTGGCAACTATGAGGAAGTCGCCGACGAACTCTCTCGTTACATCCGCAGCGGCTATCACACTTTCATTTTGGACATTCCGCCGGCCCGCGAGGAACTGAATCACGTTCGTGCCGCCTTTGATCATGCCTCGCGCGCGGTAACTTTATGAAGCAACTGCTACAAAATTGGGTAACCCGACAGGCGGAATCTCGTCCCGATGCGCGCTGCATCGTCTTCGGGAACGAGAATCTCACGTACGCCGAACTGGACCGGCAAGGCAATCAGCTCGCGCATCTGCTGCGTGAGGGAGGCTGCCAGAAGGGCGACCGCGTGTGCCTTTTGATGCCGAAATCTCCAGAAGCCATTCTGGGCATGATAGGTGCCTTAAAGGCCGGTTGTATGCACGTGCCGATCGATTCGGCTAGTCCCGCGGCGCGCATCGCCCGCATCTTCGAATCCTGCGAGCCTCGCTGGATATTAGCCGCCGGACCGGTGGTCCCGCTCCTGGACGAATTGCTGGCGGACGAAAGATTTCGCGGACGTATTTCCGTCGGGTGGCTGGATTCCGAAAAGCCGCAAGGGAGCAGTTTCCAACCGGCGTTCTATCGCGCCGATTTACAACATGCGCATGCCAGTGCGCTTCCTCAGGAATGCGACTCGAGCGATCCCGCGCACATTCTTTTCACATCCGGCTCGACTGGGGCGCCCAAAGGCGTCGTAATCACGCATTCCAATGTGATTGCGTTTGTTACCTGGGCACTGGAACACTTTGGCATCAACCATACCGATCGCTTTTCCGGGCACACGCCTTTTCACTTCGATCTTTCCACGTTCGATATCTTCGGGACGTTTGCGGCCGGCGCCGAGCTCCACCTGGTGCCGCCAAGCGTAGCCTTGCTGCCGCCAAAGCTGGTGGAATTCATACGCAATTCCCAGCTCACGCAGTGGTTCTCTGTGCCTTCGGTGCTCAACTACGTTGCGAAATTCAACGCCCTGCGTCAGGGTGATTTTCCATCGCTGCGGCGTGTTCTGTGGTGTGGAGAAGTTTTGCCCACCCCCGCGCTGGTTTACTGGATGAAGCATCTTCCCCATGTTCGGTTTACAAATCTCTACGGCCCCACGGAAGCGACCATCGCGAGTAGCTATTACGACGTGCAGGCGTGCCCGCAAAACCCGCAGGAACAGATTCCCATCGGCCGCGCCTGCCAGGGGGAAGAGCTGCTTGTTTTGAACGACGATTTGGAACCGGTGCCGCCGGGCGAGACCGGAAACCTGTTCATCGCGGGCGCAGGCTTGAGCCCCGGCTATTGGCGCGACCCGGAGAAAACAGCCGCGGCTTTCCTGGCCGATCCGCGCAGTTCAGGTGCGCCGATGGGCTCGGGAGCGCCGGACAGAAACAAGCGGCTCTATCGTACGGGCGATTTGGCCTGGCAAGAACAATCCGGCTGCGTTTATTTCGTCGGGCGCGCCGATACTCAAATTAAATCTCGCGGTTATCGCATCGAGTTGGGTGAAATAGAGACGGCGCTGAATTCGTGCGAGGCGCTGCAAGAGTGCGCAATCGTAGCCATCCAGGCCGAAAACTTCGGCGGATGGATGATTTGCTGCGCCTACGTGCCGCGGAACGGAGCGAACGTCACACAAGCTTTACTACGCAGGCATCTGGAGAGCCTCGTGCCCGGCTATATGTTGCCGGTCCGCTGGATGCAATATCCAACGCTTCCTAAGAATGCCAATGGAAAAGTCGACCGGCCGAGACTCAAGGATTGTTTTTTTGCTGCTGAGCGACAGCCCATGACATTTGAATCCGATTCCTCAACCCCCAGTCCATCTCCCAGCTCGAGTGAGCAATCGCCGCGGAACGGCGCGTGATCAGCCTAGCAGTCTGATTTAAATGTGAAATAACACTCAGGTTTTCCGGCGAAAGATGCGGAAAACAGGGAGAAGGCCTAGCTGTGATTCTCTTCGTATGGAGCTTTATTGTTTCGTTGGCCATATCCATGGTCATGACGTTCTGGGTACAGAAAGCGGCGGTCGCCCGCGGCTTGCTCGTTCCCCCAACTTCTGACCGGCACTTACATACCAAACCACTGCCCCGAATTGGCGGCGTCGGCATCTACGCATCTTTCTTGATAACCGTCATCGCCTTTGGTGCCATACCAAAATGGGGAGACGACATTTTCGCTCCCCGTACGATGATCGGATTCCTGATCGCCACCAGCGCCATTTTCACGATGGGCGTGTGCGACGATTTGAAATCCTTATCGCCGAAATCGAAACTAATCTTCGAAATATTAGCCGCTTCGTTCCTCTATTTCGTTGGCTTCGGACTTCACGATGTGAATCTTTCGATCGCTGGCCTTCCGATCGGACAACCCGTGGGATTTGGGATCACCGTCGGATGGATTCTGCTGATCACGAATGCCTTTAACCTGATCGACGGCCTCGACGGGCTGGCCGTGGGTACTGCCCTGCTTTCGTCCATTGTTGTCATCGCGACTTCATTGGTGCGGCACAACGATCTGGCGACCATGCTCTCGTGCGCACTTTTTGGAACGCTCCTCGGATTCGTGCCCTTCAATTTCCAGCCCGCAAGCATCTTCATGGGTGATTCCGGGAGCCTGTTTATCGGTTTTACTCTGGGAGCGCTTTCGCTGAACGGCTGGACCGGACGACCGTCCGTCATGGGCGTGGCAGTCCCGATTCTTTGCTTCGGATTGCCAATCCTCGACGTCACGCTGGCGATAGCCCGCCGCTTTCTCAGGCATCAGCCTCTCTTCCGGCCTGACGCGGATCACGTGCACCACAAGCTCCTCAAACGGGGTCTGACACAGCAGCATGCGGTGCTTATCTTGTATGGCGCTACGGCAGCTTTCGTCCTGGCCAGCATCCTCTTGATACGCGAAGAGAAAATGCTCCTTCCTGTGCTGATGGCAACCGTCCTCGGCGTTGGACTAGGCGTACAACAGTTGCGCTATGCGGAATTCTCCGGAGGCTGGCTCGGGCTGCGCCCGTATCTGCGGCGCCGTCAAATAGCGCGCGCGCAAGAATGCATCCGCCAGGCATCGCTTTCGCTTGAACGATGCGCTGATTTCAGATCCATCTGCCAGGTATTGAAAGAGAATCTGCAGCCCATCGGGATTGACGGTGTTCGCCTGAAGGTACCGGCCTCTGGAATGGTGCCCTCAAGATGGATGCGACCGCTGCGCCCCGACTCCGATGGCCATTTGCGCTTTTCCTGGTCCCGGCACCGCGGGAATGGCCGGATTGTTTGGCAACATTCATTGCAAATCACACCCCCACATGAAAACGGCGCGGCCCCCTCCGTTTTTAGAGTGGGACCCGGTAACCATTCCTTTCCGGATACGACCGTTTTCTCCGATGATTTCAAAATGACTCTTTCGACCGCCATCGAACGGGCCACGAAGCGCATAGAAATTGTGCTTCCGGTTGAGTCCGATAGGGGACGCCGGTTCCAGACAAACTCGCTGCCAAATTCGGCTTAGCTATTACGATTGGATTCACTGCTTGTTGTCACGCCGGTTTTTCCGATCCACGTAAAACGCCGAAATCGACTGATCGCACGATCCCAGCTCACTCCCTCAGCTAATCCTGCCAAAATAAGCCACTCTGCTCTGCTCCAGCTTGCCGGCGCCTTTCAACCACGCGCCGGCAGGCTGAGCGCCTACCGTTCTCCTGCTATTTAACGCACTTCCGCCGCTCCGATTACGGACTGCCTCGCCCGGAGCCGTTACCAGTACATCCACAAGTTCGCGGCAGATTCAATTCGGACTGAAGGTGCTCTGGTAAAGGATGCTTTGCTACCTCGCAAGAGTCGCAACTAGATTCTCGCGCGAAAACGGATGGCCCTCCGTGGCAGGTTTGACCTGAAAGCGATACGCGGATAGCATTTGCCCGGGAAGCCTCCACTGCTCCAGGCCGAATGCCTACCCACCCTGATCCAGCGCAAATGCGGTCTGCCAAGCCGAGGCGATCCATTACTCCACTCCTTCGCGATGCCGCTCCGCTCCTCATGCTCGGCTCTGCGCTGGCCTACACGAACCGCTGGCTCACACTGACGAACGACGAAGCGTCTGCTCTCAGCGCAGCGGCTCAGAACGTCACAACCATCCTCTCCGCCGCGCGATCGACAGTCGAAAACGCGCATCCTCCGCTATACGAACTTCTGTTGCATGTATGGCTATGGATCAGCCGTGGTGCTTTCGACTGGTTGCGCGCTCCCGCCATTGTTTGTTTTGCGCTTGGGTTATGGTTTCTCTCCCGCGTGGCGCGCCACTTAGGTGGCGAAGAGAGTGGGAACGCGGTGGTGTGGTTAGGCGCGCTGTGGCCGTTTGGATTTCACGCCGGACGCCTCGCCGGGCCCTATTCGTTCGGATTTCTGCTGATCGCAGCGGTCACCTGGCAATACTTTCGCGGCATTCGTTGCGGCCGCAGGTCCGATTGGGTCACCTTCTGCGTTTTATCTTTGATGTTGCTCTATACCAATGACTTCGCTTGGGCGTTAATCGTCCTGCTCGGGATCGATTATGGGCGGCGAGCTTCAGAAGGCGACGCTCTGGAAAGAGAACGGCTGACCAACGAAGGAAAGATCACGGCAATCCTGGCGACTGCTGCCGTGCTAGTTTTAGGCTTCGCGCCGCGCTGGCCGATGTTTTTGCGCGAAATACATGCGCACCTCGTTCTACCCACTTCCGCTCGGTTTCTCTTTCTGAACGCAGCTTACAATTTCTATGTTTTGTTCGTGAGCCAGTCGGTTGCGCCATGGTTCTGGAGGCTTAGCATTCCCGCGACTATCGGCATCGTCGCCCTCCTGATCTTTGTATTCGCCGGCATCCGCGGCCTGGCCCGGCGGTTTCTGATCTTTTCCCTCTTACTGTTTGTCCTTATGGCGTTCACTGGAATCCTGCAAGCCGAACGATTGCTTCTGTTGGGCCCATGGTTTTTGTTGCCGATGGCAATGGCGCTGGGGACCATAGAGAAATGGCAATGGCGCGTTCCCATGGCCATTGCACTTGCCGCGGTCGCCGCGATTGGCTGGTTCGGAGTCCTGAATCGGCGATATTACGCAGACTCCCGATTCTTCGAGCCATGGAACACTGTTGCCCAGGATGCATCGGATGCCCTTCGTAACAGCTCCGGAGTGATCGGCAACGACAACTCGTTCTTTTTTTATCTCACCTACACGCTCAAGGCACCGCAATCCAATTCGTCCTGGCGCTTCAGCGGTTCATTGCCTCGGCAAGTCCAATATCCTTCGGTGTGGGATCCGCAGCAGTGGGAAGAAACGGGAAGCCCGAAGCCGGCCACCGTGCTTTGGATTCGCGGTTCTTCGCCACCCGGGGAATTAGCTGCGATGAATCGTGTGGGTGAAAAACTTAGCGGAGAATGCGGGGACCGGATCAGCCGTTATTTGACGCGCGATCCTGCTTATATGTGGAAGCAGCGTTTCGTCCCCAATTTTTCAGGGACGGCCTGGCGCATAGAGATTCGACAATACTTTTGCGGCCAAAGCACCACTCCGCTAGGCACAAGCGGCGTTACGCCTGGCACCAAGTAGCAGATTACTTGCGCTCGACATCGCCAGGAACGACATCACAACGCGCTAATAAGCCCATCGCATCAAAACGCCGCCGGTCGTGTAACCCGCACCGACTGCCACCAGCAATACCAAGTCGCCTTTTTTCAGCCGGCCTTGCGCCACGGCATCGCAAAGGCCCAAAGGAATCGTGCCGCCCGTGGTGTTCGCAAATCGATCGATATTTATCATTACTTTGGAATCGTCCAGACCAAGCCGCTCCTGCATGGCGCGAATGATGCGCAGATTTGCCTGATGGGGAACAACCAGCGCCAAATCTTTATGGGAGTATCCATTCCTCTGCAGAAGCTCACACGCGATTTCTGACATTCGCCGGACAGCGTACTTGAAAACCTGCTTCCCATCCTGATGGACATAATGCATCTTTTGATCGACTGTCTCGTGTGATGCCGGGTGCCTCGAACCGCCAGCGGGCATATAGAGGTATTCACCGCCCGAGCCATCAATCTCGTTATCAAAATCGAGAATGCCCTCACCTTCCGAGGCTGAAGGTTCCAGCAACACAGCGCCGGCGCCATCGCCGAAAAGCACGCATGTATTGCGGTCCTGGTAATCAATAATGGAGCTCATCACATCGCTGCCGATGACCAGCGCCTTCTTGTGAGTGCCGGCCCCCACGAATTGGGCTCCGATAGTCAACGCATAGACAAATCCCGAACATGCTCCGGAAAGATCAAAACCCCAGGCGCGCGTAGCTCCGATACGGGTCTGAACCAGGCACGCCGTAGCCGGGAAGAACATGTCCGGCGTAACCGTGGCCACGATGATTAAATCGACTTCTTCAGCCTTGGTGTGGGTCTTTTCCAGAACTCGTTGAGCAGCGGCCGTGGCGAGATGCGACGTAGCCATACCATTGTCCACGATGTGCCGCTCGCGTATGCCCACGCGCTGCTGAATCCATTCGTCGGTCGTGTCCACCATACGTCCAAGGTCCGCATTCGTGAGCACTTTCGGCGGCACATACCCCGCTACCCCTGTGATTTTCGCAGCAAGGCGTTTGCCCATCAGCCATCCCTCTGAAATTCAAATCACAACCGTTTCGCAACTTACAAAGAGCGCGATTCTACGCAATCGTCAACTCGGTGACAAGCAAACCTGCACACATTAGGCGGAATTTCGGATTAACGAGCGCTTCGTTCGGCGGGAATATCGCTATGTTCAAGAGTGCGTTGCGGCAGGTGCTGAACAGCCTGAATGAAGACACGGACCAGTTCAGGATCAAATTGTGAACCGGCGCAACGTTCCAATTCCTGAAACGCCGCGGCTGGAGTCCGCGCCTTCTTATAGATTCGGTCCGAGGTAATGGTGTCGTAGGCGTCGGCGATAGCGATAATACGTGAGCCTATCGGTATCTGGTCCGCCGCGAGGCCGCTAGGATAGCCCGAGCCGTCGAACATCTCGTGGTGATGGCAAACCATCTCTCGAATGTGGGAGATTGTTCGCAGCGGTTCAAGCATTCGATCGCCGAAAAGTACGTGCTCCTTCATCTTCTCCCACTCATCCGGATTTAAAGGGCCGCGCTTCCCAAGAATTTGTTCGGGAATGCCTACCTTGCCTATATCGTGAAGCAGGGCTCCCAGGCGAATTTCGCCGATCTCCTCCTCCTTAAGGCCCAATGCCTCGGCCATGAGCGCGGCATACGCTGCCACCTTTTGCGAATGCCCTTGCGTGTAGTGATCTTTGGAGTCGATGGCCAGCGCCAGCGAAGTCACTGTATCGATCAATGCCGGCGGCAGATTGCCAAACAGCCCCGCCGGCTCGGCATAGCCATCCCCACTCTGTGGCTCCAGTTCTGAAGGGCTAAGCGACGCGGCAAATTGGTGCAGGCGCTCGCGAATCTCGCTGAATGCCTCGGGACCCGTGGAGAAAAGTCGCTTCAACGTAACCCCAAGATAAGCTTCCAGCACTTCGCGCTTCCATTTTTTGTTTTCAGCCGCGTCACAATGGTCCGCTGTCGACACGATATTACCGCCACCATGCTTCGAAATATACATGGACGCGTCGGCCACCTGGATCAGCTCCTGGGGCGTCGAACCGTGCAGGGGGAAAGTGGCAATTCCAAAGCTCGCGGTGATGGTCTTTTCGCGGAGCAACGGATCCTCACTGATTGCGGGCCGTAGCTTCTCGGCAATCTGCACCGCCTGCGAAGCGTCAGTCTCGGGCATGAGAATAACAAATTCGTCTCCGCCGTAGCGGGCGACTACATCGGAGCGCCGGCAGTTCTGTTCCAAAACCTGGCCTACGCGGTGCAGCACCAAATCGCCCTCAAGATGGCCATAGAAGTCGTTGACGAATTTGAAACGGTCCAAATCAATAAGGACGACCGAAAAGTGCCGGCTTGTCCGCGTCGCGCGTTTCCATTCGGCCGAGAGCGCTTCCATCAAAAAGCGGTGAGTTTTAACGCCCGTCAGACCATCGGTGATGGCCTGTTCCTGCGCCTTCTGCAAGGTCAGGGCGTTGTGCAGCGCCACCGAAATCAAATCGGCAAGTGTATGCAGCAGACGGACATCTTCTTCGGAAAAGTCCGTTGGCTCGGTAGTT
>Ga0210394_10004109_pt1 | contig 17300 bp, 17 predicted proteins | sample IncBWC12MmetaG_FD_160121 | JGI IMG/M metagenome (GOLD analysis project Ga0210394, IMG submission 160121) | Forest soil microbial communities from Barre Woods Harvard Forest LTER site, Petersham, Massachusetts, United States - Inc-BW-C-12-M | ecosystem: Environmental > Terrestrial > Soil >... | reverse complement strand
CTGGTTGAAATTCGTCTGCCCGTTCACGTCGGTCATAGTGCCTGCTGCCAACAACAACAACGTGCTGAAGTCGCGTCCATTCAATGGCAGCTCATTTACTTTTTGGCTCGAGAGTTTCTCCCCGCCTGTTCCGCTGGCCGCGTTCGACGTTGTGCTCGGGCTCCCGTTAGAGACTCCTGCTGCAGGAGTCTGCGGGTTGGCTGCAATCGACAGCACGTTTTGATCGGATACCGTCAGCACAACAGTCGTGCCAAGAATATCCACTGCCGCCGGAGCCGTCGGACTGCGCCCCGGCAGTTGCACGCTGACCGTATGTGGCTCGAGTCGAATGTTGGCGATGGCGAACCGTCCATCAGTTCCCGTAACTGCCATCAGTTTCTCTTTATCGGCCGCTGTGTATACAGTCACCTTAGCTCCGGCCACAGGTTCACCGGCAGCCGTGCGTACCACACCAGCCCACGCCGGCGCAGACGAAGAACTCTGTTGTGCTTTTAGCGAGACCGCGACCATCAAGCCCAACAGCAAACACTTCTCTATCAGTCTGAAGGCCTTATGAAAGGTTCGAATGATTGCGTATTCCTCTGCGTGGCGGTATACACGCGTGAAAATTAACAAGTGGAAGAATCGAGCGCCCCAAGCGCGATTATATCCGAGACGTCCACGGCGCTCTCTGTGATCTCGACGCAGCCCGCAGATCGTCGGCTACCCGAAAACCGGCAGCTAACTTCCCATTTGCGCGTCATCCGAGCCCTAGGTTAGCCTTTGGAAAAACGAAAGGCTGAGGAATGGCGGACAACAAAACCAAACCCACCAAATTAAGCGTGGCGGCATTCATTGATGCCATCCCAGACTCGACCAGGCGCGCAGACGCCAAGGCACTCGTCAAGTTGATGCAAAACGCGGCTGGCGAAAAGCCGAAGATGTGGGGACCATCCATCATAGGCTTCGGTAGCTATCACTACAGGTACGACAGCGGGCGTGAGGGCGACATGCCACTAATCGGTTTTTCCCCGCGTAAGGCAGCGACCGTTGTGTATGGCCTGATCGGCTCAACCGATTCCAAGGCGCTCCTGCCGAAGCTCGGCAAGCACACCACTGGTAAGGGATGCCTCTACGTCAAGAAACTTGCTGATGTAGACCAACAAGTGTTGGAGACCCTGATCGCGAAATCCCTGGGTGCCATGAGAACGCAGAATCCCACTTAAGAATGCGGTGAGAGGCCAGCGTCCTCCACTATGTAAACCGCCAAAGTAAAACAGTGGTAAGCAGCCGGAGCACCGTGCCCGTCTAAGTGAAACGACCGATCGAATCCACAAGGCGGACTCTGACATAATCTTCGCATGTGCGGGCGCTATCGATTGTCGCGAAGGAAGCAACTTGTCGAAGAGTATTTCGACAGCGCGGGAGAAGACGACTGGGTTCCTCGATACAACATCGCTCCTACTCAGCCCGTTCCGATCATTCGGCAGAATCCGAAGGAGCCCCGCCGTGAATTGTCGCTGGTCCGTTGGGGCTTGATTCCATGGTGGGCAAAAGACTCTTCGGGCGCGGCTGCGCTGATCAATGCAAGATCGGAGACCGCAGCCACGAAGCCCGCATTCCGCGATGCACTTAAGCTTCGCCGATGCTTGATTCCCACGGATGGTTTTTACGAATGGAAGAGAAATGGGAAAGAAAAACAGCCGTATTGCTTTCAAGTGAATGACGGCGAGCTGTTCGCGGGGATTTGGGAAACATGGAAGGATGCCAGTCGAAACACAATAGAGACCTGTTCGATCTTGACGACAACTCCGAACGCTGTGACTTCAACCGTTCACGACAGAATGCCCGTGATCCTCGAATCCGACAACTACGATTTATGGCTTGATCCGGGCATGACAAAAGTGGATGCGGTCACTGAGGTGCTGAAGCCGTTCGACGCGCGGCTGATGCGGTCATTCCCAGTGAGCACTCGCGTGAACCACGCAGCGAATGACGATGCAGAATGCTCGACTCCAATCGAGGTCGCACAGAGTCAACAACTACTCTTCTGACACGATCACTCTCGCGGACCGGGAAGGCTTGCGCCGCATGGTCATCGACTCGGTCCCGCAAACGCTCCACAAATAGCACTTCGTATGGATCGCCTGACCGAATTCATCGGTAACCGCATACTCAAGCGGAACAGATTCGGCGCAGACAGGGCAATTCGGAAGTTCAAAGGCATGAGCGGAATACATTCTTGCCTCCGATCTGGCCTTATCAAAGCACGAGAATTACCAAATAAGATGTTCCGGTTAAATCCTTGCGAAGCAATAGATTGGTGCCGGTCACACTTTCAACCTGGAATTGCCATGAATGCATAATTACCCGATGACCTTACACGATTAACCGTAGGGTTAATCACCCTTCCCTAGGAATGCGCCTCGCGCTGTCGCCAGCGACGCTCGTATTCTTCACTGTAATCCAAGTCACCCCACGCGCCAAGATTTCCTTTCGGCGCCCTATAATGCGGAGATTTATGCATTCCATTGCTATGGTCGCACTACTGGCGCTCCAGTGTTTTGTCGTGTTGTTCGTGGCGCTCCACAACTGGGTTCCTCTTGGATCGCTCAACAACGTTAAGGGAGTCAGGGCGGAGTTTCCTACCGGCAAACTTCTCGTCACCACGTTGATCAATTTCACTCCGTTTGCGATAGGACTTGCTGCCACTGCCTTTTATTTTGATAGAGTCTTCCCGGACTGGGTCTTTTGGTGGTTGTGGATCACCTACGGACTTGCATGCTACGGTTCGTTCAAGGCCTGGTGGATGCCGTATCTCCTGCGCCCGGATCCCCAGCTAGCCGCTCGTTACCGAACCATGTACGCAGGGACACACGCCTTTCTGCCCGAGCGCAACGGCATCGTGCCAAACACGCTGCACGTGCTCTTTGACATCGCGACCATCGCAATCCTGATTGACCTGACCGTACTGTCCGCATAGCCGGCTGATCGACCTTTCATACAGTTCGAAGACCGACAGGCAGCCATCGAATGTGTGACGGAGGAAAGATCGAGGCAGCTCACGGCGAAGACCTTAGGTTATCGTTCCTTGCGTGCGTGCCCACGCCATCACCGGCTCCGCTCGTCTTCTTCACCGTAGCCCGAATCTCCCCACGCGCCACCCGCGCCGAAATTTCCTCGCCCGCCTTTACCTGCTCTGCATCCTTCACCAATGTTCCGGAGCTATCAAACACCAGCGCATATCCTCGCTCCAGAATCGCCAAAGGAGAAAGCGTCTCCAGCGCCCGCCCCATGCGTTCCAGCCGAACCTTATTCAGCAGCAAATGATTCCGCATCGCCGCCGCCAACGCCGCGGTCCCCGCCACCAACTCCACTCGCACTCCGGCCAGCATCCGCCGCGCATCGTAATGCCGCACCGCCGCCGCAACCGTCTCCCACTTACGCCGCATGTGCTCCAGCTTTTGCCGCTCGCCGCGCTCCAGCCGGTAAGTCAAATCATCCAGCCTTTGCTGCCGCTGCCGGATCGCATCCATCATCCGCGCAAACGCCCCATCCTGCGCCCGCTCGACGAGCGCATGCCGCGCCTCCAGAAGCCTGCGCTCCATCGCACGCACCAGCCGCTCTCGCGCCGCCTCCGCCTGATCCTCCACTTCCCGCCGCGACCGGATCACCAACTCCGCCGCCGCCGAAGGCGTTGGCGCTCGCAGGTCGGCCACGAAATCTATAATCGTGAAATCGGTCTCGTGCCCCACCGCGGAAATCACCGGAATCTCCGACGCCGCTACCGTCCGCGCCAGCCCTTCATCATTAAACGCCACCAGGTCCTCCGCCGACCCTCCACCTCGCGTCACGATAATCACTTCCACGCTGCGGCTCGCGTCACTTCGACAAGCGTTGAAATACCGCACTCCGTTCGCCACTTCTCCCGCCGCCGAATCCCCCTGCACCTGCGCCGGATAAATCACCGCACTCGCCGTATGGTGCCGCCTCTGCAAAATGTTCAGGATGTCGCGCAGCGCCGCCGCCTGCGGCGACGTCACAATTCCAATCTTCGACGGCAACGTCGGAATCGCTTTCTTCCGCTCCGCCGCAAATAATCCCTCGGCCTCCAGCTTCGCCTTCAGTTGCTCAAATGCAACCTGCAACCCGCCCGCGCCCTTCGGCTCAATGTACTCCGCCGCAATCTGCAACTCTCCGCGATCTTCATAAATTGTGACTCGACCCCGTACGATGACTTGCATTCCATCGGCAGGACGAAAGCGCAGCAGCCGCGCCTTCGAACTGAACACCACCACCCGAATCTGCGCATTCCCATCCTTCAGCGTGAAATAAAGATGCCCGGAATTCTGCGCCCGGAAATTCGAAATCTCCCCCTCTACCCACGCATCGGAATACTCCCGCTCCACATGCGCCCGCACCGCCGCCACAAGCCCGCGCACCGTCCACACCCGCCGCTCCGGCGGTGTAAACCTGAACCCAAGTTGATCGGTTAGCGACATCGGTAGGAGAAGTCTAGCAGCGACGAAACGAACCATGTTCTAAGAAATATGTTCTAAGAAATATGGCGGGTGGCCCACATCTGCAACGGGGAAGTATAACTCTCGAGAGGTGCATGCATGTTCAACCTTGGGGTGCCCCATGTTTGCCTGCTTTTGGCAAACGTGGGATCTCGCTCGAAGAGAAAATCTGTCCCCTATGGGTTCAAGGAGTTGTGATCGTGGTTGGATCCCACTTCTCGCAAAAAGACACAAAACTAGGCTTGAGTGGGTCGCCCCCCGGGCGCAAACGACCCCGGGCGGTGGGAGGGGCGTCGCTGCTACAGCACTCTTAGCCGCCAAGTGTCGAACTTTTTCTCCGTCTTGCCGTCCAGGCTCGCGAAAATCGCCATCAGCGCCGGGGCTGTATTTCTGGTCTGCATTGTTTCCCTTATCCGCGCTCTGTACTCTTCGCGCAGCCGGCCTTTGCCGTGGAGCAAGATTGTTGAATACAGCTCCTGCAGCAATTCCTGCGCCTTCTCTAGATATTTCCCGGCGTCCGGGTCGCTCTCCATCCTCTTGGCCCGCTGAAAGGCGGAGGTCACAGCGAACGTTGCTCTGCGCACTTCACGCCATCCCGCTCTGACCCTGTCACACCGTTCGTGCTCCGTTTGCAGCATCATGAACAGTAGGGTAACTAGGGCGATGCCTGTCACCGCGTCCAAATGTACTTTTGCGAGCTCACTCAAAAGCCAGTTCATTCAGCACGTTAATGTCGGCCTAAGCAGAGCGGCGGGGCTCGGCTTGCTGGAATCGATGGGACGGTAGCACACACGGAGGGCGTGGGCGCAAACGAACCGAGGTATATCCGTTCCCTCACGCCGCGAAGCGAAGCGAACGGCGACTTTCGAGCGAAAGACCAACTGCGCGGTGCGACTGGTGAATAAGCGGTCCATCAAGCGCCTTTGTTGGGGTGATGTTCCCGGCGCGGTGCGCTTGGTCAGGAGCCCATCTTAATTGCCGTGTTGACAGCAGCCACATACTGGTCCGAAGGTCTGGCGCAAATCTCTAATTCACCTTCGGGAACCCATGCTTCGAAAACGGCCCCCGGAACACCCTCGCGGAACCGTTGGTCCTGACGGAAGTGGTACTGTGCTCGGCCTCTCACCGCTTTGCTGGCCTCTATCGTTCCCATCCGCGTCTGCGGGGCCATCTTCAGTCGAACGTAGTCCCCTTTGGCAAACAGAAAACCGACCGGAATTTCCGGGTCTGGTTTCTTCGTCTCAATGGCTTCAAGGTCGGCGAGATGGTAGAGTTGTTGCGCAACGTTAATATTCACAATGTAGCGCCGATCCTCTTCGGGCAGTTCTTTGTCGCCGGGCCGTTGCTTCACCACCGTGGCTTCAAGGCCCCGCGGGTTCTTGATGAAAACTTGCTGGCCTTCCTTCAGTGGGGTCATCTCTAGATCCTACATCTACAGGTCTTGGCCTCCCAGTTAACTACTTTGAGGCACCGCCACTGGCGGGCGGCCCGCCCCTGCCTTTGTGCAAGGGTGGGATTCCAGAATGCGAACGCCAAACGCTTGCGTCATGATCCTCCCATCCTATCGTCTAGCCCCGAGATCAGAGTGAAGGAACACCCACGGGCCATTCTCACTTTCCGCTAAGCAACCCAAACACTCCCACCCCGTTCGTCGTCCCCACATACACCTTCCCATTCACAATCATCGGAGTGATGTACTTATTCCCCGCGCCGAAATTGTCTCGCCCGCCGGAAGCTTGATTGGTGTTGTACAACTCCACCAAAGTTTCTGCATTGTATGCGTGCAGTACAGCAGGGTTGGTATTCTCGCTGGCCCATACAATTCCATTCGTGCCGCCGTTCGCAGAAATGCTCGGAGTCGCCCCGGGATATCCAAAGGCGTTTGTAGTCTGCGCCACTGGCGTCGCCAGCAACTTTGCGTTCTTGAACTCGAAGGAGAGAATCGGCTGGCTCACCGGCCCGTAATACAGCCGGTTACGAAAATACGCTGGCATCGACCAGATGCCGCCCGGCAACACTTCCGAAAGCTCCTGATAGTTATTGTTGCTGTTCGCGTTGAATTTCCCCATCGAGTTGCGGTTCACCACATACAGATTCGAATCCTTACCGGCGCCCGCCGCGAGTTGCCACGTCGTCCCGGAAGAGTCTTTCATCGGTGGTATCAAAATCGCTCCGCCCGATCCCAGGTCGACATCGCCGTCACTCTCTTGCGGCCCGTTATCCATCTCGAAATAGTCGGCCACCGCCAACCCGCTCTTTGTCGTCAGCCGGATGAACGCGTTGCCGTAGTCGCCGCTGCTGGGAAAGCCGTTGGAGTTCAAGCTCGTGTCGAAAATCCCGTTGGCATCCAGAAAAAAGATGTTGCCCGAACTATCCGCCGTCAGCCCCGCACCGGACCCCCAAATCGCGCCCTCATTGCCATTCGGGGTCACGTTGATCACCGACTTCTGCGCCAGCGTGGTTGCGTTGTATCCCATGATCCAGCCCGTATAAGGCCGGATGTCGCAGTGTGATGCCCACGTCAAATAAAGCTCGTTCCCCACCAGAAGCAATCCCGAGCGCTCCTTATATTGCGCCGGATCGAAGATCACAAATCCGCCAGAGCTGTTATCCCCGGTGCCCGGATATTTTGCCGCAATGTCAACCGGCCCGCCGTTGATCTCGTTCCCGGTCGTAGCATCCAGCGCATGCAGCCGCTGATGATAATTTCCCGACGAATCCTTCGACATGGCGACCACATAAATAACGCCATTCGATCCCACCGGTCGGCTGATCGCCGGCGTCGACGTGATTCCGATCTCCGGCGATACCTGCCCGCACCCGCGATCATCCGACGTAGTCTCGCCCGACTTCAGCGTGGTGATCTTCCACAGCTGCGTCCCAGCGTCGGCGTCAAACGCATACACCGAGTCATGCTCCGTGGCCACAACAAGCACGTTGTGCGTGCCGCCCTGCACCGTCACCGCTGAGAGATAGAGAGGCTCTGCGTCCACCAACCCGTCCACGGATAACGTAAATAGCCTTCCGAACATGCCGGAATTCACATTGCTCAGGGTCAGCGTCGTCTCTGCCGAATTCAGCCCGGTCCGTCCATTGTTATTGTGATAAGTGAGAACCTGTTGTTGCGCGCTCGCGCCCATCGAACTCGCGGCCAAAAAACCAGCCGCAAGAAAAGAAGCCGCGAATAACCTGGTTGCATGTTGCCGGAGCCGGAGCCGCTGACCGAACCTGATAAAGACCTGTGGGATTTTCACGACGAAACCTCCTCGATGGGCTGTACTGCCTCTCAGCGAAAGGGCGCGCTCAGGAACAAAGCTTGGGTACTTAGTTGCAGAATCACCCGCAGAAGAACAATTAAACATTCATGAATGGGGAAATCCTAGATTCGTGGGAAAACTCTCACAAGTCACAGTAGGACATCGTGACCTTGTTGGATGGGCACAGCTACCTTATCTCTACTTCACCTTAAACACTGGCCACCTGCCACCATCGTCCACAGCACCTTCGTGCCGGGCACTTCGTCGACCTACGTGACACATTACCGATCCGTTTCCCATTGGGCCTGTTACGCGTCCTGCGGCTCTCATCTCCGCCACCGGCTCACCACATACAACAAAATTGAAAGCACAACACTCACCACCAGCGACGTAGCCAGCGGAAAATACACCGTAGTATTTTTTCCGCGATAGGTAAAGTCACCGGGCAGTCTGCCCAGCGGAAAGTTCATTCTTCCCAGAAGCATCAGCGCCGCTCCCGCCACGGCCAGCGAGAGACCTGCGATCACGAGTAATTTTCCCAGCTCCATCCCCAGAATCTTATCCCGTTTCGATTCCGGGCCAGCTAAGAGTTTCTTCGGCTCAGGCTCCGACTCTCTAGGAGGCTGCGGTGAAAGTCCGTATTAGTCAGGCTCGGGAAGGGTTCGAGTTACATATTGCTGCGGAAAGAGTCTGCACCAGTGAGGTCCGGGAAGGGCACGAGTTCCACTCGTGCCAGTAAGTCAGTCGAAATGAGCCCGCGCTTCAGCGCCTGAGGTAAGCCTTTGTGGGCAACGCGACTTCCCGCAGTCTCCTAGCTGAACCATCCTGAAATTTGGCATTTTACTTTGTATCACAAAGCACTTGACACTCGAATCCGCTCGCGCTACCGTATTTCGCAATGGCCCGTTCTCGCCAGCATCGTGTTCGGCGCATTCACCGGCCCGCCCGCGCCTGGCCAACATCGGCGTCCCGCGATCCCAGCCCCAATCCAGCCGATGATCTCCGCTTCATCCGTGACACCATGGAGCGGTCCGCTTCCTTCACCGCCGTCCCCGGCTGGGGACAGGTCCTGCTCGGCCTCACTGCGCTCGCCGCGGCATGGCTGGCTTCGCGGCAACCGACCTCTGCCGCCTGGCTCAAGGTCTGGCTCGGCGAAGCCCCGGTCGCGGCCATCATCGCCATTTTGTCCATGCGCTGGAAGGCCAACCGTCGCGGCCTCCCACTTTTTTCCGGGCCCGGCAGCAAGGTCGCGCTTGGTTTGTTTCCACCCCTCGTCGCCGGCGCATTTCTTACTTTCTTGCTGCAGCGCCTGGGCCTCGGCTCCGCCCTCGCGCCCGCCTGGCTCCTTCTCTACGGTGCCGGCATCATCACGGGAGGCGCGTACTCCGTCTCCATCGTCCCCGTCATGGGAGTCTGTTTCATGGCGACCGGCGTAGTCGCCGTGGTCGCGCCGGCGTGGTCGAACTGGCTGCTGGCTGCCGGCTTTGGCGGCCTTCACATTATCTTTGGACTTCTCATCGCCCGGAGGCACGGTGGCTAGAGCGTTGCCCCAGCGCCGCAAGCAGACCAAAGCCGCAGCCCCGGCTCGCCCGCACACTCCCGCCCGCGCCATTGCGCTCCCTGAACTCGATCGTCTGATTCACGAACGCATGCGCCTCGGAATCGTGAGCGCCCTCGCCACCAACGCGAGCCTGAGCTTTAACGATCTCAAACGCATCCTCAAAACCACTGACGGCAACCTCAGCGTTCACGCCCGCAAACTCGAGGAGGCCGAATACATCTCCTGCCTGAAGTATTTCGAAGGCCGCGTCCCGCGCACCGACTACCGTCTCACCAGCGCCGGTCGCCGCGCCTTAGCCCAGTACCTCGACCAAATGGAGGAATGGATTCGCGTCACCCGCGAAGAATAGCTAGCCTGATCTTTTCATCATCCCCAGCGAAAATAGTCTCTTCCCCCTCAAAACTTATTTCTCTCTATAGCAGACTCCGCTTGTTCGTCTCCGTTAACTCTGCAATAATCCGCGCACAGTTTCACTGGAACACGAAGAGGCTGGCCGCAGACACCTCTTCCTACCACCCCGAACGTTAGGCAGTTCTGAAACCAACAATTAAACGCAGCACAGCCCTGTTCAAATCAGGGCCGGAGATATCGTGACGCCGTTTTTTAAGCTTTCTCCCCTACGGCTGGTCGTGACCATCATCGCTCTCGCCGGAATTCTCTTGCTCGGTGCATCGCCCGCACTTTCCGAGGACGTTCTCACCTATCACTACAACAACGCCCGCACCGGGCTCAACGCCTCTGAGACCACGCTCACTCTCAGCAACGTGAACTCCACAGCGTTTGGAAAATTATTTACGGTTTCGGCCGACGGTCTGGTCGACGCTCAACCGCTCTATCTTTCCTCCGTTCCCATTCAGGGTGGCACGACCCATAACCTTCTGATCGTCGCCACCGAACACGACTCCGTCTACGCCTTCGATGCCGATACTGGCGCCGTGATCTGGCATATCACTACGGTCAAGGCCGGCGAGACCTCCTCCGATGATCGCGGCTGCCTGCAGATCACTCCCGAAATCGGCATCACCTCCACTCCCGTCATCAGCCGCCCGCCCGGTTCCAACGGAGTCATCTACGTCGTTGCCATGACCAAAGATTCTTCCGGCAACTATCATCAGCGCCTCCACGCCCTCGACGCCCCCACCGGCCACGAACTCTACGGCGGCCCAGTCGACATTGCCGCCAAATATCCCGGAAAAGGCGACGGCCGCTCCGGTGGTTACGTGGTCTTCGATCCCGGCCAATACGCCGAGCGCGCCAGCCTGCTTCTCGTGGGCAACGTGGTTTACCTGACCTGGACTTCGCACTGCGACATCCGCCCCTACACCGGCTGGATCATGGGATATAACAAGAACACGCTCGCCCTTCAGACCGTCCTCGACGTTACGCCCAACGGCTATCAAGGCTCGATTTGGGGTTCTGGCGCCGGACCTGCCGCCGACAATACCGGCAACATCTTCTTCTCCGACGCCAACGGCATCTTCGACACCACTCTCAACTCCAGCGGATTTCCCTCCAGCGGCGACTACGGCAACGCCGTCCTCAAGCTTTCGACCACCAAAGGCCTCGCCGTCGCCGACTACTTCGAAACCTACAACGGTCCCACAGATAGTGAAGATGACGTCGACCTCGGTTCCGGCGCCGCCATCCTTCTCTCCGACATTAAAGATTCCTCCGGCGCAACTTGGCAACTCGCCGCCGTCGCCGGCAAAGACACCAATCTCTACCTCGTCAATCGCAACAACCTGGGAAAATACAACTCCACCAGCAACGTCATCTACCAGGAACTCGACGGAGTCCTGCCCAACGGCATCTGGTCCATGCCAGCCTACTTCAACGGCCGTCTTTATTATGGGCCGGTCAACGAGCCCATCCTCTCTTTCCAATTCAAAAATGCCAAGCTGCTGCCCACCCCCGCGGCGCAAACCACCAACACCTTTCGCTATCCCGGAGCCACTCCCAGCATCTCCTCCAACCAGTCGCAGAACGCAATTCTCTGGGCCGTCGAAAACACCGGCCACGCCATCCTCTACGCCTACAACGCAACCACCCTGCAGATGCTCTATAACAGCGACCAGGCCTCCAGCGAGCGCGACCACTTCGGCGCCGGCAACAAATTCATCACTCCCGTGATCATCAACGGCAAAGTCTACGTCGGCACCACCAAAGGCGTAGGCGTCTTCGGCCTCCTCTCCGACCCGAAATAATCGTGCGGCTCGTGTGGAGCGGACACTCCTGTCCGCTGCCCTTGAAGTTGGTTTTGATCTTGGTTTGATGTTGTTCTTGATCTTGGTTTTGATCTTGATTTTTGTAGGGACAGCCGCCCCCGGCTGTCCATCGAGCGAAGCTCGACAAGCCTACACCATGCCCAAATCCCCTGTCATCCAGAGACCCGCGTCCTTTGCGGGTCGAAGGATCCCTACCCGCTCCACCGAACCCCCCGCCGCAGTGCTACAATCCCCCGCATGAAACGCCTCGCACTATTTCTCCTAACCGCAACTCTACTCGCCGCCCAATCCCCCGAAGTCGAAATCACCGCCGAGCCTCACCATCACCTCGCGCTCGATAACAAATCCGTCCGCGTCTTCAACGTCGAGGTCGACCCCAACACCGAAACTCAAATGCACTGGCACCGCCACGACTACTTCTCCGTCAATCTCGGCAACACCGAAATCTCCAACTCGGTAAAAGACAAGCCTCCCGCCACCGTCAAATTCACCGACGGCGACACTCGCTTCGCCTCCGCCACCTTCGCCCACGTCGTGCGCGACCTCAGCCCGCAACCCTTCCGCAACGTCACCATCGAAATTCTCGACGACGCTACCCTGCGCAACGCATCCTCACCTTGGGACCCAGCGAAAAACGAAGACCGCGGCCTAGTCGTTCTCAACCACGGCACCAAACAAATCCTCTTCGTCAAAGATGCCATCCGTGCCACCGAATTCGAACTCCAGCCCGGCGGAGTGGTCCCCAAACATCACCACACCGGCCCAGTTCTAGTAGTCGCCATCACCGACCTAGCCCTCGAAGAAACCATCGAAGGCCAACCCCTTACCCCCGCTCACCCCGCCTCCCACATGAAATCCGGCGACTCCAAATGGCTCCCCGGCAACATAACCCACACCGTAACCAACACCAGCACGCAACCAGCGAAATTCGTAACCCTCGAATTCCCGTAAATTTTTTCGGGAGTCTGTGCTTAAGGCCTGTACTTGATGTGGTCGCATAAAGCGTATACGTCCGAACCTTCTTAGGATTTGTCGTTCCGAGCGGCCCCATCGCGAAGAATCTGCTGTTCGCCAACAACGTATAGACGCCTGCCCCCGCAGCGGATTCGAGCATCGCTTGGCCGTATGTAGGTACAGGCGCACAAGCCTACCCTGAGAGAGCGACAGCGACCGAATGGGTCGTGTACAGCCCCGACCAACTCGACTTCTTCGCCGCCCTGGTAATCCCCGTCGACACCTGGTACATCCTCCCCATCCGCGCCTCCAACCACCAACCCGTAATCGTCCTCTCCCCGCACCTCACCAAATCCAAGTACGGCCCCTACCAGGAAGCCTGGCATTTGCTAATGGGGCGAGCGGCGGCGAAGAGCCAGGGCGCCGCGCCCCCGCATCCTAGAAAATAGCGAACGGGAACGGGGCTGCCCGGCTAGCAACTTGTTGTCAAAGACCGCGTCTTTGGTGTAAAAATGGGGCGGCCAGTTCCCTGAATCGTAATGGCCCGTGACCGGTTCCCTCAAAACGCCTAGGTCTGACGTGCGTGCGCAGCGAGGAAATTGTAGTGCCAAAGAAGTCCAAAGATCTTAAGGTTAATCCCAAACCCCAAACGAGCACCGGAATCAAGCCACAGTTTACGGCTGCCGGTCCGACGCAGTGGATTGCGCGGCTAGCTTGGTCCCCTGATGGGCAAAGAATCGCTACGGCATCGAAAGCCAAGAACATTCACATTTGGGACGCTAGGTTGGGAACACTACTCCTGCGAATTCCTATATCCCGATTTCACATCTTCTCCGCATCGTGGTCCCCGGATGGTACGCTCCTCGTTTCCTCGCACGAGGATCGTTTCCTGCGTTTTTGGGACACGACGACCGGAAAACGAGTCTGTGAAGTGGAAGGATATCCCGCGAGCGAGGGCGAGACAGCTGCCGAGGGCAAGGGTGAATCTGACGCGACAGTTGCGGATCGGGAGGCGGATGAAATACGAGACGCTCAATGGTCCCCTGATGGCTCACGCTTAGCATCTGTCGACGAATTCGGGGTCCGGATCTGGAGTGCCACGACCTTCAAGCTTGAGCACATTTTCCGAGAACACCCGCGTGGGATCTCGGTCCAGTGGTCGCGCGACGGCCGATTCGTCGCATCGACATCGTACGACGGCGGTGTCCGGATCTTTGATGTTGAGCAGAGAGCCCTGAAGCACGTATTAAAGGAAGCGACCTATACGGCCGCGCTAGCCTGGTCGCCGGATGGAGCGTTGGTTATCTCGGCGATTGGTCGTGCGATTGGGGTTTGGAATGCTAGTTCTGGACAGCTCATACGAGTTTTGGAGGGCCATGTCGGATCGGTGCGTGCAGTCGCATTCTCGCCCGACGGCACGCTTCTTGCTTCGAAGACAGGTGCTGGCGAAACCATCGTGAGGCAGGGGCAGGTTCTTGCCGTCCAGCGAGGCCCATCAGAAGAGAGAATTCTCATCTGGCGAACTGACACATGGGACATTTGCGGCGTCATAGGTGACAAGCCGGGTGGATACTTGTACTCCGGGCTCGCATTTTCGCCGGACGGCAGCAGTCTCGCCGCCGCCGCCGCCGAAGGACGCCAGCTGCGCCTCTGGGGCATTAATCGCGATCGGCTTCTTCAAAATGCGCCTCCCTTGGAAAGCGTCTACTACAAGAATGCGAAGGTCGCCCTAATTGGCGACTCGGGAGTTGGCAAGTCGGGCCTTATGCTAGTGCTAACAGGAGACCCATTCGTGGCGACGGATTCTACTCACGCCCGTAAAGTCAAGGTTCTCAAACGCGAAAAAGTGCAGGCAGACAACGGCAGCACAGAAATGCGTGAGCTGCTCATCTGGGACCTGGCAGGGCAACCAGGCTATCGGCTGATCCACCAATTGCATCTGGACGATATCGCAACGGCCATCATTGTTCTAGACAGCAAGAGCGAACTTGATCCTTTCGCAGGAGTGAGGCACTGGAATCGCGCATTTCTGCAAGCTAAGCGCGTCAGTTCCAGCGCCCCAGGCACCAGAATCTTGGTCGCGGCGCGCGTCGACCGCGGCCCGATTGGTGTGAGCGGGCCCAGGATCCGAAGCCTTTTGCAGGAACTGGATATCAGTGACTACGTAGAGACCAGCGCGAAGGAGGGAATCGGCATCGATGTGCTGAAGAGAAAAATCGAAGATTCCGTAGACTGGGGAGCTCTTCCGACAGTGACCTCAAACGCGGTGTTCCAAGAGATAAAGACATTCGTAAAGAAGCGGGCCAGGGCTAAGGTGCTTGCCGATGTCAACGAACTCCTGGATGATTTCTCGAAGGGCGTCGAACAGCGCGCGGCGTCGACGGGGCAGGAGTTTGAGACCTGCCTTCACCGGCTACAGGCCTTGGGGCTCGTCCGCGTCTTCAGCTTCGGTCGCCTCGTGCTGCTTAGGCCCGAGCTTCTGGATTCCTACGCCTCCGCGATAATTTTCGCTGCGAAGAACGAACCAGATGGCATGGGCAGTATCCTAGAAGACGATGTTCGAAACGGCCGTTTCCCAATCCCATCAGAAGATAGACTGAAAGATAAAACCAAAGAAAAACTGCTGTTGCTTGCGACGACGGAGGACCTAATCTCGCACGAAATCGCGCTCAGAGAAACCGCCGAGGACGGAGCCCTCTTGGTATTCCCCTCACAACTTACCCGAGAAAACCCTGAGCTCCCCGATCCTCCAGGAAAGGCCGCAATTTTCGAGTACCAGGGGGCTGTGCTCAGCATCTACGCGACGCTTGTGGTGCGGCTGGCACACAGCGATGTCTTCAAGATCAAAGAAATGTGGAAAGACGCGACAACGTTCAACGTTAAGTCGGGCGGCGCGTGTGGACTGTACTTGACAGATCTCGGAGGGGGACGCGGCACGCTCACCCTATTTTTCGATCCGGAATGCGCGAGTTCCGTTCGACTCCAGTTTGAAGACTATGTCTACACACACCTCTGTCGCCGGGCCTTACCAAACACCGTGGCAAAACGGAGGGTTGTAGTTTGTCCGATGGCGGACTGCGGGACCCCGATTACGGACACGGCCGTGCGGAAGCGGAGGGAAATAGGCTGGGACTGGATAGGGTGCAATGTCTGTGGGACGAGGATTCCGATAGATCTAGAAGCGGGGGCTAGCTCCGAGACAACGGTCTTGTCGACACGAGAGATTGACCGTGCGGCAAGGCAGCGAACACTGGTCGACACAGCGCTGATATCTGCGTCGGCAGAGATGCAAACTCCGGGATTCTCCGAGTGGGCGGGATCAGATCGAACCACCCTATCGTTAGCCTTCACTGACGTGGTCAGTTCTACAGTTCTCGGCGCTGAGCTTGGTGACGAACGGATGGCGCAAGTACGGCGCGCACATTTCCAGCAGGCCCGGAAGCTGATAATGAAGCACAAAGGCTACGAGATAAAGACAATCGGAGATTCTTTTATGGTTGCTTTCAGAACGGCAACACAGGCGCTTAGCTTCGCACTTGAATTCCACGGGTCGACCGGACACGACGCGATCCAGATTCGCGCCGGAATCCATGTCGGCCCCGTGCACGTCGAGGAGGAAGATGCGTTTGGCAACATGGTTAATTATGCCGCCAGAGTGGTCAGCTGCGCTAAAGGGGCTGAGATATGGGTCAGTGATCGAGCCTTTGCTGACATCCAATCGGAAAAGGCTCGCGTGCACGCTGATCTGGATTGGATCAGGCACGGGGACTGTGAGCTTAAGGGCTTCAAGGGACAACACACGGTCTGGTCCATCGCGGTCCCGAGGCAGAGGACAACTGGGCACACTTCGAGCGGCGAGATGCCATCCGACCCACCGGCAGCAGCAGACGTGGTGCCCGGACCTTAACTTTTTTGTTGCACTAGCACTCATTCATCTGCTATAAACAATCCACCGAGAGCAGATGTGTGGCTGAGCCGGATTTTGTTGCAACTCTCGTGCGTGCCCGGCATCTAAGTTTTCAGAGAGCGTCGTAAGAAGTTCTCAATTGTCCCGGCCACGGGACTTCATTCGGAAAGCAACTGGTTTCATGTAAGGCCTTCCGAAGGGTACCTTCAAAGCAAGGACCTCCTAGCAAGTAGATCTTTTCTCAATTTCTTGTCTTCCGTATCGGGCTGCCTAAAATGCAACGCCGAAAGTGGCGTTTTACCCGGAACGGAAGGCCATACTGTTGCGCGCATCAGAGCGCCCAAATAAAACCACTGTCATTCCGAGCGTAGCGAGGAATCTTGGTTTTTGCCGGCAGCTCTCCTGTCCCGCTCTCAAAAGCCTCTTCCCGATGTGGAAATCATTTGGAAATTCTGTGGGAAGCGCAGATTGACAGGATTAAACGCGGCACGTATGTTTGTAGGGTTTCGAGGACAGTCGGATTCGCATTTGTGCGTTTTCGCCTGGACTGAATTCGCGCCGCCTCGGCGGACCGCGATTCGGTCTTTGACAACTAGGTTGAACGTGCCAGTCGTGAGAAACGAATTCGGGCATTAGTCCGAGCGATCTCACAAGATAGACCACCGTGAACTTTTCTTCCGTTTCGCAAGAGGCGGCAAGCAAAGGCTGAACGGTGGCGCCATCCCGCGCTGTTGAAACCGGAATCCGGCTTTTGCAAGCCGCTCTGGATGTGCGGCGATGGCAGTCTGCCAACTACCCGTCGGCAGACATCAGGTTTCAAACGAGAGTTTGATCCTGGCTCAGAATCAACGCTGGCGGCGTGCCTAACACATGCAAGTCGAACGAGAAAGGGGAGCA
>Ga0210394_10004108_pt1 | contig 17300 bp, 15 predicted proteins | sample IncBWC12MmetaG_FD_160121 | JGI IMG/M metagenome (GOLD analysis project Ga0210394, IMG submission 160121) | Forest soil microbial communities from Barre Woods Harvard Forest LTER site, Petersham, Massachusetts, United States - Inc-BW-C-12-M | ecosystem: Environmental > Terrestrial > Soil >... | reverse complement strand
CCAACCACCTACATCCCACGCCTCGCTCTCGGACTCTCGAACCCCGTCCACCGGAGTTGGAGACCTTCGGAGGCCTTCAAATCGAAAAACAAAGCCCCACGGATCGATTACCTTCACAAGCTCTCAGAATGACAAGCAACGTGTTTCGCGGCTTTTTCGCATCCACCACGCGCGCCGCAGCGCGCAGACAAACGACAACGCGCCGAAGGCGCAGACAACGTGCGCGAAGCGCGCCGAAAGGCGCTACGCGCTAGCGCTCTCCGCGGGAAGCTCCCCTGCCATGGCCACCTGGTTCTTGCCGTTCTTCTTGGCGAAATAGAGGGCGGTGTCGGCGCGGGAGACCAGGTCCGTCGTCGTGGCGCCGTCGTGGGGATAGATGGCTACGCCGATACTCACGGTCACTCGCAGAGCCCGTCCGACGGAAGGCATGTTGAGCTCGCGCTTTGCGACCAGCTCGCGCATCCGGTTCCCGGCGTCGCGCGCCGAGGAAGCCGGCGTGTCGGCGAAGATGATGGCGAACTCCTCGCCGCCGTAGCGGGCCACGACGTCGGTATCGCGCGCGTTCGTGACCATCTCGTCGACCAGACCCTTGAGGATCTCGTCGCCAACCGGATGGCCGAAGGTGTCGTTGATGCGCTTGAAGTTGTCGATATCGAGCATGGCCAGGGCGAACTCGCGGCCCGTGCGCGCGCTGCGGTGGACCTCCTTCGCCAGGGCCTCCTGGAAGTAGCGGTGGTTGAACGCCGAGGTCAGCCCATCGATGAACGTCAGGCGCCGGATCTCCTCGTACTGGCGCGCCGACTGCAGGGCCGTGACCGCCTGCACGGCAAAGATCTCGAGCGTCTTCACCGTCTCGAGGTTCGGTACGCGCAGGTCCCGCGGGTCGCGCACGGCCAGGTAACCGAGCATCTCGTCCGCGCTGCTGAGCGGCACCAGCAGGATGTCGTTCTCATGCCATTCATCCGGCCGCCTCAGGGGATCGTCGTCGTGACGGACGAAGACCCCGTGCTCGCTCTGCTGCAGCGCCGTGTGCGAGACGAAGAACGAGTTCGAGACGCGGAACTCGTCAGCGAAGAACGGCGTGATCTCGGTCGACGCCACCGGCTTCTTCTTCATCTCCTCCCACACGTCGTCGAGACCCATGTGCGCCCGCCGGGTGAACTCGGCGCGCTTGGGGTCGAGCAGGGCGAAGACCACCTTCTCGAATCCGAGCGCTTTGCTGATGGCCTGGGCGATCCGCGTGAGCATGGCATCGACGTCGAACGAGCCGATGAGGCCGTTGGCCACGTCGAGAATCAGCGACTTCGTGGCCGCCTGGGCCTCGAGCTGCGTGGTCTTCTCCCCCATCTCACGCCGCAGCAATTGATCCTGCAGCGACAGCGCGGTCTGACTGGCGAGCAGCGTCAGGAGGTTGATGCTGCCGCTTTTCAGGATGGCGGGATCCTCGGTTTCGTAGATGAGGATTCCGTAGATGACCTCGGCCGTCTGAATGCCGATGAGTATCTGGATGGCGTTCCCCTCCGAGAGTGGGAAACGGCGCTGATCGTTGTGAAAGACGAAGGCGCGGCTGGGAGCGGATTCCGCAAAGCCGGCCGATTCGACCCAGGCCAGAATCCCCTGGTCGTCCGGCTGACAGGCGCCGTGCCGGTAGATCGTGGCCGGAACGTCGGGGTTCGAGCCCCAGGTCACGATCGCGCAGGCCTTGAGCCGGGCCAGCCGGCCGAGCAGCGAGACCATGCGCCGGAGCGTCTCCTGATCGCCCTCGGCGGAGAGGATCTGCGACGCGCTTTCCGTGAGGATGGAGAGCTCGCGATTGCGCCGCACGAGCTCCGTGTTCTGCCGCGTCGCCTCCGTCTCGTTGCGCATCGCATACGCGACGATCAGCACCGGCAGGAAGGCCAGCGCGAAGCCGGGCATCCCGTAGACCGCGTAGCAGAGCACCTCCGCGGCCACGACCGGCGTCATCAGCAGGAGCATCCGGCCTTGCGCGACCAGGACGCCGCGGACGTCGAGCGCGCCGCTCCGTTCATCGAGCGCGTGGCGGACGGCCGCGAAGGCCACGTGCGCAAGGAGATAGCCGACGACGAGAAGGATGTAGCCGGAGACCTTCGCCATCAGCGGCGCCTCTCTGGCGACGGCCGACGCGTAGAGAATCGCCACGATGTAATACGAGAGCGCGAGCTGCGCGGCGTCGTAGAACGAATCGAGCCGGAACGTGCGCCGGCCGGCATCGCGAACCACGTGCGCGGCGGAGGCGCCAACGAAGACGCAGATCAGCGCAACGGCCGGATTGTGGAGGACGAGGATGGCCGCGAACACGACCGCCGCCTCGAAGCCCGGCGAGTCCTCGTCGACACGCACCCAGGCCACGACCGCGACGAGAGCGGCATAGAAGAGAAGCGTCTCGGCGGTCGTCCATGACGCGACGCTGAACGTCCACACCACCGCGGTAATGGCGATGACGATCGCCGTCAGCACATAGATGCGAAATAGGAGCGGGCGAGACACGATGGGATTTACGGATTGTATACGGGACGCGGGGGTCGGGTGTCGGGTGTCGGGTGTCGGAATGGAATCACTTGTCTGCGATTGTCAGCGCTTTGCGCGTTGTCGGTTGTCGGGCTGTCGGGTGGTCGGTTGTCGGGTTGTCGGTTATTGGGTTGTCGGTTGTTGGGTTGTCGGTTGGTCAAGCGAGTGCGGCGCTCGGACAATCAACTCCGACCCCCGACTCCCGACTCCCGCCCCCCTGCCAACTGTCATAATCGACACAATGTCGTGGGAAGCCGTCATCGGTCTCGAGGTACACGCGCACCTTTCGACCGCTACGAAAATCTTCTGCGGCTGCCCGACCTCGTTCGGAGCCCCTCCGAACACGCAGGTCTGCCCGGTGTGTCTCGGCTATCCCGGAGCCCTGCCGGTGCTGAATCGCCGCGCCGTCGAGCTGGCCATCCGCGCCGCCGTCGCCACCGGATGCACCATCCACGAGCGCTCCGTCTTCGCCCGGAAGAACTACTTCTACCCCGACCTGCCGAAGGGCTATCAGATCTCTCAGTTCGACCGGCCGCTCGCGACGGGAGGCAGCATCGGCGGCGTCCGTATTCTGCGCATCCACATGGAGGAAGACGCGGGTAAGTCGATCCACCACGGCGAGACCTCGCATGTCGATCTCAATCGTGCCGGCACGCCGCTCGTGGAGATCGTCTCCGAGCCCGACATCCGCTCCGCCGAGGAGGCCGACACCTATCTCACGAGACTGCGTCAGATCCTCATGTACGCCGAAGTCTGCGACGGCAACATGGAGGAGGGCTCGCTGCGGTGCGACGCCAATGTATCCGTGCGGCGGCCTGGCGCTGACCTGGGCACGCGCACTGAGATCAAGAATCTGAACTCATTCCGCTTCCTTCGCAGTGCCATCGATTTCGAGATCGCTCGCCAGACCGGCGTCCTCGAATCGGGGGGCGTCATCACACAGGAGACGAGACTCTACGATCCCGCCGCGGGGGAAACGCGTCCGATGCGCTCCAAGGAGGAGTCGCACGATTACCGCTACTTCCCGGACCCCGACCTTCTACCGCTCGCCGTGGAGCGGACCTGGATCGACGAGATCGCGCGCGCGGTCCCCGAGCTGCCGCACGCCCGCGCCGCGCGATACCAACGGGAGATGGGGTTGAACGCGGTCGACGCCGAGGCGCTTGTGACGTCGCGGCAGCTCGCCGATTACTTCGAAGCCGTCGCCGAAGCCAGCGGAAACCACCGCGCGGCGGCGAACTGGGTGCGCAACGAGGTGCTGCGGGTGCTCAACGAGCAGAAATCCGACATCGGTGACTATCGCGTCTCGCCGGAGATGCTCGCGCAACTGATCCGCCTCATCGACAGCGGCGCCATCGGCGGTAAGGCAGCGAAAGAAGTCTTTGACGACATGTCCGCCGGCGGAGAAGACCCGCGGCAGATCGTCGACCGCAAGGGACTCGGACAGATCAACGATCCCGAGGTCATCCGCGAAGCGGCTTGGCGCGTGGTCGAACGCAACACCGCGCAGGTCGAACAGTACCGCGCCGGCAAGGCGCAGCTCTTCGGTTTTCTGGTCGGTCAGTTGATGAAGGAAACGCGGGGAAAAGCAAACGCCGAACTGGCGAATGCGATTCTGCGGGAACTACTCGGATTCTGAACTTCCGGCGCTGCGGACAGCGAAGAAAACAGAGAAGTTGCGCGGATATGCCTGTGCTATGATCCGGCGGTTTTCCGAGGTCGTACTTCAAGCGCAATACGAGTCACTTAGGAGGTCCAGCTTGCGTTCTTTCAACAAAATCGGGCTACTGGTTTCGGCAGCGGTGTTAGCGGTGAGCAGCGCAGCATTCGGAGCCGGATTCGGGCTCTACGAACAAGGCGCCAAGGCAACCGCCATGGGTGGTGCCTTTGCCGCGACGGCCGACGATCCGAGTGCCATCTTCTATAACGTTGCCGGCATCGCCCAGCAGCGCCACGCGGCATTCATGGCCGGCGGCACGGGCATCAACTTCACCAACCAGTTCACCGGCGACCCGAACGACGCCTTCACCAGCGGCGCCACAGGCCAGTACCGGCCTCACACGTTCCTCCCCCCGAACGCCTACTTCATCATGCCGGTCGGCACGAACCTGACCGTCGGCGTGGGCGTCTTCACACCGTTCGGGCTGCGGACCAACTGGGAAGATCCATGGATCGGCCGCTTCGTCTCCCGGGATGCGAATATCAAGACGATCTCGTTGGAGCCGGCCGTGGCCTGGCAGACTTCGGACGGCCGCGTCGCCGTCGGCGTCGGAGCCGAGTATCGCCGGGCTCGCGTCATCCTGGCGAACAACAGCACGCTGCCGCCGGGTACAGTCAACGTCAATCCGTTCGCCGGCCGCTTCATCGATGTCGCCAGCGCCTACCTGGCAAGCGACTGGGACAATGCCTGGGGATGGAACGCGGGTGTGCTCTTCAAGCCCTCTCCGACCTGGCGCATCGGCGCCTCCTACCGCGCCCCGCTGGACATCAACTTCAGCGGCAAGGTAACCATCACGCAGCTCTCGACCGGAAACGCTCAGCTCGACGGACTCATCGCTCAGGGTCTTCCGCCAAGCCAGTCGGTGGCGACGACATTGAACTTCCCGTCGATCGCGAACATCGGCATCGCCACCACGGCCATTCCGAACTGGGACTTCGAGTTCGACGTCGTTGACACGGGCTGGAGCCGCTTCAAGCAGTTGAAGGTCGACTTCATCACCACGCCGGCCGCAGGCTTCAGCCGCCAGGAGAACTGGAAGAACTCCAATTCGTACCGCCTCGGCGCGAATCGCACCGTCAACGCGAACTGGGACGTCCGCTTCGGCCTGCTCTACGACAAGACGCCGCAGCCGACCGATAACGTCAGCCCGCTGCTTCCCGACGCCGATCGCGAGGGGGCGTCCTTCGGCATCGGCTGGCACAACGGCCCTTGGATGGTCGATGCCACCGAGTTCGCGCTGCACTTCAAGACCCGCAGCACCCAGGGCCTCAGTCAACCGGAAATCAATTTCAACGGGACGTATCGCACGGATGCGAACCTTGTTGCCCTGAACCTCGGCTACCGGTTCTAGACGACACAAAGGAGAACCCTAAATGACGCGCATCGGAAACCTCGCTCGTATCGCCTCGGTTGCACTGGCAATCGCGGTCATCGCTGCTCCGGGCTTTGCCGCAACCGGCTCGGCCAATTTCACGCAACTCACCGTCATCGGCGACAGCTACGGCGCCGGCTTCGAGAGCAACTCGCTCAATGAGCATCACACTGTCTATAGCTGGCCGTCCATCGTGGCCCGCCAAGTCGGTCTGACGATTTGCACGGTGGGCTCGTCGGCCACCGACAACTGCTTCGCGCAGCCGATCGTCAGCTTCCCCGGCATCGGCCCGGAGATGCAGTTGATGGACATCAGCACCTATCCGCCGGTCATCGCCAACGCGGCCGGCCAGGGAGTGCCGCTGAATACGACTTTCGGCCGCCCGTACAACAACGTGGCCATCCCGGGCGCAAACGTCGCGGATACTTATACCGTCACGGGTACCGACGCCCATCCGACACGCGGCGTACAGCAACTCGCCCAGTTCATCCTCCGCGGACCCGTCACCGAGGTCGACTCGGTGCTCGCGCAGAAGCCGACCTTCATCCTCATCTGGATCGGCGGAAACGACTTCCTCGGCTCCGCGACCAATGGCACGGTAGTCGGACTGACTTCAGTGGCCGACTTCACGACCGCCTACAACACGATGCTGGACAAGCTCTCCGTGTCGGGGGCGGGCATGGTCGTCGGCACGCTGCCGACCAATCCCGGCGCGGTGCCGTTCTTCAACACGGTCCCGACGGTTCTGATCAACCCGGCCACGCGCTCACCGGTTCTCGGACCGACAGGCGCGCCGATCACCCTCGTCGGCCAGGTCGACGGCACTCCTCCGGTCGGACAGCTCCTGCCGGGCAGCTTCGTGACTCTTCCGGCCGGTTCGCTCATCGCGCAGGGCTTCGGCATCCCGGCCGCGCTCAAGCCGATCCTCGATCCGACCAACAAGCTTCCGCTCTTCGGCACACCACTGCCGGACGCGGTCGTCGTCACGCCGGCCGAGATCGCCACGCTCACGCAGCGGATCGCCGACTACAACACCGTTATCGTCGCGGCGGCCGCGAAACGCAATATCCCGGTGGCGGACATCAAAGGTCTCTTTGATCGTTTCGCGGCGGGTATGTCCGTCGGCCCCTTCCGGCTGACGAGCGACTACATCACCGGCGGCCTCTTCAGCCTCGACGGCATTCATCTGAGCGACATCGGCTACACGCTGTTCGCGAACGAGTACATCAAGGCCATCAACTCCGGCTACAGCACGCACATCCCTCTGGCTTCGGTAGCGACGTTCATGCAGAACAACGACCCGGCCACGAAGATGGCCTCGGGCGCAGCTGCCTACCCGGGAATGATGTGGATCCTCAGCGACGAAGCGTCGAAGAGCCTGTTGAACATGTTCGGCGTCACGAACATGCCTCCGGCCGGCCGGCGCCGCTCTTCTCACTAATCTCCTCTCGCACAGCAAACCGAACGGGCGGCCTCGCGGCCGCCCGTTTCGTTTGTGTCGCTTGTCGCGCGAAGAGGATTACGTTCCCGCGGGCCGTCCTCGCGGTGAAGGGCGGGAGATGTCGATCATGGCCATGCGCTCCTTCTCGTCGTACCAGCAATGGAAGCGCTTGATGCCGGGAACCTCGATGTCGTAGAAGCGGAAAAAGCTCGGGACGTGAAGCGATGTGGATTTGTCGGACTGGCGGATCTTCGCGGCGCCTTCTTCTTTCTTGTCGAGCGCCCGGATGCCGATGACCTTCCGCTTTTTGTCGTAGTAGAGATTGGCGTTGGTCTTGCCGCGCAGGCGGAGCATCGACGCCACCGGCGTCGGCAACCGAATCAAGCGCGACTGAACGATGGTCGCCGAGGCGGGAAAACGCTCGAATTCAGGCTGCGGATCCCACTTTTCAAAAGCCATTCTCCGACTCCTCACCCATCACGAACCCTGCTGGCTAGGTGATAAGATCATAAAATCGAAGCCGATTTTGTCAACAATTAATCGAACTTCTTTCGCCCGGGCCGAAACCGCGCCGGGACGCACAATTATTCTGAGTGATTAAGAGACTGGCGCCGGCGGACAATACCGCGCACGCAAGCCCGCTCCACGACGGACCTAACCGACTGTAATTGCTGTGGTTAGATGCAGCGACCGAGATCGCAGCCAGGCCAGGATCGGGCTCGATTGAACGCCCGGCAGCTCACCGGTGTCGATGAGTCCGCAACTCCGGACCTCACCGCTTCCCATGTGATCGGCGCTGCTTCCAGTTACCTTTATCGTGCGGTTTGTGGTCTGAAGTCCGCCACCGCCGGCTCGCTCACTCCCCCTCTCGGCGATCAAGCTTGCCAAAAGGGGTAGGGAAAACCAGGCCGGCAGACACTCCATCAGTACAGCCTCGACATTTGATCGAAAGGAACACCATGAGCTATCTCGACCGCCCTCGGCTTCACTTTTTCGGCACCTTCACCGCCAATCCTTCCACGCTCAACAACACGGCGACGAACTACAACATGAACCAGCCCCTCGGCCCGGTTCTCTGGAACCCGCTTGGAAGACACAACTTCTCGCTGAACGCCTGCCCCATCACCAGCATCGTGATGGACGGCACCGCCGATACGGAGACGGGAATCGTCGATACCTCGCAGACGGGAGTGCTCGTCGACCTCGACACCGAGCAGCAGGGGGTCTCGATGATCTTCGGAATGATTCTGAAGATCACGGCCGGCACGGGGTCGATCACGGGCACGTTCCAGCCGGTTAACTTCTTCGACCTCTTCGAACGCGCGAACGGTACAGGCGGAGATCAAGGGGCATCCGCCGCATACCAGTCGGTGCTGACCAATCTGCAGTGGAGCGGCGCTGCGCAGTCGCCGTTCCTCAGCGCGCTGTTCGCGGCCAGCCCGAACATGTTGTCGATCCGCTTCAACGTCGACGGGTTCAACAACGACACGAAACTCGGACGTGTCGCGGGAACGATCGGTCCGTACCTCATCGGTGAACCGACGACCTTCGTCAATGGCCGCTTCCTGCGTCCAAATCCAAATGGCACTGCGAGCCAGTTTGGTCCCTTCAACTACGCACCGGCGAAGACTGATGTGGCGCGAGGCGTGATCACATTCGACCTCGGGAACGCCGTTCCGACGAACTGGGCTACGAATCCCACGCCACCACCGCAGCAGACCACGCCCTATCCGGTTGCCGCCGGCTTTCCACTGCAGGTGGCGCTCGTTCCGCCGTCCGGTCCTCCCATCACATTCGGCGACTTCGACACATCCGAGACCGCGTACGAGCAGAACGCGTTCGTGCAGGAGTTCCCCATCCCCCAGAACGCGGCGAACCCGCTGGCTTCGACGCCGACCGGTATCGTCAGTCCGGAAACGGGGGGGCCGTTCGTGGTGATGATGGAGAACCCTACTGGGGCATACGTCAACGCTGATCGGTACGTCTTCCGCATGAATCCCGGCGACACCGGCACGGTTCCGATGTGGGCCAACATCTTCGAAGCGCCGGCACAGGGCGCCTCGATTCTTCTCTACCCCTACCCCAACATGTTCGGTATGACGCCCGGGATCCCGGTCGGGACACCGTCCGGTGCCGTCAGCTATCCAGCCGTTGTGACCACCGACGCGAACGGCCAGGCATCATTCACGATCAGCGCGAACGATCCAGGCAACCCGCGAGGCTTCATCGACGGCCAGATTTACGGCATCGGCTTCACATGGGCTGCGGACGTCACTCCTGACCCGAACGCGTTTCTCAGCGTCCACGTCTTTCAACAAGTGCCAGTGCCACCCGCGCCGACGTGGTGGCAGGATGTGTATCCGATCCTCAACCAGTACTCGCGCCTGTATCCCTCGATGCAGGCGATCATTGCTCTCAACGATTACACAGCCGTCGTTCAGAACCTGCAGCCGATCATCCAGAGGCTGAACCTTCCCGAGACCGATCCCGGATACATGCCGATCACGCGCGAGCTCTCTCGCGACAAGAAGGCAATCATCATGGCCTGGGCGAATAACAATCACCCGGAGGGCACTTCGCCGACGTAGACAGGATCGAGAACCTCCACGCCGGGCCGCCCCTCCGACCAATAGGCTTGGCCGGGGGGACAGCCCTCACGTCTTCTCACGTCCTGAAGTACGCCCGGTCCAGCGCCCGGTAATTCACCGCCTCGGCGACGTGGGCGCTTTGGATCGGTTCGCTGCCGGCGAGATCGGCGATCGTTCTCGCTACTTTCAGGACGCGGTCGTGAGCGCGGACGGAAAGGCCAAGGTGCGTCAGGGCCTGGTCGAGGATGCGGCGCGATGGAGGGTCGAGCTCGCAGTGCCGCCGCATGGCCCGTGAGCTCATCTCCGCATTCGATTGCATCGACGATCGTACAAACCGTTGACGCTGAATCTGCCGCGCCGCTTCGACGCGCTCGCGGATCAAGAGGGAGCTCTCGCCTGGCGTGAACGTCGAGATCTCCTCGGCCGCCAGCGCCGGCACTTCGACCTGCAGATCGATCCGGTCGAGCAAGGGGCCGGAGATCTTGCCAAGGTATCGGGCGATCTGACCGGGCGTGCAGATGCACTGCCGCCGCGCATCATTGAAGTATCCGCACGCGCACGGATTCAGCGCGGCGGCGAGCGTAAAGCGCGACGGAAACGTCAGCGTGCGCTGTACTCGGGCAATCGTGACGTGCCCGTCCTCCATCGGCTGCCGCAGCACCTCCAGGGTAGCGTGATGAAACTCCGCCAGTTCGTCGAGAAACAGCACCCCGTGATGTGCGAGACTCACCTCGCCCGGACGCGGCATCGAGGCGCCGCCGACCAATCCTGCCTTCGAGATGGTGTGATGCGGCGCGCGGAACGGACGGCGTGTGATCAGGCCACTGCCCGGTGGAAGAGTGCCGGCCACGGAATGGATCTTCGTCGTCGTGATCGATTCCTCCAGCGTGAGGTGCGGGAGAATCGACGGCAGCCGGCGAGCCAGCATCGTCTTGCCCGAGCCCGGCGGTCCGATCATGAGGATGTTGTGGCCGCCCGCCGCCGCGATCTCGAGCGCGCGCTTGGCCTGCAACTGCCCGCGAACATCGGCGTAGTCGGGCATCTCACGCGAGGGCTCAACCGCCGGCACCGAGAGGGCCCGCTCGACGACCTTCGCACCCGTCAAATGCCGCAGCAGTTCCGGCAGGTGCTGGACGCCGGCGACGTGAACCGACTGAACGGCGGCCGCTTCGCTGGCGTTCCCGGCCGGAACGATCAGCTCACGCAGATCCGAGGCACGCGCAAACGAGGCGGAGATGGCCAGCGTGCCTCGTACCGGTACCAGCGCGCCGTCGAGCGACAACTCGCCGACGAACAGCCGGCCTGCCACGACCTCAGGCGGCAGAAACTCGGCCACGACAAGGATGCCGATGGCGATGGGAAGGTCGAAGGCCGACCCCTCCTTCTTCACGTCCGCGGGCGAGAGGTTTACGGTGATATGCCGCTGCGGCAGCCAATAGCCGCAGTGGCGGAGGGCGGAACGGACGCGCGAGTACGCCTCGCGCACGGCGGCGTCCGGAAGTCCGACCAGTGTGAAGCCGGGCTGCTCGGCCATGCGAGCATCGACTTCGACGACGATTCGTACAGCATCAATTCCGAGGGTCGCGGCACTCCATACCTTGGAAACCATGGCAGGTTGCGACCATGCGGAAGTCCCGCACCGAGGCTACCTCGGCGCGGGGGCAATGGCAAGCGGTGTGATACAAGGCGCCCGCCGGAGGGCAAATGCGAATCGTCATTCCCCATCACACCGATCGAGCAGACGCGCGCCGCAAAGTCGAGGCACGCCTGCAGGATCTTCTCGGGCAGCACGGACACTACCTCAGCGAAATCAACCAGCACTGGGAAGGCGATCGGCTCGTTTTTTCAGGGACGGCCAAAGGCTTCAAGGCGAACGGCTCGGTCGAGATCACCGATTCCGAGGTCATCCTCGACGGCAAGCTCCCGTTGATCGCCAAGCCGTTCGAATCGCGCATCAAGAGCACCGTCGAGCGCGAGGCGGCGGCGATGTTCGCGACGTAAAGCCAGCGAACGTCAGTCGACGTGGAAGATTTTCTTCAACGCGTCGACATTCGGATCGACAAACAGGCGCCCGTCGACTTCGACCGCGGGGTCTGTGCCGAGGTGAAACGTCTTGGACGCCAGTTCCTCGGGTCGCGCCAGTTCATGCGCGACGTGGTGCTGCGTCAGAAAGCCCTCGATCAGGGTCGTCTTCTGTCTTCGACTTCCGGGGAAAAATCTAACGGTCATCCTCCCCTCCCTTGCCACCCAGGTTCTTCACAACTCATATTGGACGGATTCGCAAACGGTAGTCCTGTTTCGTGGCCTAGTCAAATAACGAGTCGGGGCTCGCATATACTCCCCGCGTTTTCCACAACTTGCGAAGGAGAACCTCATGAACCTCTCCCGCCGCGCTTTCGCCCGCGTCATCGGCGCCGGCGCCGCTGCCGCCGTCCTTCCGCCGCTCGTATCCGTGAAGCCGTTGTTCGCCGCGACGGCGCCCACGAACGCCCCGGTCCGGCTCAGCTCAAATGAGAACCCATACGGCCCCTCAGCGGCGGCACTCGATGCCATGCGAGATGCCTTCGCCAGGGTCTGGCGGTATCCCGATGAATCACAGAATGCGCTGATCGAGGCGATCGCCAAGTCCCACGCGGTCTCGCGCGATCAGGTGCTCCTCGGCGACGGGTCGAGCGAGATCCTCAAGCTCGCCGCGGTGTCCTTCACCGGACCGTCCCGCAAACTGGTGATGGCCGAGCCGACGTTCGAAGCGATCGGGGCGTACGCGAAGACCGCGGGCGCGGAGGTTGTCAGCATCCCGCTCGACCCGTCATACGGACACGATGCGGCGAAGATGGGTGGCACAGCCGGCGCGGGGCTGCTTTACATCTGCAATCCCAACAATCCGACAGGCAGCATCACACCGCGGGATACCATGCGCGCTTTGATTTCGAGTGCTCCGCCGGCGACCGCGATCCTCGTCGATGAGGCGTATCACCATTACGCCTCCTCGAGCGATTACGAAAGCGTCATCCCGGCCATCGCCTCGCGACCGAATCTCATCGTGGCGCGGACGTTCTCGAAGATCTTCGGGATGGCCGGTCTCCGCTGCGGTTACGCCGTCAGCTCACGCGAGACCATCCGCACCCTGGCCGCGCAGCAAGCCTGGGATTCGATCAATGTGATGGCGCTCGCCGCCGCCCTGGCAAGCGTGGGCGACACGCGCCACGTCGCCGAGGGACACAAACGGAACGGCGAGACCAAGGCGACCGTGGTCGCGTCGCTGAAAAAGCTCGGCTACGCCATCATCCCGTCGGAGACGAACTTCATCATGATCGACGTGCGGCGCGATGTCCGTCCGCTCATCAGCAGGATGCGCACGCGCGGCGTCCACGTCGGCCGCCTCTTCCCGGCCATGCCGCACCACATGCGCGTCACGATCGGCAAGCCGGAGCAGATGGAGGCGTTCATGCGGGCGTTCTCCGAGGTCGTCGCGTGAAGAGGCCTCACATGGCCGTTCTACATGGAGTAGAGGATTTCTAACAACCCGTTGCGGGTAGTAAAATTCGCTCATGGACGAGATCGATTTCAAGCGCCTGCTGGATGCGAGTACCGAACAGACTCAACGTCTCATCGAAGCAAGTGCCGCCGAGACGCAGCGTCGCATCGAGGCCGAGTTGCAGCTACGGTTTGATCAGGTAGATGCGACGGCAGCTGACCTTCGCAATCACATTGACACCACAGCAGTAGACCTTCGCAATCACATTGACACCACCGCAGCGGACCTTCGCCTCCACTTTGATATCGCCGCGGAAGGCGTCAGAAACGACGTCAAACTCGTTGCCGAGAAGGTCACGATGGTCGACGAGAGGCTGACCCGGGAAGCTGCCGATATTCGCGCGGAGATGCGTCAGGGTTTCGCTGACACGCAAGCGATGATCAGGGCCACTCGTACAGAGCTCGATCGCCGCGTGCCCGCGCTCGAGTAGCGCGACTGACGGCGTTCACAACACCACCGTGTAGCCCAGCGTCGTCAGATCGGGCATGCGATCGACATAGACGCGGCCGTCGGTGTGATCGACCTCGTGCTGGAAGATGCGGGCGGTGAAGTCGGTCACTTCCAGTTCCGCTTCGTTTCCCTCGTGATCGAGTCCGCGCAGACGGAGGCGTTTGTAGCGCGGAACTTCGCCTCCCAGGAACGGCACGCTGAGACAGCCCTCCCAGTCGGTGATCGTATCGGGGCCGATCGGTTCGTAGACGGCGTTGAAGAAGACGCCGGCGTTCAGCCTGGCGATGCCGCGGCGCTTGGCAACCTTCTCCTGCACCTCGAAGACGAAGATCCGCAGCGGCAGATGAACCTGCGGTCCGGCCAGGCCAACGCCCTCGTATTCGTGCATCGTCTCGATCATGTCGTCGATGAGGGGGCGGAACTTCCCCGCTTTGATGTCGGCGACTTCGACGTCGGAGGCCTTGAGGCGGAGCACCGGATGCCCGAGGCGGGCCACTTTCAGGATGGACATGCCTTGAAGTTTATCCTGCCGCTTCGACCAGCAACGGCTGCTTGCGCATCCGCAGCGCGATGACGAAGGCGATGGCCGTGAGCAACGCGCTGCCGTAGAAGGCGCCGCGCGCTTGGGCGAGGTCGTACAGAAAGCCGCACAGGATCGGCCCGAGGAAGCGTGCCAGGGAACCGACCCCGGACGCGAGACCGAGCATGCTTCCGTGCTCGCTCGCCGGAGAGGCCTTCGTCACCAGCGACGTGAGCGACGGATACGACAACCCCTGCCCGACGGAGATGAAAAACGCCACGACGTAGAGCATGGGCACGTGCCACACGACAGGAACGAGCGCCAATCCGATCGTGAATGACGCCGCGCCGGCGGCGACCAGCGTCTTCTCGCCGAAACGTTTCGCCAGACGGCCGATCAGACCGCCCTGGATTCCGGCAACGATCACGCCCATGAAAAGGAAGAACCAGGCCAGATCGAGTTGCGTGAAATGGAATCGATCACGCGCGTGCAGCGTCACGCTGGTCTCCATGCCCGACACGGCAAGAAGCGTAATGAAAAGGCTGCTCATGACGGCGAGCAGCAGGCCATGCGCCGCCATCTCGCTCCAGACCCGCTTGTCGAATTGTGGCGGGATGCCGCTGCGGGGCCGCAGGTCGGGCGCTTTCGACTCGCCGAGCACGAAGAACGCCACCATGAGGGCGATGAAGGAAAGCGATCCCGCCGCGAGCCCCGGCAGGAGGTTGCCGGCCATGCCGTGCCGCGTGCCGAGGTGCGCGAGCAGACCGCTGAGCGGAGGGCCCAGGATGAACCCCATGCCGAAGGCGGCGCCGATGATCCCCATCCCTTTTGCCCTGTTCTCAGGCGTGGTCTTGTCGGCGATGTAGGCCTGCGCCGTGCCGATATTCGCGCCGCCGGCGCCGGCGATGATGCGCGACACGAAGAGAAGCGTCAGGCTGTGCGAGACAGCGAAGAGAAAATAGCCGGCACAACTCGCCGTCAGGCTGATGAGGATGACCGGACGGCGACCGATGCGGTCCGACAGGCGCCCCCAAACCGGCGCGAAGAAGAACTGCATGATGGAGTAAATGCCAACGACCATGCCGACCGCGGTCCCGCTGGCGCCGTACTCGCGGGCATAGAACGAGAGGAACGGGATCACCATCCCGAAACCGATCAGATCGATGAAAACCGTGAGGAAGAGGACGGCGAGGGACGTTTTCTTCATGACCGGCGGCGAAGTGTACTCTGTCGGGTCAATGCCATTGCTGGAGCCCATCACCTCGCCATCGACCAGACCCGCATCCGCCCGCCGGCTCGTTCTCTTTGACATCGACGGAACCCTGCTCACAGATGGCGGCGCATCGCGCGAGGCGTTCGCTGTTGCGCTGGCCGAGGTCTACGAGTTTCACGGCGACGTGCGCCGTTACGACTTCTCCGGCCGCACCGATCCGCAAATCGCCCGGATGATTCTGTGCGACGACGGCTGGAGCGAGCCGGACGTCGACTCTCGTTTGCCCGCTCTCTGGCACCACTACCTCGGGGGCCTGGCGCGCAACGCCACCGGACGCGTGCACGCGCTCGCGGGCGTCTTCGGTCTGCTCGACGCGGTACACGCCGACCGGCAACTGACCGTCGCCCTCTTGACCGGCAACATCGAGCCGGGAGCGCGCCTCAAGCTGGGCGCCATCGGGCTGAATCACTTCTTCCCGTTCGGCGCCTTCGGCAGCGATTCACCGCGGCGTGAAGAGCTCCCACCGATCGCCGTCGAGCGGGCCGCGGCCGTTTCGCGCCACGCCTTCCGTGGCTCCGACGTCGTCATCATTGGCGACTCGATCTATGACGTCCGTTGCGGCGTGCCGCACGGCGCCACGACCATCGCCATCGCCTCGGGGAAGACATCCGCGGAGAGGTTGCGGGCGGAGAATCCCGATCACTTCTTCGATTCGGCCGAGAACCTGGAAGGGATTCTCGCCGCGATCGTGGGATAGGCCGGCACGGCCGGCGGCGTTGGTTGCCCAAGGCTCGGCCACCATCTTCGGCTATCTTTTCGGTCGCGCAGACTGGTAGTGGCACCTACCGGCCCTGCTACACTTCGCGCGCTCATGCACCACTACATCTTCCCGCTCCTGTTCATCGCCGTTGTCTACATCGCGATGATCGTGATGAACGAGCGTTATCGTCTCTTCTCCAGCGATCATTTCTCATCGCCGGTGATGAAAGTGCTCGCCTATCTCTGGCTTGCCGTGCTGATGTTTGGTCTGGTTATTCTGATCACCGGCTCGTCGCTCCGGGTCCCCACGGCCAGGGAGCTGGCGCGCGTGCCGTTCTACTCGCTCTTCGGGCTGCACGCGATCCTCTTCGTCTTTCTGGTTGGCTGGTGGCTGCTCACACGCCGGCCGCCGATCGGCGAGTTTCTGAACATCCCGCGGCGCGGCAACGGCGAGGCCGTCCTGACCGGCTTTGCCGTCGGCGTCGGCGGATGGCTCTTCACGCTGGCGGTGGCCCTGATGATCGGACTGATCCTCACGGCATCGGGACTGATTCCGAAGAACCCGCAGCCTTCGCCGATGGTGGCCTGGATGGCGGCGCTGCCGATCTGGAAGAAAGGGGTCATCGTCCTCTCGGCCATGACGATCGAGGAGGCGTTCTTCCGGGGCTGGCTTCAGAAACGGATCGGCGTGATCGCCTCGACCGCCCTCTTCGCCCTCGCGCACTCCGGCCTCGGGCAGCCGTTGCTTCTGATCGGCGTCTCCGTGATCTCGCTGGTCATCGGCTTCACGTTTTACCGGACGAAGAACCTGCTGCCCGGCATCATCGCGCACGGCATCTTCGACGCCGTGCAGCTCTTCGTCATCATCCCGGTCGTCTTCAAGATGTCCGGGATGGGCGCTTCGTAGTGTTCAGACGACAGCGGACGAGGAGAATCTGGAAGGGCAGCACCGTCACCCTCTTCGTGCAGAGCTTCGGCGGAGGAGCCGGAACAGGCGCTTGCGATGCCGGCTTGGCGGTCGTCTGAAGAACCGGGCGGCGCACGCTGCTTTGGGTAAGCGCCGTCCGGCCCTGCAGATCGATCACGGACTGGAGAACGAACGTTGATAATGCACGGATCGCGGCGCGTTGGGGCTTCTCGGTGAGCTGACAGGCCATCACCGCAGGGAGT